>Ga0306920_100009227_pt1 | contig 13143 bp, 9 predicted proteins | sample flu12Cox44000170_FD_204666 | JGI IMG/M metagenome (GOLD analysis project Ga0306920, IMG submission 204666) | Lab enrichment of tropical soil microbial communities from Luquillo Experimental Forest, Puerto Rico - flux4day.12C.oxic.44.000.170 (v2)... | ecosystem: Environmental > Terrestrial >... | reverse complement strand
CGTGATACACGATCGCGGCCCGCTTACGCTCGAGCCGCGCGCCGCCGCCGCGCGCGCGCGCCGCGCGGGCGGCACGCGCGTGCGCCGCGCGAGCGGCGCGGGGAAGGGCGAACCGGATGCGCCGAGCCCCGCGCCCCCCACGCTCCCAGCCATGCTCGCCGAACAGAGTGAACGCGTCCCGTCCGAGGAATCGTTCCAGCTCGCGAAGCGGCCGGCCGCTCACGACCGCGACCCGCGTGTGCGGAGTCTCGGAGATCGCGTGCATGGCCGCGAGCGTCGCGGGGAATGGAACGGCGCGATCGCGGCGCCGCGCGATCGGCGCGATGGTGCCGTCGTAGTCGAGCATCAGGAGCCGGGATCGCGCGGCGCGCACGCTCCGCCACAGCCGGGGGGTAATTCCCGCCGGTTTTCGAGCGTGCCGCGTCCCCCCGCTCAACCGATCTCCCCCCTGACACCCCCCCAGTTCCTGCAAGACCGCCTTGACCCGGATGGCGCGGCCGACGACACTGGACCCGGCTGTCGCTCAAGGGATTGGCCGCGTCGAATTCTCCACACCCGAACGCCGCCGCCGGCTCGCCGCACCGGGGCGGTGAGCGGGGAGGTTCGATGAGCCTCAGAGACCGGACCCGCCAGGCGCTGAGCCGGGCCGCCGTCAGGAGCCAGCTCCGCCAGGACCAGCCCCCGCGCACGACGCGCGGGGATCTCGAGGCGTGGGCGCGGACCCGCCTGCCCGGCCGGCGCCTGATCGTGGTGTCGAACCGCGAGCCCTACTCCCACGTGCGCGACAACGGCCGCATCCGCGCCGTGCGGAACGCGGGCGGGGTCACGGTCGCGCTCGACGCCGTGATGCAGGCGCTCGGCGGCGTGTGGGTGGCTCACGGGAGCGGCGAAGCGGACCGCGAGGTCGTGGACGATCACGACCGGGTGGCGTGTCCGCCCGATCGCTCGCGCTACACGCTCAGGCGGCTGTGGCTGAACGCCGAGGATCACGCCCATTACTACTCGGGGTTCGCGAACAGCGCGCTGTGGCCGCTGTGCCATATCGTATACGTGCGGCCGCGTTTTCGCCTCACGGATTGGAACTCCTATGTGGCCGTCAATCAGCGCTTCGCGACAGCCGTGCTGGAGGAGATGGGGGATTCCCGCGGCCTGGTGTTCATCCAGGATTACCACCTCGGGCTCGCCGCGCGATTCATCAAGGAGCGTCGTCCCGATCTTCAGGTCGCGCTATTCTGGCACATCCCCTGGCCGAACGCCGAAGTGTTCCGCGTTCTGCCGTGGCGTTCGGAGATGCTCGAGGGCATGCTCGCGAACGACGTGATCGGCTTCCACATCCGCCGCCACGCGATGAATTTCCTCGAGAGCGTCTCGGAGACGCTCGAGGCGCGCGTGGATCACGAGCACCTCGCGGTGGACCGCGGCGGGCGGCGCACGTGGGTGCGGCCGTTCGCGATCAGCGTGGACGCGGACGAGATCGCGGCGCTCGCCGAATCGAAGGAGGCGCGCGACGCGGAGGCGGCACTGCGCGCGTCCCTCGGGCTCGATGGCTGCCGCGTCGGGCTCGGCGTGGACCGTCTCGATTACACGAAGGGCATCCCGGAGCGCATGGAAGCGATCGAACGCCTGTTCCGCAATCACCCGGAATGGATCGGGAAGTTCGCGTTCATCCAGATCGGCGTCCCCTCGCGCATCGAGCTGCCGCAGTACCGCCACGTGCAGGAGCGCACGCGGCGCTGGACGGAGCGCTTGAACGACCTGTTTCCGCGCCCCGGAGGACCGACGGTTCACCTGATCGAGGCGAACCACGATTTCCGCGAGCTCGTGCCGTACTACCGCATGGCCGACATGTGCGCGGTGACCTCGCTGCACGACGGCATGAACCTGGTGGCGAAGGAATACCTCGCGGCCTCCCCCGACCTCGATGGCGCGCTCGTCCTCTCGCCGTTCACCGGCGCGGCGCGCGAACTCGAGCGCGCCTGGCTCGCCTCCCCGTACGACCGCGAGGGGCTGGCGGAGGCATACCACGAGGCGCTCAGCAGCCCGCCCGAGGCGCGCCGCGAGCGCATGCTCGCGCTGCGCGAGACGGTGCTGCGACACAACATCTTCGATTGGGCGCTCGAAGTGCTGGACGCGATCGTCGGCCTCGACCTCATGACGCCCGCCCAACAGGCGGGTGCCGGCGGAAGGGACCGGGAGGTCGTCTGAGCCCGGCTCGGCCGGGCGCACCAGGGAGGTAGCGTATGCGCATGCTGCTGGTTCTGCAGGCAGGACCGTGGGGCGACCTGGTGTCGAGGGTCCAGTCGATGGGCGCAGGCGCGGAGCGCGCGAGCCTGACCCTCGCCGCGGCGCTGCTGGTCATGCTGGTGGGCTGGCTGCTCGCAACGATTCTCTCGCGGCTGGTCCGCGCGCTGCTGCGCGCGCTGCCGTTCAACCACACGGTGCGGCGCCTGCTCGGCATCGGGCCGGAGGCGCGCCACGAGCCGGCCGGCGTCGTGGGCTGGGCGATCAACTGGCTGATCCTCATCATCGCCGCGCTGCTCGCGCTCGACGTGCTCGGGTTCGACCTCAGCGCGTCGGTCTCGGAGCGGCTCGCGGACGTGGTGCCGCGCATCATCACCTCGGGCCTCCTGTTCGCCGTGGGTGCGCTCGTCGCGATCTCGTTCGGCGGCCTGACGCGCCGCTTCCTCGAGACGGCCGGAGCGCGCACCGCGCGGCTGCGCGGGCAGATTGTGACGCTCGTCCTCACCGGATTCGCGGTCCTGATCGCGCTCGAGCAGCTCGGATTCGCCGCCCAGTTCGTCATGATTCTCGCGATCGTCGCGGTCGCGGCCGTCGGACTCGCGCTCGGCCTTGCGTTCGGTCTCGGTTGCCGCGAGCTGGCCCGCGACTTCGTCGTGGAATACCTGCGCTCACTCGACGAGGAGGGACCGGAGCGCTCGTCGTGACCGCCGAGACCCCCGGCTTCGAGCTCTACACCGTCGTGCACCTGATCCGTCCGTGGGGCGAGCCGCTCGCCGACTTGCAGGCGTTGCGCGACGCGCTGGCCGCGGCTCCGGACGAGGTGCTGTTCCATCACACGGTGCAGGTCCAGATGCGCGATCCGGAGGCGATCGAGCTGCCCTCGGACGACCTCAGCGCCTGGATCCGTGTCGTGATCCAGGATCCGGAAGTCGCCGAGCGCCTCTCGTTCGCGGTGCAGGGCCGCAACCGCACCCCGGAGGAGGCGCGCACCGGGCTGCTCGCGGTGCTGGATGGCGTCCCACCCGCCTTGCGCGCCGCGCGGCGCGCGCCGGAAGGCGGGGCGCTGCAGCTGCTGTCGGCCGAATCGCTCGCGGTGCCGTCCGGGACCGAGGCGCGCGACGCCGACGCGCTGGTCGTGGCGCTCACATCCGGCGATCCGGGGCGCTGGTTCTATCACGTCCTCGAAGCGCCGTGGTTCGCGCGCGGGGTGAGCGCAGTGGCGGAGTGGCTCGCGGCGCGCGGCGAGCCGCGGCTCGCGGAATGGCTGCGCGAGGAAGCCTGCCCGATCCGCCCCATCGAGCGAGCGCGCGACCGGCTGCGCCAGCGCTGGCACCGCTCCCGCCTCTCGCGGCGCGTCGCGGATGCGAGCCGGGCCCCCGCGGACGAGCGGATCCGGGCCGGGCGCGTGGCCGTCGCGAACCTGGTGCGCCGCGTCAAGGGGAAGGAGGAGACACCGTGACCGTGGTGGCCGTTCAGGAGGACGGCCCGTCCCTCCTCGAGCAGTACCGCGCGATCGTCGGGGAGCCACGCCTCGCCGCGCTCGAGGCGCTCGCGCGCCGGTTGCGCGGCCATCGCCTCGTGATGGTGAACTCGACCGCGGCGGGCGGCGGCGTCGCCGAGATCCTGCACCGCCTCGTGCGGCTGCTGAACGAGCTCGGCGTTCCGACGACGTGGGAGGTGCTGCCCGGCGACGCGCGCTTCTACGCGATCACGAAGACGATCCACAACGCGCTGCACGGCCGGCCCGGCGTGCTGACTCCCGCCGAGCGCGAGTATTTCGTCGAGGTGAACCGCCGCGCCGCGATGTCGCTCGCGCTGGACGGCGACCTGATCCTGATCCACGACCCGCAGCCGGCCGCGCTGGCGGCGCTGCGGCGCCGTCCGGGACAGCGCTGGGTGTGGCGCTGTCACATCGATCTCTCGCGCGCCGATCCCGAGGTCTGGAGCTTTCTCGCTCCGTGGGTGGCGCGTCACGACGCGGCCGTGTTCTCGCACGTCACGTTCGTGCCGCACCTCTCGATTCCCTCCTACGTCGCTCCGCCCTCGATCGATCCGGTCTCCGAGAAGAACCGCGAGCTCGAGGAGGAGGAGATCGATGCCTGCCTCGAGCCATTCGAGCTGCCGCGCGACACACCGCTCGTGACCCAGGTGTCGCGCTTCGACCGGCTCAAGGATCCGGTCGGCGTGATGCAGGCGTTCCAGCTCGCGCGCCGCCGCGAGCGCGCGCATCTCGTGCTCGCGGGCGGGAGCGCGGACGACGATCCGGAGGGCGCGGAGGTGCTCGCGGAGGTGCGCCGCGCGAAGGTCGGGCGCCGGGACATCACGCTGCTGGACCTGCCGTCCGATTCCCACCGCATCATCAACGCGCTGCAGCGCCGCTCGACGGTGGTGGTGCAGAAGTCGCTGCGCGAGGGGTTCGCGCTCACCGTGTCCGAGGCGCTGTGGAAACGCCGGGCGGTGGTCGCGAGCGCGGTGGGCGGGATTCCGCTCCAGGTGATCCACGAGCGCACGGGACTGCTCGTGCGCTCGATCGAAGGCTGCGCGCTCCAGATCACGCGCCTGCTGCGCGAGACCGCGCTGCGGCGGCGTCTCGGGCGCGCGGGCCGCATCTGGGTGCGCGATCATTTTCTCCACCCGCGCGAGGCGCGCGACTATCTGGCGATCTTCGCGCGCCTGCTCGCCACCGACGCGCCGCCGGCCCCACCGCGGGGCGCCGAGATTCCCGAGCACCGGCCGATCGGATAGGATCACGCCCCGCGAGCGTGCCCGAGGGCGCGCCGCGGCGCACGCATGCGGTCCGATGTCACGTCGCGCCGGACCCCCGGCGGATGAGGGATCCACGATGCCCCGCGTTCCACTCCGGCCGCGCGCCCCCGCGGCGTTCGCGTCCGCGCTGCTGCTGCTCGCATTCCTCGCGCCCTCGGTCCCCGCCGATCCGCGCCCGCCCGATGCGCTCGATGCCGGCGAGCTGCGCGTCGCGCTGCGCAAGCTCCAGGTGATGGGCAGCGTGCTGTACATCGGCGCGCATCCGGACGACGACAACACCACGCTGCTCGCGTGTCTCGCGCGCGGTCGGCTCGTGCGCACGGCATACCTCTCGCTCACCCGCGGCGACGGCGGACAGAACATCCTGGGCGCCGAGACCGGCGAGCGCCTCGGCGTGATCCGCACGCAGGAGCTGCTCGCCTCGCGCCGCCTCGATGGCGCGGAGCAGTTCTTCACGCGCGCGCTCGACTTCGGCTTCTCGAAGAGCCCGGAGGAGGCGCTCAGGTTCTGGGGACACGACCGCGTCCTCGCCGACATCGTGTGGGTGATCCGGCGCTTCCGTCCCGACGTCATCCTGACCCGCTTCGGCACGGACGGCAGCGGTGGGCACGGGCACCACACCGCGTCCGCGATCCTCGCGGGCGAGGCGTTCCGCGCCGCGGCGGACCCGAAGAAGTTCCCGGAGCAGCTCGCGCTCGCGCCGGCGTGGCAGGCGAAGCGACTGCTGTGGAACACCTGGGATCCGAAGCTCGAGGGACGCGAGAGCGGACGGCCGCCGGTGATCACGCTCGAAGCGGGCGGATACGATCCCGAGCTCGGACTCTCCTACCCCGAGATCGGCGGCCGCGCGCGCAGCCTGAATCGCAGTCAGGGCGCCGGCACGCCGGAGGGGCGCGCGCCGCGCCTCGAGTATTTCGAGCCGGTGGACGGCGTGCCTTCGAAGAGCGATCTCTTCGACGGCGTGGATCTCACCTGGGCGCGCGTGAAAGGCGGCGCCGCGATCGGAAACCTGCTGCGCGACGCGGAGAAGCAGTTCGATCCCGATCATCCCGCCGCGATCCTTCCGCTGCTCGCGCGCGCACACGCGGCCATGGCGCCGCTCGCCGCCGATCCGCTGGTCGCGGCGAAACGCCGCGAGCTCGAGGGCGTGATGCGCTCCGCGGCGGGACTCTGGATCGAGGCGATCGCCGAGACGCCGACCGTCTCGCCCGGCGACACCGTGCGCGTCACCGTGACCGCGGTGGATCGCACGGCCGCGAAGGTCACGCTCGAGGACATCGTGCTCGCCGGCGCGACGCCGATCTGGTTCGCAGCGCCCGCGCCGCCGCGGCCCACCGGCTCGGCGACCGCCCCGCCGCGGCGTCCCGAGCCCGACACCACGGCGCGCGTCGGCGCGGCGCCCCGCGCGCTCGAGCCGGGCCGGCCGCTGATCGCGATCGCGCGCCTCGTCGTGGCGAAGAACGCGCCGTACAGCCAGCCGGAGTGGCTGCTCGAGCCTCCGCTCGAGGGCTCGTTCGAGCTGCCGGATTCCACGCGGTCGGCCGACCCGGAGGGACCTGCCGCCGCACTTGCGCGCGTGCGCGTCCGGCTCGCGGGCGAGCCGGTGGAATTCCGGGTCCCGGTCGCCTACCGCTGGACGGATCGCGTGGTCGGGGATCGCTATCGCGCGCTCGAGGTGCTGCCGCCCGTGACCTCCGCGTTCGACCGCGACGCGTACCTGTTTCCGGACTTGAAGCCGCGCGAGGTGCGCGTCGCGCTCCAGAGCACGCGGCGCGCGCTCGATCTGACCGCGCGCCTGCGCGTGCCGCCGGGCTGGAGCGTGGATCCCGCCGAGGCGCACGTGCGGCTCGCCGCGGGCGCCGAGGAGATCGTGAGCTTCCGGGTCACGCCCGCGGCGGCCCCGGACGGCACGGCGCTCGCCGCGGAGGTCGAGACCGGCGGCCAGGTCTACGACCGTTCGCTGGTGCGGATCGACTACCCGCACATCCCGATCCAGACGCTGACGCCGCCTGCGGCCGCACGCGCGGTGCGAACGAACCTGCAGAAGAGCGGCGATGCGATCGGCTACCTGATGGGCTCGGGCGACGAGATCCCGGAAGCGCTCGAGCAGATGGGCTTCCACGTCACCGAGCTTACGGATGACGACGTCGAGAACGCCGATCTGTCGCGCTTCTCGGCGATCGTCGCGGGCGTGCGCGCCTACAACACGCGCCCGCGGCTGCGCGTCCTCGAGCCGCGGCTGCTCGACTACGTGAAGCGCGGCGGCCGGCTGGTCGTGCAGTACGTCACGCCCGACACGACGCTGAACGACCGCCTCGGGCCCTGGCCGTTCAAGATCTCGCGCGACCGCGTGACCGACGAGCGCGCGGAAATGCGCGTGCTCGACCCCGATCATCCGCTGCTGACCACCCCGAACCGCATCGCCCCTGGCGACTTCGACGGCTGGGTGCAGGAGCGCGGGCTGAGCTACGCGGGTCCGTGGGATTCGCGCTACGACATCCTGCTGTCGGCGAACGACCCGGGCGAGCCGGCGAAGGACGGCGGCGTGATCTTCACGCGCTACGGCCAGGGCGTGTTCATCTACACCGGGCTCGCGTGGTTCCGCCAGCTGCCGGCCGGCGTGCCGGGCGCCTGGCGGCTGTTCGCGAACCTGGTGAGCGCGAGCCGTTGAGCTCCGGCGAGCCGCGTCCGCCGCTCGGCGCCTGGTCGCGCGCGTATGCGCTCGTGATCGGGATGCTGGCGCTCGAGATCGCGCTCCTGGCGTGGTGGAGCCGGAGCGTCCATTGACGCCGCTCGACTGGGCGGTGCTGATTGCCACGCTCGCGGCGTTCGTCGGGTACGGATTGTGGCGGGCGCGCGGGACCCGCGATCTCGAGGGCTATCTCGTCGCCGGGCGCAGCCTGCCCTGGCCGGCGGTCGCGCTCTCGGTAATGGCGACACAGGCGAGCGCGATCACGTTTCTCTCGACGCCCGGCCAGGGGTTCGTCGACGGACTGCGGTTCGTCCAGTTCTACTTCGGACTCCCGCTCGTCATGGTGGTGCTGTGCGTCACCGCGGTGCCGGCATATCGCGCGCTCCGGGTGTACACGGCATACGAGTATCTCGAGCGCCGCTTCGACCGGAAAACGCGCACGCTCGCGTCCGCGCTGTTCCTGATCCAGCGCGGGCTCTCCGCCGGCCTCACGCTTTACGCGCCGGCGCTCGTGCTCTCCGCGCTGCTCGGCTGGGAGATGCGCTGGACTTGCGTGCTGCTCGGCGGGCTCGCGGTCGTCTACACGTCCTGGGGTGGCAGCCGCGCCGTGAGCCACGCGCACGTGCTCCAGTTCCTCATCATCCTCGGCACCCTCGCGCTCGTCGTCGTGCTCGTGCTCGCGCGGCTGCCGTCCGGCGTGTCGTTCGGCGACGGCATCGCGCTCGCCGGTCGCCTCGGGCGCATCAACGCGGTCAACTTCCGGTTCGACCCGAACGACCGCTACAACTTCTGGTCCGGCCTGATCGGCGGGTTCTTCCTGCAGCTCTCCTACTTCGGCGCGGACCAGTCCCAGGTCGGCCGCTACCTCACCGGCCGCTCGACGACCGAGACCCGGCTCGGGCTCCTGTTCAACGGATTGTTCAAGGTTCCGATGCAGTTCGGGATCCTGCTGCTCGGCGTGCTGCTGTTCGTGCTCGATTTGTTCCTGCCCTCGCCGCTCTCGTTCAATCCGCTCGAGTCCGAGCGCCTCGCGCACGGCGCGCACGCGACGGAATGGCGCGCGCTCGAGGCGCGGCACGAGCGCGCGGACGCTCGCGAGGCCGGGGCGGCGCGCACCTTCGTGCTCGCGCGCCATGCGCACGATGCGGCGCGCGCCGGGGCCGCGGGCGCGGAGCTGAGCGACGCGGAGCGCGACGCGCGCGCGGCGCGCGCGGACGCCGCGCGCCTCATCGAGCGCGCCGATCCCGGCGCCCCGTCCGGCGACACGAACTACATCTTCTTCGGATTCGTGCGGCGCCTGCTGCCGGCCGGTGTCGTCGGGCTCGTCTTCGCCGCGATCTTCGCCGCGTCGATGAACTCCTCCGCCGCCGAGCTCAACGCGCTCGCCTCCACCACCGTGGTGGACGTGCTGCGGGCCTCGGGCGGAGGCGCGGCGCCGGTCGCCGGGCGCGACGCCGCGCGCGCCGTATGGCGGTCGCGTTTCATCACGCTCGGCTGGACCGCGTTCGCGATCGGGTTTGCGGAATACGCGAGCCGGCTCGGCTCGCTGATCGAAGCGGTGAACATCCTCGGCTCGCTGTTCTACGGCACGATCCTCGGCATCTTCCTCACCGCGTTCCTGCTCCGGAGCGTGCGCGGCACCGCGGTGTTCACGGCCGCGCTGATCGCCGAGGCGATCGTTCTGGCCTGCTTCCGGTTCACGCACCTCTCGTTCCTCTGGTACAACCTCGTGGGCTGCGCGGTGGTGATGGCGGTCGCGTCGCTCCTCAGCGTCGCGCTGGATCGCGGACGTCCGCAGGCGCCGGTCCCGGCCGCGCGCTGAGTCGCGCGCGGTGGACCCCGGGCGCGGCCCGGAACGATACTCGCGGCATGTCCGAGCGCAGCGAGTCCGAGACGAAGATCGCGATCAATCGCGCGCCGGTCCTCGCGCTGTGGGCCGCGGTCGTGGCCGGCCGGCTCGGTTTCGATCGCGACGAGGCGCTGACGCTCGGACGCGCCGTCTCCGGCTTGAACGCGCAGTCCAAGGGAAGACGCCTCGGCCTCTTCCACCCGCCGGGCGCGGCGGAAGCCGGGAAGCGCGCGCGCGAGCGGTCGGGCGGGCTCGAGGTCGAGCTGCTCGGGCGCCGGATCCCGGCGCGCCGGACGGCCGCGGGGCTCCGCACGGTCGGCAAGGGCGGCCGTCCCGATTCGCCGGAGGCGGTCGAGCGCTACCTGGTGTCGAAGTTCGGGGACGCGCTGGCCGAGGCGCGCGCCGCGATGCGGGCACTCGCGGGCTCGCGCGATCGCGCGACGCTTGCGGCCGAGGCGTTCGCGCTCTACGAGGCGTTCCGGCCCGAGGTGCCGCGCGGCCGGGGCGGCTGGGGGGCGAAGGGCGTGCTCGACCTCGCGCGGGTGCGCGCGCTCGCGAGGCGCCCCCGGGGCTGATCCAGGCGGCCCGGCGGCAAGGCCATCCGCCGCTTCCCGCAAGGAGTTCAAGCGAACGCCGGATCCGGCCGAAAACCCCTTCGAACTCCGGGCGGGCCGGCCCGGCCCCCGCTCGTTCGTGGAATCAACGTCTTCTCCCAAGGGGCGCTGTCGCTCATGAAACGGACAGTCATGATGATGGCCGCGCTCGGCATTGCGCTGGCCGCGTGGCCGGCGTCGGCGGGCGGCATCCGCGGCACGGTGCTGCTGTCCCCCGAGGCGGCGAGCGCGAGTCGCAGGAACGACCGCCACGCGCTCGTGCACGCGCAGCAGGGTGTCACGGACGCGGTGATCTATCTCGAGCACGTGCCCGACAACGTCGAGCGCCGGCTCACCGGCCACCACTGGTTCCTTCCGTACCGGAACCCGCCGATGGCGATCATCGTCCAGTCGCAGATGCATTTCATCCCGCGTGTGCTTCCGATCACGGCCGGCAGCTCGATCCGGTTCGAGAACGAGGACAGGGTGTACCACAATGCCTTCAGCGTTTCGGCCGCGAAGCGCTTCGACCTCGGCAAGCATCCGCCCGGCCGGGTGGACACGGTCACGTTCGAGCGCACCGGGGTCGTGAATCTGCATTGCGAGATCCATCCGGAGATGGTCGGTTACGTGGTCGTGGTGCCGAACCACGCGTTCACACGCCCCGACTCGCTCGGGGCGTTCGAGCTGCCGAAGCTCCCCGCGGGCCAGTACGTGCTCCACGCCTGGCATCCGTTGTCGGGCGAGGTCACCGCCAGGGTCGAGATGCCGAAGCACGGCGACGCCGGCGTCCAGCTGACGTTCTGACCATGCGCCTCGGACTGCGCCTCAAGATCCTGCTGATCACGGTGATGACCCCGCTCTCACTGGGGTGCGTCACCTATGTGATCGTGCACCGCAACGTCGCGCGACACGTGAACTCGAGCAGCATCCACGAGAATCTCGAGCACTCCGCCCAGGTGTTCGAGAGCGTGCTCGCCGCGCGCGCGCGCGCGTTCGAGGGCGGCGCGCAGGTGATCGCGCGCGATCCGCGCTTCTTCTCGCTGCTGACGCTCGGCCCCGAGCAGCGCGACACCCGCTTCATCGCCACCGTGCGCGGGATGGCAAACGACTTCAACGCCATCACCCAGACCACCCTGTTCGAGGTCTTCGACCGCCACGGCCGGCTGCTGGCGTCGGTCGGCAGCGTGGCCTCGACGCCGGGGGCCCGCGGCGAGCTGGTGCGCGAGGCCCTGCACGGACGCCAGGTGTCGGGCGTGCTCGTGCAGGGGCACGAGCAGTTCCAGGCCACCGCGATGCCGGTGCGGTCCGACCGCCAGGTCGTGGGTGTGCTGCTGCTCGGGGCGGAGATCGGCGCGCCGCTCGCGCGCGAGCTGCGCTCCGAGATGCGCTGCGACGTCACGTTCGTCTCCGAGCAACAGATCACCGGCACCACGCTCGAGGATCCGCGCGACCGCAGCGCGCTGCTGGACCGGCTCGCGACGCTCGACATCGCTCCCAATACGGACTTCGCGGATCTGCACGTGCTGCAGATCAAGGGCAGCGGCCCGGTCTTCCTCACACTGGTGCGGCGCATTCCGCATTCCGATCCGCGCACGCCCCAGCTCTATGTCATGCAGCGCTCGTACGATCCGGAGTCCGCGTTCCTGCGGCTCATGCAGCGCGACATGCTCGTGCTCGCGCTGCTCGCGATCGTGATGGCGCTCGTCACCGGACTCCTGCACTCCGAGCACGTTCTGCGTCCCATCCTCAAGCTCGTGACCGGCGCGCAGGAAATGCAGCGCGGCAACTACGCGCACCGGCTCGACGTGCGCCGCAAGGACGAGCTCGGCTACCTCGCCGAGCGGTTCGAGGAGATGCGCGTCCGCGAGCAGACCTACGTGAACAGCCTCGAGGAGGTGACGCGGCTCAAGAGCGAGTTCATCAGCATCGCCTCGCACGAGCTGCGCACGCCGATCAGCGTGATCCGCGGCTACCGCGACCTGCTCGCCGCCGGCACGCTCGGCCCGCTCTCGGCGCAGCAGCTCCAGGCCGTGGAGGCGATCGAGGGCTGCCTCGAGCAGCTGACGCGCATCGCCCAGAATGCCACTCAGGTGGCCGAGATGAAGGGCGAGCGCATCGAGCTCGAGATCGCCCCCGAGGCGGTGGACGTCCTGCTCGAGCGTGCGGTCGGCGCCGCGCTCGCCGGCGCGTCGCAGCGCGACGTGAAGGTCGAGATCCAGGTGCAGGGCAAGTTCGGCCCGGCGCGCCTCGACGGCGTTCGCATGCAGCAGGCCATCGCGAATCTCATCGCGAACGGCATCCGCTTCACGCCCGACGGCGGCCGCGTGCGGGTGCGCGCGTTCCAGGAGGGCGGCCAGCTCTCGATCGAGGTGAGCGACAACGGGCTCGGCATTCCGGAGGAAAAGCTCCGTCACATCTTCGCGAGCGGCATCGTGATCCGCGAGGCGCTCCAGCATCACTCCTCGTCGGCGCTCGAGTTCAACTCCGCGGGCCTCGGGCTCGGGCTCGCGATCACGCGCGGCATCGTCGAGGCGCATGGGGGCACGATCAGCGCGCAGAGCCGCCCCGGCCACGGCAGCCTGTTCCTGATCCGCGTGCCGATGGATCCGGCCGCGGGCGAGCTCCGCACGGCGGCCTGAGCCGGGGAGCGGCGTCCGCGCGGCATTCCCGCCCGCTACCGTGACAACGAATCCATGTTAACGGCTCAAGTCTTGGCCTGACTTGCCGATAACCGCTCCGATCGGCCCCTCGGCAGTCCACCGAACGGAGTCGGAACCGTGGATCATCCCCCCCGCCCTTCCCGCCCGGGCAGGGCGAGACAATTTGCCGGGGCCGCAACCATTCCCCCCTGGTCGTGGATGGGCCGGGCGCGCATTCCGCTGCTCGCGATCGCCGCGGCGTGCGTTCTCACGGCGCCCGCGCCCGCCGCACCGCCCGCCGACGCGCCGGCCGTGGACTCCCCCGAGCCGCGCGATCCGCGCGAGGTCAAGGCGGAGATG
>Ga0306920_100009226_pt1 | contig 13144 bp, 8 predicted proteins | sample flu12Cox44000170_FD_204666 | JGI IMG/M metagenome (GOLD analysis project Ga0306920, IMG submission 204666) | Lab enrichment of tropical soil microbial communities from Luquillo Experimental Forest, Puerto Rico - flux4day.12C.oxic.44.000.170 (v2)... | ecosystem: Environmental > Terrestrial >... | reverse complement strand
TCGTGCGCAAGTACGTGCACATGGGCTTCGCGGCCGACACACCGAACGGGCTCGTGGTCCCGGTGGTGCGCGATGCGGACCGCAAGGACGTGTACGAGCTCGCGCGCCACCTGGGACAGCTCTCCGAAAAGGCGCGCGCGGGCAAGCTCCCGCCGACGGACATGCAGGGCGGCTGCTTCACCATCTCGAGCCTCGGCGGCATTGGCGGCACCGCCTTTACCCCGATCATCAACGCGCCTGAAGTGGCGATTCTCGGGGTGTCGCGCGCCACGATGCGGCCGGTGTACCGCGACCTCACCTTCGTGCCACGACTGATGCTGCCGCTGTCACTCTCCTACGACCATCGCGTGATCGATGGGGCCCTGGCGGTGCGCTTCACCACCTGGCTGGCCCAGGCGCTCGCTGATCCGCGCGGCCTGCTCGAGGCCGTGCCGTGAGCGTCGATCTGACGATCCCCGATATTGGCAACTTCACCGACGTCGACGTTGTCGACGTGCTGGTGAAGCCCGGCGATAACATCGAAGTCGACACGCCGCTCATCACGCTCGAGACCGACAAGGCCTCGATGGACGTACCGGCGACCGCGGCGGGGCGCATTACCGAGGTGCTGCTGAAGCGCGGCGACAAGGTGTCCAAGGGTTCGCTGATCGCCCGCGTCGAGGACGGGGCCGATGCCGCAGCCGCAGCTTCCGCCAACGCGCCGGCACCGGCGGTGTCCAATGCACCCGCCGCAGCTCAGCCCGACACCAGCGCGCGCGCCGCGCGCGCCTCGGTGCGTGCGGACACCGGCGGCGACACCGTACGCATGCCCTCACCACAGCGGCGCCCTCCGGAGGAAGGCGCGGCAGATGCTGCGCGCAGCACGCAGCTGCTGGTGCTCGGGTCCGGTCCCGGCGGCTACACGGCCGCCTTCCGCGCCGCGGATCTGGGACTGAAGGTCACGCTCGTCGAGCGTTACGCGGAATTGGGCGGAGTCTGTCTGAATGTGGGCTGCATCCCCTCGAAAGCTCTGTTGCACGCGGCCAAGGTCATCGAGGACGCGGAGGAGATGTCCGCGCGCGGGATTGCTTTCGGTGCGCCGCAGATCGATCGCGCCAAGCTGCGCGCCTGGAAGGCTTCGGTCGTCGCGAAGCTCACCGGGGGCCTGAAGGTGCTCGCACAGCGGCGCAAGGTCGAGGTGGTGCGCGGGGTCGGTCGCTTCGTCGGCCCGAACGTGCTCGAGGTCAAAGGCACCAGCGGGGCCGAGCGCATTCGCTTCGAGCAGTGCATCATCGCCGCGGGCTCGGAAGCGATGCGGCTGCCGGGGTTGCCGCAGGACCCACGCATCATCGACTCCACGGGCGCGCTCGAGGTGCCGCCATTCTCGGGGCCTGTCCTCGTCGTCGGTGGCGGCATCATCGGTCTCGAGATGGCCTGCGTGTTCGATGCGCTCGGCAACCGCGTAAGTGTCGTCGAGCTCACGCGGCAGCTGATGCCCGGTACCGACGCTGACCTGCTGCGACCACTCGAGCGGCGCATCCGCGCGCGCTATCAGCAAATCCTGCTCGGCACGAAGGTGGCGGGGATTGCGCCCGAGGCTGCGGGGCTGCGCGTGAGCTTCGCCGGCGAGCAGGCGCCTGCACCGCAGCTGTTCGAGCGCGTGCTGGTCGCAGTCGGCCGCTCGCCTAACGGACGGGCGATCGGCGCGGAGGCCGCCGGTGTCAGCGTCTCCGAGCGCGGCTTCATTGCGGTCGACCGGCAGATGCGCACCAACGTGCCTCACATCTTCGCCATTGGCGACATCACCGCGCCGCCGCTGCTCGCCCACAAGGCGATGCACGAGGGCAAGGTCGCAGCCGAAGTGGCCGCCGGTGAGAAGCGTGCCGCGGACTGGCGCGTGATCCCATCCGTCGCCTACACCGACCCGGAGATTGCCTGGGTGGGTCTTACCGAAACCGAGGCACGTGAGCGCAGCATTCCCTTCGGCAAGGGAGCATTTCCCTGGGTAGCGAACGGGCGCTCGCTGTCACTCGGGCGCGAGGATGGCTTCACCAAGCTGCTCTTCGACCCCGACTCCTACCGGTTGCTCGGTGGCGGCATCGTCGGCAGCAACGCCGGCGAGCTGATCAGCGAGGTCGCGCTCGCGATCGAGACTGGGTGCGACGCGGCCGATATCGGCCTCACGGTACACCCGCACCCCACGCTCAGCGAGACCGTAGCGGGAGCGGCCGAGGCGTTCGAAGGGACCCTGACGGATTTGTATCTGCCGAAGAAATGAGCCGCCTCAGGGCAGGCGCTGCACGATCTTCACGAACTCCGGATCGCTCCGGTAGGCCGCAAACTCCGGGTAGCCCCGCAGTGTCGGCAGGTTGTGGTCGTGAGTGTTCTCGGCAGTGGTGAGCCACTTCAGCATGCCGTCGCGATCGTTGGCGAGCGCCCGGTATTCCGCTACCACGACCGCCGAGCCGGTACCGCGTGCGTAGCTCTCCGCCTCGCTCGTGGCGAGCTGCTCGAGCATCCCCTGTCGGCCGCCCGCGAGAAAGCGCTGCTCGGCGAGGCGCAGCACATCGATCGCCTCAGCCTGCTCGCGTAGCTCGGCCGCAATTCTCGCCTCGCGGAGAAAGTCCGCATCGCGCCCCATCACGAGGTACGCGTGTGCCAGGTAGAAATGCGGCGACTCGAAGCTGCGATCGACCTGCACCAGGCGCTCGAGTGCGGTGAGCCCGGTGGTGCGCTCGCCACTGCCAAAGTGCAGCCAGGCTTCGTCGGCGACGATGGCACGATTATTCGGATCGAGCTCACGCGCGCGGCCGATGGTTGTGAGCGCCTTCTGGTAGTCGCCATGTGCATAGAGCGCGGTCGCATACCAGTGCAGCGCCTTGGCCGAGCGCGGATCGAGCTGCAAGGCGGTGTCGAAGTCCTTGAACGCTGCGGCCGCATCGCCGTGCCACCACCAGGCCACGAAAGCCTGGTCGAGCCAGGCATCCGCCAGTTTCGGATCGAGCGCGAGCGCCGTGCGGGCCGCTCGCTCGGCATGGGAGTAGGCGACCTCATCGCTCATTGCGCCAAATTCGCGCTCCAGCAGGTAGGTGTCGGCGAGCCCTGACCAGCCGGCGGCGCGATCCGGATAGCCCGCGGTCAGCTCGCGGAAGGTTCGCTCCGCCGCAGCCAGACTCTCGGCGGAGCGGGTAGCAAGCTCAAAGCGCGCCGTCATGTAGGTTTCGCGCGCTTGCGGGTTGTCGTCATACGGCCCACGAGGGGTGAGGGCGGTGGCCGAGGGCGAGCGGTGTGCGGAGTTCCACACCAGCAGGCCGCCAACGCCCAGCACCGTAAGGAGCACCGCCGCGATCACCCACAACGGGCGACGCTGTCTTGCAGATTCAGGCGCCTGCGTTGGCGGCGCGAGCGCCGTGCGGCCAGTCTCCGGTGATGGGTGCGCGGATGCCGCCGTGTCCGCAAATGCAATCGTATCCGCTGTGGCCGCGCTCGATGCCTCATCGCTGGTGGCCTCGGCTCGCAGCGTTGCCTGCACTTCACTCGGCAGCGCCTGCAGCCAGGAGTTCAACTCCTCGGGGGTTGCCCATACCGAGCTGCGTCCGCCGCCCGGGATGCGGTGCACCGGCATTCCCCGGTAGGCCTCCCAGCGCCGCGCCGTACGCTCAGTGCAGCGCAGGAACTGTCCGATCGATTTCCAACCGATGAGTCGCCGGCTACCGGTGCCCGCGCCGGCCGCGCCTCCCCGGGTCGTCCCCTTGTCGACCACAGTCCCGCCTCGCACATGAGCGAATCGTGGGACCCCCTTCCCCTGCCGAACCGCAGACTTCTCTGCCTAGCCTCTGTGGGCTCTCACAGGCGCAGGTCAGCTGGCGCAGCGGTGTAATTCTAGCAGCGTGCAGGGCACGACCGCTCTCAAGGTCAGGCTCGGCGCGTGCGCCGCGGCCGGCGGCTGCGTACACGTGAGGGAAGCGGCAGCCGCCGCGCAGCTCTCCGGGCAGGGGCCGCGCGCGTCTTATGCGGGTATTCGCACAGGTCGCGGATGATGCACGTCGGGCACTTCGGAGCACGTGCGATGCAGGTGTAGCGCCCGTGGAGGATCAGCCAGTGATGCGCATTTCTGCGGAATTCCGCGGGCGTGGTGGCAGTCAGTGCCTCCTCCACTTCCCGCGGCGTTCGGCCGGGGGCAAGCCCGGTGCGGTTGGCTACCCTGAAAATGTGCGTGTCGACCGCGATCTCCACCTCACCGAACACCATGTTGAGGATGATGTTGGCGGTCTTGCGGCCAACGCCTGGGAGCGCCTCGAGCTCGGCGCGCGTTGCAGGGACCGCGCCGCCATGTCGCTCGATGAGCTGCTGCGCAAGCCCAACGAGGTTCTTCGCCTTGGTGTTGTAGAGACCCACCGGCCGGATGTAGGGCTTCACGCCCTCGACTCCGAGCGCCGCGATGGCGGCCGGGGTGTTGGCAACGGGGAAGAGATTGCGCGTCGCGGCGTTCACGCTGCGATCGGTGGTGTGTGCCGAGAGCATGACGGCGACCAGCAGCTCGAAGGGCGTGGTGTGCAGCAGCTCCGTCGTCGGGGCGGGGTTCGCCGCCTGCAGCCGGCGGAAGATGGCTTTGCGCGTCGCCGGGTGCATGGGCGCTAGGCGCTGGAGTGCTTGCGCGCGTGCAGCAGCGCTGCCTGCCGCGCCGCGGCCGCCGCCAGGCGCGCGCCGTGTGCGGCGTAACGCTCGCGATTTTCCTGCAGGCTCGGCGCGCGCGGCGCTGCCGCCACCGCGGCACGCGGCACCATCGAGATGCAGTCGACCGGGCAGGGCGCGATACACAGCTCGCAGCCGTTGCACAGCGCGAGCACCACGGTGTGCATCTGCCGGCGCGCACCGATGATGGCATCGACCGGGCAGGGCGGCAGGCACTTGGCGCAGCCGATGCAGGCTTCCTCATCGATCTGTGCGATGAGCGCAGGTCCCTCGGTGCCGTTGGCCGGGTCGAGCGCGAGGATCGGCCGTTCGAGCAGCGCGGCGAGCGCCGCGATCGTGGCGGCACCGCCCGGCGGACACTGGTTGATCTCAGCCTCACCGGCGGCAATGGCCTGCGCATAGGGACGGCAGCCGTCGTAGCCACAGCGCGTGCATTGCGTCTGTGGCAGCAGCGCGTCGATGTCGTCCACGGTGGCCATGCAGGTCATTTTCAGGTGATCTTCATGCCCGGCGTGGCCCCGGAATCGGGTGCCAGCAGGTAGAGGCCCGGCCCCTCGCCGCTCGCCGCGAGTACCATGCCCTCCGAGACGCCGAATTTCATCTTGCGCGGCGCGAGGTTCGCGACCATCACCGTGAGGCGTCCTTTGAGCGTGGAGGGATCGTAGGCCGACTTGATTCCGGCAAAAACGGTGCGCTGCTCGGTGCCGAGGTCGAGCGTGAGTTTCAAGAGCTTGTCCGCGCCTGCGACGGTCTCAGCTTCGAGGATGCGCACCACCCGCAGGTCCACCTTGCGGAACTCATCGATGGAAAGGGCACTGCCGGGTGCTGCCGATGGCGCCGTTGCAGGCGCCTTGCCCGGCGGGCCGGTGCCGCCGTGCGCCGCCGCGCTCACCGGCGCCGCCCGGCTCTCCGGCGCCGCGCCGCTCCCCGGCACGGCGGTGACCGCTCGCGGCACCGCATCGGCATCGAACAGCGCATCGAGCTGCCGCGGTTCCACGCGTGCCATCAGGTGCTGGTACGGATTGACCCGATCGGGCAGCACCGCCGCATCGCTCCAGATGAAAGTACGGTCCAGCCCGAACAGCTCCCGCGCGACGCGCTCGGCCACCTGCGGCAACACCGGCGCGAGCAGCACCGAGAGCAGCTTGAAGCCGTGCAACGCGCGCGAGCACACCTCCTGCAGCTCCGCCGCCTTCGCCGGATCGCGGGCGAGCACCCAGGGTTGGTGCGAATCGAAGTCCTGGTTGATGCGATCGGCGAGCGCCATGATGTCGCGCATGGCTTTGCCATACTCGCGCGTTTCGTAGCTCTGTTGTACGAGGAACGCCTGTGCCTGCGCGATATCCGCGAGCCGCTCGGTGTCGCCGCGGTACTTGAGCTCGCCGCCGAATCGCCGGGTGATGAAATTCGCCGCGCGGCTGGCGATGTTGACGTACTTGCCGATGAGATCGCTGTTGACGCGGGCGATGAAATCCTCGGCATTGAAGTCCAGGTCCTCGACGCTGGCATTGAGCTTGGCGGCGATGTAGTAGCGCAGCCACTCGGCATTCATGCCGATGTCGAGGTAGCGCAGCGGGCTGATGCCGGTGCCGCGCGACTTCGACATCTTCTCACCCGACACCGTGATGAACCCGTGCACGTACACGTGATCCGGCACCTTGTAGGGCGGACCCGCGAACTTCAACATCGCCGGCCAGAAAAGTGTATGGAAGTAGATGATGTCCTTGCCGATGAAGTGGATCTGCTCGGTGTCGGCAGCGGCCAGGAACTCGGCGAACGTGCGCCGCTCGCCGTTGGTGCGTGCCTTGCCGCTCTCGAAGTAGTTCCTGAGCGCGGCGAGATAGCCGATAGGCGCATCGAGCCACACGTAGAAGTACTTGCCGGGCGCGTCGGGAATGGGGATGCCGAAGTAGGGCGCATCGCGTGAGATGTCCCAGTCCCCGAGCGCCTGCTCGCCGCGCCCGCTCAGCCACTCGCGCGCCTTGTTGGCGACCTGCGGCTGCAGCCTCCCGGGGGCGTCGAGCCACTCCTTGAGGAAAGCCACACACTGCGGATCGGAGAGCCGGAAGAAGTAGTGCTCGGAGCTGCGCAACACGGGCCTCGCGCCGGACAGCGTCGAGTAGGGGTTGATGAGCTCGGTCGGCGCGTACACGGTGCTGCACACTTCGCAGGCATCACCGTACTGGTCTCTCGAGTGACAGTTGGGGCACTCTCCCTTGATGTAGCGGTCCGCGAGGAACATGCCCTTCACCGGGTCATAGAACTGCTCGACGGACTTGCGGTAAATGAGACCTGCGGCCTTCAGCCGCGCGTACACGTCCTGGGAGAGCTGCGTGTTTTCGGGCGAGTCGGTCGAGTACCAGTGATCGAAGCTCAAGTGAAAGCCCTGCAGATAACGCGCACGACCCGCGAAGATCGCCGCGATGAGCTCCTGGGGGCTGATTCCTTCGGCTTCCGCCTTGAGCATGATGGGCGCGCCGTGGGCATCGTCCGCACCGACGAAGTGCAGCTCGTGACCCTGCATCCGTTGGAAGCGCACCCAGATGTCGGCCTGGATGTACTCCATGATGTGGCCGATGTGGAACGGGCCATTGGCGTAGGGCAGGGCGGTGGTGACGAAGATCCTGCGGGTCATCCGCGCTAGTTTACACAGCTTCCCTCGCAGGCAGGCGCAGCGCGGCGCCATCGACCGCGCAGCGCCGCACCCATCGGCGCCGCGGACGCGGCGGCTCAGCCGGCGTTCTTCAACTCTTCGAACCGGGCCTTGTTGATGGCTTTCTTGTAGGCCTCGGCGCCGGTGATCTGGCGCTGATTGAGCAGTTGCTCGATGGCCGAGTCCATCGTGCGCATACCGAATTGGCCGCCCGCCTGCATGGAGTTCTCGAGCTGATCGAGCTTGCCCTGGCGGATGAGGTTGGCAGCGGCCGAAGTGTTCACCAGGATCTCGAGCGCTACGACGCGGCCCTGCTTGTCGGCACGCTGCAGCAGCTGCTGCGAAATGACCCCGCGCAGCGAGGTCGACAACATGGTGCGCACGTGCGACTGCTTGTCCGCGGGGAACACGTTGACCATGCGGTCGACGGTCGGCGCCGCACCGTTGGTGTGCAGCGTGCCCATAACCAGGATGCCCATCTCGGCGGCGGTGACGGCGATGCTCATGGTTTCCAGATCACGCAGCTCACCCACCAGGATGACGTCCGGGTCCTCGCGCAACGCCGAGTGCACCGCGGAGGCGAAGCTCGGACTGTGCACGCCGATCTCACGCTGACTGATGAGACAGCTCTTGCGCTCGTGCACGAACTCGATCGGGTCCTCCACGGTGAGAATGTGGCCTTTCACGCGACGGTTGATGTCATCGATCATGGCCGCGAGGGTGGTCGACTTACCGGAGCCCGTCTTGCCGGTGACGAGAATCAGCCCGTTGGTGGCGCGACACATCTGGCGCACCGCCTCCGGCATCTTCAGCTCATCGAGCGTGAGCGCCTTGGAGGGAATCGCGCGGAACACCGCACCCATGCCGTTCAGCTGCCGCATGACATTCACGCGGAAGCGCCCGCGACCGGCAAGCGTGTGGGCGAAATCCGCGCCGTCCTTGGACTCGAAGCGCTCGAGCGCCTTCTTCGGCATGATCTCGTAGAGCGCCTGCTTGACCACCTCCGGGGCGAGCTTCTCGGGCCGCAGCGGTCCGAGCTCACCGTGCAGGCGGATGCGCGGCGGGTCGCCGGCAATGAAGTGCAGGTCCGACCCGCCCTTCTCCAGGATCTCGATCAGCAGGGGGTCGACCTGTGCCACGGGAGCTGCCTCAGGTCAGCCGGAGGAATTCGCCGTTGCCGGTCTGGCGGCTCCCGCCCCGGCTGCAGGGTTGGAGCCGGTCACATCGACCTTTGGCAACATGCTGGTGTCGGTGACGTATTTCTGGAACGGGCGCTTGTCGGTCGCGTAGGCGTAGGCATCGTCCGGATCGATGGTGCGCGCCGTGATTGCGGCGAGCAGCGCCTGATCGAGCAGCTGCATGCCGAGGTCGCGTCCCATCTGCAGCTGGGTCGGAATCTGGTGTGTCTGCTCGGTCTGGACGAGCTTGGCGATCGCCTTGGTCATCATGAGCACTTCGCAGATCGCCTTGCGCCCGTGCCCATCGGCGGTCTTGACCAGTACCTGCGTGATCACCGCCAGCAGGTTCTGCGCGAGGAAGCTCTTGGTCTGCTCGCGCTCTTCCACCGGCAGGGCGTCGATCACGCGGTCGATGGTCTTCACGGCGCCGGTGGTGTGCAGCGTGCCGAGCACCAGGTGCCCGGTCTCCGCCGCGGTCATCGCCATGGAGATGGTCTCGGCATCGCGCAACTCACCGACCAGGATCACGTCCGGGTCCTCGCGCATCGCCGCCCGCACTCCCTCGGCGAAGCTCGGGATGTGTGTGCCGAGCTCGCGCTGGATGACCTGACTCTGCTTGCTCTTGTGCACGAACTCGATCGGGTCCTCGAGGCTGATGATGTTCAGCCGCCGCGTGGTGTTGAGGTGATCGATCATCGCGGCGAGCGTGGTCGATTTGCCGGTACCGGTCGAGCCGGTCACCAGCACCATGCCCTGGTGGAAGTCGCACACCTTGGTGACCACCGGCGGGAGCGCCAGGCTCTCGAGCGTCGGCACGTTGGAGGGAATGGAGCGGAAGGTGGCGCCGATGCCCGTATCCTTGCGATACACGTTGACGCGGAAGCGCCCGCCCTCGGCGGACACATAAGAGAAGTCCAGGTCGTTGCCCTTGGAGAAGTGCTCGTTCTGCGTGCGGGTGAGAATCTCGGCGATATAGCCCTCGAGCTCGGCCTCGCGCACGTCGCGGAACTTGATCGGCAGCAGATCGCCGTGCATGCGCAGCATGGGAGGTACGCCGACCGCGAGATGCACGTCGGAGCACCCCTGCTGGGTGCCGAGCTTCAGAAAGGCGTCGATGCGCGCCAAGCCATTCTCCCCGAAGAACTTTTTCGATGACCTGTTTAGCCGCTCTGCGGCTTTGAGATCAACGACTTGAGTTCGGAAATTTGACGTAACGCACGGTCTTGCGCAAGGCGGTCGGCGAAATCCGCGCGCCTGCGGGAGGCAGCCCCGAGACCGCGCGGGGGCAACCCGGCTGCAGATGTCCGGGTCCGGTTACGCCATGACGCGCGCTGCCGGCAGGCGCGAGGCTAACTTGCGCTGCTGTCCAGGAAGCTGTCCGGCGTCTTATCGAACAAGGCTTTATGGCCTGGCATGCAGAAGTAGTAGGTCTTGCCCCGATACACCGACCGCGGTGCGGTCGCGGGATCGACCTCCATGTCGCACACCGCACAGCGGGGGTGAGCCGCAGTCGAAGCCTGGCGCGCGCGGTAGACCTGGTTGGAGCCCGGATCCATCCAGCCCTGGCCCTGATACTCCATGTAGTAGGCGGTTTGCGTGGCTACCTCACGGCCGAAGTAGCGCTCCACGACTCGAAGCGAGAGATCGATTCCGCTCGACAGACCGCCCGAGCTGGCGAGGTTGCCCGTTTCGACGAAGCGCGCACCACGCACCAGTTGCACGTCCGGGAACTGCATGGCGAATTCCGCGTAGGCGCTGTGATGTGTGGTCGCGGACTTGCCCTTCAGCAGGCCGGTTTGCGCCAACACCACCGCACCGGTGCACACCGACATCGTGACATCGGTAGCGTGCGTCACTTGCCGGATCCAGTTGAGCGCGGCTTCGCCCGCGCCATCCTGCGCGGGGATGACCACCACCTTCGGCGCAGGAGCGGTCTTGAAGGTGAAGCTCGGGATGATCTTCAGGCCTCCACTCGCAGTCACCGGGGAAGTGGACTGCGCGACCGTGTAGAGGGTAAATGCGGGGTCGCGCCGGCCCATGACACGTACCGACTCGAACACTTCCCACGGTCCGGAGAAGTCGATGACGACGGCACCATCGGACATGAGAAACGCCACCGGTATCGAACCGCTTGCTGGCGCGGGTAGTGGACTCGCCGTGGCGCCGCCATCGGCAGTTTTGGACTCACTCGAGGTCGCAGGTGCAGCGAGCACGGCAGGCGGGGCTGCCTCCACAAGGGGTGCGAAACCGAGCGCTGCCGAGCGCATGATCAGCTGGCGTCTGTTCATGTGGGTTCCCTCACGCCACCTCAGGATTGAGAAAAATTCTGGGCGGGGGGCGGCACACTGTCCATAGGGCTGCGCGGCGATGTGCCTGAGGAACGGGCCGCCATCGGCCTGCCGTTCCCGCCGGGCGGCGGTTGCGCGGGCGCGCGTTCAGCGGCCTCCTGGGGGGCTCGGGAGGGGAGCGCATGCCGGGCGGGACGCCGCAATAGCCGGGAAATGCTGGAAAAAGCCGGCATTCTCCCCGGGGGGCGAGCACGCGGGGCGCGCCCCCTGCGCCGCAGCGGTGCCGCCCGAGGCGGCCCGCAACTCAGTAGCCGCCGGATCCCGCCTCACGGCAACTATGACCGAAAACATCCCCTCGAGGTCATAATAGACATCGGCCCCCGCGTATTAGATTGCGTACGCATGGAGGAGTCTGCCGTGCCGAGGCGTGTTGGGATCCTGCTTTTTCGCCAGCTTCAGGCGCTGGATGTCGCCGGCCCGATGGATGCGTTCGCCGCCGCGACCGTCCCGGAAGCAGGCGGTGGCAGCTCGCCCGCGTACGAAGTGTTCACGGTTGCGGCCTCAAAACGCGCGCTGGTCGCAGAATGCGGGCTGAGCCTGAAGCCGCACTACACCTTCGAGTCCTGTCCGGACATGCACACGCTCGTCATTCCAGGAGGCTGCGGCGTGCGCGAGCCGCGCGTGGCGGAGCGGCTTGCACCCTGGATCGCGGAGCGCGCGCGCCATGTGCAGCGCATCGCTGCCATCTGCACGGGCACCTTCGCGCTCGCGGCGACCGGTCTGCTACGCGGCCGCAGGGTTACCACGCACTGGCGTTTCGCCGCCGACCTCTCGGGGCGCTACCCGGGATTACGCGTCGACGCGAATGCGCTCTACCTCAAGGACGGGCCGTTCTACACCTCGGCCGGCATCACTGCCGGCATCGACCTGACGCTCGCGCTGATCGAGGAGGACTTTGGCAGAGCGGCCTCTCTCAAGGTCGCGCGCGAGCTGGTCGTGTACCTGCGGCGCTCCGGCGGACAGGCGCAGTACTCCGAGCCGCTCGAATTCGAGGCTCGCTCGGTCGATCGCTTCGCGGACATCGCCCGCTGGATCGCAGTTAACCTGCACCGAAAGATCACCGTGGAAGCGCTCGCGCAGCGCGCGAGGCTCAGCCCGCGGCAGGTCTCCCGACGCTTCAAGTCTGCCTTCGGGATGACACCCGCAGACTTCATCGAGAACCTGCGCATGAAGGAGGCACAGCGCCGCCTGGCGAGCTCGGGCTCGCAGATCAAGCGGGTTGCCGCATCACTCGGCTATGACAGCGCGCATGTGTTCCGCCGTGCATTCGAGCGCCGCTTCGGTGTCTCGCCCGGCGCATACCGCGAGCGCTTCGGAGCCGGGTGACTGAGTGGGGCGTTGCGCGCTGCGAGGCGTTGCGCACCGCGGGGCGATGAGCGCCGCTCAGGCGCGGAAGGGCTCGAGTGCGGTGCGCAGCTCGTCCATGGTCTGGAAGCGCTTGGCCTTGTCGACCGCCATGGCGCGCATGACGAGCTCGGATAGCCCCTGCGGGAGGTTCGGGTTGACCTCCTGCGGCTGCTTCGCCTTGCCCTGGACGTGCTGGTACATGACCGACATGTGATCGCCGCGCGAGTACGGCGGCACGCCGGTCACCATCTCGTAGAGGATGACGCCGAGCGCGTAGATATCGGCGCGCTGGTCGACTTTCTTGCCGAGGATCTGCTCGGGAGCCATGTACTTCGGTGAGCCGATGACGTAGCCGGTCTTGGTGAGCTGGGTATCGCCCTCGCGCTGCGCGGCCGCCACCCCGAAGTCGACGACCTTGAGGAATCCCTCCTGGTTGATCAGCACGTTGGCGGGCTTCAGGTCGCGGTGCACGATGCCGAGCTGGTGCGCCACCGTCATACCGGTGCAGATATCGATGGCGAACTGCATGGCGCGCTTGAGCTCGACGGGCTTCTCGTTCACGACCTCGCTGCCGAGGGTGTGCGAGGGGAAGTACTCCATCGAGATCGCGTAGTTACCCTGGATGTACAGGAAGTCGTAGATGCGGATGACGTTCTTGTGCGTGATCTTGCGCGAGTAGCGCAGCTCGTGCACGAAGCGCTTCATGACCTCCTCGTCCTGCGACACGTTCGGGTTCAGGAACTTGAGGATCAAGCGCTCATCGACCACCGTGTCCTCCATCAGCAACACGGTGCCGAAGGCGCCGCGGCCGATACGGTCGATGTACTTGTAGCGGCCCTCGATGATGTCGCCCGGCTTCAGTGTCTGGATATCGAGGCGCTGCGGACCCTCGGCCCCACCTCGCGCGATGCGCGAGGCGTCCGTGATGACCTGCGTCTTGGCTG
>Ga0306920_100009225_pt1 | contig 13144 bp, 24 predicted proteins | sample flu12Cox44000170_FD_204666 | JGI IMG/M metagenome (GOLD analysis project Ga0306920, IMG submission 204666) | Lab enrichment of tropical soil microbial communities from Luquillo Experimental Forest, Puerto Rico - flux4day.12C.oxic.44.000.170 (v2)... | ecosystem: Environmental > Terrestrial >... | reverse complement strand
GCCTGGGCCACCGCGGTGTTGAGTTTGTGGCTGCCCGCGGGGCTCACACCTTCGTATTTGTAATAGATCTTGGCGGGGGTATCGAGGGCCCGCTCCAGCCGGCAGGCCCGATAGAGCGGCGATGGTCGCCATTGACGGTAGACTTCGCGGACCGGCTCGGGGATTTCGATCGTGCGCTCGGACGATGCCTCCTGCTGGATCAGCGCCATTGGAAACAGCGGTTCGAGATCCTGCGGTCCGACCGGCTTCAGGGTTCCCGGATGCAGCACCGGCTCCGGCGCGCGCGGCAAATCGGCCACGATATTGTACCAATCTTTCGGGAGTCGGGTCTCGTCGAGCAGATACTTCACCGTGTCGGGCATGCGCCCCTCCCGTCTAGCCGCCCGACGGCGGTTTCCAGATGCCACGCTGCTGCATCAGCCGGACCTGACGGTCGATCACCTCGCGCTTGTACTCGACATGCCGCCCGGGAATTTTGTCGATGTAGAGATTTTTTGGATAGATCGGCTGCTCATAGATGATCTGCGCCAGCTCGCTGCGGATGTCCTTGGGCCAGTTCGTGACCTGAGCATTTTGCCGGTGGTGCCGTAATGCCTCGATGTTGATCACACCGGCGACAAACGTTGAGCCGTTCGTATCGCGCTGCTTGCCGACAATGGCACCACGATAGTCGACGATCATCGACTGCCCGCCCCCGGCGTCGATCGGCGTCTTGCTATCTGGGTAGAGGTGGTAGCCGCCGATATTGGGCGCCACCACATACATGTTGTTTTCGAGTGCCCGCGCCCGGTTCGAGATTTCGAAGAAGTCGTTCTCGGTGAACGGCGCGGGGAGCGAGGCGCGATAGACAACTTCAGCGCCGTTCAGCGCCAGACCTCGGCCATTCTCGGGATAGTTGCCCTCCATCGCCATCATGATCCCGAGGCGCCCTATGGCAGTGTCGGCGACCGGCCAGAAGGCTTGCAAATTGCGCCCGTATTTCTCAACCCACCAGTCGAAGAGGTCATGCGGCGAGACCGAGCGCTCGCAGGGCAACAGGGCAACGATCTTATAATGCTTCAGGATGACGGCGCCATCCGGATCGACGACGAACCCTACATTAAAAAAACGGTCCGGCCAATCCTCGTGACGCGCCTTGGCCTGCGCCATGATGAAGGTGCCCCAGCTGCGGGCGAGCCGCCCGATCCGGTCGGTTTCCGGACCCGGAATATCGATGGCGCAGGTCCGCGCGAACTCGGCATGGTCGACATCCAGAACCTCGTCGTTGAACCCCTGCAACGCACCCTCCGGGATGGCGATGAGACGCACCGGAATGTCGAGGCTCGATAGCCAAAACGCCGCCTTGGTCAGGCTCTCGAGATGCTCCAGGTTCTTTGCGATGTCCTCGCGGCTGCGAATGCCCCAAAAGCTCGGGATCAATCCGACCGCGGTGTAGGGTTCGATCATCTTCCAGTTCCCTCCGGAAAACGTCGCTACGCGCGGGGGTATCAGATATCCGCGATAACTGCCTCTATCTCACGTGTCACGGCGTCGATATCCGCACTGCCGTCGACCTGCTGCAAGATCCCGGTTTTGCGATAATAGGGGAGAAGAGGGGCCGTCTGACGGCGATAGACGTCAAGCCGAGCCTTGACCGTCTCCGGGCTGTCGTCCGGACGACAGATGAATTCGCAAGCGCCGCATACATCGCAAATGCCATCAACCTTGGGTCGGTTGTCTCGCTCGTGATAGCTGGCGCCGCAGTGTTGGCAGGTAAAACGGCCGGTCAGACGGTCGACGAGATCGGGCTCGAAGACCACGAACTCGATCACGAGATCGAGCGTTAGGTGACGTTCGGCCAACATGTGATCGAGCGCCTCTGCCTGAGGTACCGTGCGCGGAAAGCCGTCGAGGACGAAGCCGTTGCGGCAATCGGCTCTTCCGATCCGCTCGCGGATCAGTGCGATGATGATGTCGTCCGCGACAAGTTCGCCGGCATCCATGATGCTCTTGACCCGTCTTCCGAGCGGGGTCTCAGCGAGCGTGGCAGCGCGCAGCATGTCGCCTGTGGCGAGTTGGGGAATGCCATAGGTCTGCTCGATCCGCTTTGCCTGTGTTCCCTTTCCGGAACCTGGCGGCCCGAGCAGGACGACGTTCATCCGCGTCGTCCCCGGAGCTTCGCCTTCTTGATCAGCCCCTCGTATTGATGCGCCAGCAGGTGTGAATGAATCTGCGCGACGGTGTCCATCGTTACGCTAACGACGATCAGAAGACTGGTCCCTCCGAAGTAGAACGGAACCGAATATTGTGAAATCAAGATCTCCGGCAGAATGCAAACCGCCGAGAGATAGGCAGCACCGACCACGGTAAGTCGGGTCAACACGTAATCCAGGTAATCGGCCGTGTTTTTTCCCGGTCTAATGCCCGGAATGAATCCACCATACTTGCGTAAATTATCTGCAGTTTCGGTAGGATTAAAAACAATCGCGGTATAGAAAAAACAGAAAAAACAGATCAAGGCGACATAAAGCGCCATATAGAGTGGTCGGCCATGTGCGAGATAGGCCGTAATCTCGCCGAGCCAGCCGAAGCTCTGGCCGTTCGCCTCGAAATTCGCAACGGTAGCCGGCAGCAGCAACAGCGAGGAGGCGAAGATCGGCGGAATGACCCCCGAAGTATTGATTTTCAGCGGCAGATGCGAGGCGTCGCCGCCGAACATCTTGTTGCCCACCTGTCGTTTCGGGTACTGGACGAGAATTCGGCGTTGGGCGCGCTCCATAAACACAATGAAGCCGACCACCCCTACCGATATCGCTAGAAAGATGATGATGAAAACGGTCGAAATCGCTCCGGTGCGACCAAGTTCGAGGGTGGACGCGAGGGCGTGCGGCAGGTTCGCGACGATCCCGGACATGATGATCAGCGAGATTCCATTGCCGATCCCGCGAGCGGTGATCTGCTCGCCGAGCCACATCAGGAACACCGTGCCGCTCGTCAAGGTCACCACCGTAACCAGGCGAAAAAACAAGCCGGGGTCGAGAACCGCCGACTGAGCCCCGCCGCGCATGCCCTCAAGCCCGACTGCGATCCCATAGGATTGGACCGCCGCCAACAAGACGGTGCCGAAACGAGTATACTGGTTTAGCTTCTTCCGCCCGCTCTCGCCCTCTTTTTTCAACACTTCGAGGGTCGGAGAGACCGCGGTCAAGAGCTGGATGATGATCGAAGCCGAGATGTACGGCATGATGTTCAGGGCGAAGACGGTCATGCGTCCGAGCGCCCCGCCGGAGAACATGTCGAACATGCCGAGGATTCCGCCGGCATTGCGGGAAAAGACGTCCTGAAGGATCGCGGGATCTATGCCGGGGATCGGGATGTAGGTCCCAAGCCGGTAGATGACCAGGGCGCCCAGGGTAAACCATATCCGGCTTTTGAGCTCGGAGGCCTTGGCGAAGGCGGAGAGATTGATGCTGGCTGCAAGCTGTTCGGCGGCTGACGCCATTTGACCCATCCCTAACCAAAGCCGGTCGCAGCGGCGGCCCGGCGCGTGACCCTCAGGCCGGAGCGGCCGCCTTCGTTTTCTGCTTCTTCTCGTGATTTGCGCGAAAGATGACCTTGCCCCCAGAATTTTCAACTGCCGTGATTGCCGCCATCGAGGCACCGGTGACCTCGATTGTGATTGCCGTGCGGATCTCGCCCTTGGCCAGCAGGCGGATGCCGTCGCCGAGCCGCCGGAGCACTCCACAAGCCACCAGCGCCGCCCCGTCGAGCGTACCTTCGGACTTTAGCTTACCATCGTCGAGTGCCTTCTGGAGCCGGCCGAGATTGACTGCCATGAAGTCATTGCGAAACATGCTGTTGTTAAAGCCGCGCTTCGGGAGGCGGCGATGGAGCGGGGTCTGACCACCTTCAAAACCGTTGAGCGCAACCCCGCTCCGAGCGGTTTGACCTTTGCCGCCACGCGCCGCGGTTTTGCCTTTGCCCGAGCCGATGCCGCGCCCGCGCCGCTTCGCCCGGTAATGCGCGCCGGAATTGTCACTGATCTCGTTAAGCTTCATTGGGCCGATGACCACCAGTCTCTGGTATGCACGCCAGGCTCACCCCTCGTCCACGACGCGGACGAGGTGCTTGACCTTGTTAATCATGCCGCGGACCGCAGGCGTGTCCTCAAGCACGCGCCGCCGGCGCAGCTTGTTGAGACCAAGCCCCTTCAGCGTCGCCCGCTGGTCTGGCTTGCGACCGATCGGGCTTGCGGTTTGCACGACGGTGACCGATTTTTTGCTGTCCATCACGCATTCTCGCGGGCTTCGACGTCACTACGTCCGAGGATTTCACCAACCCTCTTGCCGCGCCGTGCCGCCACTGCCCGTGGGCTTGTGGCCCGACCGAGCGCGACGAAGGTCGCTTTGATCATGTTGTGCGGGTTCGGGCTCCCGATCGATTTGGCGACGATGTCATGCACCCCCAGCGCCTCGAAGATCGCGCGCATTGGGCCGCCGGCGATGATTCCAGTGCCTGGTTTGGCGGCGCGCACGATCACCCGGCCTGCGCCGTAGCTACTGACGATGTCGTGGTGCAATGTTCGGCCTTCGCGCATCGGCACGCGGATCATGCTGCGGCGCGCCTGCTCGGTCGCCTTCCGGATGGCTTCGGGTACCTCGCGGGCCTTGCCGGCGCCAAAGCCAACCCGGCCCTTTTTGTCGCCGACAACCACGAGAGCCGCAAAACCGAACCGGCGGCCGCCCTTCACCACTTTGGCGACACGGTTTATGTTGACCAGCTTTTCGGTGAACTCGCTGTCTTCCCGGTCGCGCAGTTGCCGATCACTGTCGCCACGTCCGCGTCGTTCTCCCTGCGTGCGCGTCATCGAGCGTGCCATGCTGGCCCTTTCAGAAATTGAGACCGCTCTCGCGGGCGGTGTCGGCCAGGGCTTTGACCCGGCCATGAAATAGATAAGCGCCCCGATCGAAGACGACGCGCTCGATCCCCGCGGCCTTGGCCCGCTCGGCGATAAGCTTGCCGACGGCGTTAGCCGCCGCTACGTCGGCGCCATTCTTGAGGCTCGCCCTGAGGCCGCCGTCAAGGCTCGAAGCCGCCGCGAGAGTGCGTCCGGCGGTGTCATCGATGATCTGCGCATAAATGTGCTTCGACGAGCGGAACACCGAAAGACGAGGTCGATTGTTTGCCGCACGGCGCAAATTGTTTCGGACTCGTCGGCGACGGCGCAGGAAGAGAGCTTTGGACTTCTCAGACATAGACGTTACTTCTTTTTCCCTTCCTTTCGGCGAACGATCTCGGTTGCGTATCTGACGCCCTTGCCTTTGTAGGGTTCGGGCGGCCGATAGGCGCGGATGTCGGCTGCAATCTGACCTACGCGCTGGCGGTCGGCTCCGTTTACGGTGATAACCGTGGGCCGCTCGCAGGTGATCCGGACGTCGCCGGGGATTGGGAATGGAATGTCGTGACTATAGCCGAGCTGGAGGTTGAGAGTGTCGCCCTGAACCTGCGCGCGATAGCCGACCCCCGTGATTTCCAGATTGACCGAAAACCCCGTCGACACTCCGGTCACCATGTTGTTGACGAGCGCTCGCGTCGTTCCCCACATGGCACGGGATCGCTTGGTGTCGCTTTTCGGCGCGATCGTTACAGCGCCGTCGGCGATCGACGCATCGACCTCGCTGCTGACGACGAGACTCAGCGTGCCGAGTCTCCCCTTGGCGGTCAGCGTTTGATTGGAAATCAAAACCTCGACACCGCTCGGGATGCGGACCGGATGTTTGCCAATGCGCGACATCGCGAAACCTCAGAAGACGCGGCAGAGCACCTCGCCGCCAACTTTTGCGGCGCGGGCCTCGTTGTCCGACAGGACCCCCCTCGGGGTCGAGAGGATAGCGATCCCAAGCCCGTTATAGATCCGCGGCAGATCAGCAATCCGGGAATAGATACGCCGACCCGGCTTCGACACTCGCGCAATGTCGCGGATGACCGGCTCGCCATCGACGTATTTGAGCTCGATCTTTAGTTCAGCGACCCCGGGACGGACGTGCTCATGGGTAAAGCCGCGGATGTACCCTTCCCGCGCCAAAACTTCGAGCACGTTGGCCCGGAACTTCGAAGCGGGCGCGCCAACGACGGCTTGGCGTGCCCTCTGCCCGTTGCGGATCCGCGTTAGCATATCACCGAGAGGATCGCTCATCGTCATCGGGATCCCCTACCAGCTCGATTTGACCATGCCGGGGATTTGCCCCGAGGAGGCGAGTTCACGCAGCGCGATGCGCGATAGCTTGAACTTCCGATAATATCCGCGCGGGCGGCCGGTAACAGAGCAACGATTGCGAACCCGCGTCTCTGAGCTGTTACGTGGTAGCTCCGCCAGCTTCAGCTGTGCCGCAAACCGCTCTTCGGGCGGGACGTCGCGGTCAATCGCGATCGCCTTCAGGCGAGTACGTCTCCCATCTATGCGCTTGGCGAGCTTGCTGCGTCTAGCATTTTTCTCGATCGCGCTCCTCTTTGCCATCTTGGCCAAACTCCCACCGATCAATTGGCAAACGGCATGTCGAAACCTTTGAGCAGCGCCTTGGCCTCCGCATCAGTCCTAGCCGTCGTGACCACGACGACATTCATCCCGCGTACCGCATCGACGCGATCGTAGTCGATCTCAGGGAAGACAATTTGCTCCTTTAGGCCGAGCGCGAAATTGCCACGACCGTCGAAACTCTTACCGGGAATACCGCGGAAGTCACGCACTCGAGGCAGCGCGACCGTGATCAGACGGTCCAAAAACTCGAACATACGCTGCCCGCGCAACGTTACCTTGCAACCGATCGGCATATCCTTGCGCAGCTTGAAGGTTGCGATTGATCGCTTGGCTTTGGTGATCACCGGATGCTGGCCGGTGATCGCGGTCAGGTCGCTGGCCGCCGCCTCGGCCTTCTTGCTATCTTGCACCGCCTCACCAACGCCCATGTTGACGACGATCTTTTCGAGGCGCGGTACCTGCATCGGGTTCTTGTAGCCAAATTCCTGCATCAGTGCCGGCCGGACGGTTGTCTCGTAAAGCTCCTGCAAGCGGGTAGCGGCCATTGGCTCACCTGTCGATGACTTCGCCCGACCGACGGGCGAAACGGACCTTGCGGCCATCACTGAGATGCTTGTAACCGATCCGAGTTGGTTTGCTCGAACGCGGATCTACATGTGCGACGTTGGATATATGGATCGTAAGCTCCTTTTCGACGATTCCGCCAGGATCGCCCATGCGCGCCCGAGTATGACGTTTGGCTACATTGATCCCCTGCACGATAACCCGTGAATCGGCAGGAAATACACGCAGCACTTCGCCTGTCTTACCCCTGTCGCGCCCGGTGAGGACGACGACATTATCGCCCTTTTTGATCCTTCGCTTCGCCATGGCCCTTGCCCCGTGCCTCACAGCACCTCGGGGGCCAGTGACACAATCTTCATAAATCTGCGCGCCCGTAACTCGCGGGTAACAGGACCGAAAATGCGCGTTCCGATCGGCTCGCCTTGGTGTGTCACCAGCACAGCGGCATTGCGGTCAAAGCGGATCGCACTGCCATCGGTGCGGCGGATCTCCTTTGCCGTGCGCACGATGACCGCTCGATGCACATCGCCTTTCTTTACGCGGCCGCGCGGGATCGCCTCCTTGACTGAAACAATGATGACGTCGCCAACCGATGCGGTCTTGCGCTTGGATCCGCCCAATACCTTGATGCACTGGACGCGGCGTGCGCCGGAGTTGTCGGCGATATCGAGATTCGTCTGCATCTGAATCATGCGGCATCCCCCCGGTTTTCGATCCGTTCAGCCGATCGGTCCACAGTATTGTCGATCGCCGGCGCCATCCCGACGCCTGCAGTGTGGCGACCCGCAGAAACATTCTCTGGACCACCCAGCACTACCCAGTGCTTGCGTTTTGAAATCGGCCGGCTTTCCTCGATCTGAACGGCGTCACCGACGTGGAACCTGTTGTGCTCATCATGCGCAGCATATTTCTTGGAATGTGTGACGAATTTCTTGTACACCGGGTGTATCACCCGCCGATCGACCCGTACGATCACTGTCTTGTCACAGATGTCGCTGACGACGATCCCCTGTAAAACGCGTTTCGACATTCGGCCTTCCCCTACGAGGTGCGGTGGTGCCGCTCGCCCAGCACTGTCTTTATTCGGGCGATGTCGCGGCGTACCTGCCGCAGTCGATTGGTATTCTCAAGTTGGCCGTTTGCGCGCTGAAAGCGCAGGTTGAAGCTCTCTCTTCCGAGAGTATCGAGTTGCTCGGTCAGCTCATCGTCGGTCTTGACCCGCACATCGGCCGTCTTCATCAAACGAGTTCCTCGCCTTGGCGCACCACGAAGCGAGTACCAACCGGCAGCTTCGCGGCGGCGAGGGCAAATGCCTCGCGGGCGGTAATTAGGGAAACTCCGTCGAGTTCGAACATGATGCGTCCGGGTTTGATCCGACATACCCAGAACTCCGGCGAACCCTTGCCACTTCCCATGCGAACTTCGGCCGGTTTCTGCGACACCGGCACATCCGGGAAGATCCGAATCCAAACCCGGCCGGCGCGGCGTATATGCCGCGTTATCGCCCGCCGCGCAGCCTCGATCTGGCGCGCCGTGATCCGACCAGGATCAGCCGCTTTGAGCCCAAAAGCGCCGAAATTCAGGGTCGTCCCACCTTTGGCAAGACCGTGAACGCGACCCTTGTGCGCCTTGCGATATTTGCTACGCTTCGGACTCAGCATGGCCGGTCAATCCGCCGCTTCGCGACGACCGCGCTCGTGGCTCGCCGGTTGTCCCTCGCTCATTCGCCGTTCCTGCGCCATTGGATCGTGAGCGAGGATCTCGCCCTTGAAAACCCAAACCTTAACGCCGCACACGCCGTAAGTCGTCTTAGCGGTGCCGTAGGCGAAATCGACATCGGCACGCAACGTATGCAGAGGCACTCGGCCTTCGCGATACCATTCCATGCGGGCGATTTCAGCGCCGCCCAACCTGCCAGAGCAATTGATCCGAATGCCGTGAGCACCGAGGCGGATCGCCGACTGCACTGCGCGCTTCATCGCCCGGCGAAAGGCGACCCGCCGTTCGAGCTGCTGGGCGATGCTGTCGGCGATCAGCTTGGCTTCGATCTCGGGCTTTCGGATCTCGACGATATTGAGGCTGACCTCGCTGTTGGTAAGCTTGGCGATGTCGGTGCGCAGCTTCTCGATGTCGGCGCCCTTTTTGCCGATCACGACACCCGGCCGCGCCGAGTGGAGCGTGATCCGCGTCTTCCTGGCAGCGCGCTCGATTACAACGCGAGAGACACCCGCCTGCCACAACCTCTGGTGCAAAAACTTACGCAGGCCGAGATCATCCAGCAACAGGTTGCCGTACTCCTTGCGCGCGAACCAGCGCGAGTCCCAGGTGCGGTTGATGCCTAGCCGAAGCCCGATCGGATTGACCTTCTGACCCATTAGTCACGCTCCTCTGCACGCTCGCGGACGACAACCGTAAGGTGCGAGAAATGCTTTTCGACCCGCGCCGATCGTCCCCGACCGCGGGTGTGAAACCGCTTCAGCACAAAAGCACGACTGACGGTAGCCTCTTTGATGTAGAGGCGATCGACATCGAGCTGGTGGTTGTTTTCGGCATTAGCGATCGCCGCCTGCAACACCTTCTTGACGTCGCGGGCAATGCGGCGATGGGAAAAGGTGAGCTCCGCCAGCGCGGAGGCCGCGGTCCTGCCGCGGATCGTCTCGGCAACAAGGTTGAGCTTGCGCGGACTGGTGCGCAGCCCGCGAAGACACGCCTGGGCTTCGGTCTCATGGAGGCGGCGCGGCGACCGTGGCTTGCCCATCTCAGCCCCTCCTCGCCCGTTTGTCACCAGCGTGGCCGTAAAAGGTTCGAGTTGGCGAGAACTCGCCGAGCTTGTGGCCGATCATGTTCTCGGTCACCAGTACCGGGATAAACTTGTGGCCGTTGTAGACGCCAAAAGTGAGTCCGACGAATTGGGGAAAGATCGTCGACCGACGCGACCAGGTTCTGATCACCTGGTTGCGTCCGGACCTGCGCGCCTCCTCAGCTTTCTTGAGAAGGTAGCCGTCGACAAACGGCCCTTTCCAAACCGAGCGTGCCAAGCGGCTCTCCGTTACTCGAATGCTAACGCTTGTGCCGGCGCCGGACGATCAGTCGATCCGTCGCTTTATTGTGACGCGTCCTCTTGCCTTTGGTCGGCTTGCCCCATGGCGTGACCGGATGGCGGCCGCCCGAAGTGCGGCCTTCGCCACCGCCATGCGGATGATCGATCGGGTTCATTGCCACGCCGCGCACCGACGGGCGGTGACCCAACCACCGATTGCGCCCAGCCTTAGCGATGACGATGTTCTGCTGATCCGGGTTCGAGACGGCACCGATCGTCGCCCGGCATTCGGCCCGCACCATGCGCAGTTCGCCTGAGGACAGTCGCAGGAGCGCGTAACCCTGGTCGCGGCCGACGAGCTGGGCAAAGGTTCCTGCGGCGCGAGCGATTTGGCCACCTTTGCCAGCCTTCATCTCAACATTGTGGATGATTGTTCCGACCGGCATACTGCGCATGGGCATCGCGTTCCCAGGTTTGACATCGACCCTGTCGCCCGAGATGACCGTGTCTCCCGGCCTAAGCCGCTGAGGCGCCAAAATGTAGGCGAACTCCCCGTCCTCGTAGCGGATCAGAGCGATGAAAGCCGTCCGATTAGGATCATATTCGAGGCGCTCGACGGTGGCGGGTATATCGAGCTTGGCGCGCCTGAAGTCGATGATCCGGTAGCGCCTTTTATTGCCGCCGCCCCGCCAGCGCATGGTGATCCGGCCCGTATTGTTACGGCCACCTGTGCCGCGAAGCCCTTCGGTTAACGCCTTGACCGGCTTGCCCTTCCACAGCGCGCTGCGATCGAGGATGACGAGCTGTCGTTGAGACGGCGTCGTCGGGCTGAAGGTCTTCAATGCCATCGCATCAGATTCCCGTCGTCACATCGATCCGTTGACTCTCGCCGAGCGTGACGACCGCCTTCTTATAGTCCGAGCGTCGCCCGACACGACCGCGAAATCGCTTCAGCTTCCCCCGGACCCGGATCGTATTGACCGCAGCTACCTTGACATGGAACAGCCCTTCGACGGCCGCCCTAATGTCCCGCTTTGTGGCAGTCAGCGCCACGCGAAAGATCACCTGGTTGTGTTCGGAAACGTTCGTTGCCTTTTCGGTAATCACCGGGGACCGGACGATGTCAAACATCTGCTGCCGAGTCAGTGTCGTTGCGACACGCGGGATCACGCGAAACCGGCTCATCTGAGGCGAGCCTCGAGATGCCGCACCGCCTCGCGTGTGAGGACCAGCATATCGCGGCGCAAGATGTCATAGACATTTGCACCTTGCTGCGGAAGCACATCGACGCGCGGCAGATTGCGCGTCGCCCTTGCGAAATTCTCCTCGACGACCGATCCGTCGATGATCAACACCGACTCCCAACCGAGCGCCGCAAGCCGCGCGCGTAGGGCCTTGGTTTTGGCTCCGTCTACATGAGCCGTGTCAATAACGGCCAGCTTGCCTTCGTGCTGCTTGGCCGACAGCGCAATTTTAAGGCCGAGTCGACGCACCTTCTTCTGCAGATCGAACGCGTGAGAGCGCACCACCGGCCCGAAAATGCGCGCACCGCCGCGGAACTGCGGCGACCGCAGGCTGCCCTGACGGGCGCGACCCGTACCTTTCTGCTTGTAGGGCTTCCTGGTCGAGCCTCGGATTTCGCTGATCCCTTTCGTCTTGTGGGTGCCGGCGCGGCGTTTTGCCAGCTGCCAATTGACCACACGAGCGAGGATGTCGCGGCGGATCTGGAGCCCGAAGACCTCGTCGGCGAGTTCGATGTCGCCGACCTCCGCGTTGTCGAGATTGCGGACGATCAGCTTCACCGCGAAGCCTCCGTCGCCGGGCTCTCGGTCGGCAGCCCGGCACCCTGCACCGCGGCCGGGAACGGTAGCCCGTCCGGCGCCTTGCGTTTAGCGGCATCTTTGACGAGCACATAGCCGCCCGTGCTCCCAGGCACCGAGCCCTTGATCATCAGGATACCGCGCTCCGGGTCGACCGAAATCACCTCCAGGTTCTGCGTCGTCACCCGGCCGGCGCCCAGCTGTCCCGCCATCTTCTTGTTCTTGAAGGTCTTGCCCGGCGACTGACGTTGACCGGTTGAACCATGGCTGCGATGTGAAATCGACACGCCGTGACTGGCTCTCAACCCCCTGAAGTTATGCCGTTTCATCGCGCCGGCAAACCCTTTGCCGATGCCGACCCCAACGACGTCGACATATTGGCCGGGAAGAAAATGCCCGGCAGTGATTTCCGAGCCGACAGCCAGCACGGCATCCTCGGAGATGCGAAACTCAGCGAGGTGCGCCTTGGGTTCGACCTTCGCCTTGGCAAAATGGCCGCGCTGGGGCTTTGTCACTCGCCTGACCTTAGCTGCACCGACACCGAGTTGCAGGGCCGTGTACCCGTCCCTTTTCCGGGTGCGCACTGCTACCACCTGACAGTTATCGACCTTCAGCACTGTCACGGGCACGTGATCTCCACCAGCGGCGAAGATCCGGGTCATGCCAATTTTCTGCGCCAGGAGCCCAGTGCGCATCGTGCCTATCTCAAAGCTTGATCTCGACATCGACCCCGGCTGCGAGGTCCAGTTTCATCAGCGCGTCTACGGTTTGCGGGGTCGGGTCGACGATATCCAGCACGCGTTTATGAGTGCGGATCTCGAATTGCTCGCGCGATTTTTTGTCGACATGCGGCGAACGCAGCACTGTGAATTTCTCGATCTTGGTCGGCAGCGGAATTGGGCCGCGCACCTGTGCACCGGTACGCTTCGCCGTGTTGACGATCTCGCTTGTCGACTGGTCGAGCACTCGATGATCGTAGGCGCGCAGGCGAATGCGGATATTCTGATTGTCGATGGCCATGAACGTCTTTCGGTTGCCGAGGGGCGGGCGGCTCGCCTGCTCTATTTGATGATTTTCGCGACGACGCCGGCGCCGACGGTGCGGCCGCCCTCGCGGATGGCAAAGCGCAGCCCCTCATCCATCGCAATTGGGGCAATCAGCTCGATCTCCATCGAGATGTTGTCGCCCGGCATCACCATCTCG
>Ga0306920_100009222_pt1 | contig 13147 bp, 8 predicted proteins | sample flu12Cox44000170_FD_204666 | JGI IMG/M metagenome (GOLD analysis project Ga0306920, IMG submission 204666) | Lab enrichment of tropical soil microbial communities from Luquillo Experimental Forest, Puerto Rico - flux4day.12C.oxic.44.000.170 (v2)... | ecosystem: Environmental > Terrestrial >... | reverse complement strand
CGGCATGGGCGAGCCGCTGTACGAAGAAGTCACGGGCCCGCTCGCGCAGGGCAAGCTGAACCGTCCGTGCCGCGTCTACGCGCCGGTCGGCACGCACGAAACGCTGCTCGCGTACCTCGTGCGCCGTCTGCTCGAAAACGGCGCGAACACCTCGTTCGTGAACCGCATTGCCGATGAAAGCGTGCCGGTGAGCGAGCTGGTCACGAACCCCATCGACGACGCCGCGAAGGTCGTGCCGCTGGGCGCGCCGCACACGAAGATTCCGCTGCCGCGCGAACTGTACGGCAAGGAGCGCTTCAACTCGATGGGCCTCGATCTCTCGAACGAGCATCGTCTCGCGTCGCTTTCGTCGGCGCTGCTGGCGAGCGCGCATCATCCGTGGCGCGCCGCGCCGATGCTCGCCGACATCGACGCGGCCGTCGGCGCCGCACGCGACGTGCGCAATCCGGCCGATCATCGCGATCTCGTCGGGACCGTTGTGGAAGCAACGAGCGAGCACGTGAGCGCCGCGCTCTCGCACGCCGTGGCCGCCGCGCCGATCTGGCAGGCAACGCCCGTCGAAGCGCGCGCCGACTGCCTCGCGCGCGCCGCCGACCTGCTCGAAGCGCAGATGCACACGCTGATGGGCCTGATCGTGCGCGAAGCGGGCAAGTCGCTGCCGAACGCCGTGGCCGAAATTCGTGAAGCGATCGACTTCCTGCGCTACTACTCCACGCAGATCCGCGAAGAGTTCTCGAACGACACGCACCGCCCGCTTGGGCCCGTGGTGTGTATCAGCCCGTGGAACTTCCCGCTCGCGATCTTCATGGGCCAGGTGGCTGCCGCGCTTGCCGCTGGCAACACGGTGCTCGCGAAGCCCGCGGAGCAGACGCCGCTGATTTCCGCGCAAGCCGTGCGCATTCTGCGCGAAGCTGGCGTGCCGGCGGGCGCGGTGCAACTGCTGCCCGGCAACGGCGAAACGGTGGGCGCGGCGCTGGTTGCCGATGCGCGCACGCGCGCCGTGATGTTCACGGGCTCGACCGAAGTCGCGCGCCTCATCAACAAGACGCTCTCGGAGCGCCTCGACTCGGAAGGCCGCCCGATTCCGCTGATCGCCGAAACCGGCGGCCAGAACGCGATGATCGTCGATTCGTCGGCGCTCGCGGAGCAGGTGGTGGCGGACGTGCTGCAAAGCGCGTTCGATTCGGCTGGCCAGCGCTGCTCGGCGCTGCGCGTGCTGTGCCTGCAGGACGACGTCGCGGACCGCACGCTCGAAATGCTCACGGGCGCGATGATGGAACTCGCGGTGGGCAACCCCGACCGCCTCTCGACCGACGTTGGCCCGGTGATCGACATCGACGCGAAGCGCGGCATCGACACGCACGTCGCCGGCATGCGCGAAAAGGGGCGCAAGGCACGTTCGTGCCGCCGACGCTCATCGAGATCGACAGCCTCGACGAACTCAAGCGCGAAGTGTTCGGCCCGGTGCTGCACGTGGTGCGTTATCGCCGCAGCCAGCTCGACAAGCTGCTCGAGCAGATCCGCGCGACGGGCTACGGCCTCACGCTCGGCATCCACACGCGTATCGACGAAACGATCGCGCATGTGGTCGGCCGCGCGCACGTGGGCAACATCTACGTGAACCGCAACGTGATCGGCGCGGTGGTGGGCGTGCAGCCGTTCGGCGGCGAAGGGCTTTCGGGCACGGGTCCGAAGGCGGGTGGCGCGCTGTATCTCTCGCGTCTGCTCGCGAAGCGTCCGGCCGGTCTGCCGAAGTCGCTCGCCGAAGCGCTCGTGGTGGATGCACCGCAAGGCGAGAGCGCACCGCAGTCGGCACAATCGGCGCTCACGGCGCTGCGCGACTGGCTCATCGCCGAGCGCGAGCCCGCGCTCGCGGCGCGCTGCGACGGCTACCTCGAATACGTGCTCGCGGGCGCCACGGCGGTATTGCCGGGCCCGACGGGCGAGCGCAACACGTACACGCTTTCGGCGCGCGGCACGGTGCTGTGTGTGCCTTCGACGGCCACGGGCGCGCGCGCCCAGCTCGCCGTTGCGCTTGCAACGGGCAACCGCGCGCTGTTCCAGGGCGCGGCTGGCGAAGCGCTCGTGAGCGCGTTGCCTGCGGCACTGAAGGCGCACGTGGCGATCAGGAAGACGGCCGACGCCGACTTCGATGCGGTCCTCTTCGAAGGCGACAGCGACGAGCTGCTCGCGCTCGTGAAGGAAGTGGCCAAGCGCCCCGGCCCGATCGTTTCGGTGCAGGGCGTGGCGGCGCACGCGCTCGCCAACGGCGATGAAGATTACGCTCTCGAACGACTGCTCGCAGAGCGTTCGGTCAGCGTGAATACGGCAGCAGCAGGCGGTAACGCGAATTTGATGACGATCGGCTAAGCAGCCATACTGTCGGTCGTCTCAAGACAAGGAAGCGGCAAGGCTCATTCAATCCGAAGCCGCTCATTTGATACCTGGTACCAAGGAGAAGCAATGCAACACACCATGAAGCAGCTGGCAGGCGCAACGCTTGTTGCCGCCATGTCGCTGGCGGGGACTGCGCACGCACAACAAGTCGAAGAAGTGAAGGTCGGTTTCGCCGGTCCGATGACGGGTGCGCAGGCGCACTACGGCAAGGACTTCCAGAACGGCATCACGCTCGCAGTCGAAGACATGAACGCGACGAAGCCCGTGATCGGCGGTAAGCCGGTTCACTTCGTGCTCGACTCGGCCGACGATCAGGCCGACCCGCGCACGGGCACGACGGTCGCGCAGAAGCTCGTCGACGACGGCATCAAGGGCATGCTCGGTCACTTCAACTCGGGCACGACGATTCCGGCTTCGCGCATCTACGCGAACGCGGGCATCCCCCAGATCGCCATGGCGACGGCGCCTGAGTACACGCAGCAAGGCTTCAAGACGACGTTCCGCATGATGACCTCCGACACCCAGCAAGGTTCGGTGGCAGGCACGTTCGCGGTGAAGAACCTGGGCCTGAAGAAGATCGTCGTGATCGACGACCGCACGGCCTACGGCCAGGGTCTCGCCGACGAGTTCTCGAAGGCTGCGAAGGCTGCGGGCGGCAACATCATCGATCGCGAGTACACCAACGACAAGGCCGTCGACTTCAAGTCGGTCCTGACGAAGGCGAAGGCGATGAACCCCGACCTGGTCTACTTCGGCGGCGCCGATTCGCAGGCCGCGCCGATGGTCAAGCAGATGAAGTCGCTGGGCATCAAGGCTCCGCTGATGGGCGGCGAAATGGTGCACACGCCGACCTTCCTGCAGATCGCGGGTGACGCGGCGAACGGCACGGTGGCTTCGCTCGCCGGCCTGCCGCTCGACCAGATGCCGGGTGGCAAGGACTACGTCGAGAAGTACAAGAAGCGCTTCGGCGAAGACGTGCAAACCTACTCGCCGTACGCCTACGACGGCGCAATGGCGATGTTCACGGCCATGAAAGCGGCCAACTCGACGGATCCGGCGAAGTACCTGCCGTACCTGGCGAAGACGAGCAAGCCGGCTGTCACCACGTCGGAACTGGCGTACGACTCGCGCGGCGACCTGAAGAACGGCGGCATCACGCTGTACAAGGTTGTCGACGGCAAGTGGACGACGCTGCAGAGCGTGGGCGGCAAGTAAGCGCCTGACGTTCGGCTGAAGTAAAAAGCCCCGCAGAATCGAAAGATCTGCGGGGCTTTTGTTCGTGCGCTCATCCCGAAAGGTGAGCTTATTCAGGATTCCTTTTCAGTCATTCTCCGCGCATTTTCCTGCCCGCTTCGCGAACCTGTTCGAGCGTCGCTGCGGGCGTGCTCGCTTCCTTCGTCACGCGGATCTCGATCAGCGCCGGTTTTCCAGCCGTGAGCGCGCGCTCTAGCGCGGGCGCGAACTGTGCCGTAGCGGTGACGACTTCACCGTGCGCGCCGAACGACTGCGCGAACGCCGCGAAGTCAGGGTTCGTGAGCTGCGTGCCGTGCACGCGGTCCGGATAGTGGCGCTCCTGGTGCATGCGGATCGTGCCGTAGTGCGCGTTGTTCACGACGATGAAAACGACGTTCAGGCCGTACTGCATCGCCGTCGCGAGTTCCGACGAGGCCATCATGAAGCAGCCGTCGCCCGCAAGCGCGACGACGGTGCGCGACGGATACAGCGACTTCGCGGCGATCGCGGCGGGCACGCCGTAGCCCATTGCGCCGCTCGTGGGCGCGAGCTGCGAGCGGAAGTGGCGATACGCGAAGTGCCGGTGCAGCCAGGTCGCGTAGTTGCCTGCGCCGTTCGTGACGATCGCGTCGTCGGGCAGACGGGCGCGCAGTTGCTGCATCACCTCGCCCAGTTGCACGTCGCCCGGCATCGGCAGCGGCTTGCGCCATGCATGCCAGGCCTCGTGCGCTTCGCCGGCGCTACCGGACCACGCGGGATGAGCGGGTGCAGGAAGCTCGGCGAGCAGTGCCGCGATTTCCGCGAGACCGGAGACGATGGGCAGGTCGGCCGCATACACGCGCCCGAGTTCTTCCGCGCCCTGGTGCACGTGAATGAGCGTCTGCTTCGTCCTGGGGATGTCGAAGAGCGTGTAGCCGCCCGTCGTGGATTCGCCCAGACGCGGCCCGAGCGCGAGCAGCACGTCGGCTTCGCGAATGCGCCTGGCCAGCGCCGGATTCACGCCGAGGCCCACGTCGCCCGCGTAGTTCGGGTGGTCGTTGTTGAGCGTGTCCTGGAAACGGAACGCGAGACCCACGGGCAACTGCCAGTTCTCGATGAAGCGCTGAAAATCTGCGCAGGCCTGTGTGTTCCAGCCGTGTCCGCCCGCGATCACGAACGGCTTCTTCGCGCCCGCGAGCAGTTCGCGCAGCCGCTCCATCTGCGCCGCGGAAGGCGAGGCCTGCACGCGCTGCGCGGGTGGTGCGATGGGCTGCGCTTCCGCTGCGGGAATCGCGCCGCTCAGCATGTCTTCGGGCAGCGCGAGCACGACCGGGCCGGGACGTCCCGACATCGCGACATGAAACGCGTGGCTCAGATATTCGGGCACGCGGCGCGCGTCGTCGATCTGCGCGACCCACTTCGCCATCTGGCCGAACATGCGCCGATAGTCGATCTCCTGGAACGCCTCGCGGTCCATCTGCTCGCGCGCGACCTGGCCGATCAGCAGGATCATCGGCGTGGAGTCCTGGAACGCCGTGTGCACGCCGATCGACGCGTGCGTGGCGCCCGGCCCGCGCGTGACGAGCGCGATGCCGGGCTTGCCCGTGAGCTTGCCGATCGCTTCCGCCATGTTCGCCGCGGCCGCTTCGTGACGGCACACCACGGTCTCTATGCGCGCGGTTTCGTCGGACAACGAATCGAGCACTGCGAGATAGCTCTCGCCGGGTACGCAGAACACGCGCTCGACGCCATTGGCGACGAGCGCATCGACGACGAGGCGAGCCCCGGTGGTGGTGACGGAATCGTTCGGCTGCTGCATGGCGTTCAAGTCTCCTTCAATCGTTACGTGAATACGTCCGGATACTTCGGGCAAGGCGACAGCGCATCAAACGATCAGCACTCGACGATATTCACCGCGAGGCCGCCGCGCGAGGTCTCCTTGTACTTCGTCTTCATGTCGGCGCCGGTCTCGCGCATCGTCTTGATGACGGAGTCGAGCGAGACGTAATGCGCGCCGTCGCCGCGCAGCGCCATGCGCGCGGCGTTCACGGCCTTCACCGAGGCCATGGCGTTGCGTTCGATGCAGGGAATCTGCACCATGCCGCCCACCGGGTCGCAGGTGAGGCCGAGGTTGTGCTCCATGCCGATTTCGGCGGCGTTCTCCACCTGCAGCGGCGTGCCGCCCAGCACGGCGGCGAGCGCGCCGGCGGCCATCGAGCAGGCCACGCCCACCTCACCCTGGCAGCCCACTTCGGCGCCCGAAATCGACGCGTTGAGCTTGTAGAGAATGCCGATCGCGGCGGCGGTGAGCAGGAAGTCGATCACGCCTTGTTCGTTCGCGCCGGGCGTGAAGCGCACGTAGTAGTGCAGCACCGCGGGGATGATGCCGGCCGCGCCGTTGGTCGGCGCGGTCACGACGCGCCCGCCCGCGGCGTTCTCCTCGTTCACGGCGATCGCGTAGAGGTTGATCCAGTCGATCATCGAGAGCGGGTCCTGCAGCGCGCGCTCGGGGTTGCCGGTGAGCGCGCGATAGAGCTGCGGCGCGCGGCGCTTCACGGCGAACGGGCCGGGCAGCGTGCCGTCGGCGGAGGGATTGTTGATGCCGCAGCCGCGCGAGACGCACGACTGCATCACGTCCCAGATGCGCAGGAGGCCCGAGCGGATCTGCTCGTCGCTGTGCCAGACGCGCTCGTTTTCGAGCATCAGCTGCGCGACGCTCTTGCCCGTCGAGGCGCACTGCGCGAGCATTTCCGCGCCCGTGCGGAACGGATGCGGCAGTTGCTGGGCGGCGGCGAGCACCTTGGTGTTCGCGGCGCCGGCCGTGACGACGAAGCCGCCGCCTACCGAGAGATAGGTGCTTTCGCGCAGCGTTTCGCCGCCCGCGTCGAGCGCGCGCAGCTTCATGCCGTTGGGGTGCTCGGGCAGCGCCTGGCGATAGAACGCCACATGCTCCTTCGGCACGAACGCAATGGGGTGGCGGCCGAGCAGCGCGAGCTGGCGCGAGGTGCGCACGGCTTCGAGGCGCTCGTTGATGGTGTCGGGGTCGACGGTGTCCGGCGCGTCGCCCATCAGGCCGAGCATGACGCCGCGGTCGGTGCCGTGGCCCTTGCCGGTTGCGCCGAGCGAGCCGTACAGCTCGACTTTCACGGCGGCGGTGCCGGCGAGCAGTCCGTCGCGCTCGAGTCCTTCGGCGAACATCAGCGCCGCGCGCATGGGCCCGACCGTGTGCGAGCTGGAAGGCCCGATGCCGACTTTGAACAGATCGAAAACGCTTACTGCCATGGGTACTGCTCCTGCTTGTCTGACGTTGGTTGGTGGGGATGCGGCACTATCGCGGCATCGTTGGTTCCGTGCCGCTGCCGCCACCCTCGGGCGCGTTTAGCGCGCCGGCAACGGCAGACAGACGGCGAGCCACGCGGGCGGCGTGGGCGCGAGTTTCAGCGCGACCGGCGCAAAGCGGCCGTCGAGTCGCGCCGCCAGGTGAAACAGCTCCGCGGCGTTCTTCGGGTCCCACTCGCCGGTGTAGCCGGGCAGGCCCGCTTCGCGCCGCTTTGCGTCGAACGGTACGCTCGAATGCACGAATTCCTCGTGCATTTTCTGGCCGAGCGCGAAAGGCGTGAGCCAGTCGAGCGCGGCGGCGAGCGTGGCGCCGTTGGCTGCGCGCTCGGTCAGCCAGTTGCGGTTGTGGCGGCGCGCGGCGAGCGCGGCGGTCACGAGCGGCTGCAGATCGTAGGTCACGTAGTGCAGGGCGTCGCGCTCGGTGAAGTCGAGCGTCGAGCCGTCGGGGGCCACGTTGTCGCCGATATGCTCCACGAAGAGCCGCTGCGCCGTCGCGATCATCTTCCGGTTGTCGAGCGTGAACGCGATCATCGCTACGAGTTTGACCCGATGGCTCTGCCAGTTGTTCGCGAAAGTGCCCTTGAGCGGGCGCGGCTGCGCGTCGATCTGCGCGATATAGCCGGTCGCGAAGCTGTTCAGGAACTGCATCGTCGCGTTGCGCGTTTTCACGGGCAGCGCGCTCGCGGTCATGTCGTAGGCGAGTATCAGCCCCTCGAAGCGCGTTTCGTCGATGGGATTGAAGCTCGGCTTGTAGGTGGTGACCCAAGCGAGCAGAAAGCGGTCCACGAGCTTCAGGAAGCGCTCGTCGCTCGTCGCGCGCCACGCGAGCGCGGCGTTGCGCATGAGGTCGAGCTCCTTCGCGGCGTCGACGCTCTGGTCGTAGATGCCCTCGTGCGGCAGCGTGCCCTCGGTATGCAGGCGCGCCAGCGGACGCGGCACGTCGTTCACATGCGCCAGGACCTCGGCCACGAGCGCCTTCACGCCCGGGTCGGAGTTGGTGCGTTCGCTCGATTGCAGCGCCGGAGCCGCGCAGAAGTTCATGGCCGCATGGGCCGCGCCGCTGAAGGCGGCGCAGGCGAGCGCCAGCGCGACGGCAAGGCGCTGCGGGCCGCAACGCACGATGCCGCGCGCCTGCCGGGTCGTGGTCCGGGGGGGCTGGCCGATCGAGTTCCGCGTCGAGACCCGCAGTGAGACCCGCAGTGAGACCCGAAGCGACTCCCGCCGTGACTCCATTCGCACCTTCCGCGCCATGCGCGACTCCCTGATTCAAGGCTGACAGGTGTGTGATGTTAGCGGTTTGCGACGGCAAATGTGAGGGGGACGACCGCCGCTGCGTGATCCGAAGACAACGCAGCGGCCTGGCGCAGGCTTATTCGCCGGCGGCCTGATCTGCGTATTCGGCCATCGGCACGCACGAGCAGAACAGGTTGCGGTCGCCGTAAGCGTTGTCGGCGCGGCCGACCGGCGGCCAGTACTTGCGCGCGACGAGCGACGCGACCGGGTACGCGGCCTGCTCGCGCGAGTAGGCGTGCGTCCAGTCGTCGGAGACCACGACGGCGGCCGTGTGCGGCGCGTGGCGCAGCGGGTTGTCCTCCTTGTCCGCGCGGCCTTCTTCCACGGCGCGGATTTCCTCACGGATTGCAACCATGGCGTCGATGAAGCGGTCCAGCTCCTCCTTCGACTCCGACTCGGTCGGCTCGACCATCAGCGTGCCCGGCACCGGGAAGCTCATGGTCGGCGCGTGGAACCCATAGTCCATCAGGCGCTTGGCGACGTCGTCCACGGTGATGCCGCTTGCATCCTTGATGGGGCGCAGATCGAGAATGCATTCGTGCGCGACCAGCCCGCCCGGGCCGCTGTAGAGCACCGGGAAGTGCGGCGCGAGCTTCTTCGCCACGTAGTTCGCATTGAGGATCGCGTTTTCGGTCGCGGCGGTGAGGTTGGCCGCGCCCATCATCGCGATGTACATCCACGAGATCGGCAGGATCGAGGCCGAGCCGTAAGGTGCCGCGCTCACCGCGCCGATGCCGTGATCGTCGCGCTTGTAGCCCGACGAAAGCTGGTTCGGCAGGAATTGCGCGAGGTGCGCGCCCACGGCAACCGGACCGACGCCCGGGCCGCCGCCGCCGTGCGGAATGCAGAAGGTCTTGTGCAGGTTCAGGTGCGAGACGTCGCCGCCGAACTGGCCCGGTGCGGCGAGGCCGACCATCGCGTTCATGTTCGCGCCGTCGACATAAACCTGGCCGCCGTGCCCGTGCACGATCTCGCAGACTTCCCGGACGTTTTCTTCGAACACGCCGTGCGTGGACGGGTACGTGATCATGATCGCCGCGAGCTTCGCCGCGTGCTGTTCGGCCTTGGCCTTGAGGTCGGCGAGATCGATGTTGCCTTGTGCGTCGCACGCCACGACCACGACCTGCATGCCGGCCATTTGCGCCGATGCGGGGTTCGTGCCGTGCGCCGAAGCGGGGATCAGGCAGACGTTGCGATCGGCTTCGCCGCGCGAGGCGTGGTACGCGTGGATGATGAGCAGGCCCGCGTACTCGCCCTGCGAGCCCGCGTTCGGCTGCAGCGAGACGGCGGCGTAACCGGTTGCGGCGACGAGCATCTGCTCGAGCTGATCGACCATCTCGCGGTAGCCGACGGTCTGCTCGGCGGGCGCGAACGGGTGGATGCGGCCGAACTCGGGCCACGTGACCGGCAGCATTTCCGAGGTCGCGTTCAGCTTCATCGTGCACGAGCCGAGCGGGATCATCGAGCGGTCGAGCGCGAGGTCCTTGTCGGAGAGGCTGCGCAGGTAGCGCAGCATTTCCGTTTCCGAGTGGTGACGGTTGAAAACCGGATGCGTGAGATATGCGCTGTCGCGCACGAGCGCGGCCGGGAACGAGGCCGTGGCGCTCGCAGTGAGTTCGGCATCGAGCTTGTCGAGCGAAGGCGCTTCGCCCGCGAAGGCGCCTTGCGCGAACACGGCGAGCAGATCGGCGAGATCGGCGCGCGTGGTGGTTTCGTCGACGGACACGCCCACGCGCGTCTCGCTCACGTGGCGCAGGTTCATGCCGCGCGCGAGCGCGGCGTCGTGCAGCGCCTGGGTGCGCGGGCCGGCTTCGAACGTGAGCGTGTCGAAGAACGACTCGTTGACGAGCGTGTAGCCCAGTTGCTTCGCACCCGCGGCGAGGATCGCGGCGACGCGGTTCACTCGTTGAGCGATGCGCTTCAGGCCTTGCGGGCCGTGGTAGACGGCGTACATGCTCGCCATGATCGCGAGCAGCGCCTGCGCCGTGCAGACGTTCGAGGTGGCCTTCTCGCGGCGGATGTGCTGTTCGCGCGTTTGCAGCGCGAGGCGCAGCGCCGGGTTGCCTTGCGCGTCGACGGTCACGCCGACGAGACGCCCCGGCATCTGGCGCTTGAATTCGTCCTTCACCGCGAGATACGCGGCGTGCGGGCCGCCGAAGCCCATCGGCACGCCGAAACGCTGCGAATTGCCCACGGCCACGTCTGCGCCCCATTCGCCCGGGGGCGTGAGCACGGTGAGCGCGAGCAGGTCGGCGGCGGCGATCACCGCGCCGCCGGCTGCATGGACGGCTTGCGCGAGCGCGCGATAGTCGCGCACGTCGCCGTTTACGCCCGGATATTGCAGCAGCACGCCAAAGGCGCCTGTGGTTTTGGCAACTTCGGCCGCTTCGGCGGCGGGACCGACCTTCACCTCGATGCCGATCGGCTTCGCGCGCGTCTTCACGACTTCGATGGTCTGCGCCAGCACGTCATCGGCGACGAAGAACACGTTCGACTTCGACTTGCCCACGCGCTGCACGAGCGTCATGGCTTCGGCGGCGGCGGTGGCCTCGTCGAGCAGCGACGCGTTCGAGATCGCGAGGCCCGTCAGGTCGGTGATCATTTGCTGGAAGTTCAGGAGGGCTTCGAGGCGGCCCTGCGAGATTTCCGGCTGGTACGGCGTGTACGCGGTGTACCACGCCGGATTTTCGAGCACGTTGCGCAGGATGACGGCCGGCGTGTGCGTGTCGTAGTAGCCCTGCCCGATGTACGAGCGGAACACCTGGTTCTTGTCCGCGAGCCCGCGCAGCGCGGCGAGTGCCTCGGCTTCGGTGCGCGGCTGCGAGAACGGCCCGAGCGGGAGCGTCTCGGTGCGGCGGATCTTCTCCGGAATCACCGCATCGATCAGCGCGGCGCGCGAGGCGAAGCCGAGCGTGTCGAGCATCGCCTGCTGGTCGGCCGTGTCGGGGCCGATATGGCGGGCGGCGAAAGCGTCGTGCGCTTCGAGCGCAGCAAGCGAGAGCGGGGAGTTCATCAGACGATCCGGGTGTTCGAGCTTCATAGGGGTTCCTGCGGGCGCGGGCGACACTGGGCCAGGCGTGCCGCCGCGCCGGTGCGGTTACAAAGGTTAAGCGCCAATGGCCTTTTCGTAGGCGGCGGCGTCGATCAGCGAATCGAGCTTGGCGTCGGCCGCGGGCTTGATTTTGAAGAGCCACGATTCGTACGGCGCGCCGTTGACCTGGTCGGGCGTGTCGACGAGCGACGTGTTCGACTCGATGATCTCGCCGGCGACCGGCGCGTAGATGTCCGAGGCGGCCTTGACCGACTCGATCACGGCGACGGCGTCGCCGGCGCCGACCGCGCGGCCCGCGTCAGGCAGCTCGAGGAAGACGATGTCGCCGAGCGCTTCCTGCGCGTGGTCGGTAATGCCGACGGTCAGCGTGCCGTCGGCTTCGGTGCGGATCCACTCGTGCGATTCGGTGTATTTCAGATCGGCCGGGATGCTCATGGGTTGCTCCAGTGCGTGGTTCGGCGAATTTTCGTTCGCTTGTTGCTTGAAAAAGGGGAGGGCGTGCGCGGCTGAAATCCTTGCGGATCAGGCGACGAGCACCTTGCCGTTGCGCACGAACGGCAGTTTTACCACGCTTGCGGGAAGCGCTTTGTCACGGATCTGCACCTGCACGACATCGCCCGGCTGCACGCCCTGGGGCACGCGTGCGAAGGCGATGGATTCCTGCATGGTCGGCGAGAACGTGCCGCTCGTGATCTCGCCCTCGCCGTGCGGCGTGAGCACCTTCTGGTGCGCGCGCAGCACGCCGCCCGCCTTGCCGTTTTCCTTCTGCAGGATCAGGCCGACGAAGGCCATGCGCGAGCCGTTCGCCTCCAGCGCCGGGCGGCCGACGAAGTCGCGCGGCTCCTTCATGTCGACGGTCCACGCGAGGCCCGCGTCGAGCGGCGAGACGGCGTCGTCCATGTCCTGGCCGTAGAGGTTCATGCCCGCTTCGAGGCGCAGCGTGTCGCGCGCGCCGAGGCCGCAGGGCTTCACGCCCTGGTGCTGCAGGGCGTCCCAGAACTCGCACACGGCGGCGGCGGGCAGCACGACTTCGAAGCCGTCTTCGCCCGTGTAGCCCGTGCGCGCGATCATCAGCTCGCCGAACGGCGTTGCCTCGATCTGCGCGGCGTTGAAGGGTTTGAGAACTTCCGTGGCGCTGCGCGAGGAGGGCGCGACCTGCCAGACCTTTGCGCGTGCGTTCGGGCCCTGCACGGCGACGATCGCGAGATCGCGGCGCGGCGTGATGGCGAGGTCGAAACCGCCTTCGGCATTGAGCTTCTCGAACCAGGCGATGTCTTTTTCGGCGGTACCGGCGTTCACGACGGTGCGGAACTGGTCGTCGGCGAAGTAGTAGACGATCAGGTCGTCGATCACGCCGCCTTCGGGGTTCAGCATGCAGGAGTAGAGCGCCTTGCCCGGCGTACTGAGCCTGGCGACGTTGTTGGCGAGCGCGCGGGAGAAGAATTCGCGTGCCTTCGGGCCCGAAAAGTCGACGACGCACATGTGCGAGACGTCGAACATGCCGGCGTCGGTGCGCACGGCGCGATGCTCATCGATCTGCGAGCCGTAGTTGACGGGCATGTCCCAGCCGCCGAAGTCGACCATGCGGGCGTTGAGCGCGCGGTGCGTGTCGTTCAGCGGGGTGCGTTTGAGTTCGGTCATGGGGCCTCAGGCAGTCACGATAAATCGCGCGAAAACGAAAAAGGCCATGCAGGAAGCGCCCCAGGCACGATGCCCGTGGTCGATTCTTGCATGGCCCCTCTGTCCTCGGTACCTGAGAGATTGCGCCCTTCATTGCGGCGCGCGCCCCTTCGGTGGGCAGCCTGAACGCGTGGCGGTTACGTTGCCGCCGCCGCCCGTTCTACTGCCGCTCTC
>Ga0306920_100009220_pt1 | contig 13148 bp, 15 predicted proteins | sample flu12Cox44000170_FD_204666 | JGI IMG/M metagenome (GOLD analysis project Ga0306920, IMG submission 204666) | Lab enrichment of tropical soil microbial communities from Luquillo Experimental Forest, Puerto Rico - flux4day.12C.oxic.44.000.170 (v2)... | ecosystem: Environmental > Terrestrial >... | reverse complement strand
TCACCAGCGAATCAACGAACGCCGAGGAATCGAGACCACACGTGGGACAAACAAAGGACACCGGGCGATCCTTCATTTCGGGGCGCAAGTCGAACTCGTACTTCGCGCCACAAGAACATTCGATTTTCATCCCGAAGTCCTATGGATTAAGCAGTCGCTCGTCGTTGGCCAGTCCTAAAGGAATGCTTGCCACGGCGGGGCTCATTTCGGTGTGCCCGTCACAAAAAAGAAAATTGCCACCCAATTTGCGATGATTGCTCCCAGGCCCGTTGCCCGTGGAGGAGAAAACCGCTTGCCCTGGCGACTTGGCTTGAGTGTCCACTTGCCTATCACTCATCAACACCTGAGTGCTGTTCGTCAGGTAACAGCCCATATAGTAAGCATAGCTGATCTTTCGGGAACGGAATGACTCACCGGCGGGCAATACCGGGTCCTTGCTGGCGGGACAAATAAACGGCGAGGTGTCCGAAGTGTATCGCGGCACCAACGTATCGAGAGCCTCTTCAGAGGAGCGAGCACCAGTTACCAGAGGAAACGCGCCAGCGTGCTCGTTTGCGTAAATCTCCATCGAAACGTAAATCTTCTCCAGGTTCTTCTGGCAAGCCCGCTTAAGGGCTTGTTGGCGGTTACTGTTATTAGGTCCGTAGTAAGCTGTCATGAGGATCAGTATGAGGGCAACGGTTATCAACAGTTCGATTAAGGAAAACCCCAATGTGGACCCCGTGCTAATTGCGGCTGCTGCCCCGCAGTTTGAAAGTTGCCTCACGGTGCAAAGATTAAAATCGGAACGAGGTTACGTTCGTTCTGTATTCAGTGTAACGTTTAGCTCTTCGGAACGCCAGAACGGTTCAAAATGATGAGGCGGACCCATGACCAGCGCTTCCGTTGAAGGGCTTACTGCGTGTCTCTTAGCTATGCGCCAAAGGCGCACAATTCCTCAGCCCGGCCCATCTCCAATTCTGGATAGGGCGTTCAAGAATCCAAAAATGGGAGAGCATGAAGGGTCGGCCTTCCTGAGCCCAGCCATCGGGCAGAGAACCGTCGCCACAACCCTAATGCGGCCCGAAGGGCCGCGATATCTCGGACAGCAGGTAGTCCCCGGCTTGGCGCGCGGCGTGCACGCCGCTTCAACGTCGAAGCAGGTCGGGTCCGAGTCAAAAAGTCAGCGGCGAAGCGGCGTAAAGCACGCCCAGGCAAGTACACGCACGTGAATCAGGACGCACGTTGCGCCGGGCTTTCTCGGCGCGGACGTTCCAACCTTACTTTTTGCGCACGAGCAGAGCTATATCATCTTCAAACCCAGGAACGGAAAATATCCTAGAGCCACCGGCATGGCCAAACTGGCTTTTCTCAACCGTGACGCATTTTGTAGTGTCAATCCATTCAGCGGCAAATTCTGCTGCAGGAAGCGCCAGTTGAAGCGATAATTCATTTGCGGCAAACTTCGACCTGCGATCAGGATACTTTTTCCAATCCCCCAGACCGGTTCGAACATAAACCAAATAGTCCTGACCTGGCTTTACCAGTGCGCGAACCGAAGCCCAGGAAGGCACTTCTGCTTTGACCGCATCGTTGTCCGCGTGCATGTGGATGAAGTCGAGCTGTTCGATAAACTTTTTAAGAAACCCGTATTGATGTCTCAACGCTGTGCTGCCTCCACCGGGCTGGGTTTCCGGATAAACAAACGTCCCATCCTCATGTCCGGCAGTGAACGAGTAATCCAGGTTGTTAAACAGTCCTCCCCCCGCGACGATGAAATCCCATGCTTCCATGCGGTATTGTGAATCATTGGTGCCCCTGAACCCGGTCTCGTTGTCGCCTATGACTTTACCCAAACCGTAATTTGAGGCGACCGTGTCGGGCGGTGTTGCGTAATGAAAATTGAAGATCGAAACCGCAGGGTGCGGGTTTTCGACTTTCGCCTGGTAATTGGCAATGTTCTGAGAAATGAGATGGCGACCCGTTGAGTTGCCTTCGGTGCGCGCGATCACGTTAGCAATGTGGTGTTGCCATTCAAGCGTCACCCCTCCGAAATACGGTTCGTTGCAAATTTCAAAGTAGAGGTTTTCGAATTCCTTCAACTCCGAAACGATTTGAAGCACCATCTTGTCCTGCACTGCCAGAAGTCCTCCATTTTTGTCCAGGGTGTAAACGTTGGTCCTGGAAACGGTGCCGACCCCGTTGATGTTATTTCGTGAATTCATTGGACTGAGCTCCCACATGCTTTCCTCGTAAAACGGGCAGAACAGGTTTAATTCAACCACAATTCCCCTTTTGCTTGCCTGGGTCAGAAAATCTTTCAGGCGCTCAAAATAACCCCTGTCCCACTTATTAAGGTCAAACTTGTTCCCGCCGTTGGCATAACCAGGTTGATCACTCCTGGCCCAAGCACAAATGAAACGCCCGGCCAACGGGGCCAGGGTATTATGCGCAATGTTGAAAGCGGACGGCGGTTCGCAATAAGCTCCTGCCCAGGTCCGAGTTCCGTTCAGGCCATCTCGAGCCAGCGTATCGAGATACCTCGTATAGTTGAAATCGAGGTTCAACACCGAGCCGTAATGTTCGCCAGATGCGATGATTAGGGTAGGTTTGCCCTGAAACTGTAAGTAATGTGGATTATCAGGGTTCAGTGCGAGCGGACTTGCCTGGGAAGAGGCTGCGAACAAAGCTGCCAGGAAGCTGGAAGATGGTAGGGAGTTTTTCATTCTGGTTCCACGAAGCTACAAACGGTCACCTCGAAGGCCAAACAAATTTGCAGGGGTTATGATTTGAATTTGGGGGCGACGGTTTTGCCAGCAGAATCGTATAACCATGTACATGAGCAACGATGGCCGATGGGTCAAAATCCGAGGCGTGGTTGAAGGTGGCGGGGACGTCGCGAGGCGAGGTCCCTGCATCTGGCCTAGCGGACGAAACGGATTCAACCGGGGTGAAACTCCCGAGCGGACATTGTCTTCAAAGACTGGCCATGGTCCATAGACAACCTGTAAACTGAATAAAGCATGAAAGGGATTTTGACTCTCCCATTCCTGGGGGCCAAGACGGACGAGGAAGCCATGTGCCAGGTGAAGTTGCATGACGACCACCACGAGTTTGATCGTTTGGTAAAACGCTGGGAGCAACCGATACGCCGGCTCTGCTCGCGGATGGTTGGAGACTCTCACCGCGGTGAGGACCTCAAACAGGACACTTTTCTGCGCCTGTTCGAGAAACGAAAGGATTACCAACCCAAAGGCCGCTTCTCGACATTTCTTTGGCGAATCGCGCTTAATCTCTGTTACGACGAGTTGCGCCGGCAAAAACGGCGACGAGAACTGCTCAATCCCATCGACTCCGACGATAACAACGAACCAGGCTACGATCCCGTTTCAGAATGCTCCGGTCCGGACACGCGGACTGCAGAGCTGGAAGAAGGAGAGTTGGTCCGCCGGGCCGTAATGCAATTACCCGAAATCTATCGCGTCGTGGTCGTGCTTCGCCACTTTGAAGACCTGAAGCTGTGCCGAATTGCGGAAATTCTGGAAATCCCCGAAGGCACTGTGAATTCGCGAATGGCCGAGGCCTTAGTCCGCCTTAGCCGCATCCTCGAACCAAAGCTCAAAAATGCCCAGGACCCTTTTGCTTCCGTAAGTCCCCTGAACCTCCCAAGAGAATCTTTTGTATTATGAACCACCCAAAACCTGAAGAATGGGTGCCGTACGTTTACGGCGAAACGTCTGCAACCGCGCGCCGAGAGTTGCGCGCGCATCTGCGCCAATGCCAACAGTGTCGCGACGAAGTGCAAACCTGGAAACGCACGCTGAATCGGCTGGATAGCTGGAAGCTATCGCGGCTTCGCGTTTCACCAGATATGCTTTTTCCCGTTTTCAAGTTCGCAGCCGCGGCTGCTGTCATGCTGGCGGTGGGGATCTCAATCGGACGCGCTACCGCGCCTAAAGTCGATCTCAACCGGCTTCGCCAGGCCGTCGCGCCCGAAGTGCAACGACAGGTCAGCCTTCAAATGGACCAAATGATCCGGCAGGAAGTCGCCCGAACGACTGCTCTGGCATTGGCCTCCGGTCATCGTTATACCGACCAGGTAGCGCGCGAGCTCTATGTCATGGTGAAAAAGGACATCGACACGGTTGCGGTCAACACCGATGCCAGCCTCCGGGACACCGCGCAACAACTCGTTCGCCTGGCGGATTATAACCAGGCGGCTCTCTCTCCCGTTCCCAATCAAGAATAGAACACCAAAAACCCAATTGCTTTATGAAAACGATTCGTTCCTGCTTGATGCTCCTTCTGGCAAGTGCATTGCCGACCTGCCCTGCTCTGCTTGGCCAGACCGCCCGGAATTCCAAATCCGACGCGCCCGGTTCTTCCGCAGAGCGGCTGGTTGGCCAGGATGCCAAAGAGAAAGCCGAAGATGAGGCCCTTTTGAATCAAATGGAATCCGCACAACAGGGCGAGACCCGAGTTAAGAACCAGTTCAATACTGACAAAGCACCGCGCGGTACCGCATGGGCCGCCCCATCCGTGCAGCCACTGCGTTTGAAAAATGTGATCAATCGCCAGTCCGGCGGCGCTAGAAGCCTCGTCATTCGAACGACCCCACCGGAACCTAAAGATCAAGCGGCGTTGGAGGAAGACTTGGGCATCATGTCGCACGTGTTCGGTAAAGCGCTTGAAGAATTGCCTGGCCAGCCGGGCAAGGCCAACAAGTTCATGGGGATCGATGTCTTTTTTACACCCGGCGGATCGCAGCTGCGCAGCCTGTATCTCGAGAACTATGGCGCCTTATTTTTTCTCAATGTGAATTTTCCGCTCGTCGCGCCGCCGGAAAAGCGAACCGATGATAAACCGACCAACGATTCGGCCTGGGAAGAAGCGCGCCAGGAACTGTATGGTCAACGCGCTCAGGATCTGGGGCCTGGAGAACAAGGCGAAGATTTTAGCGAAGAAAAGGTCCAACGCCTCAAGGACACCTTGCTCGAAAGCCTCAAGAATGCAGCTAACATCAGAGGCCTAAAACCGAACGAGTTTGTGACGGTTTGGGTTTCCGGCTCCAGTACGGTCGGGGGATCGTTGCGCTTAGTTCGCACCTCGGCGCCGGGAAAAGACGGTGGGAAGCCGATGACCATAGAACAGTTGGCTACTCCCTCCAAACGGACTGTCTTGACGATCCGCGTCACCAAAGCCGATATCGACGCCTTGGCCCAAGGCAAACTAACACCAGAGGCTTTCCGCAAGAAAGCGCAAGTGGCGGCTTATACCGGCGATGTGGGCGGGCTTCCGACTGAAGGCCTGGTTTTCGACTACAACAACAGGACCAAGTTCTGATCCATCCCGGCTAAGTGGCCAGGTGGCGCAGAGCCAAAGCGACCAGAGTTAGTATCAGCAGCAAACCGCTCGGCATGAGTTTCTTCGTCTTTGCCAGGCGTATCGCAAACACAATCAGCAAGGCTGCCATGATAATGTCCGCAAGGTTGCGGCGAAAAGACAGCGCAAATACCCCCTGCAGTGTCGTGAGTATCAGCAGTGCGGCAGCAACGGAGGATGTAATCAGAGAAACCTTGCTGTGCGCTTTCAGGAATCCAATCAGGCCACCGACGAACAAGAGAATAATGTAAATCCACAAAATCGTGTTTTGGCTCATAGTTGTCTGTCGGCGAACTTAGCTGGCTGTTGGCCGGAATGACATCACGAAATTAGTGGATTTCCAGATTCAAAACCTCACCTGGCTCACATTCGGCACAAATTTCGAAGGGACGACAGCATACTTCGCAGTCGGTCGTGAAGCGCTGCTGGCCCACGCTGGTGTCGAGCACGATTTCGAAAGGCTGCCCACAAAACGGACATTGAACGGTTTCCGATACTTCCATCACGTTATCTATAGCATAAGAGTACGGGATTGCGCAGCCGGCCATTTGACCGCTTCACTGCCCTGTATTAAAATTGCTCTGAGAGCATGGCTATGGACAATCCCCTGCAGGTTCTGATCGTCGAAGACTCTGTGGACGACACTTTCTTTATTGTGCGGGAGCTTCAGAAAGGTGGTTACAACGTAGATTTTGAACGAGTGGAAACCGCAACCGGGATGCAGGCGGCCATGGAATCACGACCCTGGGACTTGATTATTTGCGATATGTCCCTGCCCCAGTTCGGCGGCGCGGCCGCTCTTGCCCTGTTTCAACAGAGTAACCAGGAGATCCCCTTCATCCTTGTGTCCGGCACCATGGGTGAGGAAATCGCCGTTGAAATGCTCAAAGCCGGCGCCCATCACTATGTGATGAAGGAGAATCTTGCCAGGCTTGTCCCGGCGGTAAAGCGCGAGCTGAACGCTGCACAGGAACGCAGAATCCGGGCCCAGGTAGAGGCGACCCAGACCTACCTGGCTTCGATCGTGAGCTCCTGCAATGACGCTATCATCGGCAAAAGCCTGGATGGCACCATCGTCAGCTGGAACGCCGGAGCTGAGCGACTTTATGGATATTCGGCGGATGAGATGATTGGCCGCTCGATAGCCGACCTGTGTCCCCGGTATCGACCGGAGGAATTGTTTGAGATTATGGATCGAATCAAACAAGGACAGCAGGTTCAGCAACTCGAAACCGTTCGGATGCACAAAGACGGCACGCCGCTTGAGGTTTCGGTAGTTATTTCCCCCATCAAGAACGACGTTGGACGGATTATCGGCGCTTCCAGCGTGTCGCGTGACATCAGTCAGCGCAAGCAGGAAGAAAATGAGCGCCTTGCACTAATCCAGGAACTCACCGCTGCTCTGTCACACCGGGACGAACGCTAGATTAGCCACAGCCCGTCCCAAAATCCCTTCCAATGTAGAGACAAGGTAACGCGCCTTTGATCACCTTTGTGACAACCTGTAGCTAAACGTGCTTCAGGTGTTCTCTTGACAAAGAGTGCCCAGGTGACGGAGTTCTACGAAATTTTATTCAAACAAAAATCGTGCGGGATGTTTTTTTCCATCTGAAGGTCTTTCGAGTGGTATCGTCTTATTGATAGTATGAAAAAAATTATTTTGTCGCTCGCGGTTCTAATCGGAGCGGTTTCCGCTTCTCAAGCGGGGGTCCATATTGGCTTCGGCTTCGGTCTGCCCTTGCCGATCCCCGTTCCCACAATTGTTACGACTCCTTCGGTGGCTTATCAGCCACCAGCTTCGGCCTACACGGCTCCGGCCCCAGCCTATACAGCTCCAGCGCCGGCCTACAGCGCACCAACTCCGGCCTATGCTGCTCCCCCGGTGGTCTATTCCGCCCCTCCGGTTTGCGCTCCCCCGGCTGTCTACGCGCCGGCCCCTGCCGTGTACTTCGGGTACGGTGCTCCGTGGTACGGGCCAGCTTATGCCCACGGATGGGCAGCCCATGGTCATCATCATGGTGGGGGGCACGACCATCATGGTTGGCACCACTAATCTAATTTGGTTCCTGATTCCTCTTAGGCTTTGCAGCCGGAACGCAAGTTCCGGCTGCTTTTGTACGGTCCGACCTCAAGCACCCTCTTTCAAGAACCTCCATGCCTTTAAGTATTTTACCATTCTCGCGAAATCCTTGTCGGTCACTCCAGGCAAACGTCGCACATCCATGTTATCCTCCAGGTCGGCCAGCTTCACACGCTTGGCGAGTGGGTTACTCGCTGACCTCCTTACGAACGCCTCATACTCCTCTCCTTCCCTTTTTGTCACACAATCCAACGCCTCCAACACCGCCGGTGGAAATCCCGCTTGACCAAGTCGTTCAAACGTCCAGTCAGTGTCCTCCACAACGTCGTGAAGTATTCCCACTATTTTCTCGGTTTGCGTTTCGAGCCTTCCCATGACTCGTAAAGGATGTAGCACGTACGGTGCGTTATACCTATCCCTCTGCCCTCGATGAGCCTCGACAGCTATGCCAATGGCTTTGTCCAATAATTCCGCTTCGTTCATAGATGGCTGAATCTAACGCACCAGTGGCTTTGCATCCGGGAAAATCTTCCGGGCTGGTTTTCCAAAAAGGCCGGAGAACCCTGGTGACACTTGCGCGCATCCCGTAGCATTGGGCCTATGAGCAAGAACAAAAGTGCCTTTGAAGGGTTGCTTTCACGCTATTTCGAACGGCTCATGGAGGAAGACCCCATCTTTGCTACCACCATAGCTGGTGTGACCTGCAGTGAAGGCCGATTGGGCAGCCTGGCGCCGCGCTTTCATGCTAACCGGGAGCGGCAACGTAAAATCTCACTCAAAGCGTTGGAAGAGTTATCCCCAAGGGAGCTATCCAACGAACAACAGATCGACCGCCTGGCTTTACAGAGCAAACTTCTGCGCGAGTGCGAGGACTTCGCGCGCGGCCGCCACGAACTTGAACCCAATGCTCCTGACCAATTGCTTGGAATCCTTTTTCACGAACTTCGCCGCGGTCACGATCAACCAGGCCGCGCAGCCGCCAATTTGCGCTCTCTCATCCGAAAGGCTTCGGATTTCCTCAGTGAGGCAGCCGAAACCTTGGTTCGCCCGGAACCAGTCTGGTTACGGGTGATGGAGCATATGGTGGCAGGTGCAGAAGCTCTGCTAAAAGGAGTCGAAGGCTTTCTCGCAAAAACCGGTTCTCATCCAAGGGACGCCGAGTCCATTAAAAACGTTCTTAAGGCGCTCCATCGTTATCAGGAGCGGGCACGGGACCTGCCGCTCGCTCCTTCCGGATCATTCGCAATAGGCAAAGCTTTACTGGAACGCCGGGTGCGAGATGAATTGGGGCTCGATTATTCACTGGGGCAAATCGAGGCTCTTGGACTGAGCGAGGCCCGGCGGGTAGGCGAACTCCTGCAGGCGGCCTGCCGAAAGTTTGGTAAGAATCGGTCCGCGGATCAGATCCTCGCTGAAGCGCGGCGCGCCTGGGTTCCTGACAGGCCGCTCGTGGAACTTTACCGCGATGAGACGCAGCGGATTGCACGTGCTTTTCGCGAGGCCAAGGCCGTCACGTTCCCGAAAGGGGATGAGCTCCAGGTCCGTCCTGTGCCGGACTTTCTGCGAGCGGTCATCCCAACCGCAGCGTATACGCAACCAGGCGCATTCAGCCGTGCCCAATTGGGAATCTTTTGGGTAAACGACCTGAGCGTCACTCGCAAATCCGAATCCGAAAAAAGAGCCGAACAACAGCAGCATTTTGGAATTCCTTTGACCTGCGCCCACGAGGCCTACCCGGGTCACCACCTCCAATTCGTGTCGGCAAACCGGCATCCAAGAAAATGGCGCCGTCTATTTGCTCATGCGGTTTTTTACGAAGGATGGACCCTGTGGTGCGAGCAAATGACAGTGGATCTGAAGATTGATCGTTCACCTTGGTTGCTGGTCCAGCAATTGCACGACGCGCTCTGGCGATGCCACCGAATCCTCGTCGACCTTCGCCTCCAATCTGGCCGATACAGCTACGAACAGGGCGTGCGACATTTGCAATCTCACCTTGGGTTTACGCGCGCTCGCGCCGAAGCAGAAATAAACTGGTACTCAGGTTCGCCTGCAGTGCCCATGAGTTATTGGTTGGGCCGCTTGGAGAACGGGCGGCTGACACGCCGGCTTGTAACTGGCCGCGGCTGGAGTTTGAAACGATTCAATGATTGGCTCTTGAGCTTCGGAACCATCCCCCAGGCCTGGATCGAAAAGTACGGCTTGGATTGAGAAAATCAGAATCAGGTTTTCAATCTAAGCTCGTACAGTATCTTTCGGCCATGGACTTATTGCCGTTTCAGAACCTGCCTGCGTACAAACCGCGTCGCTTTTTGCCTTCCCAGACAGACCTGGGCCATTGGGACAAGGTGGAGCCACTGTTCGATCTCCTTGAGTCGCGGCTCAAACCCGAAGCCGATCGCGCCCAATTGGAGAACTGGATGCTGGACTGGAGTGAATTGAGCGCTGCGCTCGATGAAGAGTCGGCCCAGCGCTATATCGCCATGACCTGCCATACCGACAACCCGGACGCGGAAAAAGCGTATCTCCATTTCGTCGAAAAAATCGAGCCCTTTCTCAAACCTCGCCAATTTAAGCTCGCACAAATCTATGTCGCACATCCCGCGCGCTCAACTTTGCCGCCCAATCGATACCGGGTATTTGATCGCGACACCAAACTCCATGTCGAGCTGTTCCGACCCGAAAACGTTCCGCTTGAAACCGAGGAAGCCAAACTCAGCCAGCATTACCAGAAAGTGATGGCTTCCCTGACGGTCCGCTTCCGCGACGAAGAAAAGACGCTTGTGCAAATGGCGCGTTACCTCGAGGAGACGGACCGACCATTGCGGCAGGAAACCTGGGAACTCGTCGCGCAAAGGCGCCTGCAAGAGGCTGACAAATTCGATGAGATTTTCGAGGCCCTGGTCAAGGTGCGTCAGCAAATCGCAAAAAACGCGGGATTCGCGAATTACCGAGATTACGCGTTTCGCAAACTCGGTCGATTTGACTATACGCCCGCCGATTGTGAGAGCTTCCACGAGGCAGTGGAGCGAGAGGTCATGCCCGTCGTCCGCGAGCTTCAGGCGGAACGCAAAACCCAACTCGAACTACAAACACTACGGCCATGGGACCTGACTGTGGACCCGTTCAATCGGCCACCATTGCGCCCTTTCGAACATGTCGACGAAATGGTCAGCCGGACGCGCAAAATCTTTCAACACCTCGACTCCGAACTCGCGGGTGGATTTGAACAAATGGACCGCTTGCACCTCCTTGACCTGGGCAATCGCAAAGGCAAAGCGCCGGGCGGCTACCAATCGGCGCTTCCCGAGGCACGTCTGCCCTTCATCTTCATGAACGCCATCGGAATTCAACGCGACGTGGAGACGATTCTTCACGAATCCGGTCACGCGTTCCACTCGCTGGCGACGCGCGATGAGGACCTTTACGCGTATCGTGGTGCGCCCATCGAATTCTGCGAAGTTGCCTCCATGAGCATGGAGCTGTTGGGGAACGAGTTTCTTGAGGAATTCTATCGACGACCGGATGCGAACCGGGCTCGACGTACTCATCTGGAAGGCATCATGAACATCTTCCCATGGATCGCCACCGTCGATGCATTCCAGCATTGGATTTATTCCCACCCCGACCACACTCGCTCAGAACGCCAGACGGCATGGCTCGACCTCATGAAGAGGTTCGGCGGTGATGTCGACTGGCAAGGCTACCAGTCGGCGCGCGCACGGCTTTGGCAGCGGCAGCTGCACATCTTCATCCACGCCTTTTACTACATTGAATATGGGATCGCCCAACTAGGCGCTTTGCAGGTCTGGGCCAACTATAAGAAAAACCGTGACCAGGCGCTTCGGAGCTATAAAGGCGCTTTGAAATTAGGCGGCTCAGTACCGCTGCCGGAATTGTTCTCGGCCGCCGGATGCCGTTTTGAGTTCAGCCGTGCTACAATTGCTCCGCTAATCGAACTGATTCGCAAAGAGCTCGCTGGTCTGCGTGAACAGGAAAAAGTTGCAGCCGCAAACTGACCGGGCCGTCTTCGTGCTTATTCTGCCCGTATTTTCCAAATCGTTTCAAGACGGCCACGGTTTCTCGGCGAACCCACGCTTTGAGCCAAGCGCTTTAACGTTTTAACAATTTTAACGCTTTAACGCTCTGCGCCACCTCAAACCTCGATGCCGTACGCCTTGATCTTGTTATACAGGGTCTGGCGTCCGATACCCAGACGCTTGGCGGTCTCCAGTTTGTTGCCGCCGGTTTCCTTGAGCATTTGCACTATGGCGTTGCGCTCAACGCCCTCTAGAAGTGTGAAATTGGTATCCAGCGACTCCTCGCCAGACGTCCTGACTTTGGTGATGGAAAGATCGGCCGAATCGACCTCATCACCCTCGCATAAGAGCACAGCGCGTTGGACTTCGTTTTGAAGCTGCCGCACGTTTCCTGGCCATTCGAAACCGGTCAACCTTTCAATGGCCCCGGGACTGAACCCTTTGATAACGCGGTTTGCCTGCGAGGCAAAGCGCTTAAGGAACGCGTTTGCCAGCGGCATGATATCCTCCCGACGCTCGCGCAGCGGCGGCAAGTAAACGGAGATGGCACTGATACGATAGAACAAATCCTCGCGCAGCTTGCCGTCTTTGATTGCCTCCTCTGGCCGCCGGTTGGTAGCAGCGACGATGCGGCAATTGGTTTTGTAAGCCGTCTTGCCGCCGACCGGCCGAACTTCCTGGTCCTGGAGCACACGCAACAGCTTGCTCTGCGTATCGATCGGCATTTCTGAAATCTCATCCAGGAACAACGTTCCACCCTCGGCCTGGCGAAACAAACCTTCGCGGTCGCTGTGTGCTCCGGTAAAAGCACCTTTAACAGATCCGAACAGTTCGCTTTCAATGAGCTCACGAGGAAGCGCCGCGCAATTGATCTTGATAATTCGTCCCTTGCTGCGCGGGCTGAAGGTATGCACCAGGTCGGCGATGACTTCCTTGCCCGTTCCGCTCTCGCCCGTAATCAAAACCGCAACGTCGCTCGGAGCAATCCGTTCAACCGTGCGCACAAGATCGCGCATGGCAGCGCTCTGGAACACCGGCGAAGCCGTGCCGCTCATGGTTTCCAGGGCACGACGCAAATTGCTGTTTTCGGCAGTTTGTTCCTTGCGCTCCAACGCGCAACGCACGTCGGTCAGCAACTTGGTATTTTCAAAAGGCTTGGTGACAAAGTTATAAGCGCCACGCTTACCGGCTTCAACGGCCATGCTCACGTCGTCGTAACCCGTCAATACAATCACCTCGGTGTCGGGCCAGCGTTTTTTGAGTTGCGGCAGCAACTCCAGGCCATCAGCGTCGGGTAGCTTAACGTCTAACACAACTACGTCGGGCTGTTCGAGCCCCAGAGCCTTTTGGAGGGCGGCTCCCGTGTCGGCCTCTGCCACTTGGAATTCGTCTTCGAACAGCGCGCTCAAGATGCCGCGCAGGTCGCGATCGTCGTCAACTATCAGGACTTTGCCCTTCATAATTTATTTTTACTGCCGATGCTGCACACCCGGGCGAAGTTTTGGAAAATGGCCCGGTGTGCCGGGTACCGATCTTCCAACCGTTCCGGATGGAACTGCACGCTCAGTAGAAACGGCAGCCAGCTAACTCCAGCCGGCTTCAATTCCAAGCCTTCGACCAACCCGTCTTCGCTCGTGGCTGTCACTCGCAAAGGAGGCGCAACCCGG
>Ga0306920_100009219_pt1 | contig 13149 bp, 14 predicted proteins | sample flu12Cox44000170_FD_204666 | JGI IMG/M metagenome (GOLD analysis project Ga0306920, IMG submission 204666) | Lab enrichment of tropical soil microbial communities from Luquillo Experimental Forest, Puerto Rico - flux4day.12C.oxic.44.000.170 (v2)... | ecosystem: Environmental > Terrestrial >... | reverse complement strand
TGGGTGCGTTCAACTGGCGGGCGCTCGCCTGCGCATTCTTGATCCGCTCGGGCGTGGCCGGATGCGACGAGAGAAAATCGGGCGCGCGGGGATCGATGTGCGACTGCGCGGGGGTGGATTTGAGCTCCGCATTGCGGCCCATGGAAGTGAGGAATCGCGCCGCCCCATAAGGATCGTAACCGGCCCGCGCAGCGATGCCGACGCCGATGCCGTCCGCCTCGAATTCCTGCGCCCGCGAGAAGCTCGCCAGCGCGATCTTCGATTTCGCCAAGGCCAGTGCGCCGGTTTCCGGATCGCTTAAGACATCCTGCACCACGCGGCTCACCAGCGCGACTTGACGCGCCTGGTCCTCGCGGATCGCGGCATGGCGCGCGATCACGTGCGACATTTCATGGGATAGAACCGAGGCGAGTTCAGACGTGTCGTTGGCCAACGCGATCAAGCCGCGCGTCACATAGAGCTGGCCGGTCGGCAGCGCAAAGGCATTGACCGATGCGGAATTGAGGATGGTGACGCGGTAATGCACCTCCGGCTGCTCCGATGCCGCCACCAGTTTGGCGACGGTCTCATTGAGGAGCTCTTCCAGCTTGGGATCGTCGTAAGCACCGCCATAGGCGGCGAGAATGCGTTGATGCTCGCGCGAGGTCGGCGCGGGAGGTTGCTGGGCTGGCGGGAGCTGCCGCGCCATCTCCGGCAACGCTCCCGGCGGCGCGCCGGCTGTGAGCAGCGAGGAGCTGCAGCCCGCGAGAGCCAGGCCGATAATGGCCAACGCCATCGGCGCCAGCCGTCTGGCGCCGAGAAGGTTGCGATGTGTCACTGCGGCATGCACGATGGCAATCAGGTCCGTCAGTTGAGCTCGGCGATCTCGATCTGCTCCGGGCGGGTGGCCTCGATGCGCGGGCCGTTGCGCTCCTCGATCCATCCGCGCACCCGAACGCGGCGGGATTCGAGCCTTTTCGGCACCACACCGGAAGCAGCGAAGGCACCTTCCTCGCGCTTGGAGATCGTCACGGTGAGCGCCTCTGTCCATCGCGGCCCGAAATTCATGTAGATCGTGCCACCGCTCTCGCGGACCGACCACACCTTGCCTTCGACCAGAGTAAAACGGCCGCGCTCGGCCGCAAGCTCCGCCCCGCTTTCGGCTGCCATGACGACATAATACGGTTTGCTCCAGAGGCCAAGCTTGGCCCGCCGCGCCGCCCGTTCCTGCCCCAGAAGTTCGTCGGCGCAGGCGCGATCGCCGACATTGGCGGAAACGCGTGCGAATCCTTTCGCTAACATCTCGTGTGCGACCGAGGGCGACTCGCCGGTGATAGTGGCGAGGGCAACGGTGCGGCCGTAGCGATCGGAGAGCGCACGGTTTTGACGAAGTTCCACCGTTCGATCCGCGAGCATCGATTGCAGCGCCGCGCGGGCCGCAAGACCAGCCTCCGCCGTCGGCCCGGATTCACCGGCAGCGGGCGGGAGCGGGACTTCGATACCAGCGAGGCGAATCTCGCGCCCATCCTCGAGAGTGAAACTGCGGCCATCGATGATCGCACGAACCTTTGCCGTGCCGGCAGCCTCGAATCGGCAAGCGGTCGCGCTTTCCGTGCGCGCGGGAGCCGTCGCCAGCATCGTGGCCCCGCAGGCCACGCAGCAAACCTGCGCAAGAGCGACGTCCCAGCGCCCGCCCATGCGGCAACGAAACCGTCGGAATAGGGCGGCACTACGGCGATTCTCCTCCACACTGGCCGCTTTTCTCAGGCAACAAGCTTCGCGGGTGGTCTTACCCCGCGCGATCGTTGTATATTTGCTTGCAAGCAAGCGAGGCAGGGGGAAATGCATGAAAATCGTCGAGATCGTTCCGCGTGCCCGGGCGCGCCTCTATGGGACCCTGGTCGCGAAAGAGGCTGCGATCCGGAAAAGCGGCCGCGGAACCTACGTGCGGGTCGGACGCGCAAGCCAACATGCCGCCCGATGGAAGCACAAGAAGTTCAAGGGCTCGCTTGCGCTCAGCCGTGACGCGTCCGAGGCCGTCACCGCCAAGGTTCGTGCCCCGTCGCCTGAAGATGAGCGCAAACTGCTCTCATCCTTTCTCGGATTTGTCGATCGCCATGCCGGCGATCAGGTGACCACGATTACCATTCATTATCGTTGAGCCCGGCCGAGACGGAACGCGAGGGCCTTAAAATCGGCGACGCAGCGCCTAAGTGACGTTACGAGGGGCTGTAGGAGACGCCTATGGCTATTGTGCTCGACCACACGATCGTACCGGCGCACGACAAGGAGGCATCCGCACGCTTCCTCGCCCGCATCCTGGGCTTGCGCTACGAAGGTCCCCTCTCGCACTTCGCTCCGCTGCGGATCAACGACACGCTGACGCTCGATTTCGACAACGATACGAACTTCGAGAGCCACCACTACGCCTTCAAGGTCGATGAGTCGGAGTTCGACGAGATCTTCGAGCGCGTGCGCGCCGACGGAATTGCTTATGGCAGCGGCCCCGGCGCGCTTGACGACATGAAGATCAATCGCCGTCGCGGCGGCCGCGGCTTCTATTTCCGCGATCCGAACGGGCACGTGCTCGAAGTGCTGACGGCGTAGGTATCCCCCGACTGCTGTCGCAGCGTCCATCGCCGTCGCGGGACGATTTTTCGTCATCGCGAGGTCCGGCGCTCATTTCCTCACGAAACATGGTTAATCCGAGTGTGTCGCTGCTGCCACAACGGCGACATATCGTGCGCCGTAGGCGCACGACATGTCGACGCGTCCTGCCGGGCGCGTGTAGCGTGCGGAGTCGGGACGCGGGGGTTGTCGTGTTCAGGCGCGTTCGGGTCCCGCAGCGTCACGTCGCTGCCGACGTTTTTAGGTGCGCAGACACCCGTTTCGCCGTTTGGAACGGGATGACGCTCTCGCCCTATGCGCGCGTGTCGTGGGTGCACGAGTTCAAGCCCGACCGCGCGATCAATCCCTCCTTCATCGCGCTGCCCACCGCCGCGTTCAGCGTCGACGGCCCGCGCGCGTCAAGCGACGCCGCACGCATCGACGCGGGCGCCAAGCTCGCCGTCAGCCGGAATGCCTGGCTGTTCGCCAGCTTCGATGGCGAGTTTGCCGATCGCAGCCAAAGCTATGCCGGCAAAGGCGGGGTCAGGGTCGCTTGGTAGCGCAGCGCCAAACGACGTTGCGGCTCACTCGTCGTAGACCAAATCCCCGAACCGCACCCAGCGCTTGCCGTCAAATCGCATCATCTGCCCCTGCTGGACCGCCCAGTAATCGGTCGGACTGGTGTTGACGTTGATTCCCGGCAGCAGCATTGGCAGCTCGAGCTCGCGCAGGTTCGTCGCTTGGCGCATGATATTCTCGCGCGAGAGATCGTTGCCTGCCTGCTTGAGCACCTGCACCAAGGCGGCCGCAGAGTTGTAGCCGTAGGTGAAGCTGTGCCGGCGCACGTCCTGACCCGGTAGATACTTGCTCATCCAGGCGCGCCAATCTTTCATCCCCTGGTCATTGTCAAAGGCAGGATCAAGCGGGTCCTTGACCCAGGTCCCGGACAACAAACCGATGCTGCTCTCGAGCCCGGCCGGCTCGAGGACGACGGGTATCGAGGCGGAGACGTTGCTCATGAGAAAGATCGGCTTCCAGCCGAGATCGCGGACCTTACGGATCGCCTGCACGGCCAGCGGCGGGGGCGTGACGGCGATCAGCGCATTGCAGCCGGCCGCCTTGAATTCGACGATCTGCTGCTCGATCGAAGGATCCGTGAACTCGTAGTGCGCTTCCTTGACGATCGCCGCGTATTTGTCGCCCAACACGTCGCGCGCGCCGGCCGTAAAGTCACGACCGAAGTCGCTATCTTCATGGAGGAGGCAGATTTTTGGATTTGGCTCCTGCCGGAGAATGTATCGGGTATAAAGACGCGCACCCAGTCGATAGCTCGGGCGCATGCCGGCGATGGTGTAGGGCGTCGCCTTGTAATTGCCCCAGCGGTAGGCGCCGCTCTCGATGAACAACTGCGGGATTTTTCGCTCGTTGAGATATCGCGCAACCTCGAGCTGCGTGGGCGTGCCAATCGAACCGAACATAAAGGCGACACGCTCCACTTCGATCAGCTTGCGCGTCTCGTTCCCGGTTCGCCACGGCATGAACCCGTCGTCGACGCTGATCAGGTTGATCTTGCGGCCGTTGATGCCGCCCTGATCGTTGATCATCTGCAGGTAGGCCTTGTCGGCCAAACCGATGGACGATATCCAGGCGCCCGGACCGGTATAAGGCATGGTCTGGCCGATCTTGATCTCGGTATCGGTGACCCCCGGCGCGTTCTCCGCGGCCGCCGACATCGCCATTGCGCCGCTCAGCAAGCTCCCGAATAAAATCCGAAACATTTCGCACCCCGCCTTGTTCGAAAACCCAGCGACGTCAGCACGCATTCAAGGCGCTGACCGCAAGCAGCGCGACGGCCCCAATAAGCAGGGTCAATATGCGCATGATCGGCTCCCGTGCCGGCCCATTTATAGCATATTATTGCTTGATCCGGAGGGAAGAAGCGCAGGCACGCCTTTCCTCTAGCCGTCATCTACTGTGGCGCCCACAGTTTGTTGATAACAGGCATCATCATGCCATTTGATACGCGGAATTGTCCAAGGTTCGTTCATACCCTCGAAGCAGCGTCGGGGCGCCGATTAAATTTCCGGGTGGATCGATAATCGGGTCATTTCTATCAGTCGCGATTTTCTGCACGCTGGCGACCCTCTCAGCCAAAGCGAACGACAGTACAGTGGAGCTCGCCATCGGCGGGTTGGTCTTTGTCAAGAACAACAACATCGAAATGCTATCCGAGAATCTTTTTATTTCTGCCGACGAAATTCGAGTGCGTTATCGGTTCTTGAACAAATCGAACAAAAACATCACCGTGCACGTCGCGTTTCCGTTGCCTGATCTCAAAGCGAATCGGGGCGAGGACTTAATCGACATACCAACGCACGATCCGGTAAATTTCGTTGGATTTGCGACGAAAGTAGATGGCCGGCCGATCCACACGAATGTCGAACAAAAGATCTACATCAAGGGGCGCGATCAAACCGAGGCGCTCAAACGCCTGGGCATTCCGCTTTATCCTCTCCGGCCGCGAGATGTTTTGGACAATCTCTCAACTGAAAAAGACAGCTCAACTGACGCGCCTTGGGCTGACCGACGAGTTCAGATTTCCTCTTTGGACCTTGAAAACGACGTTCTACTGGCAACAGCAATTTGCCTCCGGGCATGAGACGATCATCGAGCATCACTACAAGCCAATTGTTGGTGTCACCGCTGAGTACGACAGTGGAACCGTAGGTCAAGACCTGAAGGAAAGCGGCCGCCGACGCAAATATTGCGTTGACGCCGATTTCGGAGCTGGAAGCTTCCATGAATAGCGAAGGAAAATTCACTGTAACGGAGTTCCACCTCCTCAAAAAGCACCCTTCTTGGTAGTCGTCGACGCAGTAACATAAGCAGCCGGTATTGAGGCGCTGCAACGTTGTCCTGGCGGCACGCCATGCACTGCCGGCAATCTGCGAATGGCGCTTAAGGCCACCTGCCGGCTAGTAAGGTCCGCCACCAGAAGCGGCAACCTGTCAGTTTGATACTCGTCCGAGCGGTACTCGATCGCGCCGTTCTGCCCCTCGGCGAAGCCTGCTTCCTTCAGCCCCTCGCGGAACGCAGTGTAAATACCTCGGCCTAGAGCGCTGCGGCCCCGGTTCAAGGTCATGCGAAGGCTAGGAATGCAGGCGGCTCCTCGCGTAATATCGGCGGGGAATGCGGCTCAGCCGCTTGAACGCAAAGAAGCGGCGAGAGACTGCTGACGACACCTCGCATGCTTTACGTCGCCGGCCAGATCACCCAGGCCCCATGGGGCCCGCGCGCCGAACGCTACCAGCACGGCAAGCGTCTGCGCAAAAAGACGCCGCGCGAACGACACGCCGACTTGCTCGGGTCTGCCGCTCGCGATCCGGTCGCCATCCTGGCTGCGGGCGATCGCAGCCGCGTGCCGGAGCTGATCCCAGTGCGCTATGAGCGCATGCTGGCGAGCCCGTTCGCATTCCTGCGCGGCGCCGCCGCGGTGATGGCCGAGGATCTCAAGCATCAACCCATCGCCGGCATTGCCGTCCAGGCGTGCGGCGATTGTCATCTCATGAACTTCGGTGCATTCGACACGCCGGAGGAGAATGTCGTATTCGACATCAACGATTTCGACGAGACGCTGGCGGGAATCGATTTCACGGTCGACCTTAAGCGCTTGGCCGCGAGCGTCGCCGTCGCCGCGCAGGCGGTTAAAGTCCCCGACAAGCGGGCACGGGCGCTCGCGGCGGCGGCCGTCGAAGCCTACCGCAGCCGCATGCACATCCTCGCCAAATTCTCACCGTTGGAGATCTGGCACAGCAAGATCGATCTGCGGCGGGAAATCGAGCGCATCGAGGATCGTGCGCTGCGAGAGAAGCTTTCTGCCATCGTTTCCAAGGCGGTCGGACATCTCGAGGAGGACGATAACTTCCCGCACTTGGTGAAGGGCAAAGGCGCGCGGATCCAAGACCGGCCACCGCTCATTTATCATTTCACGGGAAAGAGGGACGCACGGCGCCGGGTCGACGAGAAGCGCGTATTTGCCTCCTATCAAGACTGTCTTGCGCCGGAGCGGCGTTGCCTCGTCGAGCGCTATGCGCTCAAGGACGTCGCCTTCAAGGTTGTCGGAGTGGGAAGCGTCGGCACCTTCTGTGCCATCGGCCTATTCATGAGCGGCGACGGTGCTCCGCTGTTCCTGCAGATCAAAGAAGCGGGAAAGTCCGTGCTCGAGTGCCTGGGGCCGAAGTTCGCGGATCACCCCGGCCGAAGGGTGGTCGAAGGTCAACGCATCATGCAGGCGGCCAGCGACGTCTTTCTCGGTTGGACGGAGGATCAAGCGTCGGGGCGATACTTCTACGTGCGCCATTTGAAGAACCGGCGGCTGGGAACGGTCGGTGAGCTGGTCGAACAGCAGGCGCTGGGGAACTACGCGCGTTTGTGCGGGCGCACGCTGGCGCGCGCGCATGCGCGCTCGGCGGATCCGGCCGTGCTCGCGGGATACATGGGCAAGGGCAACGTCATGGATGATGCGCTTGCATCGTTCGCCATGGCGTACGCGCGGCGCACCCAAAGCGACTACGATCGACTCGTGAAAGCGAAGCGTCCGGCGGCCAAGGCGCGTTGATCTACCCAAGTCATTGCCGGGCATAGCGCGTCGAAGACGCGCGTGAACGCGCTTATGACCCGGCAATCCATCCTCGAATGAATAGCTTCTTTTTTCGATGCATGCCCGGGTCAAGCCCGGGCATGACGACTCAGAAGACGCTGCTACGTCGGTCGCCGCTCGCCCTCGGTGCCCGCCTGCGTGCGGATGCCGAGGTAAATTTCCTGCACCTGTTCGTTCTTTTCCAAATCAACGGCCTTGCCCTCGAGCACCGTGCGGCCGGTCTGCAGCACATAGGCGTAATCGGCGATATCGAGTGCGAGCGGGATCGACTGCTCCGCAAGCAACAAGGTCAAGCCGTCCTTATGCAGTCGCTCGAGCGTTTCATACAGCGCCTCGACCACGCCGGGTGCAAGCCCGAGGCTCGGCTCGTCGAGCATCAACAGCCGCGGCTCGCTCATGAGCGCGCGGCCGAGCGCCAACATCTGCCGCTCGCCGCCTGAGAGCGTGCCCGCGAGTTGATGTCGCCGTTCGGCGAGGCGCGGGAAGAGCGCGTAGACGCGCTCGAACAGGGGCGCTATCCGCGCCTTGTCCGCGACGGAAGCGCCGAGGCGCAGATTCTGCTCGACCGTCTGTGACACAAACAGCCGCCAGCCCTCCGGCGAAAGCGCGAGTCCCTTGGCAACGATGACGTAGGCCGGCTGCCGCGTGATCGATTCGCCGCGCCATTCGATCGATCCGCCGCTCGGCTGCACCAGACCGGCGATGGCGTTGAGCGTCGTGGTCTTGCCGGAGCCGTTGGAACCGAGCAGCGCGACGATGGCGCCTTCCTCGACCCGCAGCGAGACGTCGGAAACGCCGATGAGGTCGCCGTAGTGCACTTCGAGATGCGAGACGCGCAACTCCGTCACGGCGTTTCTCCTCGTCTGCGATGACCGCGGCCCAAATAGGCTTCGATGACCATCTCGTTCGCGACGATTTCGTGCGGCTTGCCGTGCACGTGACCCTGGTTGAAGACCAGCACACGCTGCGCCAGCGTCATGATGACTTCCATGATGTGCTCGACGATCACCAGCGTCACTCCGAGCTCGTGAATTCGGCGCACCAGCGCAATCGCCTGCTGCAGCTCGGTCGGCGTGAGACCGGCAAGCGCCTCATCAAGCAGCATCAGCCGCGGCTCGGTCGCGAGCACCCGGGCAATCTCCAGCCTTTTTCGTCCGGGCGTCCCCAGCGAACGCGCGCGTTGCGCGGTCTGGCGCGCGAGACCGGTCATCTCGATGATCCGCAGCGCAGTTTCCCGGGCGGCGCCGCGATGGTGATGGCGGAGAAACGCGCCGACCATCACGTTCTCGAGAACGGTCGTGTCCTCGAAGGTCGCCGGCACTTGGAACGTGCGGCCGATGCCGGCGCGCGCGTGCGCTTCCGCCGAGGAGCGCGTCACGTCGATACCGTCGAATAAAACCCGCCCGGTCGTCGGCGCCGTGTCGCCGGCAAGGCAGTTGAAGAAGGTGGATTTGCCGGCACCATTGGGACCGATCAAGCCGATGATCTCTCCTTCGGCGACGGTCAGATCGGCGTCCCGCACCGCCAGGAAGCTGCCGAACGCCTTGGAGATGTTGTGCGCGCTAAGCAGCATGCCAACGCCTCATCAGACGCGGCGCCACGCGCTGCCACCACTCGTGCATGCCGCCGGGCTCGAAGCGTGCGAGCAACACGATGATCCCGCCGTAAAGGATGTAGGTGAGACCCGAGCCGCCGCCGCCGAACCAGGTATTGGTCGCGGTCTGCAGCGGCACCAGGATCAGCGCGCCGATCAGCGGGCCGAACAGCGTGCCCGCTCCGCCCAAGGCGGCAACGATCACCATCTGCACCGACACCAAAATGCCGAAGCCGCTCTCCGGATCGACAAAGCCGGTCTTGATCGAATAAAGCGAGCCCGCAACCGACGTGAAGAGGGCGCTGAGCATCAGCGCCTTAAGCTTCGTCGCCCGCACGGGCACGCCCAGGCTGCGTGCGGCGCGCTCGCCGGCGTTGATCGCGCGCAAGTAATAGCCGAAGCGGCTGCGTTCGACCTCGAAGGTCGTGTAGAGCACGACCGCCAGCACGGCGAGAAAGATGTAGTAGTACGGCAGTTCGCTGCGGAACATGAGATCCCACCAGGCGCGCCCGACCGCCGGCCCCTGCAAGCCGATCGCGGCACCGACAAGCTCCCAGGTCCCGACGAAGATGCGGATCAGCTCGGCGACCGCAATCGTCGCCATGCTGAAATAGTGTCCCCGCAGGCGGAAGGTCGGCATGCCGATCGCCAGCGCCAGACAGAGACTGACGAGCATGCCGGCGGGAACTCCCGCGACCGGCGGCAACCCCCACAACTGGTAGAACAGCAACGGCGTATAGGCGCCGACGCCGAAGAACATGCTGTGCCCGACCGACACCTGGCCGGCATAACCGCCGACGATATTCTAGGCCGACGCCGAGATCGCCGCGAGCAGAAATGCCACCCCGATGTCCCAGTAGAACGGGCCGGTGAAGATGAAAGGGTAGAACAGCAGCAGAGCGGCGAGCGCAGGGAGGCCCCATTTCACAACGCGGTCCTCCTCACGCCTTGCCCATCAATCCCTGCGGCCGCAACCACAGCAGCGCGGCGAACAGCGCATAGACGACGATGTCCTTGTAGATCGGGCCGAACCAATAAGCGGACAACGTCTGGATCAATCCGATGATCAGTCCGGCATACATGGCGCCGGGCACGCTGCCGAAACCGCCGAGCGTGACCACAACGAAAGCGGTGAGCCCGAAGGTTTCGCCGACGGAGGGAGACCACGGGTAGGACAGCGCCATGAGCGCGCCGGCGATGCCGGCGCTCCCTGCCGCCAGCCCCCAGGCCAGCGCCTGCATCCGATCGGGGCGAATGCCCATCAGCATCGCGGCGTTGCGATCCTCGGCGACGGCGAGAAGCTGGCTGCCCACCGTGGTGCGCGTGAGCAAGAGATGCAGGGCGAAGGTCAGTACGATCGCCGCAACCCCCGCCACGAGTTGCGGCACCGGCATAAGAATGCCGGCAACATTGACGGTGCCGGACAGCGAAACCTGCGGCAGCGATACGAAGTTCGCCGAGAAGATCCAAAACGCGGTGTAGCGAAGCAGCAGTGCGAGCCCGAAGGTCGAAAGTATTTGCGCCAGCATGGGTCCGCGCATCACGTGGCGGATGAGCGAGATGTAGACGACGACGCCGAGCACGAACAGCGAGAATGCGGCGGCAAAGCCGAATGCGCCCGGTCCTCCCCCCAGCCACACCGCGACGAGCAGGGCCACGTACATGCCGAGCATGACGAACTCGCCATGGGCGAAGTTGATGAAATTCATCATGCCCCAGATCAGCGTGAGGCCCGAGGAGAACAGCGCGTAGATCGCCCCCAACAGGAGGCCACCGACGATAACCTGCGCCAACAGCATCGATTACTGCTTCCAACCCTTCATCGGCCAATCGAGCTTGGCGGCGGCGGCCTTGTCCGGCCATACCAGCTGATATTCCTTGCCCTTGAGCTGGATGAGGTAGGTCGAGGCGAGGATGTTCTGACCGGTCTCGTCGAATTTCACGCCGTTGTAGCCCATCATCAGTTGGTCGGGCTTGAGATCGGTCTTGGCAAGTGCGTCGCGGATCTTCTCCGGCTCAGTCAAGCCGGCGCGATTGAGCGCATCGGCGAGAGCGAGGAAGCTCTGCATGTTGCGGGCGCTGGTATCGTCAAGGTCGCGGCCGGTTTTGGCCTTATACATCTCGTTGATCTTGTAGGTCGTGCTGCCGGGCTTGCCGATATCCCAGGCGCTGCGGTTCATCGCCCCCTGGGCAATATCGGCGACCGCGGGAATGAAGGAGGGATCGGAGAAGCCGGTGTCATCGCCGATCACCATCGGCGGCATGTAGTCGAGATTTTTCATCGTCTTCATGTAGAGGATCGAGTCCGACGTATAGCTGATGAAGATCACGACATCGGGCTGCTTCTCCTTGAGTTGCAGCACTTGGGCTGAGACGTCGGTCGTGCTCGCGCTATAGGGGATTCGGATGGCGACCGGCACGTTGTTCTTTTTCGCCGCGGCTTCGATCGAATCAGCGACTGACGTACCGTAGTCGGTGTTTTCGTTGACCACTGCGATCGACGCGATCTTCTTGCCCTGCTTCTTCATGGCTTGTTGTTGACGATGTCGGCGGCGACTTCCGCCGCCGCTTTGGAGGCTTGCCCGGCGGCTGCGGCATTGCCCGTGAGCGGCCACAGAATGCCGATCTTCACGGTCCCGGCAGAGTTCACCGCTGACGTCGAGATCAGAGTCACTGCCACGGCAGCCGCGGCCGCCACGATCGCGGATGATTTTCTCACGTTGTCCTCCCGAGGGACTGAACCCTGCGCCGCTGTTGTCGCGGCTGGCATTGTCGGCGGCGATGCTGCGCACTAACTTCGCCGCCAATTCGCTCACAAGTAGGTACCGATACGGCCAGAGTGTCAATGCTTCGCGGGGGGCCACGCGAAGCCGGAGAAGGAAAGCGCGATGAGCTATGACGTCACGATCATCACCGTCCGTCCCGGCACGCATCCGGACGCGCTCGCGCGGCTGCGCTCGTGGCTCGCAGCGGCGGAAATGCCTGCCGGCGAGTTTCTGGGTTGCTGGTATTCCGACTTGGGCGCGCTCAATCAGATTCTTCTCATCCGTTCCTGTGACGATGAAGCAGGGATCGTCGCGCAACGCGCCGCGATCCTGACGTCCAAGGATCCATTCGGGGCGGGCGAGTTCATCACTGGCGTGACAATGGATACCTACGTCTCCTTCCCGTTCATGCCGCGCATGACCCGCGGCCGGTACGGCCCTTTCTATGAAGTGCGCACCTACGTGCTCCGGCCGGATGGTCTCGCGAAGACGATCGAGCTCTGGCGCAATGCCGTGCCCGGCCGTCTCACGGTCTCTCCGCTGCTGGCGGCGATGTACTGCGTGACCGGGCCGGCCCTGCGGTTCATGCACATCGGGCCGTACCCCAGCCTTGACGAGCGCCAACGGCTGCGGGCGAAGGCGGTGGCGGACGGGGTGTGGCCTCCGCCGGGGGGGCCTGCTCAGCTGGCGTCGCAGCAGGCCGACATCTTCCTGCCGGCGGCATTCTCGCCACTGCAGTGACGACTGTCGTTAGGAGGAACCTGTACACCCGTCATTGCCGGGCATAGCGCGTCGGAAGACGCGCGTGAACGCGCTTCTGACCCGGCAATCCATCGAATCAAAAAAGCGTCTTGCGAAGAAGATGAATGCGCGGGTGATAAGCGCGTTTACGCGCGTCCATAGCCCGTCAAAGGCGGGCGTGAACGCCCTTAAGGACGCGCTTCTGCCCGCGCATGACGCGTCTCAACCATTCAATGCTCTAGTTGTCAGCACATGCGCGTCTCAGGTAGGTCGCGCCGGCCTATTTCCGCCAGCCCTTCATCGGCCATTCGAGCTTGGCGGTCGCGCGGTTCTCCGGCCACACGGACTTGTACTCCTTGCCCTGGAGCTGGATGAGGTAGGTCGCCGAGAACGTATTCTGGCCGGTCGCGTCGAATTTGACGTCGCGATAGCCGATCATGAGCTGTTCGGGCTTGAGATCGGTCTCGCGCAGCGCGGCTTGGATCTTCGCCGGCTCGGTCGAGCCTGCGCGGTTGATGGCGTCCGCGAGCACGAGGAAGCCCTGCATCCAGCGCGCGCTGGTGTCGTCGAGGTCGCGGCCATACTTGGCCTTGAATAGCTCGTTGATTTTGTACGTGTTGCTCCCCGGCTTGCCGACGTCCCAAGCGCTGCGGTTGATCGCGCCCTGCGCGATATCGCCCACATTGGGGATGAAAGCTGGATCGGAGAAACCGGCATCGTCGCCAATGATGATCGGCGGCAGGTAGTCGAGATTCTTCAGCGTCTTGAAATAGAGAATCGTATCTGCGGTGTAACTGATGAAA
>Ga0306920_100009218_pt1 | contig 13151 bp, 17 predicted proteins | sample flu12Cox44000170_FD_204666 | JGI IMG/M metagenome (GOLD analysis project Ga0306920, IMG submission 204666) | Lab enrichment of tropical soil microbial communities from Luquillo Experimental Forest, Puerto Rico - flux4day.12C.oxic.44.000.170 (v2)... | ecosystem: Environmental > Terrestrial >... | reverse complement strand
CTCAGCCTACGAGACTAACATTCCAAGTGCACAGCCTGGCCGCCTCACCAAGACGGTTGTCATACCACCATTGGGTCCGGAACTCAAATCCCTCGCCCAAGACACGGGGGACCAGCTCTCTCAAGTATTGGGACCTGAACGAGAGAAGCTGCTTTTTGGCGGCTGGGACCAGGGAGCGATACAGCTCTTCTGGCCCGGCAATCTATGGAACATTGCCGAGGAGCCCCAAACCTTGTCGGTCTGGGTAGATCCTTCAGCAGAATCAACAAATGGCCCGGTCCTTGGCGCCAGCCGCACTAGCACAATGGGAAGCACCTCCAGTGAAGGACTTCTTTCGCTAGGAGTAATCCCCAGCGACATCACGTCGAAATTCTTCGCACCTTGGCTGCGCCAACAAGGAATCACGGGCTTCTAATGCCTTTCCTATGAAACGACCCCTGCTGGCACTGCTCCTTCTCAGCTCTGGCTTCATTGGGATATTCCGGCTCCACGACTCCACGCAGCAGGCCCGGTCTGTAAACACCCAGCGTTACCAGCAATTACGGGAAATCACCAAACAGACGGCCCATCTTACCACTACAGCGGCTATAGCGCGCCAGCAAGTGGCTGACAAAAAGATGAAAGCTCTCCAAACCGCTGACCTGTGCACGTTCAGCCCTGAATTGCTCCAACTCCTTACTGGCAGCCGCTCCAACTACTCCCTTGGGAAAGACCTCATCGCGTGGCAGGAATTACGAGACCAGCTCGAAACCGACTGGAACAGATCCGGGAGCTTTGTGCTGGTCAGCACAGCGGTTGTCAGCCGCCTTAACTTCAGTCACTTCAACGCGACCGACCGGCCCTCGGATACCGCCAACCTGGTATTCGCCCTAACGCCGCCGGAGCAGTTGGCCATTTCAGATGCTCTCAATCAGGCGCGACAGTCAGCAATGCTACGAGTGCAAAGGAGCCAGCCCGAAGGCGACGAGGTCGCCAAATACACCATCCAGGCCGACCCAGTTGTTGAGGCGAGCATCAGCAACCACTTTTCAGCCCAAATTACTGGCATCCTGGGTGCAGAAAGGTCGGATTTGTTCCTTGCGCCCGCGTGGCGCGAGCTCAAGTCAGATCTGTCGCCAAATGGCACCGAGCCGGTGACCATGACCATTCGGCACACGGTCCTCAACAGCCAATCAAAGCTCATATGGGAACTCGTGCAGGGCACCGCGGTGTATACGGGTGACTTGCGATACGGCAATTATCCATCAAGCTGGTTTCTTACTCTGTTTCCAGGCGGATGGGCGCCCATCGCAACGCGGGAAGGCTTTGAGCTCCCAGAAAGTTTTAGGAATTAGCGCGCTTACCGCCCAACGTTTCGGGTCGGGCAGGCCGGGCCGAACGCTCAAGTTAAACACCAGACCAAACCCGGCCTTGCCTGGAGCCGGTGGTTCGCCACACACAACGACCAATTCCTCAGCGTCTCCTGGTTGCCACGCGGCCTCCGGAGCCCCGCCAGGGGCGGCAAGATAATAAGCCCAGGGCAAGGCCGCCGAGGCCGCCGCCCTGGGTAAAGAGCCTCCCCACCCAACCTCTTTTTTCCTTCCGGTTTGGCGCGCCAGTCGCGCGCCAAACCGGAAGGAAAAAAGAGGAAATCATTTCGCATCGGTAACCCACGGCCGCGCTGCGCTTGCCTTGGGCTATCATCTCATCGTCCCTAAGGGACCTCAGTTTGGCCGGCTGCGCTCGCGCAGCAGCCGAGCGTCTGCTCCGGAGATAAATGGTCCGGTTGTGCAGCTAGAGTTCACGTCCTTACTTCCCGATTCCGAATCGGGATAGCCCGGACCTGCCGACAACGGTGGGAAGATAAGGCAAGGTTTTGCATGGGTTAATTTTTCATTCTGAATGATTCGATGCCTGCTGGTTAACTCCTCGCACAACCCAGGCCCCAGAATCAAGGCGGCGGCCACCGCGTGTGGTTCGGTGTCATTGGTCATTGCATTCTGTCAATTCTGAGGAGGCGCTCCATTCTGCGCAAAGGGCAGTTCGTCTTCCGCGTGGACTAGATTTCCCACTGGATCCACAAGTGTTGCAGTGAGGAGAACAATCAGTTGGCTGTCCGGCTTGTTCTTTTCTGTCGTGCTTAAGAGCAAAGTTTGGTGGTCATACATATTAACTTCCCCGTGCAGGGTCTCAGGGGCGCTGACGGTCGCCTTCAGCTTGATGGTATAACCATCGGCGGACAGGTCTGGAATGAGATCCACTATCGCCCCCGATGCAGTTGGTTGCCCTGGAGCGGCGGCGGCGCCGGTCCTCATTTGACACTGGCGTCCGCTCAAAGTTAGGACTGAAGACTCTGTCAGCAATTCAGCTCCCTCTTTGTGTTCGACCGCCCTGCAGATGGCTCCCAACTGGGCCGGGCCGAGGATTCCAGTAGCCGCCGACGTGTCATTGCCCTTCATCCCGGCAATAGCCGAAGGCATCACAAAGCCCTGCCGGGGAATTTCGATGAATCTGGCCTTGATATTGATTTGGGCAGGAGTTGATTCCGCAAGCAGGCTTTCAATGGCATTTAGTTCAGGGTCGGTGGCACGCGCTATCAAGAGAGCGTTGGATGTATTTAGATAAGCCGACTTTGGCGGCTCCAAATTAATGCCTTGGGAAGCAAAATAATCGGCTGTGATTTGGGTTGGCGTGCTGTTGACCGGATGCCCTAGCGCGGAGTCGGCCCTTTCCAGGAAAGCACGAGGGTTAATCCTGAAAGTCCTGACATGAAGGGTCTGTCCGACGCCGTTGGTGGTTTCCAATCTACCGTTCTGCAGACTGGCTAGCTGCGTTCTCATCGCGGTGACTTCGCCGCGAAGCTTGAGCACCTCCATTTTGTCTCTTCCCGATTTCAGTTCCGAATTTTCCGCCGTCAACTCGGTGAGCCGGTTGGTCGCATCGGTCAGACTGGATTGGAGTTGCCGCATTTGCTCAACCAGCGGGGCTTGCTGCACTTGGAGTTCTCGGACCTCTTTGTGTGCATCGCTGGCCTGTTTGGCGGCGTAAATTCCTCCGCCAATCGTTGCGGCCAACACGGCCGAAACAGCAATTTTTTGCAGTGTGCTCATGGCCACCGTAGCCGAGGCCAAACTGATTGCGGTTAGCGCGGCGGCCGTTATGGAAGCGGGCAGGGCGGCCGGTGCCGCTTGAACAGCGTTGGCCGTTATGGCTCCGGCAATCGCTGTGGCGCCCAGTGCGACGCCTTGCCTGGTGAGCATGGCATGGAGTCTTTCCAACGCGCGGCTGACACGTTTTTCGGCGGCGGCTTCGGTCACCCCCAAGGCGGCGCCGACCTGGGCCAGAGGCTTGTTCTCGAAGTAACGCAGCAACACAGCGTCGCGGTCAGCTATGCCCAAAGCGTTCATAGCTTCGTCCAAAATAGGCGCAATGAGCTTCCACGGCTCATCGGCAGGGACATTCAAGGCGGATTCCATAATCGCTCGCTGCTCGCGTTGCTGGCGGCGCTGGTTGTCTCTGCGGTAGTTTGCGGCAGTCAAACGCGCAGCTTGATAAAGCCAACCGCTTAAAACTGCCTTTGAGGAGAGGTTGCCGGCCTTGCGCGCCAGAAGAACGAACACAGCCTGGGTGATCTCCTCGGCGTGATGCGGATTGTTTGTATGCCGCAAGGCCGTCGAGTAAACCAGATTTACATACCTGGCAGCCAGAGCGTCGAAGGCTGATTCCGAACCGTTTTTGACGAATTCAGCCAGCAGTTCATGGTCAGTGTGGTGCGCCATCTACTACATGATGTCCAACAGCCCCGAAAAGCCGACAAACTTTTTGAAGTTCTGGAGTCAGGTGGTGAGTGCCCAGCGGTTTCGGTTCATGCTCATGCGCGGCCGAACGTTTCGGGTGAGCGACCGCCGCTGGAAACGAAGGTCAAGCGCGGACCGAACTCTCGAGCATCCACCGGGGCCGGAACGGAACAGTACGGCGGCGGTTCGGCTCCACTCGATTGTTGGCCCCTTGCTCATGCTTGATTGGTTTTGGCATGTAATCTCAGCCCAAGCGCCTGGATTACCTTAAGGACAGTGTCAAAGCCGGGACTCCGGTCCCCAGAAAGAGCTTTATAGAGACTCTCGCGCGACAATCCTGCGTCGCGTGCCACCCGCCCCATGCCCTTGGCGCGAGCAATGTCCCCTAGCGCTTTGGCGATGAACGCGGCATCCCCGCCGGCCTCGTCAAAGCACGCTTCCAAATACGCCGCCATTTCCTCCGGGGTCCGGAGGTGTTCTGCAACGTCATACCGAGTTGTAGCAGTCTTTCTCATAAGCAATCAGTCCAACAGATTACGTGCGAGGCGCAAGGCAGTCTTGATGTCTTTTGCCTGAGTGCGTTTATCGCCTCCGGCCAGAAGAATTATTGTCTGGCGCCCTCGCTGTTTGAAATACACCCGGTAACCGGGACCATAGTTAATTCGCAACTCTGAAACACCTTCGCCAACCGGCTCAACATCTCCTGGATTTCCCCCTGCAAGCCGCTCGAGTCGCGCCTGGACGCGCTCTCGCTCGAAGATCGCGCAAGCCATCGAGCCACTGGGCGAAGAGCCCAGTCTTGCGAAGCTCAATCACTGAAAGACTGTAGCCTACTGGCTACACCTCGTCAACCCAACTTGTGCCAGCCTCCGGGCCCAACGTTCGCAGTGAGTGGCGCCGGAGCTACCGCTCACGAATACAGCCGGCGATGCTCGACCGACGTCCTCTCAACTGCGTTCATTCGAACTCGGTCGTTCAAGGTTGAAAAGACAAATCATTGATCGGAGCATTACTATAAGCACCGCTCTGCCGATGGTTCGCCACACAACGACCCATTCCTCAGCGTCTCCCGGTTGCCACGCGGCCTCCGGAGCCCCGCCAGGGGCGGCAAGATAGTAGCCCAGGGCAAGGCCGCCGAGGCCGCCGCCCTGGGTAAAGAGCCTCCCCACCCAACCTCTTTTTTTCCTTCCGGTTTGGCGCGCCAGTCGCGCGCCAAACCGGAAGGAAAAAAGAGGAAATCATTTCGCATCGGTAACCCACGGCCGCGCTGCGCTTGCCTTGGGCTATCATCTCATCGTCCTACGTGACCTCAGTTTGGCTGGCTGCGCTCGCGCAGCTGGCGAACGAACCTGCTCAGCCACCGCGCGCCCAAGGTGACCGATATACAACAGAAACGCAGGCGCGCGGTTGCCTGAAGCCGGGTGGTTCGATCCTAATCTGCCAGTCGTTGCCGGACCCACTCCGAGCTCCTTCTTAAGTCGATTACCGCCCAAACGATCGCACCCTCCTGCTCGGTTGTGTAAAAAATCCCATGTGGAAACACTTTGCTCAGCAGACGATGATAGTCGCGGTAAACCACGCGGTGAATACCAGCCGAAACTCGCAGACTCTCAATATCTGCCCGGAGGCAAGCTGCAAAATACTCACCTAGTCCAGCCTCCTGCGCTTCATCCGTTTTTGAGATCTTTCAGAGCGTCATCGGAGATCTCGACATCTTTCATTGTCTGCCGATGGTCCCCTTGACCGAATCCCAGTCCAGAAGTCGGGCCTTACCCTCACGCACTCGTGCACGACGCTGGTCCAGAAGGTCCTTCTGTTCCTGTGGGATCTCCATGCGGTCGAAGCGATCTCGGAAATCTTCCCAAATCGCCTCCATGATCCGAATCTTTTGGTCCACCGGTAGTGCCTTTATCTCTTCCGCTGTCATGAGGCGATTATACCCTGACCCACGGCCACACGCTACAGTGTTCTTGGTTCGAACGATTCGGGTCAGGCGGGCCTGGCCGAACGCTCAAGATAAACACCAGACCAAACCCGGCCTTGCCTGGAGCCGATGCTTCGCCACACAACGACCAATTCCTCAGCGTCTCCCGGTTGCCACGCGGCCTCCGGAGCCCCGCCAGGGTTTGAGGGGCACCTCATCACGCTACGCGCCGCAGCACGCGCACCCGCTCGCGTCCCTCGCGTCCGGGGAAAGCCACATTCGGCACATAATCATCCACGATCTCATAGCCCTCCGCAAAGAGCGCCGTCAGCTCAGCCACGCTGAGAGGATAGGGAGGCCCCTCCTCACCCGGATCGAGCGCCGGATTGATGAACCACACGCCGATCAGCAGGCCTCCGCGCCGCAGCGTCAGGTCAATGCCCCGCCGATAGTCCGCGCGCATCGTTGGCGGCAACGCGCTCATACAAGTGTGCTCCAGCACCACATCAAAGGCACCGCGCAGCTCTGCCGGCGGATCAAATAAATCTCCCGTCACGAAACGCTCCGCAAACTGCGGATACAGCGCACGCGCCTCCGCCACTCCGGTCGGTGCGATGTCCAGACCCGTCGCATCCAACCCATGAGCCACCGCCACCGCCACTTCATGCCCGCGGCCGCAGCCCGGCACCAGCGCGCGCCCGCTCACCGCATGGCACTCCAGATACTGCCTCAGCGCCGGCGCGGGCGCACCTTTGTCCCAGAACACCTCGCCTTTTTGGTAATACTCGTCCCAGTCCATGTCTCTCCTTCAACCGGCCATCAGGGCCATGTTGGATCGAGGTGTAATCATAGTTGTGACGCCCAACAAAGCCGATCAGCGACCCGGCGCCTGATGTGTGCAGCATAACATTCAGACGATATCGCCGGGTTCGCTGCAGTAGGCAGGGGTGCGCCTGACATGGGCGTGAACTGATGGGGTGAAAGTCCCCTGTGCAGGAATGCGGTCTGGCTGGCTCTCATAACGGGAGTCAGTCTGGCCCAAGCACTTGACCGAAGCAACTGCGGGATCGCGAGGTCCCGTGGGAAGGAAGCCACCGGTCAAAGCTGATGAGTCGACGAACAGAAAGACCATATAAGGTTGACGGAGCGGGTGAGCTGGCACGACACAGCGCAGCCCGGCGTTCAGCTCCGCAGATAAATGGTCCGGTTGTGCAGCAAGAGTTCACATCCTTACTTCCCGATCCCGAATCGGGATAGCCCGGACCTGCCGGCAACGGCGGGCGCGGGGGCCAGCAATGGTCCCTGTGGGGGAACAGGAGTCAGCCGAGGGCATAGTAGTGAGGATGGCCCCTCACTAAGGCCCAAACTGGTTAATTGGGGTTCGACTGCGCCAACCTTGCCGGAGACGATGACGCCGAGCGGCCGAGTCTCCGCGCAGCGGAGGGCGGAGCACGAGCATTTCAAAGCCACTCGCAGTCATCGGGCCTGCTGGTTTATGGCCGGCACCAGCATTGTGCAGCGAGCGCTGAACAATGAGTGGCTGGCGGAAAGGGGAGTGCCGAACCTAAAGCAACAGTGGGTTGAGATGCATTACGGTCAGCAGAACCCGCAGTTTAATCCTGCTGCCGTTAATCTAACCGGAACCGCCTGATGCGGACCCGCATGTCAGGTGGCGTGGGAGCCGGGAGGGCAATCCTCCCGGCGACCCGATTACGCGCTCCACATCATGGTGACCGAATGCGGTAGAGTCGGCTCGGATAATTAGTCCATTGTGGGTCGCTGAAATAAATTAAACCATTGGTCAGTGTGCAGGTTTGGAGCGCGAGCCATGATCCATTTCTAACCTCAGTGCTTGCCTCAATCACTAGAGGGATGTTTGCTGTGCCGGTGACATTGAACCCAAAGCGGTTGAGATGCACCCCAAAGCCGGCGTCGCTGGCTTGCATCTGGGGGTTCCAAAGAGCGGTGGGAACACCAGCAAAGGTCGAATGCCATCCGGTGGTTTTTGGCAGGTAGTAGACTGTCACATTCGTGGGCAAACCATTGTCGAGCCCAAAGATACCAGGATACGGAAGCTCTGGAAACGTTCCTGGCGCATTACCTTTGCAATAAACCGATCTGAGACTCGTGCAAAATACAAAGACCCCGTCATTGATATAGCTCACCTGACTGCCAAGGGTTGCGCTCACCAAATTCTGGCATCTGATAAATATTGTTCTCGCGACGTTTGTAATGCCCTCCCCAATTGTTGCATTAGTCAGGTTGGTGCAGCCCTCGAACGCAGACGCGCCCATCCTGGTCACACTGTTAGGTATTACAACGCTGGTCAGAGAACTGCTATAAAAGGCCGAGGCCCCGATGGTTGTCACATTATTCGGAATACGAACATCGATGAGACTGAAGCAGCTACTGAACGCTCCATCGCCAATATTGGTTAGGCCGCTGCCCAATCTGACTGTCGTCAAGGCCCAGCAATCTACAAAAGCATTAGTACCAATTCTGGTGACCGTGTCGGGCAGAAAAGCCTCGGTGAGTCGAGAGCAACCGGAAAATGTAGAATCGCTGACGCTCGAGATGCCCAGTGGGATCGTCACATTCGTCAAGCCACTGCCGTAGAAGGCCCCAACCCCGATGTTTGTGACCCCCTGCCCAAACACTATAGTTGACACCTCGGCATATTGAAACGCAAACGGCTCGATCACGCCAACACTATCAGGAATAGTGACCGTTGTCAGCCCTATGCATGCAGTGAACGCATTACTCGCGATAATAGAGACACCGCCGGGGATGCTGTAACTTCCCGCTTTGGCCAAGGGGCATTGGAGCAGTGTTGTTTGGTTCTTATTGAATAGCACCCCATCCAGGCTGCTATACATCGGATTAGAAGACCCTACCGTTATTGCTTTCAAACTGTAGCATCCAAAGAACGCACTTCCCGCGATGAACATCACGCAACCGGGGATTTGGACGCTCGAAAGAGGGCATCCATTAAACGCATAATTCCCGATGGTCGCGACGTTTTGCCCAAGCGTAACGTTTGTGAGCGTGTAGCATCCACCGAACGCTCCGGCCGCGATATCAATGACGCTGTTTGGAAGAATGACGCTGGTGACATTGGTACCGTAAAAGTCGAACGAGCCACCGTTACCGTTACCGATTCTAACGACGGGCAAGCCGTCAATAGTGCTCGGCACCGTCACCTCCCCGGCAGGGCCAGTGTAACGCGTTATGGTAATCGTGCCGTTGTTGTTCGTATAGGTGAAATCTTGCAATTGCGCTACCGCCTTGCTGGCGAGCAAAAGCACCAAAAACAAGCCAACACGTACTCTCATCACAGGCGATGTTTGGCGTAAATGAAAAAACTCACCGGTGCCGCGCACTCGGCGTTCAGGTTGCAATGAGACCGGACTCGCGTCATCCGGTGCAGTGACCTCGTTCGGCGACCAGTTCACAGCAACTTCCTGAACTCTTCTGCCGTCATCTCAACGTCCGCCAAAATCTGGTTGAGCAACCCGGGACCGATGGTTTCCCCGGCGTGGACCGGAACCACTGTGGCGCGGCCATCCGCGTGCCTCAAGAAATGATGGCTGCCGCGGATACGGATGACAGCGAAACCACCCCGCCGAAGCGCCGCGATTACCTGCCGACCGCGCAATCGGGGCAGCCGAGCCATACTCAGACTGCCACCCGCTGCACCCCGATGAACTCCGTATTCGAAGAAGCATCCCCCTCCACTTCCAAGCACAACTCGATCGCTTCGCGAATCCGCTCCATCAACTTATCGAGCGAGCGAGCTTGCGTATGGCAACCACGCAACTCCGAGACTCTAGCGACGTAATACCCTTCCTCGTCACGATGAACGACTACGCTGAACTCTCTCCGACGTGACTTTCTCATACCAATCCTATGCCAGAACCTGGCAGTGAGCGCAAGCCGCCGAACGATTGTCGTCAGGTGCTCCGGGCACCTGGCTCAGCACAAACAGCAAGGCGAAAACCGAAGTCGCCTGCACGAAATTGTTAACCATTGGATTAGTCACACGTCGAAACCAACATTAGTTCCACGTCGGGATGTGCCTGTTGGTCTCCCCTTCATATAAACTACGGACCTCGCAGCCTAAAGAAACCAGCGCCGGATCTCGAATTAACCAGGAGTGAGCGCATTCCACCGCTATCGAAAGTATTGGTTACGGAGGTCCACGTTACAGGAGGCGCTAGCGATGTGGTAACCTCCAACACGTAATTCGTCATTGAGGCCGGCCATTGTACCAATGCGCCGCCGCCGGAATTGACAACAGACAGTCTGGGGATCAGCGTCCACAGAGAGTTGCCGGCCAATCCAGCAGTGTAGATGCTCGTCAATTCTTCGGAACTTAACGCGCGTGTCCAAATCGCTAGGTCATCGATTTCACCGTCCCAAGTGCCGGAATGCGGGATAGCGCCTGTCGAAAAGCCGCCGATTTCCAACTGGGATGAGTCGCCAGTCAGTTGCCCACTGTAGTTAAAACTACCAGTGACAACTCCGTCCTGCATGATTGTGACAGAACCACTCTGACTGTCTGCCACAAACGTCACAAAATGCCACCGGTTCAACGACAGCGCGAGGGCAGATGTCCCGTATTCCAGAAAATAGCCCCCCTGTGGAACATTACCGTCCGCGACGAACACGCCCAAATAGGGGTCGCTTCCCATTATTCTAAAAGTGAACGTGCTAATATCGTCGCACCCCGCGATAGCGGACCCAGGAGTGGAATTGGCCCAGACCCAGGCCGTCAAGGTCATCGACGCTGTTGGCATCGGAAAGTTTGGCACAACCACATATTGATGCGTTGTTGGGCCTCCAAACAGCAACGCTCCCCCGATTTTGCCGGAAGTCCAATTCCCCTGACTGTTAGGGAAATTGAGCACAGTACCATTGTGTCCATGACCGCTGAAGTCATGAAGGGTTCCGCCGCTCACTTCATCAAAAGTCCAATAACCGTCCAGTTCATTCGCAAGGTCACCAAAAACCGAGCCCGGCGCCAGGCAAATGGCTCCCGCAATTCCCCAACGCGTCACACTGTTCATACAATAGGTGAGTGCCACATGCTGTGTATGGTTAACCAACCGGGCTCGCTCGGGCCGGGCCTGGGACGGTTAACATGCAAGCAGCCCGTGCTCCCGGCATCGAGTGGAGCACGTTGCTTCGGCACTATTAGGTCTCCGCTCACTCAATCTTCGACTTTGGGACTCAGGTATTCACCACTGCACAACTCGATAGAATCTCGGTCCTGTGCCGCCGGAAGAATCGGTGAGCACCAGCGTATCGCCGTTACCTGCAACAAGCAGCATCGGTTTCCATCGCGGGTCGGACAAAGAACTCTTGGATTGGAGCTGATAAACCCGAGATCTTGCGGAGTGGATCGCAACGTTAAATCCGGTGGTGCTCAGCTGAGGCTTTTCTATCGCGAGAGGGGGCTGGCTTGTTCCTGTTCCGACCAATGCCAAGCTGTAGCGGCTGAACGGCCCGGCAGCGATAGCGGTGACATTTGTAAGTCCATAGGGCACGTTTGTAATGCTTCCCCAGCTGGTGATCATTCCATCCGAAGTTAAAGCCAAAGAATGTAACGAACCAGCAGCGATAGCCACCACATTGCTCAAACCAGGGGGAACATCGGTCTGCCCTGCGATGTTATCGCCCCAGGCAATTACGGTGCCGTTGTTTTTGAGGGCCAGCGCATGGGAACTGCCACAAGCGATTGCCACTATGTTAGACAGCCCAAAGGGCAAGGTAGTGGAGCCCCAGGTTGTTACGGTGCTGTCGTTCAATAGTGCCATTCCAAAAAGCTCGCCCATCGCAATGGAAACTGCACCTGAAATCATAGGCGGTAATGGCGCACCACCCCCACCTGATAGTGTTTGACCCCAACCAGCGACCGCACCATCCGACCTAAGCGCCAGGGTTACAGGGTAGCTGGCAGCCACTGAAACAACTCCAGTAAGACCTGGCAATACCGCGTTCGGAAATCCCCACAAGGCAACTGTTCCGTCAGCCCTCAAAGCCACCGTATGAGCAAAACCAGCCGCGATGGCTACAACATTGGAAAGCCCCGTCGGCACCTGGCTTTCACCGTAGGAGTTGGCCCCCCACGCAACCACCGTTCCATCTTCTTTCAGAGCGGCAATATGAAAACTTCCGGCGGAAATCGAGACTACATTTGAGAGAGATGAAGGTGGCGGCGCTGGTACCGATCCCCACTCCGCAATCATACTGACTTCAAGCTTGGCAGCAGGGCTGGTTAGACTTCCCGAGGGATCGCTGACCGTGACAGCGTAAAGGCCGGCCTGATCAGACCGTACCTGGTCCAGCTCGAGTGTGCTATTGGTTTGCCCGGCCATAGGCTGCCCCTTATGCAGCCATTGGAATTTAAACGGACCGGAACCGTTTGTCTCGACACTAAACTGAACTGAGGCCCCTATAAAGGTGGACTGATCCGTCAGCGGACGCGCAATCAAGGGGTGTATTGGCTCGTTTGAAAATGAGATGTTATCCAGAACAATAATAGCGCCAACATCGTGGTACGGGGCAGGTGGAGGCGCCGGCGAGAGGGCGAAACGGAGTTCGGCCTGTTGACCGGCAAAACCCGACACATCGGCGGCCCAAAGCAGAATGTTTGTCTCAACTTGAATAGGACTAAATGGGACAGCCTGGCCGTTGATGGAGAGCGAAAATTCAAAGTCGTGTGGCTGCAGAGATCGGTTAAACCAAAGCCCGGAAAAGGGACTCAGACTCGTATAGAATTGAATTGATTTTGCATCGCTCGGAATGGTGCCCCTCTGTACCAACTGTGCATCCACTCCATTATCGTCCTGGAGATAAGCCGAATACTGTCCGAACAGCGCCCCCTGGTGGTATAACCCCACGTACGCTCCGTCGAGTATGTTAACCTCATAGACCACGTTAGTAACCGGCGCTCCTCCAGCGAATGCTGACCATCCTGGAAGAGCAGTTGATAGCGGCTGCCCTTCCATGGAATTTGTGATCACGGCCTGCTCGAAATCCAAGTTCTGAAACGACTGGCTACGAGCAAGCCACGGTAGGTAAATGACCAACCCCCAAAACACCCATAACGTTGCCACCCATTTCCGTTTCATTCGTGCCGCCCACACACACAATGCGACTCTAATTCGGGCTTCATTTCTCATACAGATCGCTAAATCAACCCTTAGTGTTCGGCCAACAAGTCAATGCCATGGGATTCCGCTGAACGACCCGGCTCAGGCAGGCCGGGCCTAGGGCGTCCGACCGCTAACAAACTCGCAATCCCGGCCTTGCCTGCAGCCGGATGGTTCGGCGACGTCATAGAATTCCCATTCCGCGCATGTTGCCAGCTACCATGATGATTATCAAGCCACCCACACCCACGGCCCCTGCGGCCCGCCCCCCTTTGACTACCCAGCACTCATCCTTTA
>Ga0306920_100009217_pt1 | contig 13153 bp, 10 predicted proteins | sample flu12Cox44000170_FD_204666 | JGI IMG/M metagenome (GOLD analysis project Ga0306920, IMG submission 204666) | Lab enrichment of tropical soil microbial communities from Luquillo Experimental Forest, Puerto Rico - flux4day.12C.oxic.44.000.170 (v2)... | ecosystem: Environmental > Terrestrial >... | reverse complement strand
ACAGCGCCAGCCCGCCAGGGCGCAGGTGCTGCAGGAGCCGGCGTACCATGCCAACGGCATCTGACTGAAACAGCAGCACATACCTGCCGATAACGGCATCGAACGGCCGGTCGAATCTCATGTGCGCCGGATCGCCCTTGCGGAAACTGACATTACGCAATCCCTGCTCCCGCACGCGCGCGCTTGCAGCGGCGACCGCAGCTGGCGCCCTGTCTGTACCAATCACCTCGCCGGTCTCGCCCACGAGCCCTCCGACGAGAAATGCCACATCGCCGGCACCGCTGCCGACGTCCAGCACGCGCATCCCAGCGCCAACGCCGCTTTCCTCAAGGAATAGCCGCGTGGCCGGCTCGATCAGTCGCGCCTGCCTGCGCAAGCGTTGTAATTCCTGCTCGGAGTGCCCGAGCACGTAAGCGGGATTGTCCATGGCTTGGGCGGTGATTAGCTCGGTTCGGCGACAAATACTCGGCCCCGCGTCTCAGGCCCGAGCCAAACGAACGCGAGCGCGACCGCTCCCGACACAAGCATGGCGCTGCCGATCGCGGCGGCGATCGGCGCGCCGCGGTCCTGCAGCCTGCCGACCAGCCAAGGCATCAACGCCCCGACGGCCGCACCGCAGTGGTAACAGAATCCCGGGCCGACGCCGCGCACCGCGGTCGGAAAACGCTCTGCGGTGTAAGCCGGCGCCGTGCCCCACACACCGTTGCCGAACATGCCCATCAACAGTGCGCCTGCTCCCATCCACCACGGGTGGCGTGCATACAGGTAAAGCGGCAGCACGGCGGCTGCCAGCAGAATTGCCAGTGTCACCGCACCGCGACGTCCGAGCGTGCTCTCCGAGACCCGTCCCCATCCGGCTGTGCCCAGGATCGCTCCGATATTGATCGCAGCGAGGTACGGGAGTGTCGTGTGTCCCGAGTCTCGCAGCAGCGTCGGGTACCAGAAGTTGATCGAGTAGTACATACACATGAAGGACGCGATGAGCCCTGCAGTCTGCACGGTCGTGCCAATCAGATCGCGCTCGAAAATGCGGACCAGCGAGATCTTTGCGGGCGCAATGCGCGCCGGCGCCGCGGCCGTCAGCAAGCGCCGGCGCTCGAGCCAGACTGGGCTCTCCTTCACCTGACGCCTGACCCAAAGCGCCAGCATTGCCGGGATGATCGCGGCCCAAAGCATTACGCGCCAACCGAGATCCGGCGTGGCGCTGAAGAGCGGGTACACGAACTGGAATACGACCGCGGCCAGCAGGTAGCCCCAGTACCAGCCTCCCTGCAGCATCCCGGATGCCACGCCGCGCAGCCGCGCCGGCCAGTGCTCGAGCACGAGCGGCATGCCGGCCGCCCACTCCCCGCCCATGCCGATCCCAAACAACGCCCGCAGCCCGAACAGCATCGCGTAAGAGGTCGAAAAGCCGCTGAGAAAAGCGAACACCGAGAACCATAGTATCGACAACATCAGCGGCAGCTTGCGGCCATACCTGTCGGCCAACACGCCGGCACCTGTGCTGCCGAGGAGCCGCATCAGCAGCGTAATGGTGCCGAGCGCACCCGCGAGCGCACGGTCGACCGCGAAGCTCTTCTGAATGTCGATCAGGATGAAGGCCAGCATGTTGAAATCGAATGCATCGACCAGCCAGCCGAGAAACACGGCCCAGAAGGCGCGCCATTGCTCCCGACTTACGGACGCGAGGGATAGCGAGGCGTCGTCGACGTTGGGCCTGACTTCTACGACCACTGTGCCCCCGCCCCCGCTATCACTGAGCTCGCGACCCATGAGCATAGGACGCGGGCGTCTTGAAGATTGCGAACTCGCCTCCGGGCGCCAATTCTTACTCAACTCGCACCCGTCCGGTCACCTGGTCGAATGCTTGTCCGCAACAAACAGGTAACGGTTGAGGCTGAAAAAGAACATCCCCTGCCTGCCGAGTTCCGCGAATTCTGCTAGCCAGGCCTCCACCTCTTCCCTGGAAACGTTTTGGCGCCCGACGGCAAACGACGCCATGATGTCAAGCAGGCGCTTCCCGTAGGTGTTCTCTTGGTATTCGGGATTGAACATAGGGATAACGTCGCGTTGTCGGATCATGAAGCCGGCGTCGTGAAGCTGTCGGGACAAGACGCGGGGTAGGCCGGCGTGTACGAAATGCTCATTCCAGGCCGTCAAGACCCGTTCCATGCGGGCCACGTTCTGGGAGTGAATCACCAGCGAGCCGTAATCGGTATCCAGAATGAGAACGCGGCCGCCGGGACGGATCACGCGATTGAGCTCTGCTAGTGCGGCCGGAACATCCGCAACGTATTCGTAGACCTGAGTCGACACAGCGGCATCGAAAGCAGCGTCGGGATATGGCAGATGTGTCGCATCCGACCTCTGGAATGCAGTCCAGGGTCGGTCGGCGCAGCGCTTCCTCGACATGGCCAGCATGTCTTCGCTGATGTCGATGCCAGATACGCCGCCCTCACGACCAACGGAAGAAGCCATGTCATAGGCCAGCAGTCCCGGCCCCGAACCGACGTCGAGAACCCGTTCACCGCGCTTCAGCTCCAATGCCTTTAACACCTGGCACCGCTGCGCGACTACCTCCGGAGTCAGATAGAGCGCCTCGATCTTTCGGCTGGTCTCCTCGTCAAATTGCAGCCCACCGCCCATCTTCTATGACCGACCGGAGTCCGCTCCCCTTTTATCCGAAGCACGCCCGCGCTGCCACGCAGTGTAGCTTAAGCAGTCGAGGCAGGTAGATGGTGCCCTGCGAGCGCATTGCCAGCTAGCCAAGTGCAATTCGTACGACGCGGACACGCAAATAGCTCCGAAAGCGGCCCGCAATCGGTCGAGCAAGCTACGAGGTATGCGTCCGTCTTGAGGTAGCGGCCAGAGAGAGCAGTCCTGGCAGTTCATGGACGGCGCACAGCTTACGCCAGGGAACATTCGGCTGATCATTCCGGGCTACGCTGGACAACCGCTGCCGCCTGCCGCTGACGCGGCGAAGGCCTCTCTGCCTGCCTGGGATCCCGGACCCACTTTAGGGTGGCAAAACTGCCCGGCCGGATTAGGTGGCCGTGGCAAAACACCGCCATGAGCACGCCCCCCCGCTACCAAACTATCCTGACTCGCGCTGTTTGCGCCGGGCACGCGTGGCACGACAGACTCCACTCCGTCCAACGGCAGATTCCGCACTCCGAAAGCGGCTTGGAATGGATGATGGTCTCCGCACCGACCACTGCACCTCTTCTACTCTGGGTGGCGCCGGCGCTACTCGCGCTACTGCTCTATGGCCTGGGCCAGGGCTTTGTGAAAATGTGGATTGGCGAGGTCTCGCCGGCGCGCTTCTGCCTCTACTTCGCGTGTGCCCGCGCCTTGGTGATGCTCTGCTACTTCTTCGCGAACTCGCATACGCCGGTGTTCGCGGCGCAGAGCCGCGACGTGCTCTCCATCGGTGTGCTCGCCTACCTGCTCGACGGCGTCGGCTGGATACTGTATTTCCAGTCGATCATCGCGGGCCCGATCACGATCGTGGGCACCCTCTCGGCTGCCTATCCTGCGATCACCATCGTGTTCGCGCACTGGTTCCTTGGCGAAACGCTCTCACCGCTCCAGTATGTCGCTGTGACTCTCGTGATCGGCGGCTGCATCGGGCTTGCCTACCAACCGGCGGATGCCGCGAACAAGGTGGCGGGGCGGGCATGGATCGCGCTGGCGTTCTTGGCCCTCGTGCTGTGGGGCGGTGCCCAGACGGTCGTCAAGTACGACTACAGTTTGGGTGCCACTGACACCAACATGGCGCTCTACAGCGCTATTGGCGCGCTACTCACGCTTGGGATCTACGGCTTGTGGAAGGGACGCGCTGGCACGCACTCCGTGATCGAGTGGACCCGCTCGTTCCTGCCGATGGGGATGATGGCATCGGGCGACCTTGGCGTGCTGATCGCGAGCCGCTACGGCAAGATCTCGATCGTGACGCCGCTCACCGGCGCCTACCCGCTGGTTACGCTCGCCTTCGCGGCTCTCGTGCTGCGTGAGCGGATAGTGCCGCTGCATTGGGGCTGCATCGTCGCGATCCTGGTCGGCATGTTCTTCTGCGCCTTCTAATTCTTCTGCGCCTTCTAGGTGCAGCGCAGTCAGCGTTGGCGCCGACAGACATCTGGTCCCTCGCCTCAAGTGGAGGGTTGCCGGACGGCCCGCACAGCAGCGCTGGTCCCCGCGACCACTCATTTCCATTCTTGTACATTGCCGCCAGGCCATGGGAGGCGTTCATGCGCAAAATCACACAGCTGCTGCGAGTCTACGCGACCTCCGGCCTCGTGCTCCTCGGGTCTGCCCTGCCGGCGCAGGCCACGGATATTGTGCCCTTCGTCGGCCTCCGCTTCGGCGGTGATGTTGGGACGCAGCAAGGCAATGGCGTGGCGGGTCCAACGTCTGTGACTATCGACTCTTCGGTCAGCTACGGCGGCGTGATCGACATCCCGCTCTCTCAACCACGATCGGTTGAACTCTATTACAGCCGTCAGCCCGACGAAGCTGTCCGGTAACTCGACGATCGGTGATGTGACGATGAGCGTGCTGCACGTCGGACTCGTCGATACCCTGCCGTCGGTGCGACTCAGCTTTCTGGCCGCGACGGCAGCGAGACCCGACCGGGCGTTGGTCTCGGCGGCGGCTTTGAGTGGATGGCGACCGAACATATCGGTCTTCGCGGTGACTTGCGGGCGCTACTCACCTTTACTGGTAGCGGCGGAGGGTCCGTGAGCTGCGGTGGGGCTGCAGCGTAAGTTTCCATGGCAGCCTCGTCGCACAGGGCGAGTTGAGCCTAGGCGTAGTCACGCGATTCTAGTCGCGGTCAGCGACCCGTAGCAGTTTCCGCCCCGGCCGTCCCGGAGGTCGCTGCCGCACCGAGCTGTCGCTGGTACTCCATTCGATCGGGCTTCACCCATTGATCGATCCAGCCAAGCACCGTGTGGTACCAGAGAACACTGTCGGCAGGTTTGAGCACCCAGTGATTCTCCGCTTCGAAGTAGAGGAGTTTCGAGGGCACGTGCTTGGCCTGCAGCACCTGGAACATCGACAGGCCCTGGCTCGGATCGACGCGGTAGTCGTTGCCGCCGTGGATGATGAGCATAGGAGTGCGGAAGTTGCGCGCGTAGGTAACGGGTGACTGTTCGATGAGCGCCTGCGGATTCTGCCAGGGCGTCCCCTTGAATTCCTGCAGGGTGCCGCCGACGAAATCCGAGGAATAGATCGCGGCTAGCAGATCGTACAGCCCGTCATGGGACACGATGGTGCGGAAGCGGTCCGTGTGACCCTCGACCCAGTTGGCCATGTAGCCGCCATAGCTGGCGCCGGCGGCGGCGAGGCGCGTCCCATCCACATACGGCCAGCTGAGCGTGACATCCACCGCCTTCATCTGGTCTTCATAGGGCGCGCCGCCCCACTGTCCCTTGATCGCGTCCATGAACTTGAGCCCGAAACCCGAGGAGCCGTGAAAGTTAGGCTCGATGATGACGTAGCCGGCCGCCGCGAACAGCTGCGCGTTCCAGCGATAGTGAAACATGTTGCCCCACGCCCCCTCCGGTCCCCCGTGCATGAGCAGCAGCAAGGGATACTTGCGGCTCGGATCGAAGCCTGGCGGCTTCACCTCCCACGCCTGCACCGGCTCTCCGTGCCAGCCGCGGAAGGTGAAGCTCGAGGCCTCCCCGAACTCGATGTCCTTGAGCACCTCGCGGTTCAGGTGCGTCAGCTCTGTGGGTGGCGTCCCCTGGGCCGCGGTGAGATCGAGGCGGAACAGCTCCGCGGGACGCGCCAGTGTCGAGTTGGAGAAGACCAGGAACTTGCCGTCGCGCGCCACGTCGGGCTCGCCGCTGGTACCGCTCGTCACGAGGGGCGTGAGCTTAGCGCTCGCGAGATCGAGCCGGGCCAGAGAGACCTCGCCGTGATTCTCGAAGGTCACGTAGAGACTCGAGCTGTCGGGCGACCAGTCGAAGGAGGCGATCGAGCGGTCGGTGGCCTCGGACAGGTTGCGATGCTCGCCAGTCGTCCGATCGTAGACGAACAGCCGGACGAGATCCGTCTCCTGCATCGGGCGCAGCGTTGCGTTGTAGGCGATGTAGCGCCCATTCGGGGAGTACACCGGCGTGCGGTCGGTGGACTTGTTGGTCGTGATGGCCTTCGGCGTGCCGCCGCTGACCGGCACGACGAACAGGTCGCTGTTGCCGCTCAGCGCTTCGTTCTCGACGTAGCGCGAAAAGCACAGTTCGCGGCTATCGGGAGAGAAGGCCACCTCCTCGCCTCCCTCCTCACCCGGCCAGATCGGCGAGTCGACATCGCCCGGCGTAAGATCCGTCGCGGTGCCACCGCCGGTAGGCATGGTGAAGATGTGATTGCGCCGTCCGTCGACCCAGCTGTCCCACCGTCGGAACGGCATCTCAGTGATCACGCGCGCCTTGACGGGATCGTCGGCCTGTTCCTTGAGGCGTTTTTCGTTGCACGCCATGTCGGTGCACGCGGGGAACACACTGGCGACGATCGCGAGCGTATTTCCATCGGCAGACAGGACGAAGCCGGACACGCCAGTCGCAAAGCTGGTGATTTGCTTGGCCTCCCCACCGGCGAAGGCGAGGCGGAAGACCTGCGGCTTGTCATCGATGCGCGAGCTGAGGAAGTACAGGTAGCGGCCGTCGGCGGACCAGCGGGGCGTGTCGTTTGATCCGTGTTCGACAAAGGTGAGCTGCTGGGGCTCACCGCCCGCGGTTGGCACTCTCCAGAGATTCGTGACCGAGCGATTCTTGGCGAGATCACTGCGCGTCACCGTGAACGCCGCCCATAGCCCGTCGGGCGAGATGCGCACCTCGCCCACGCGCAAGAGGCTCTGCATATCCTCCACCCGGAATGGATGCGCCAGCGCCGCTGCGCTGAGGCACAGGAAAGTGACCGCACCGAGCCGCACGTGCCCGCGAGCGCGCGATGCGCTGATATTCACCATGTTTGGCCCCCCGGGAGGAATTCGTTTGTGTTCGAGTCTCGTCGAAGTCCGCGTTACGGCAGCTCGATTCTGTTCCGGTTTGCCCTCCGGCCGCAAATCCTGTCCCCGCTGCCGTGCTAATGCGGTGTCGAGTGGCGAGCGGGGTGCGCCTTCAAGGAACCTCGAGCAGTTTCGCGGCACGCCTGTAGTCGCGAGGTGCCACCCAGAACAGCATGCCAAACCGGCCCTCGCCGGCCGCTACGGCATCAGCCGCGATTACGTTGATCTTCGCTCGCGCCATTTTGGCAATCGGTGGCAACGCGGCCCCTACCTCATCGGTTCCCTCTGCGAGAAAAGCCCGTTTGGTCCGGCTCAATTTCCACTTGAGTCGCTTTGCCATCGCCTTGAGGGCATCGATCTCGTCGGTGACGAGGTCTATCTGCGCTCTGTTGCGTCCCTGCGGGAATCCGGAGAATGCGACTAGGTTAATGTTTGCGTCCCGCAGCGCCTCAAGGATGCGAGTGGCCTCTCCTGATCTGTTCGCCACTGTGAGATACGCGTACTCCACTTTACGAATCGTGGTTGGCATGCTGGCTCCCTGATCGACACCGCGAACGGCCGCAGCCCGCACGCGAAGGTTTTCGGGCCCGAAGGCTCTCGCAGACGCCGCGCTCGGCCCGCGTACCGCATTAATTGCGGTGGCCGCTAAACAATCTCCTCCAACTCGCGCTCAACCTCCTCGTCGCGTTCCGCTTCGGGTGTCGCTGCCGGGCGAATCGGCACTGGCGGCGGTCGATCGCGCTCGGTTACAGGATTCGTTCGTTGCCGCTTGTCCGCGTTCCTCGTCGCCCAGTATCTGAGGAATCCCTCTTCGTGGCACATGACAGCCCTCCTTCGGTCGAGTATCCATTGTGCCTCCCTGGTCGGGGAGCATAAACCCAAGCAGAGCCCACGTCCGGATCGGACATCCGGCGCCTCAAAATCAGGAACGGATTCAGTTATTTATATCGAGGTAAGTGCCGGCGCCGAGAGACGCTCCCAGTCATTGACTTTAGCGCCGGTGCGACGAGCATTGAGTCGCGCGCGCTCGCAGTGCTGCGGCGGTTGCCAACGGAATCGATCGGAGACAACCATGGTCGAGCAGAAGGTTCGGTGGATACACACATCGGATGTGGTCTCGATGTTCCCGACGCTCGTGTGGAAAATCCAGCTCGAGGAGCGCCTGCGGAACACGATCAGTGCACGAGCAGTCCCCGCGCTCTCCTTGATGAGAAGTGAGGAGCCACCGCTGAGACCCGGTCAGGGATGGCAATCGGTTCAGACGCTGCACACGCTCGAGGCGTTCCAGGATCTCGTATCACCGGTGCGCGACGCCGTCGCGGGCATTTTGAAATTCCTCCGGATCGGCTGTGAGGTCTTCGAGATCACGGCTTGCTGGGCTACGGTCCTCGCGCCTGGTGCAGAGCACCGAGTGCACGATCATCCGAACAACTTCCTGAGCGGCGTCTACTATCTGAGAACTCACGCCGGGGCAAACACCATCAACTTTCATGATCCGCGGAGTCAGGCCGGAATTATCCGTCCTCCAGTCACTGAGCTTACGGCCGAAAACACGGACCTGGTCGTGGTGAGAGTAACGGACGGCACCTTGTTGTTCTTCCCCGCCTACCTGCGTCATTCCGTCGGTGTAAATGCGAGTAGCGAGGAGCGAATCAGCATCAGCTTTAACATCATGTTTTCCGCATTCACCGAAAACCTCGCCAAGCCACTCTGGTCACCTGGCGCGAGTAGCTAGCTCCACGCAGCGCTGGCTACGGCAGGGGGTTGCGCGGCATAGGCTCGTCCAGGCCGATGCGGCAGTGCGGACATCGGTCCGCAGGCCTCTCTTTCCGGCCAGATGGCGCGAAGCCGCTGGCGCGGTTTCCAAACATTCCGCCAATGTCTCTTCCGCATCTCGGGCAGGGAAATCGCCTCGCAAACGCCGCCCAGGCGACCAGCGAGACCGCCCCGACGCCCATCGTCAAGTGACGCGCGTCAGGTTCAAGAGGCATCAACGGAGGCAGAGCGAAGCCGAAAAAGGCAATCGCAATCAAGATCATATTTGACCAGAGCATGCGCCGCCTGAGCCGTTGTCGGATCGTCTCAACCACACGCACTCACGGCCACGGCGCCCGCTACTTCGCACGTCCCATAGGCCGCGCTATTGGCATGGCGACTCGCCGCTTCGTCGAACATTTCGGGCACTTGATGGAGCCGCGGATGTCTCATTCATGGACACAGTGTAATGCCGTGTCCGGGGCGGTGTTATGAAGTTCCACACACTCCTCAACAATCCCGAGCTCTGCGGCTCTGAGCTCGAGGCCGACAGAACGTCGTGAGGCCGGGGCGGGTTGCACGCACCCGACATCGGGCGCACATCGGGGCAGCCGCAAATTCCGCCAGCCGGAAGCGCGGGCAGTTGCTGCAGCTGGGGGATTGCTTCGCTATCCCAGCGGCGTGGCGCGAGACCGACGACGACGGAAGCCCCGGCCCCGAATCCGCGCAATAGCCACGCCCGCGAGGGCGAAGGCCAGAAGCGAGAACGTACCGGGTTCAGGGACGCCCGAGACTGCCTCAGTCGCTTGCGGCTCTCTGATCGCAATCTTTGGTCTTCGGTGAGCCCGCGTCGCCATGAGCTGGCCTGAAACCATCGGGAATGTACCCGACACAGGGCCACCGGGAGAGATGAGCAGGCACGAATTGCAGAATGGCCCAAACTCAAACGGACCAATGAAGTTGATCGGGCCGATATTGCTGGAAAACTGAGTAAGCGTGCCCTCAATCGTATCGGTGGTGAAGGTCAGCTTGCCCTGGCCGGCGACAATCGCGCAGATCGGTTGACAGTTCACGGTTGCGCCTGAGGCGCTTGAACTGCTGAACGGCGCCGGATCGCCCGGCACGCTGGACAAGGACCAACTCAGGATTTCGCTTGAGGTGATGGTGCCGCGTGTGCCGGGCTGTAGATCGATGGTGCCGACGACAGTCTCAAGACCGGTGGAGTTATCGCCCGCAGTGAAATCCACGGTGTAGACACCTGGCGCTGCTAAGGTTGGAATTGAGAGAAGCCCGCAGACAGACGCCACTGGCAGGATGCGCAACTTATCCATGTTCGACCCCTTCCCCTCATCCGGTGAGTGCGCTTGAGGTGGCCCTGGCGAGACTCTTATGAACCGCTCGCAGTCTGCCGTCAACGCGACAGCGTCAGCTGCAGCGTGACGCGTTTTATTTCTCTTGGTCGAGTCGGACCTGGTAACCGTGGCAACCACCGCGGGTCCAGCACTTCGCTACCGCATTTCCCGGCCAATGACCTAAGGCCGGATCGACCCACTCGCGATAGTTTGCCTTGCGTGTGAGCGGCGGTCGCGACTCGAGCGGTCGCGGGTAGCTTCGTAGGAATGCTTCGAACTCGTCCGGCAACACGTCAGCCCAGTGCTCGCGGAGTGCAAAGGGTTCGGGCATGGCGGCAGCGTAAGAGTCTCGCCCGGGCGTGTCTATTCAGTACATACAAGCCCTGCCGACCTGTATGGCGCATTTGTCAACGGTCGGATGCCTTGGGCGCGTGGTTGTCCACCACCTGGCGTCCGGAGGTTTTCAGCATCTCCTGGAAGTCCGGCGACGCCAGGATGATGCTCTTCGCAGCCGCGCGCAGGCGGTCGACCGCATCGGCAGGCAGAGCGAACGAGGTCGGCAATTGATTCAAGTATTCGCGCTCCTTCCTGTCGGCCAGCACCTGAAACGAGACTTCGATTGCATAAATGTCCGCATTCACCGCGTTGGCAACCCAGCCCACCGTGGGATCCCTTTTCCTGTCGAAGCCCGCGGAGTCGCGTATCGCGCGCAGAGCCGTCCAGCGCGCATCAATATCCCTGAGCAATTCGATCGATTCGCTGGCATAGCGGTCGACGGGCACGCCGGCCGTCTTGACCAGGATGGACATGGCGCCGGGTGAATTCTCCTTTTCGTTCCAATCAAAGGACGGCGATGATGCAGAATTGACCACGAAAACGATGATTCTTAGCACGTGGTCAAGCGGCGTCGGTTGGCCCGCTAATCGCAATGCCTCGAATCCTTCGAGGAAATCCAAGACCCCTCGCAGACCCAAGTTATCGGAAACAGCTCCATCCACCAAATGGAAATATCGGTCCTCGGAGGCATCGTCCAGTTGCTCCAGTTCCTGCAACCGTTTGAGGATGCGCCCGGCCGGTCGCGGTGGATTCCTTTGGTCCGCAAACGCCTTGAGCCACGCCGGCTCGTGATAGCCGCATTGGCCGCCGTAATTGTTGATCGTGACTGGAGATAGCACGACTGGAACGGCCGACGAAGCCGCAGCGGCGCGCGAAAGTTTGAAGCCCCTCAGGTCAGCACACATGACGTCGAAGTTCTGCGGCAGAAAAACCACCCGCGCTCCGCTCGTCAGTTCTGTTGCGCCCACGGCGATCACCGGTCCACCGGCGCGCTCCAAATCGGCAAAGGTGGCATCGTGAAAGAGAATCTCGTCGTATAACTGCGCGGCGAGCTCCGAGCGGCCCCAACCCGAAGACCCCAGGGCGGGCCAATTGAGCGGATTCAACATGCGCCGGACGAGCGCACCCTGCACGTCTCGCTTGAGAAAGCTATTCTCAAAGAGGTCGAATAGTCTTTCCCCGTATAGCCCGTAGCCCAATGCGGTGAAGCTGCCACCGGAGACCCCGGTGATCACATCGACTTCATCGAGCAAGCGGGTCTTTGCTCCGCTAGCGGTCGTGAGCTCGATGTCTCGCAGCGTTTCCAGAACCCCATAGGAGAAGGCGGCCGCCCGCGTGCCGCCACCGGAAAACGCGAGGATGACGAGGTCATCGTGCTCTCCCCGAGTCCGTTCCAGCCCTTCGAACCTCTGCTCACTCCTCGCTTCAATGTGCGAAAGCGGAGGATTGACAGGACGATGGGCGCAGCGGTCGGGCGCCAGCAGCAATGCGACCACAAAGGCCAGCAGCGCGAGGAAGGAAGGCTTGCGCGCGAACCGCGCGGTGGCGCGATCAGTCATTGTATCGCCCCGAAAACCTCAAATTGAAAGACGGCCACGTCGATCATACCCTAGCCAGGCAAATCCTCCTTCGTGCACGAGTCGATCGTTCACGGTTCGGGCCAGAGTTCAGACATGCTCGCTCGCGCTCCTCTCCTCAGCCCGATCACCATCCCTCCTCTCGTTTCCACGCTACTGCTGTTTGTCAGCACGCTGATCATGCTCGAAACAGGCCGGCGCCTCGGGATTGGCCGCCGTCGACAAGAGACAGACGGCGACCGCAGCGCCGTATAGACGGCATATCTGCGACTCGAGCTGTCACCCCAGGAGCAAAAACTCGCGCTTCAGGAGTTGTTCCGACACAGATCTGGGCATATGCAGCGACTGCCACAGGGGTTCCGGGTCGTCTAACGGACTGAGCTACTCGGGCAGTGCCTCCAGCATGTACATCGCCTTCAGTACCGGCGTCGGCTCCACGCCCACCTCTCCGAACCAACGATTGAACAGCTCCTCGATCTGTCCGGTCCGATACAGTTGCGCGATTGCCCGGTTGGCCACCAGGCGAAAGTCGGCGTCGTTGCGTCTCACGACCAGCCCGTAGGGCTCAAACGAGAACAGGTCTCGTCCGAGGCTGTACGCCCTGGGATCCGAAGCGGTCAGAATCTGACCAATCAACACGACCTGGTCCGACGCGAATGCATCCACCTTCTTCGCCTGCAGCTGTTTCATGCCCTCGCTGCGATCGGCCACTGCGACCACCTTGGCGTCGATGAGGTTCTTCTGCAGATACTTCCGCAGCGCCGCCTCCGAGGTGGTACCCGTCACGACCGCTACCGACTTCCCAGCGAGACTGGCGAGAGAATCAACCCCTGAATTCGCCAGTGTCAGCAGTCCGCCCCCGGTAACGAAGGTCATCAGGGTGAAGTCGACCTTCTCGGCCCGGGAGAGAGTGATCGTCGTAGCGCCACATTCGATATCCGCCCGATTGTTGATGATCGCATCGATGCGATCCTCCGACGTCAAGGGAACCAAGGTCGTCTTCAGGTCCTTGAGCTTCAGATGGTCTTTGACGGCCGCCGCAATACGCTTGCACAGCTCTACCGAATATCCGGTAGCTTGACCCGAGTTGTCGTTGAAGGAGAGCGGCGGAGCGTCGGTGCGGT
>Ga0306920_100009215_pt1 | contig 13153 bp, 20 predicted proteins | sample flu12Cox44000170_FD_204666 | JGI IMG/M metagenome (GOLD analysis project Ga0306920, IMG submission 204666) | Lab enrichment of tropical soil microbial communities from Luquillo Experimental Forest, Puerto Rico - flux4day.12C.oxic.44.000.170 (v2)... | ecosystem: Environmental > Terrestrial >... | reverse complement strand
CGTGAAGGTCTTCACGCGCGGCTCGCGCAAGGACCTGAAGCCGCGTCCCGGCGCCTTCCTGCTCGCGGAGTTCGAGAGCGCCGATGACGGAGGTCTGAAGGTTTCTGATAACCAGCAGTTTTATTTCTCGCCCGTGAAAGGCGGCAAGCTCTCCTTCGACTTCATCGCCAACTGGAAAGCACACGGCGAACTCGTGCTCGGAGCCGAGGGTACGGCCACGGGCTTCATCAACCAGAAGACCCATATCACCGAGCTGAGTTGCGCGATCCTGACGAGGTAGACAGCCGCGCGCTTTCTATTAACAGGGCTGCCGTACTCATTAACACGCAAATCAGATGTCCGCTCCGTTGGCTGATTGGCAGGTCCAAGCGGACATACGAACTCACCTCATCCATCGTCCCGCGAGGGGCATCATTCCACCTTGCCGTGGGCCTCGACTTTCCGCTTCGTCGACAGCCTGGCGAAGCCAGGCGGCAACTGCATCGTGGATGATGCGGGCAAGAGCGTGCGGGACAACCCGTCACACTCCTGTGCCGCCGTGCTCTCCGGCGTGCCGAACATGCCGAGGCGCTGCTTGGCACTTGCCGCGGCTTTCCGTCCCCCAACGGCTACACCGGTTTCAACAGCCTGTTTGCAAATGATCTGAAGGGCACACAGCCGGTCGCCACCGGGATGAAAAGCTGGCCTGTCCAGGTCCACAGCTTGCGGGAGGTTTCATGAGAGGTTCGCAAGACCCCTGCGGATCACATCACGCGGTGCAAAAAGGACCTCGCGCGATCGTCGTCCCGCTCGTATAATGCGGCACACTTTCGAGCTTAAGTCGCGATCTGAGCAGCGGCCTTCCCTGCGGGCAACGACGAGACCGCGCGTGCGTTTTCACGCTGGCCCAGGTGCTGAAGACGCGGCGCCTCCTCCATTGATCGAGAACTCCTTCTTCTCCCATCTAATCCCGCATTCCCCGGATGACGCACTGTGTTGAGCAGCTCTCGCGCCGATTCAGATATAGGTGTCAGTGCCTTATATCATCGGATCGAGGGAACTCATGGCACACCCGACGGGTGAATTGGAATCGGATGTTGTTCGGCTCGATTTCAACCGCCGCCTGATGCTCCAGTTTCGTGGGTCCGTGGTCACGTCCGACGCGGGATTGTTGGCATACCGCGAACTCGACGATGCCACTCGGCTTGACCGCGATGGCGGGCGAGACACTCGCTGATGCGCGAACCGGCAGGAACGGCCGCCACGCACTGGTCGGTTTGCTGCGGCAGTCGGTGTTCGGCCGCGTTGCCGGATATGAGGACGTGAACGACGCCGAGCGCCTGCGCCACGATCCGGCGATGCACTGGATTGTCGGCGGCAAAGCGGCGCAGAGGAGCGCGGCTTCGCCGAGTCAGATGGGGGCGCTTCGAGACGCAATGGCTCGCGGCGCCCAAGAACTTCGCTGCTCTTGCCGACCTGTCTGGCCAGTGGACGACCTTGTGCACGGACGAAGGCCACTCCGTGGCATCGTGCTCGACATGGATTCAAGCGTGAGCCCGACCCACGGCGAGCAGGAGATGAGCGTCTGGAACGGCCACTACGCCTGCACCTGTTATCACCCGCTGTTCGTGTTCAACCAGTTTGGCGACCTCGAATGCTGTGCTCTGCGTGCCGGCAACGTGCACAGCGCTGACGGCTGGGACGTGCTCAAGCCCGTCGTGGCGCGCTACCAGGGCAGGGTCTCACGCATCTATTTTCGAGCGGACGCGGCCTTTGCAATGCCCGAGGTCTACGAGTTTCTGGAGGCGGGTGCGCCGGTTGCATGCCAATTTCAGCTATCAGGCCGGAACCTGGACCAAGCCGCGGAGGGTTATCGCCAAGGTCGAGTGGCATCCCGGAGAACTTTATCCCCGCGTCGGTTTCATCGTGACGAACATAAACCGCCCGGCCGAGCGTGTCGTTGCTTTCTACAACAAGCGCGGGACGTGCGAGCAATGGATCAAGGAGGGCAAAGGCGCGATCAAGTGGACGCGACTGTCGTGCCGAACGTTCGCCGCCAACGCGGTGCGGCTCCAGCTTCATGCGCTCGCCTACAACCTCGGCAATTTCCTGCGCACGCTGGCGACGCCGGAGCCGATCAAGGACTGGTCGCTGACGACCTTGAAGGAGAAGCTGATCAAGATCGGCGCGAAGGTGGTGAGCCACGGACGCTACATCATCTTCCAGATGGCCGAGGTCGCCATCGCACGGCAAATGTTCCAAGAGATTTTGCGGCGCATCGCGGAGCTACGGCCGCAGCCACCGCCCGCGCCAGCATGAAGCGTTTGATTGTTACGCGTTTAAGCGCAATCGACAGGAGGAATGCGTCCAAGTGCCAGTGAAAATAGCCAGATCAGCCCCTCGACCATCGTTCGGGCTGCCCGAGCTGCTGGTAGCCATCTCCACGTCGCGTCAGTCTTGCTACAAGGCCGGAAAAGCGCAAATATTCACGCCAGTTGGGGAGTCATCCGGGGAATCCCGGTTAATACTGTCGTTTCCGAAAACTGCGCCGCGACAAAAATCGCATACGCGCGGATATGATTTTCGGGAAGGACAGGTATCATGCGAGCCGGTGCGCGCACGCCCTTTCTATGATAGGCTTCTTATGATAAATGACACGTGATGCCGCGCTCATCGCGCGGCTCTTTGGACCGGCCATCGCTTAAGGGAGGGACACTATGCGCCAGTTCGCTCTTATTGCCTCAGTCATCTCCCTTTTTGTGGTCCCGGCGTTAGGGCAGACGCTACCTAAACGCGACATTACGCCTGGAGTGGCGTTGACAAAGGTCCCGGCCGAGTCTGTCAAGTGCCTCTCCGATTTGATGGGCGAAACTCTTTCAGCCGATGACCCAATAACGTTAACAATGATTTGCACGCAGGGTTACGCCAAGTGCATTCGCAATGTGCCATCACACACTAAGCAAGCGGTGTACATAGCCTACGGGCTGAGCGGTAGCCACGCAGCATACTGCAACACTGAAGAAGGCTGCGAGATCGACCATTTAATTTCGCTTGAAATAGGCGCCAGCCGCGCTATCTCTGAGCAGAGATGAGCAGCTTCGAATTGGGTGCGCCAGGACAAAACGAAAGATCGAGCGCGACGGCGTTGTTTCATCCGACCCGAGGCCTTCGCGGTATTTGTAAAAGCATGCGCCGCATCTTGCGGGGATCGGGCTTGAGACGGGACCACGGCGTAGCGGCTGGGCAGGTTGGAGGAGGGGCGTCTCGCGGGACCGGCGCCACCTCGCGCTATTTTGGAACCGAATGTGCTAACAGCAGATTAGTGCGTTAAATAGAGCTGCGCATGCCCGACCCCGCCGAAATTGCCCGCAATCTCGTATTCGCATTGCGCAAGATCGAAGCCAACGCAGATGGCGCGCTTGAGCACGGCAATGCCAAGGCAGCGCTTCAGGCTATTCGTGAGAGCGCGGGCCAGGCGGCAGCAGATGCCGCGCGCCAACTGAAGATGCCGCCCTACGACAAGGAGTGACCCGGCCGCATCTCGGCCGAGGCCGGGGGGTATGCACCATAAGGCGAATGAAGGCTAATATTTCAAAACATATCAATCAGCAGATTTGGTCAACCTAGAGTTTTCTAGTGGAAGTGTGAGTTACTTCACACTCAGTCGGGCCGCAAAGTAGGAGGGTAGAGGTCCGATAGTAAAGTGGGCGTAGATGCCTGAGGCGACCTTCAATCACCCGTTATTCGGCTCAGTTCGCTTCCGCACCGCTCATTCGTCGTGGGTGCGCGGCGACAAAATAAGCTTTGTGAGTGGTTTTAACATAGAAGACATTCAACCCGTGACAATTCCGCAGCTTGCACATGTCCCAGGGTCAAACCACGGTGCGCTTAGTTTCCACAAAAGGGCGCATGCCCAAGTGCTGGCTGTATTTGCCGACATCGAGCACCTTGGGCTCCTCCATCACATCAAGACCTGTGGCGGGGCTCTTAATTTTCGCCTCAGGAAGCCAACCAATGGAGCGCTAAGCAAACTGCCATCGAACCACGCATTCGGTATTGCGATCGACCTGAACGAGGATGACGGCTCGCTAGGTTCTTCGGTTGCACCGGTCGCACCCGTCTTTGAAGCCTTCCAGTTTAAATGGGGGAAGTCGTTCAATGATCCAATGCATTTTGAAGTAAAAAAGTTTGTCGATCAGCCTCGCTCGATTGTTCAGGAGGTCGCGGTCGTTCTCGACGGGTCGAATATCGATCTTGGAGCAAAGAATCTAATGGGGGTCCTGGTCGCCGATGTATCCAAGGCCGGTTCCTTACCGGGGGTTTCGGTTGAGCGAGGTTCGGGGGCCAGCATGAAGTTCAAGGGGCCAAGCCGAACGCAGTCTCTCGCAGTCAACCGTTTCGGCAATGATCTTGCCTTCGTGTCGCTTCCTCAACTTGCTGGCATTGCCGGATTCAGTGTGGACTTCGATAACACCACCAAGACCGCAAGGCTGATCAAGATCAGCACGTAAATCAGGGAGGGTTACAATGGTGTTCCGACCACCGCCTGCATCACGGCGCCAGGTTGCCGGCGTGCCTTTCGATACTGCCGTCGACTTCGCGGTAGAAGCCAAGAGACGTTACAATCAATTCGACCGCACACCGGGCAATCGCGACCCAAGCAAATGCAAGGCGCTTCTTACGTTTCCGGGGAACGGAGCGGAGATCCGCGCGGTTTTCTGGAGTGCGAAGATGTCGATCGACGCGGATGGTCCGGCAGCCGGACCACGGCAAAAGAAGGGAACGGATCTGGATCCCACCGGACAGAACGTCACCTCTTTTCGTTTCTCGAACGGCAGGAGTCTGCCTGCCGAGGCTGTGCCCTATATTGTTCTGCCACAGAACGAGGCAGAGAATGGACCATTTGATCCAGAAGTTGCGATCGGCGACATCGCCATCGTGATCTTCAAAGATATGATCACTGCTGCGATCTGTGGCGATCTCGGCCCTGTCAAAAAAATCGGCGAAGCTTCAATCCGGGTTCATGAGGCGTTGCAGCCAGCGTGTCCTGATCCTTGCAGACGCGACCAGAACGGCTTTTGTTCCAAAGTTCGGAATTCAAGTGTGGAAGAGGACGTGCTCTATTTCGTGTTTCCGGGATCCGCATTCGCTGATGGTGAATTGACGTTGGACAACATCACCACAAAGGTCAAAGAACGCGCCTTCACGCTCTACAACGTACTGCGCGGGACAAGCTGACGAAGTTGATTGGAGATGGGGCCTTTCTGGGCAGTTTCTTCGGAACCCCCCCAACCGACGCTTCACTGGACCGCGTAAGCCAGCGCGGGCGCGCATCACCTAGGCCGCACGCCAACGCACGCCTACGGCCGAGGCGCGAGGCCGCGTTGATCGCGTTCGCGAAGAGTTGGCAGCGGGAGTAGTGCAGTTGAAGCCGGAGACTGAGGTGGAAGCAACCAGCATCCTGCCCTCTTGAACGGCAAGACTGCGCGCTCGTGGCGTGGTATCGTTCCCTTTACGCACCTCGCACGGGAGGGGCGTATGACAGTCACCATCGGACGGCGGGAATTGCTGGTCGCACTCGGCGAGGCGGCGGCGGCGTGGCCGCTCGCGACGCGCGCGCAGCAACCTGTCGTTCCCGAAAATCCCATCTGCCCAGATTCGCGCGATGAGACAGAATCAGCGCATCATGCTGCGCGATGCTTGCATTCCTTCAGCTGCTTGGGACGTTTGTCGCCAACCTGAGGTCGCGGCGCCGGCTTGAAGTCGAGAACCTGTTTCTCCGGCATCAGCTCAATATTGCTCTGAGGGGTCCACCGCACCGTCTACGGCTTCGTGGGAGTGACCGGGCGTTATTGGTATGGATGACTTGGCTCTGGCCAAGCCTGCTCGGTTTGTCCCGCGTCGTTCAGCCTGACACGATCCTGCGGTGGCATCGAGCAGGGTTTCGGGCTTATTGGCGCTGGAAATCTCGCGGTCGGCCGGGGAGGCCCAGAGTCAGCCGTGAGCTGCGCGAACTCATCCAACGGATGAGCAAGGAGAACCCATTGTGGGGCGCCCCGCGCATCCATGGTGAACTGCTCAAGCTCGGGTTTGAAATCGCCGAGTCGACGGTCTCCAAATACATGATCCGGCGCCGAGGACCGCCATTACAGACCTGGCGGACATTCCTGCGCAACCATGCGGACGCCATCGCCGCGATCGATCTCTGCGTGGTTCCAACCCTGAGTTCGAGTGTCTGTTTGCGTTTCTCGTGTTGGGCCTCGGTCGACGACAGCTGCTCTGGTTCGCGGTGACCCAGCACCCAAGCGCGGAGTGGCTGGCGCAGCAGATCGTGGAGGCATTCCCGTGGGGCACGGCACCGACCTATTTGATGCGCGACAATGATGGCGCCTATGGGCGGGCATTCACGAATCGAGTCCGGGCGATGGGGATTCGCGACCGCCCGATCTCACCGAGGTTCGCCCTGGCAGAACCCCTATGCTGAGCGCCTGATCGGGACACTCCGGCGCGACTGTTTGCATCATGTCCTGATCTTCGGTGAATGGCATTTGCGAAGGGTTCTGACTTTGTATTCACTCTATTACAACGAGACGCGCACACATCTCGGGTTGGGCAAGGACGCCCCGCTAGGACGAGCCGTCGAGCGATCTGGGACCATCGTCACCACACCAATCTTGTCAGGCTTGCATCATAGATACGCGCGGATATGATTTTCGGGAAGGACAGGGGGGATTGATCACTGGTTCAGACCCTGAAACGCACCCGGTTTCGAGGTGACAGCCGCCACAATCCGGCCTCGGGGTCCGACCTGAACTGATCGACTGCACCTGCCCCTGTCGCCGACGTTGCTCGCCCGCGCCGACGAGGTGATCGAATGAGTGAAAGGCGCCAGGCAAAGCTGGCGCGATCAGCCGGTACAAGTCCGGCCCAGGTAAGGCGGTAGCGAGCCGCCTGGAAGCGAGTGTTGCGTGCCCCGCCGTGCGAGGCTTGAACAGCGGGCGCCGCAGCTATGAGGCGGGCATGCAGCGCAACTTGAAAAGTCGCGCACACGTTATAAAGCACCATCATCAGCGTGGCAGCGATCATGATCCGGTCGCCGCGCCAGGCCCGTGGGCGCGTCCGCAAGGCCGGTGACGAATGCGACCGCAGCCCCCGCCATGGCAATGATCACGCCGACGATTTTGCGGCGGTCGAGCGCTTCAACTCCAAACGCGGCGCCGACGAGCATGGTGGTCAAGGGCAAAGTCGAGAGCGCAAGCGAGCCCTGCGCCGCGGTCGTGTAACGAAATGCCAGATTGAACAGATGATGAAGAACGCGAAATACATGATCACCCTGTCGCTGTTGCGGCCGCCGTGAATGAACCTGGAAACAGCGCCACTGCAGCGGCATTGCTGACAATACGGGGGACACCCGATGACGCCGCCTCAGAGTTGACCAGACCAGACCTTGCAAGCCGATCGATTGCGCTTCAGTTGCTTGCGTTTCGTTCGGATGGTGTCGCGGTCCTACACGCCATCGACAACCGCACCGATCCAATTTCCGGTATGGGCGCGCAAGCGCGCAAGCAAGCAGAGTTGACGGTCGCGAAACGCACAGTATTCGACCAGGAGTTTGCCGCCATACCATCTCCGTCACGACCAGCGACTCTTTTCGTGAGGCGTTCTGCATCGCGCGGCGATAACTTGGCTTTGGGGACAAGGCGGCCGAGAATGGACATGATTTCCGCCTTGCCCTTGGCCGTAACGATTGAACCCATTTCTTCTTTTTTGGGCGCTCCAAGCACATGAGCCGTTGCAAGAGACTACCTGTAGAGAAAATATCCCGCCAGCAGTGTGATTAGAACTGGAAGTGAGCCGAGCGCAAAAATCGCCCTGGCTCCGCGCGGCTTCAGAAAAAAGAGCGACATGATCACGCCGCAAAGGGTAAGCAGCGCCACCCCATGCATCGTCAATCGGTCCCAGGCCACGATCACGTAGCGCGGCAGGTCCCACGCGGTTTGCTGCAAGTCCCACAGAATACCCTCGCTGGTCGCCAACAAGACAAAGGCGCCCGCCGCCGCGAAGAATGGAACGCTGGCGATAAGGCCAAGCCGCTCACGCCGTTCGCCGGCAACTCGCACCGTCGCCGCGAGTCTCCTCAGCACGAGGATGTGGGCGGTCATAGCGAGCAGGGCGCCAAAGGCAATCGTCCCGTACGTGGCGGCGGAATTGATCGCAAGAAACCGCCATAGGGAGGCGCGTCGGTCGTCAAATGTGGCCAGGGTCGCGCTGGCGGAAGTGAACAGCAGCTGGAGCACCAATTCGAGAATGAAGGCGCTGAAGAATCCTTGCAGGACGAACAGCATCATGTCGGCGCGGTACACCGTCCCGCGGTCAGCCATGGCGGCTGCACGATCCGCGGGCTCCGGATGCAAAGCGAGGAAGCGGGACCAGAACCGGCGCAAAGCGCTTTGAACGGGCGCGGCCGTTGAAAACACCTGCTCGACCGCCCCGACCGCCTTCGCGGCGGCCGCATCGGCATAAAACTCCCGCAGCCTTGCGGCGGAGCGGCGCTCCAGCATCAGCATGAACAGAATGCTTCCGAAGAGCACAAGATTTGCGATCAATCCGAAACGCATCCACCCCAGGAGAGCTTTTTTCACCTCGGGCCACCCTCCGGCGCTGCCGATACCCGCCAGAACACTGAAGGTGTTCGACAGAGCCGATCCGTAGGCAATCAGCAGAAAAAGCGTCGTGGTGGCGTACACGACCGATAGCCATTGTTCGCGACGGGGATCGCCAACGGCAAGATGGGCGTATTCATGGGCGAGACGATAGCGAAAGCCGGTCGGCTCGCGCTTGATGAACGCCAGCGCCCCCCGTCCGATGCCGACGACGTCGCGGTTCTTTATCTTCATCGCGAGAATGCGGCCGTCCTGCATCCCACCAAAGGTCACGGCCACGACGCCGGTATCAAAAATTCCATTAAGCTCGCGTAGCATCCGCCGCACCGATGCTGTCCGCAACGACGCAAGTCCGGACGATCTCCGGCGAGCTTCCATCGCGGCGTAAATCATCGTCCCGACGACGCCCAGCGCCATCGTGAACAAAATCAGGGCCACGACGATATGCCCGACCGGATTGAGCGCAGGAAGCTGGTCCAAGAAGAAGGGAAAGGAACTGCTAAGGTACACGACCGCGATCGTGCCCGCGAGAATTGTAGCGAACCAAGTTCTGTACCGGCTCTCGGCGCGCAGCGCCTCGACCATCGAGGCGCCTTGCGCCTCACTTCTTTCCGGCGGTAACACCGAAAAGGTGGCCAGCGACTCTTTTCGTGAGACGTTCTGCATCGCGCGGCGATAACTTGGCTTCGGTGACAAGGCGGCCGAGAATGGACATGATTTCCGCCTTGCCCTTGGCCGTAACGATTGAACCCATTTCTTCTTTTTTGGGCGCTCCAAGCCAGGCCTTCAGGCGCTCCTTTCCGCGATCGACCAGAAAGCCCTCGATGGTCTTCTTCGGCACATCTGCGGTCCAGGACTTAAAAACCTCGAACAGGTAAAGCCCGACGGCCACCACGGCGGGACCGACGCTCGCAACCTCGGGAATTCCCCATTCGGGTCCCAACCGCCCACCCTGGCGCGTGTGATCGACGGCTTTGACATATTCCTGGAAGAACTCCAGTTCGTCCGGTTCCGTCTCGGCGAGCAATGCGCGCGCCAAGAGCTGACGCTCCGCTTCGGGCTGTGTCATTCCCAATTCCTCGATGACGGGCCAAGTACTCCTGACGTCTTGATCCGAAGCACATCCTATCAGTGAATCGCGGGCTTCGGTACGATCCGATGGAGCGAAAGGCTCCAGGTGTCGAGCCGGGCGTCACGCGGCTCGACGCTCATAGCGATGATGCAGGCCGCCGACCTCGGGAAAGGCAATGATATTGCCTGCGGAAGGAAGTTGTACGCGACGGGGCCGCGGGCAGTCCTTGTTGAGCGCGAGATGCGTTCTGGCGTCATGATGATATTGAAAATAGCTGGACAGCACGCGGCGCAAGTGACGCTCGCTGAGGACCGGCGCGCCTCGTCTGAACGTAGAGTTTTACTGCCGAAAGGTAGTTGACTATCGTGCCGGTGGAGAACAAGGGCGAAAAAATTAAGCCGACGGAGAATGATATTTAGCCAAGCTATCGAAAAAAGGCTCGTTTGTCCTTGCCCTGTTCCTCGCCTGGAAGGCGTGGGCGTTGATTCAGGGCCGGTTTGAGCGGGTGGTGGCGCACAATCAACAACTCTCTTTCGCCCGCCGAGCAACGGTCATCGTTCTCACCTATGCGGGCCTGCTGGTCCTCCTCTTGATCGGAGTATGGGCAGGTTTGTACTTATACGGCCCCGGATCAGGCGATCGTGTCTGCGCGATAAAAAATGGGAGCCTAGTTGCGTTCCTGCAGCTCGCAACGTGCGTAGGAGCCATACTTGCGTTCGCTTTGATTACATCGTCGAGGCGTGCCACCGTCACTGTTGATGTCATAGCGCAAGGCACGATCCTCGTTCTTGTAGCTCTGATCCAATGGTATGGAATGGCGACACCGTCAGCACAGCAGGCATCTGATCTGCCTTATCGGCACGTCTTCGGAGTGTGGGCGCCCTGCATTGTGGCGGTCGTCGTGCTGGCTCCGTGGATAGCGAACCTCGCTTTCGAAGGTACTTCCGGTGTGCCGACCGTAATACGCCAGCGCTTTCGGCAATTGCTGCGGCAGACAGAATTGTTCCTCAATCGACATGACCCAGAGTTAAGCGGTAGGCGCATCGGCTATGCGATCGTCTACGGTCCCGCGTATCATCCGCTTCACCTCTTGCTTCTTCCTTCGCTCGTCGCGCTGGTGGCGCCCGTCAAGTGGCTCTACCTGTCTGTGTTCGCAGTCTTCATCCTTTCGTTCCTACTTCTTATTTGGGGGAACGTGTCCTCTCGCTGGCAGGAGCTGATCACCTACATCGAGCGCTGGTTTCTCCGCGGGACGCCGCTTCTCATTTCCCTGTTTGTCATCATCGTCGCCATCCTCCGCCTTGTGCAATTCGATTACGTATCGTCAATCCTAGACGCCATGCCGTTCGGCATGACGTTCGGGCTGGTTGTCATGAACTACGTCCTCTTCTGGCTCGTGGAATATTGGATGAGCCGAGTAGCTGCGTTGCACCTTCTCGGCGTGCTCGGAGAGACGGAGAATGAAGTTCGGGTGCCCTATGCTCCGACCGTCCCGCTCAATCCAAACGATCCGATCCGGGTCAATCGTCAAGGACGATTCCTCGCGAGCCACGGGACCGGGCGATTTGTCGTCCTGGGAACGGTGGGCGACTTAGATCCGCCGGTGAATCCGCCACAGAACCCACCGGGCCAGCCAGTGCGTGCCTTCCAAACCTATTACCTAACGGAGCTCTTCTCGCGCCTAGGCGATCAAACAGGGAATCGGCAGGATCATGAGTACGTGTCCGACATTAACCAGCGCACCGGCATGTATTTCTTTCGGCTGAATAGCCTGCTGTTTCTTGTGACGATGTTCTTCGCCGTCGTCTACCTCGCGGGATACTACGGAAATAATGCGATGAACCCGGTTGTGACGGCGTACGCGGCGCCACAGCCGGGACGGCTTGTGGACTTATCGGCCCTATTGCAACAACAGGGAGAGCCCGTGCGTCCGGCAGTCATAGTTGTCGGCTCCGGCGGCGGCACGCGAGCCGCACTGTACACCGCTAGCGTCCTCAAAGGTCTGCACCGCTTGGGTGTGGATCGCGACATCGTCCTAGCCAGCGGCGTATCGGGTGGCGGCGTGGCGCTCGCTTACTTTGCCGCCAATCGGGATGTCCTGACGGCGCAGAGCGTGCCAGGCCAACGCGGGCATTGCCCTGACCAAACTGGTGTGAAGGTCGACGATGAATGGGCCTGCTTCACTGACAGCCTAACCAAGCCCTTTATCGAAGATGTGTTGAACGGCGCAACGGAATGGCGACTATTCCGGACCACCGCCCTTTCTGTGCTCCTTGCCGAGAGCTTCGAAAGAAGCCTATTTGCCCGACAACCTACACTCGGATCATTCGCCAGGCCCGCCCTCATTCTCAACTCGACAATTGTTGGTCATCCGGCCGACGAATCCGACGCACTTACGACAACCATCGACCCGGCGACGGCGTGCGATGAAGCTGAGCGGCCCTTCAACTTGATGAGTGGTGGCCGCCTGATCTTCACCAATCTGCTGAATACGGATTCCTTCCCGACGCGAAGGTCGCCAATCGCTGATGTGCGCTTGCCGTATCAACTCGTGCAGGACACAGATACTCCGCTTGCGAGCGCAGCGGCGCTCAACGCGAATTTTCCGCCGGTCTTTCCGAACGCTCGGATACGCGTTCGGAGCGACAAACAATCCGGTTGCGAATATCGTTCGTACTATGTAACCGACGGGGGCGCCGAGGAGAATCTTGGCCTGATATCCGGCCTCTACGCCCTTGAAAGTGCACTCGCCAAGATTCCAGCCGGCGCGCGCCTGAAACCAATTCACGTGGTGATCGCAGAAGCATCGGGTGTTGCTTACGACTATAGGCAGGATCGCGGAATCTCTACCTTGTTCGGGGGACCACGCGAGCGGCTTGCGGGCGGTCTCACCAACGCCCTGAGAGACAAGATCGAGGAGCAATTGCAGAGGTTGACCGGCGAAAGGGCTACCATTCGATTCCACTATCTCGGCCTACCACTTGCATTCCGGGCGCGCGGCGGCTTCGGGACCCACTGGATGTACGCGCAGGAATTCCACCTCAACGATCCACGACTGCGGACAGCCGCATGGCTCAATTTCATACCTTTCGCCGGCCTGACGGAAAGCAAAGCGGCTATTAACAGGGCAGATTTGGAAGAGTTATGGTTGGCGCTACACGATCCGGACGACCCTTTCTGCGAGCATAAACAATTCAAAAGTGTTGATGCAAAGAAGGTGCAGGGATGGATTTGCGGATCTGGAGGGGCTGGCTCAAACGGACGCGACTTGCATATGGACAGATGGAAGGAGCTCGTCGACGAGCTGCGGCCGTATCGAGGCTGAGACCGCCGCTGTGTCGGACTGTAGGCCGTCAGCACTTGTCGGACAGAATGAGCTGATTGCGTAAGAGAGGATTGCTGGCTCATCGTAGCCCCGCTGAGGAGCAACGATGAGACA
>Ga0306920_100009214_pt1 | contig 13154 bp, 10 predicted proteins | sample flu12Cox44000170_FD_204666 | JGI IMG/M metagenome (GOLD analysis project Ga0306920, IMG submission 204666) | Lab enrichment of tropical soil microbial communities from Luquillo Experimental Forest, Puerto Rico - flux4day.12C.oxic.44.000.170 (v2)... | ecosystem: Environmental > Terrestrial >... | reverse complement strand
CAGGCCCTCCAACGCCGCGGTTCACCCCTCGCCGATGCTTGTTAATAATCAGCACTCAAAACATTTGACTGACCAACTCAGATGTCTCCTGCTTGCGGAATCACCCGTGTGCAGGGCTCAGTAGACTACGGGAGACATGAAGAACCAACCCGCGCGGCATTACGCCGACACTGTGGGCCATTAGACGGTTCGTTAAACCTGGGATCACAAGGCGTCTGCCAGCGAGCAGCCCGTGAACGGCAAGCCGCGCGACTGTTTCCGCGTCCATTACCCCCCTGCTCTGGAATAGTTTGATTTTGCTGGCGTTCGCCGTCGCATCAAATCCAGTACGTGTGGCACCTGGGCAGAGGGTTGTTACGGTGACACCTGATCCGGCTAACTCGGAGTAAAGAGCTTCACTGAACAACAAGACGTAAGCCTTGGTTGCGCAGTAGACGGCCATGGACGGGCCCGGTTGAAAGCCAGCCGTCGAGGCGACGTTCAGAATGCTTCCACGGCGCCGACGCAACATCCCGGGCAGGAGCAACCGGGTAAGGTGGGTAAGGGAGACGACATTCAGTTGCAGCATGCCGATGAGCTTGGCCTCGTCCATGTCGACAAACTCACCGTGCAGCCCATAGCCAGCATTATTAATCAACACATCGACGTCTGCCCTGTCCAAGTCCCGCACCAACGCTCGGGCGGCATCTTCGCTGACCAGATCCATCGCAACGATATCAGCACGTACCGCAAACTGGCGGGAAAGCTCCTGCGCGATGTTTCTGAGCTTCGCTTCGTTCCGCGCCACGAGAATTACATTGTGGCGTGCCTGGGCCAATTGCCGAGCGATCGCCTCGCCGATGCCACTCGAGGCTCCGGTGACCAGCGCTGTACCGGTTCTTGTTTGCGTTGAATTGGACGCTGTCATAATAAAAGAAGAGACCTTTAATCTTAATCGCATTAAGATTCGTTAAATCTATCGCTGTTCAACACGCTTAGAATCGATTTGGCACCTTAGCAGGGATGCCCGGTCGGGTGGCCTTTACAAACGGCCGAAGAGCACCCTAATTCGGATAGGGTTATGCAATCTGACCAGTCCAGGCGAGCAATTATCATCGATAGCGATCCCGGCCTTGATGACGCGGTTGCCATACTGTTCGCGCTTGCCGCGCAGGATCGGCTCGATCTACTTGCGATTACCACCGTAGCCGGAAACGTTCCCTTGGATTTGACTTCCCGGAACGCTCGGATCGTGCTGGATTGGGCGAACTGCGAACATCTGCCCGTCTACGCTGGATGCCCCAAGCCGCTGGTGCGCGATCTGGTCACCGCCCAATATGTCCACGGAAAGACGGGACTAGGGAACATGCCATTGCATGAACCAAAGGCAAAATTGGCAGAATGTCACGCTGTTGATTTCTTGATCCGCAAGTTACGCAGCGTCTCCGAGCGGAGTGTTACACTTTGCGCTGTTGGTCCGCTGACAAATCTCGCAGCTGCGCTCATCCAGACCCCTGAAGTAACGCGAGGAATCGAGGAACTGGTCATTACGGGCGGCGCATATCTCGAACGGGGCAATATCACACCGACAGCTGAGTTTAATATCTTTGTAGATCCGCATGCCGCAGATGTCGTTTTCGCAAGCGGAGGTCCGCTCACCGTGCTGCCCCTCGATGTAACCCACAAAGTATTGAGTACCCGATCACGTATCAAACGTCTCGAAAGGCTCGGTAATCGGGCTGGCAAACTGATTGCGGCAATCCTTTTATCCTACACACAAGGTGAGGGCGAAACATTTGAAGCCGCGCCACTGCACGATCCATGCGTGATCGCCTATTTGCTGAAGCCCTCGTTGTTCTCAGGCCGTCGCGTCAATGTCACTATTGAGACCAGAAGCGACTTAACGCTCGGCGAAACCGTTGTCGATTGGAGGGAAGTGACGCAACGGCCGGCCAACGCATTATGGATTGATCAAGTTGATGCAGATGGTTTTTACTCGCTCTTGATCGAAACCGTAAGTCGCTTGCCGTGAAACTGGTAGTTCCTACGGAATCTGCGCCCATTCGAGAGCGGTCGCCGCGGCCGTTCGCGCTACTTCAGCAACGAATTTGAAAGCTAAAGTACTGGGGGTGTCCGACGGGAGATGGTAATTCGGGTTTCTGAAATTTGCAGTATCGGTGATCATCACCCCCTTTCGCCCAGCCCGCCAGTACATACTGTGATCGCTCCGTATGCCGTCCTTTAACAGCCTGCCAATTCGCTTCACTAAATAAACCCGAAGCGTCGGAACATATTTTTTCGCGGCTTTGTGGAAACGCGTAGCAATCGCACTTGATCGAAAGTCAGAGACTACAGCAATGAAGTCGCCTGTGCGCGGTGGCCAGAGCACCAGCGGGATCCGGACCGGCGTGCGTTGGGAGTTCGAGTCATACGTGCGATACCCGATCATTTCGAATACAAGAACGCCAGCAAGGCGTTCATGCTTACGCGAGACTATTCGGGCCAGGTGAGTCCGGCTCCCGCCCCGAGTTGTCTCTTCCAAACCAAAAAAGCAAAATCGGATGGTTCTGCGGGTTTTGACGCGAGCCATAACGCGCGCAAACTCCAACAGGCCGGCTACCCCGCTGGCATTATCATCGGCGCCGGAGTATCTGGCCTCGTGTCATAGTGCGCGCCGATCTCGATAACGCAATTCTTAGCTAATGTTCCAGGAAGTTCGGCTATTACATTTGTCTGATATGCGGAGTCGCAAGGCTCTTCCTCGACTTGATAGCCGAATTGATCGAGGGCCTTCTTCAGGTAGGCTCGCGTACGATCAATCGAGAGGGGAAAGGCATCACAACGTGGCCCGATTTTGCAAAAGGATTCCACATGACCGCGGATCTCGGCTTCATCAATTTTGTCGATGCGGTCAATAATCCGTTTCCGGAATTCGACGGCCCCACGCATTTGTCAGGCTGGGATCTGTTCACGTCTTTCGGACGCAGAACAGTTTACGCTAATCAATACGAAAACCTTGTGGCATGCATGATTTTGCTTCAATTGTCGCAACCGTCGTGCTACGTGCGATGCGTCTGTGAGCGAAGACGTTTGAGCAATCCCACCGTAGTTCCGAGTCCCCGTCGCGCCACTGGCCTAGGCCCACGGTCCCCCATTCACGGATGGGTATTTTATTTCGTCAGAGGTATATGTGCGCTCTGTCGACCCATCAATGTGCCAGCGGTACTCTTTTACCCGATTCAAACGATTCGACCGCAGCCCAGGCGAGTTGCAGGGCCCGTCGGCCTGCCCGGGCGTGTACTGGCGGTTGATCGCTGCGTTTCAACGCCTCTAGCACCGCATTCAAGTGTACATCAAAAGTGCGGTGAAATTCCCGATCGAAATCGTTGAAGTAACCCGACTGCCAAACCTCGGCGGTCTCGCTACTGGCGTTCTGAAAGCAGAATCGCTGGACTGTGTCCTCCACGACGAGCCTGCCTTGGGTTCCGTTGATCTCAAGGCGATGAGCGTCTTTGTAGGCGTACGAAGAGTCATACGTACCTGTCATGCTCCCGACCGCTCCGTTCACGAATCGCAGAGCTAGAACCATCGTACGATAACCACCCCCGGTCTTCTTAGTCATTTCGGCCATCACCGACTCGATCGGGCCGCACAACTCTTCCAGTTGATCGAAGCCATGGCACTGGGTTTCAATGAGATTGGCATGAGGGTGGGGGCTCACGTTGGCTTCGCCCCCAAACCTCCAGATGGCATGGGTGAGTTCACCCAAACGACCTTTCTGGATGGCGTCGCGAGCGAGACGGAGGGGCTTTGCATACCGGTGATTGAAGTTGATCGCAAAGAAAAGGCCGCGTTTCTCGGCCTCGGCTAGCAACTGGTCCGCCTCCGAAAGATCGAAAGTCAAAGGCTTCTCGACCAGCAATGGATAACCAGCCTCGATCACTTGCATGGTCGCTTCAAAATGTTCCAGGTTTGGCAGCGACAGACTGACGAGATCAGGTTTCTCTGCCGCCAGCATCTCCCGCACGTTCGTGTAAGCGCGGAGTCCGAATTCGGCCGCGCGCGCCTGTGTCTTCGCCAAGGTGCGTCCGGCAACCGCGCACAGTTGAACGTCAGGTCTTTGCGAGAAAACCCGAGCGTGCTGGCGCCCCCAGACACCGGCTCCGACCAGGCAGACCTTTATTTTTCGATCGGACGGAATCATTGTTCGATAATGACTTTCCCGGTTTCGCACCCGAAGAAGAATGCTTCGAACGCCTGCTGAATCTGATCAACTCCCATCCGGTGAGTGATAATCTGGCTGAGATAGGCACGGTGCTTTCGCAAGCGTTGGGAATTGGTCGGCAATTCGTTATACCGGAAGTATTCGCTCCCAACGACACTCCGCTCCGGAGCGATAATGTCGGGCGAAATCTTAAGTGTGATGCCTTCGCCGTGCCCGACGCAAATCAGGGAGCCACGCTGGGCTATTGCGTCAACGGCTTCCTGGCGAGCGAGCTGTTTCCCACTTGTGTCAACGGCCATGTCGACTTGCACCAAGCCATGAGATTGGATACCGGCACCGAGAGAATTTTCGCGAACATCGATCGGCAGTCCGCCAAGCCGTTCAGCTAACTTGAGTCGATAGGATACAATATCAGTGATCAGAACCTTTAACTGTTGTCCGATAACAATCTTGGCCATCGCCAATACAGCGAGACCGATTGGACCCGCACCTACGACTAACAGAGACTCTATATCCGGTCGCATTAGCCGGCACCGCTCAATCGCATGCCCGCCGGTGCCCATGACGTCCAGCAACAGGGTTGACTCTGTGGCCGAGAACTCGTCGGGCACTGGAAAGAAGATGTTCTCGTTGATCAACTCATACTGACCGTAGCCGCCATCGCGGTTGAATCCCATGTCACCCCGCTTCTGCAGACACTGATTGGTAAACCCTAATCGGCAAGAGCGGCATTCACCGCAAAAGTCCATCAGGAATATGGCGCCCGTTGTTCCTACCGCCGTATTCGTACCCGGCCCGGCAGCGACCACGGTACCCGCCGCTTCATGTCCAGGCGTTACAGGCGCTCCGTCAAGAAACTGCGGCCGTTCAGAGCCGCAAAGGGCGTTGGCGTGCACTCGGAGCACGAGTTGGCCAGGTCCCGGTTCAGGCACTGCTTTTTCTTTGAATTTGATTTCTTTGTTCCCCACAAAATGAGGAACCCTGCAACTTGAAGGTATAGTGGTGGCCATCCGTTGTAAGGGGGGTGATAAAAAACCTTGAGACGGATCATCACGTTTTACCCGGAACATTCCAGGTGGATTTGCGTCTGCAATTTTGAGAAATTTGGCCATGACCTACACGTCTGGGGCTGGAGCGGCTACTTCTGCGAGCTGGACGAAGCGTTTCAGAATCAGATCAATAGGCCGGCGCGTGTACGGCTAGTAGACAGGCTGGGGCGCGCCCTTTAGAATATGGGCCAGGATGCCGGCCTGTGTCATTACTTCTCTCTCGGTCAGTTCAGCCACCAGCGTGCCGGCTCTCATCACATAGATTCGGTCGCTCATCCCGATCAGCTCTGGGAGCTCCGATGAGACCATCAGCACCCCAAGCCCCTGGGCTGCAATCTCGTCGATCATCTTGTAGATTTGCGACTTGGCGCCCACGTCAATGCCGCGCGTCGGCTCATCCAGCAAAAGGAGCTGTGGCTCTGCGGCACGCCATTTTGCGAAGACCGTCCTCTGCTGGTTCCCTCCGCTCAGGGTCCCCACCGTCTGTTCGACGGATCGAGCGACGATGCGCAGCTGCTGGACGCGTTTGCGCGCGGCTTCGCTCTCTTTCCGTTGGGAGATCACACCGGACCTGAAAAGCCGAAAAAGCGAGGCGAGAGTAACGTTCTCTCGGATCGTCATCGCGGTGATAAGACCTTCGGTCTTGCGGTCCTCGGAGAGGTAGGCCATGCCTGCGCGCACCAGGCGCCTTGGTCTCCATCCGTTGATTTTCTTCCCGTTATACACGATCCGGCCCGAAAGCAGCCGGCGCGCCCCGAAAATGGTCTTCAGCAACTCGGTCCTTCCGGAACCGACAAGCCCGCTGATGCCGACGACCTCACCGCGGCGCACTGTGAGGCTCAACGGAGCGGACCCAGGGAGCAGTCTGAGGTTCTCCACCGCGAGCAGAGTGTCGTCTGTCGGTCTGTGGAAGTGAGGATACATATCGTCGATCGACCGGCCGACCATCATCTGAATCACTTCGTCTTCGCGGAATCCCTGGCTGGGAATCGTCCCGATGGACCGGCCGTCGCGAAGGACTGAGATGCGGTCCCCAACCTGTCGCAATTCCTCGAATCGGTGTGAAATGTATACGATCCCGATACCCCGCGCTTGCAGGGTCCTCATGAGGGAAAAGAGCCGATCGATTTCGGTCTTCGAAAGGCTCGCCGTGGGCTCATCCATGATGAGGATCTTCGACTCATATGAAAGCGCTTTTGCGATCTCGACGATCTGCTGGTGCGCCGTCGTGAGCCTGCCCAACATGATCATGGGATCGATCTCGAACCCGAGGGAGGAAAGCAGCGCCCGCGCCTGTGCGTACAGCTTCTTCTTGTCCAGGACTCCGCCGCGCGTGAGTTCACGACCGAGAAAAATGTTATGGGCAACGTCGAGGTTTGCACAGAGGTTAAGCTCCTGGTGAATGAACGCGATTCCCCTGTCGCGGGCCTCCCGCGCGCTGGCGAAGCCCACGGCAGCGCCCTCGAGGGTGATTGTGCCCTGATCCGCAGGAATGATGCCTCCGAGGATCTTCATCAGCGTGCTTTTGCCTGCTCCGTTTTCACCCACCAGAACGTGAACTTCCCCCCTGCGCAGATCGAAGGAAACGGAGTCCAAGATTTTAACGTCTGAGTTGCGGATCGGCCTGCCGGAGCTGTCGTAGATGTACTTCGTGATCTCGTGCATCTCGAGAAGCGGTTCGTCCATCTGTTGCTCCCACCTAAGCTGCCCTGCTCCTTATCTTGTCCATCACAATAACGGTTAGAATGATGCCGCCCTGGACTGCGAGATACAGGTGATAAGAGATATTCATCAGGTTGATGCAGTTCTCGATAACCTTGATGATGAGGACCCCGAAAAGGCTCCCGATCACGGACCCGACTCCTCCGAACAGGCTCGTCCCTCCCACGATCGCCGCGGTGATGATCTCGAAAGTGAATACTCCGCCTCCCATGTTCGGCTGGGCCGCATTGACGCGGATGGTCAGAAGAAGACCGGCTAGCGCGGCTAGGCTGCTGCAGAGTACGTAGGTCAACACGTTGACGCGGGCAGTCGGAAGCCCGCTCAGGAAGGCGGCACGCGAATTGAACCCGAAGGCGCTCAGCGCCCGGCCAAAGACAGACCTGTGGATAAGAAACCAGCCTAGAGCGACGATCCCGACCGCGATGTATACCGATGTCGGGAGCCCCAGCAGGTTCGTTCGCCCGACCGCAAGAAGCGAAGGGGGCAGGCGGGTTATGACGTTCCCCGCGCTGACGAGTTGTGATATGCCGTAGAGAATATACCCCGTCCCGAGGGTGGTGATGAACGAGGGAACCTTCATGTACTGAATGATCGCGCCGTTGACGAGGCCGACAAGGGCGCCGATGAGCACGGTGGCTGCCACCGTGAGGTCGACAGGAAGGTCCCAGACCTTTGCCATGAATCCTGTTGCGGTGGACGCCAGACCTACAACGAACCCAAGGGAGAGATCGATACCACCGGTCATGAGAACCATCGTCATTCCGAGAACAGCGATGGCGGGGATCGCGGACTGCCTGACGATGACGGCGGCGTTGTCGATGGACGCGAAGTTGCGGACGAAGACTATCCCAGCGAGCACCAGCAGGACCAGGATGACAACACTCCCATTTTTCAACGTAGTTTGTATGATTCTTCTCATACGGGAACCGTCCGTCTGTAACGAGAGAGGCCGGAGCCAAATACAACCAGGATGATGATTGTCCCGACCAGAACATTCTGGGAAAAGGGGTGGACTCCCAGGAGGTCCAGTACGTTTCGCACCGAGCCGATGATGAGAGCACCCGCGACTGCCATTGCCGCGCTGCCCGCACCTCCGGCAAGGCTGACCCCGCCGATCACGCACGCGGCGATCGTGTCCAAAAGATAGGGGTCGCCTTGGATGGGGTGGACAGTGTCCAGTTGCGCGCTAAGGAGAATGCCTGCGACGGAGGCACAGAACCCCGAAAACGCATAGACGAAAAGTTTCAGTCCGTCGACGTTGATTCCCTCCTGGCGCACGACCGTCTCATTGCCGCCGAGGGCATAGATGCGGTTTCCTGTCGGAGTGAACTGGGTGATGAAGATCCCGATTCCCATCATCACGAGCAAGAGCAGGTCCGAGACCGGGATGCCGAGAAAAGAGCCGTTCCCAATGCGCACGTAAGAGGCAGGGAAACCACCGATCGAGCGGCCGTTGTTCATGATGAGCGCTAGTCCCTGGCTGACTTGCCCGACAACTAGCGTGGTGATGAATGGAGGCACATCCAGCTTCGCAACCACAAGACCGTTGAACAGGCCCATCACGATCCCGACGCTGATCCCCGCAATGATCGAGATTACGATCGGAACACCCTGGAGCATGAGCAGTCCGCTCACCATGGGACAGAGGGCTATCAGCCCGGCAATTGACAGGTCGATGCCCAGGATCACGATGACCATGGTCATGCCTACCGCGCCAATGCCGATGATAGAGCTCTGCCGAACAACGTTCAGGAGGTTGGCAGGAGTGAGAAAGTGCGGTACCAGGAGCGCGGCGGCCGCAAAAGCCGCAACGCCGAGGAGAGAGAATAGGAATCGGCCTACACGTTGCCCCATGCGCTAGTGTTGCTCTTACAGGCGGGAGGCTCCGGCCTGCGCGGCTTCTCTAGTGTAACGCCGCGCAGTTCAAACCTCGTTTGGCGATCAGAACATCTGCTTTTTCGCTTCGTCCAGGTTGTCTTTGCTGTACAGCATGGTGCCGGAGTCAATAACCTTCGGGATGCTGTTGGCCGCGGATTTGTTTTCAATCACTGACACGAGCTTCTCCACTGCGATACTCCCAATCTTCTGCGGGAACTGAGCCATAGTCCCGTAGATGTCACCTCCGGCGAGCAGATCAACCGCCTTGTGCGAGCCATCGACGCTGATGATAACAATTCCTTTCCTGTTCGCGTCGGAAAGGGCCTCGAGTATTCCGTCCAGCATGACGTCGGAGGCGGTGAACAACCCTTGCACGTCCTTGTTCGCCTGCAGCATGTTTTCCGTAACTTGCATGGCGACCGAGTTCGTCCAGTTGCCCGGTTGCTCTCCAACGATCGTCACGCCACTTCCCTCGAGCCCCTTCTTGAATCCGTCCACGCGGTTGTCCCCGGCGACGCTGCCATTCGCGCCTCGAACGACGAGCACCTTGCCTTTGTTGGCAAGAGATTGCACCATCTGCTTACCTGCTTGCATGCCGGCGTTGAAATTGTCGGTCCCGACGAAGGTGATGTACAGGTCTTCGTGACCCTTCGCGACCGGCGAATCCACAGTCACCACGGGAATGCCGGCGTCACGCGCCTTGCCGAGGACAGGAACCACTGCATTGCCGTCCATCGGATTGAGGACCATGCCGGTTACCTTCTTTGCAATCAGGTCCTCCACCTGATTCACCTGCGCTGAAACCGCGGTCTGTTCGCCCGCGGTGACGAGCAGAAACGTATACCCCATCGATTCCACCTTTGCCTTCACGGCATCGGCCAGAGCTTTCTGGAAATCATCGTTCGTGATCGTCTTCAGGCTGAGAGCGATTGTTCCCTTGCTTGCAGAGCTTTCGGCAGCAGTGGATTGTTTTACAGCCGTAAACGTGGTTCCTGCGATCAGAGCCAGCGCGAAAACCTTTGAGAGGTTCCTCAACGAAATAGAGGGGATGGGACTTTTGGGTGTGATCGAAATCATTGTAGTTTTCCGGGGGATTTTGAGAGACGAATCGCTATTTATAGGTCCCCGCGTGCACCTCGCAATGAGTATCTGCCGCTGGCATTTTGAGAATTTTTGCCCAAGAACCTAATCGAAGGACGACAAGTCTCAGGTTGCATCCGCCTGTTTCGATCGAGCCATGGAGAGCAGCATTCGGCGAAAGAATTTCCTCCATTAGAATTTGCCGCCACCAAATTTGACTTTTCATTGCGCGACGGGAACGATTAGTCTGGTTTGAGAGCGAAACTTGATTGAGAATTTTTCTACCATTTTCCCAGGATGTAGCCGGCGAAGTTGGCTCTCTAAAGCGAAGTGAAACCGGCCCCTCAAGTTGCTCTTATTATCGAGACCTCAGTCATCTACGGTCGCCGCATGCTGGCGGGTGTCGCGCGGTACTTGCGCTCGCACCATCGTTGGTCGGTCTTCATTGAGCAACACGAACTAGGCACTCCCCCTCCGACTTGGCTAACCTCTGGCCACTGGGACGGCATTCTCAGCCGACCCACTGATCACGCCATGGCGCGTCTCTTTGATCGGATGAATGTGCCGGTAGTAGACCTCAACGATCTGTACGAGAATCTCGATTTGCCATGGGTTGGCTCAGACCACGTTGGCATCGGTACAATGGGAGCGTCTCATCTTCTCGAAAGAGGTTTTCGAAACTTTGCGTTTTGTGGATTTGCAAACGAGCTCTGGTCCATGCAGCGCTTCAACGGATTTCGCACAGGCGTTCCGCAGAGCAACGGCCCCATCTCGCTATATGAGACCCCATGGCGTGGCCCAAACATGCTGCGCTGGGACCAGGATATTGAGCAAATTGTAAAATGGCTGATAGCTCTTCCAAAGCCAGTTGCAATCATGGCCTGCAATGATGTACGCGGCTTGCACGTCCTCGAGGCCTGCAGCCGCGCTGGTGTACTCGTACCTGAAGAGGTAGCGGTTCTTGGCGTCGATGACGAAGAAATCATGTGCGAGCTTTGTACTCCGCCGTTGTCCAGCGTCGCTCCGAATCCTGAAGGAATTGGCTATGCTGCTGCAGAGTTGCTTGATGCCCTTATGGCCGGGAAGCGGCCTCGGCAATTGCGCATTTCCATTGATCCAATCCGCGTCTTCTGTCGCCAATCAACGGACGTGATGGCTGTCTCCGACTGGGCCGTTGCGAGCGCTGCTCGTTTTATGCGGGAACAAGCACTTCACGGCTGCCGCATAAACGACGTGCTTCACAAGGTTAATATGTCACGCGCGACGCTCGAGAAGCGCTTCCGCAAGCATTTAAATCGTTCACCCAAGCAAGAAATGCGACGTATCAGAATCGAGCGGATTAAACAACTCTTGGCCGAGACGGATTTCACGCTGGAACGCATTGCGGAACTTTCGGGCTTCGAGCACCCGGAATATATGAGCGTGCTTTTCAAGCGTGAAACCGGACAGACCCCCGGCAAATATCGGAGCAAATTCGGAAACAGAAGACAGGGGAGATACTCCTGTCTGTAAGCGGACAGTCCAAAACGGCTAATCGGTAGTCTTACTCTCGCCATTCGCCTGGCAGCACTCCGGTTCTCCTAAAACCTCACCGGGTTCTTGCCACGGCGCGGCCTTAGGTCAGTAGCCAACCCCTCCAGGCAGCCGCTTCGCTTGACGCGCTCCAGGGCGTCCTTGCCGATCTATGAATGCTCCAGGAGCCGGCAGCTAAGGAATCCTGGCTGGTTGAGGCTACCGCGGCACTCGAAACCGAGCGCGGCGCGTCTTTTTTTGGCCTTTTCCCCTAATAGGTTTTGACCACTTTTTCGTCTTAGCATCCTGAGCTATGTTCGTGCGTCCAAGCGCTCTTGCAGCTGTTCGCCGAGGGGAACCGGCCATTCTGGACGCCAACCAGCGCGTTGGCAGCGCGTACGGGGCTCGAACCCGTCTTTCAGCCTTGAGAGGGTGCTGATCTACTTTTATAAGTATCTTATAAAAAGGAACTTATGCACTACACTCTTTTCTGTTGCTGCGTTTGTTGCTCAGAACGCCTCCGCTTTCTTCCTCGCCTTTCCCCACGACTTCTCAAGTTTTCGGGCTAGGCCGCGCTCGCGGCCTGCGGCAGGAACTGTCGTTGGATGCCGCGCGACAGATGAATGCCTTATTACGAGTCACTTACGACGGAAGATTGGTTGCGGTACGCGAAAGTCATAACATAAGTCATGAGATGTCGCCCACCACCGGTCATGTCGCAGACGTCGATTCAGCTGCTGCTTCTGGCCGGCGCTTTCCGGCTTGCTGGCACGCCGTTGCTCGGGTTGGTTCGCGATACGCGATAAGACCGCTCCGTGGCACGGTTGTCCGTCCTCCGGACATCCATTGCATACCAGATTGAAACCGCGGAGTTCCTTGATCGCATCGGCAACGCTGAGCAGGCGGCCGCTGTGATAGCCTATCAAGCTACCAGCGAAGAGATCCCTAGAGATGCCGGCCTGGAGCTGATCAAACATGGACTGCCTGGGCATACGAGCAATACTTGCCTGAGGCAAGCCGAACATTGATGAGCGATCCGAATCCAAGAACAGCAAGGCCCATCTACCTCAATTCAATTCCCGTATCTCTTTTCCAATATGCCGGCTTGCTATTCCCTCAATCAGACCGAGCGTTAGGCTTCGATTGTTCTAGTTGATTGCGCGGTGGATCGTCAGGTGGGGCTTCCTCGGTGGTGATTTGAAACCCGATGTTCGGGAACGGCTCTGTGACTGCCTTCGAAATGTTTTTATGAAACTGTACGTAGGTAATCTCTCCTCCTCCACTGGCGAAAGCGAGCTACGCGAGCTCTTCTCGCCACACGGTACTGTCACTGACGTGCACCTGGTAACCGATCGCATGAGCGGTCAATCCCGTGGATTCGCATTTGTCAGCATGGGAAATCGTCACGAAGGCCAGGCAGCTATCAATGCGTTGGGAGGCCAGCTGGTAGACGGGCGCAATTTGACGGTTAATGAGGCGCGTCCGAAGACGGAGCACCATCAAGATCGCTCGTTCTCACGCCGTCGTCGCTAAGTCGATTCTTCATCGGAATTTCCGCTGCTTAAAAATGAGGTGGAGAAAGAGAAATTCTTCCGGAGTAACCGGTACCGATGCTCACCAACTATGGGGAGAAGTACTCGGCGTCGACGATAGAACTGACCAGGAGCGAATGTTTACCATTTACACTCGCGGCGGTAGCTTTCTGGTCA
>Ga0306920_100009213_pt1 | contig 13154 bp, 10 predicted proteins | sample flu12Cox44000170_FD_204666 | JGI IMG/M metagenome (GOLD analysis project Ga0306920, IMG submission 204666) | Lab enrichment of tropical soil microbial communities from Luquillo Experimental Forest, Puerto Rico - flux4day.12C.oxic.44.000.170 (v2)... | ecosystem: Environmental > Terrestrial >... | reverse complement strand
GAGTGTCTCGCGATGGATCCGGCGAGCCCCGAGAGATGCAGATCCCGTCAAGCAATGGCTGGCGTTCCTCAGAAACCATCGCGAGGCCATTGCGGCGATGGACTTTTTCACCGTCCCAACACTCACGTTTGGTGTTTTGTACTGTTTTTTCGTCATCGGCCACGACCGGCGCAAGATCCTGCATTGCAATGTGACGAGAAATCCACATGCACTTTGGATAGTGCAGCAATTACGAGAAGCATGGGCCTACCAACAGTCGCACAGATTCTTGCTCTTCGACCGCGACACAACGTTTGGCGCCGAGGTGGTGTTGGCTGTGAGAGACATGGGAAGCGAGCCAACTCGCACGGCCTTTCGCAGTCCGTGGCAGAACGGTGTTGCTGAGCGCTGGGTAGGAAGTTGCCGACGCGACTTGTTGGACCACGTGATCGTCCTCAATGAGCGACATCTCAAACGACTGATGTCTTCCTACCTGCTCTATTACCATGAGGACCGCACGCATCTTGGACTCGCGAAGGACACGCCAGTAGGTCGTGCAACAGAAATTCGCGCTGCGGGTAAAAGCCAGATTCAATCCTTTCCAAGACTCGGCGGGCTGCACCATCGCTATGCGGTGGCAGCGTAGACTCAAGAGCAATAGTTCTGAAGACCAAACTCTTTTCTTGCAACCCGGCCGAGGCACGGTTCACATTTTCTGCGAGCATCTCTCACCGGACGACGATTCACTGCAATCCCAAACCGAAAGGCTTACGCGAATGAGAAACAAATCCTTTTAATGTTTTGCACAACGATTTGGCGAACGACACCGACAATACGAGAAGAAATGGCTGGATCTGCCCTGGCAGCGGGTGCGCGAGTCGGTCGAAGTGAAACTGTTTACGGAGGGCGGGGAGCTCTATGTGCTGGCCAAGAGCGAAGGCCGGCGCGCCAAAGAGAGAGCCATGCGCAGGAAAAAGCTGGCTCGCTTGTTGCGTAAGTTGCGAGCCATGCAGCGCAGCTGCCCGCGACGGGATCAGCTGTTGTTACGCATCGGCGGCGCACGGAAAGAAGCGGGCAGCGCTTTTCGTTTCCTGCACCTGCAACTCCCTGGCGAAGGTCAAGCGGTGACACGTCAGAGCTTCCGGTTCCGGGTCGACCGGCCAAAACTCACCGCGGCGGAGCTGCAGGATGGTCACTATTTGCTGCGTTCGAACCTGGTGGGCGAGGATCCCGCGGTGCTCTGGGAGCGTTATGTACAACTGGCACAGATCGAGGCGGCCTTTAAAGCCATGAAGAGCGAGTTAGGCATCCGTCCGCTGTATCATCAGCTGGGCCATCGCGTGGAAGCGCACATATTGGTGGCCTTTCTTGCTTACTGCTTATTAGTCACGCTGAAGAATCGACTGCAAGTTCTCGCTCCGGGCCTCACGCCCAAAGCCGTTCTGGAAAAACTGGCCACCATTCAGATGCTCGACGTCTGGTTACCCACGACCGATGGTCGCTGGCTAGTGATGCCGCGCTTCACACAACCGGAAACAGACCAGGCCATTCTGCTGCATAAACTCAAGCTCGAGTTGCCGCAGCAACCGCCGCCTCGGATCAAAGCTCAGGTCCCCGAATTCCCTGCAAAAGCTCTCTGCCTGTAGTGCCGACCTTTTCGATCGACCCGTTGAAAACCATAGAGTTAGCCTGTTCGCTCTGCCCTTATTGCGAAAGACAGGCTAGTGCTTATATTTAGGAATTGTCAAGAAGAATCGCGGAAGTGGTTGGTAAACGACGAAACCGGTAACTTCACCACGCGACTTATCAGGAATTTACCCTCACTCGTATCGCAGCGCCTGTGTTGGCGCAATCCGGGATGCTCTTCGCGCGGGCACGTAGGCCGCCAGAATGGTCACAAGAAACAGCGACGGCACTACGACGACATAAGCCGCAAAGTCGACTCCGCCGGCATTGAATAGCATGGAATTCATGAGCTGTTCGACGGCGAACCCCATCGCGAGCCCGATCACTGTTCCAATCCCCACGAGCAGAAGGCCCTTGCCCATCACCAGGCGCAGCACGTCCGACCTTCCCGCGCCAAGGGCCATGCGGATGCCGATCTCGCGGGTTCTGCGGCTGACGTTGTAAGCAATGAGCCCATACAAACCCGCGATGGTGAGTAGCAGGCCTGCCGCACCCATGGCGCCGACCAGGTCAACGGCAATTTGCGGCCCTCTCACGGCCATGTTCAGATACAAATCCTCGTAAGTCCTGGTCTGGAACATCGGCAAGTTTGCGTCGAGAGCGCGCACAATTTCCTTCATCGGCTGAATCAACTGCAGGGGATCTCCACTGGAGCGCAACATCAGCGTCATTCGTGAGAGAGCGTGCTGGGCCAGCGGCATATACACGAGATCCATCGGCCTTTCCCGCGAGTCTTGGTATTTAATCGTCTGCGCAACGCCCACGACCAGCAGCGGAATCCCAGCCCCATTGTCGAGGCGGATGTATTTGCCCACGGCATCTGCGTTCGGCCAATAATGTCTGGAAAACTGCTCATTCACTACGGCAACACGCGGCGCATCCGCCGTATCGGAGGCGAGGAAGCCGCGGCCACGCAGCACCGGAATCCTCATGGTCTCGAAGTATCCCTCATCCACCGTGTCCATCGCCGAGCTGAAATTCTCTCGGTCGCGCGGCATCTGGAAGCCTTCGGGAACGAAAGCCAGGGCATCCATGCCCTCCTGACCAAACGGAACAGAGTGCGTGAGGCAGGCGCTCTGGACTCCGGGCGTTCCGCGCGCGCGCTCAGTTAGCTGTTTATAAAACTGGCTGGTCTGAACCGGATTGTATTGCTCGAGACGCGGATCGAAGCTGGTCATTAGGAGATGGTCTTTCGCGAAACCCGTTCCGCCAAGCATCGTGTGTTGGAAGCTGCGGGCCATCAGAAAAGAAGCAGCGAGCAGCATCAGGGATGTGGAGACCTGTGCCACCACGAGGGCACTTCGCCCCCACAGGCGTTTGCGTCCCTGTACATCCACGTCAGAGGACTTGAGTCCCTTCACAAGGTCGGTGCGAGTGCTTTGCAGAGCCGGAGCCAAGCCGCAAAGAAGCGCGCTCAGCGCCGAGAGCGCGATGCATACCACCAAGACGCGCGTGTCCATTTGGAATGGCACGCCAACGGGCAAATCGGTCATAAACACTATGTTTCGTTTGCTGTGGAACCATGCGACGATGCCGTAGCCGACGGCGGCACCCCCCACTCCGCCCAGACACGCCAAAATGAGGCTTTCAGTCAAGAGCAAGCGGATGAGGCGGAATCGCGCGGCGCCTAGGGCGAGGCGCACGGCGATTTCGCGTGTTCGCGCGCGGGCGCGGCTGAGAAGAAGCCCCGCGACGTTAGTGCAGGCTACCAGCAGAACCGCAAGAGCAAGCGTCACGAAAATCACGCCAAATCTCCAATTACCGTCTTCGAGAGTCCGCGTTTGGAACTGCGTGTATACGGCCGCGCCCCGTGTGCGGTTGAGTTTTGGGTATTCGAGTTCGAAATTTTTTGCGAGCACGCCAAGTTCATTGCTGGCTTCCTGCAGAGTCACGCCCGCTCGCAGACGCGCCTTGACCCTCAATTCGCGATCGTCGCGGTCCTCGAAAAAGTTCTTTTGCGGGTTGGTTGAAAACGCGCGCGCCATGGCCAGCGGCACGTAAAAATCCGGCCGTCCGAAGATCAGCATGCCCGGGAAGGAGTCCGGAGCCACGCCAATCACTGTGAAGTCCTTGCCGTTTAAGCGGACAGTCCTGCCTAGAACAGAGGGGTCGCTCGCGAATTCGCGCTTCCAAAAATCCGGTCCGAGCACCACCACAGCATCGCGGGCTGCCACTTGATCTTCGTCCTCCCGGAAACCGCGGCCCAGGCGCGGCTCGACGCCGAGCACGCGGAAGTAGTTGCCGGAAACCAGCATGCCGCCCCGGATCCGCGGCGTGGCTCCCGGTTCAGCGCTGAAGCCAACCTCCTGCATATCTGCACTGGCGATCACGCCGTCGTAACTCGTGGTTTTGTCTCGAATATCCAGGTATTCGCGATAGGAGAAGTCCTCGAGGCTACTATCGTGCGTGGTACCCGCCAAAGTAACCACATTGCTTGAATGCGGCACGGGATAGGGCCTGAAGACCAGCCCATCCACCATGCTGAAGGTCGCTGCCACCATCCCGATTCCCACGGCAAGTGTGATCACCACGAACACGGTCAGTCCGCGCGTACGGTGCAGGCTGTGTACGGCGAAGCGCACGTCCCGCAGAAAATTCTCGATCATCAGCATTCCGCGCTCGGCGCGATAATCTTGCTTCATGGCCTCCACGCCGCCGAACTTCAGCATCGCCTGGCGTCGTGCCTCAACGGCTGATAAGCCAGCGCGAAGATTCTCGTCCGTCTGCAAGGCGATGTGTTCCTCAATCTCTTCTCTCAATCGTTCTTCCTGTTCCCGCCTTCGCGCAAAGTTGAACAGTCGGCTGAAGAAGCGCCTTAGAGACCTCATGGCAAATCCTCCGCTTTCACTTCAAAGAACCGTGCGATAATCGCCGCCGTTTGTTCCCAGTCATTGGTCTCGGCCTGCAACTGCTTGCGTCCCTCACGTGTCAGCCGATAGAAGCGCGCCCTGCGATTGTTCTCCGAAGCGCCCCACTCCGACGCGATCGCGCCCTCTTGCTCCAGTTTCAACAGCACGGGATACAGCGTCCCTTGATTCACGGCAAGCACATCTCCGCTGATCTGCTCGATGCGCCGCGCGATGCCGTAGCCGTGCTGCGGTCCTAGGACATCGAGAGTCTTGAGGACCATCAACGCCAGCGTGCCCTGCAGGACCTCCTTTTTCTGTTTCATTAGCACCGCCGTTTTGGTTTCCAACAGGAAGGATGTCACAAGGGTCACTATTTTTGCGGGACCAGTTTTAAATTTTCAGGCAACGCCGCTGCCAGTGCTTTCTCATCGCCGTGAAGAATATATCGCGTCTCCCTCGCAATCCTCCACGTTCCCAAAGGGCAGCGGATGCCGGAAAGACATCTGTCGCACCAGAAATACCATTTCGCCCACATCTTCCCGTTGATCGCATCGTTCGGTTTAGCCAGCCAAAGCGTCGTGGAGCCATTGCCGCACTTCGGGCAGACCTTAGGTGAATACCCCATCTGAACCAAGAGGAACTCTGCGTATTCCGGTGAGAATTGTTTTCGTATTCCTTGAGCAATTTCATCCTTGCTCACGTATTTGACTTTGCATTCTTTTCCCATGTGAAAACTCAATTCTGATATGTGCGAGCGGAAAACAGGATATCGCAAATTCCCGTGGCCAAAGGCATCTGCTTGATTAACGGCGTAACCGCCAAGTTGATTTTGGCAACGGGGGAACTTACCGGTTTCGCGACAAATCGGGACCTAGAACAAAAACTGACAGCTTTGACAGATCACTGTGTTTGAAGTAGCGCGGGCCCTGTCATCGCTCTGTCAGTGGAGAAATGCTATGCGCAAGCCGGATGTGAACACCAACTCGTTCTGTTTCTTGCCGATGGGAGGATTGGTGACGTAGGCGTCGCTAAAGTTATTTTGCCATCCCAGCCATTTGACGATCTTGGTTGTGGTGCCGAAATTGAAATTGACTCGATAATTGCCCGCATTGGATGTCAGATCCGGAAAGAAGGCTACGTTCTGGATCATAGACGTGTTTTTGCTCAACTTTAGTTTGAACTCTTCGCCCACCTGGCCGGCGCCGAGGTTGCGTTGAATCTCCACGTAATCCTCATGCGTGAAATTCATCCCGCCCAGCAGATCGAGGGTGGTTCTCTCAAGGCGAATGACGTGGTAGCCGAGGCCCCCTCCTTGCACGAAACGCAAGTTCAAGTCCTGGAGAGCGTCGCTCATGAAATCGGTGTTGGAAAACAAGAACAGCCGCTCGGTCACGTCACGCCCAAAGCGTACACCACCGCTGTTTTCATTCGCAGTGATGTGTGGCCGCGCGCTGGGCAGTTCATCGACCGAATAAATCGATTGGGCGTAAAGAGTCAATTGATCGCGATAGGTTTTGCGCAAGGCACGAAAAGCAAATCGGAAGTTTCGAATGTCACTGTTGCCGCTGGTCAAGTCAAAACCGGCATCCACACTTCCATCCCACCCATAGAAAAGGTTTTTGCGCTGAGACCTCTCGTAAGCTGACTGCTCCGCATCATCGCGCAGAGCCGCGACGCGCTCCTTCGGAGCCTCGACTGCACCGACGTCCGTGGCAACTTCGAGCCTCCCTTCGTGAATGGTTACCTTGCCCACCACGGTCTTTCCGTCTGCAAGCTCTACGTACAAAGGCAGGTCCGAACGCAGTCCCTGAATTTCCGGCCATGATACCGATATTTCCCCGGCAACCGTTGTCCTGATCACCAAGGTCGCAGCGTCAGACTTCACAATGGAACCGGTCAACCGGTCTCCGTTCCTGAATGTGACTTGGTCGGCAAACAGCGATGAACTGCTAATTGCCAAAAGCAAAGGGAGCGTGAATCCAAGCCTCCGCAAGGGTCCCTCCTGGATTCCGTAGCCGTCGCACGGAATGGCCTCGGCACTCTCCCGCGGCCAGGAGTGCACAATCGTGCATGGAAGTCAGCGCCAATCTGCATTTAAGCAAAACGAGAAACATATCTCTAGGGCAATCCGTAGTTCCATGGCTACTCGCTCCACGTGCTGGAGCGGTGTGGTTCGGGGGGGTTCTGGAGTCTAGCGCCTAATAAACGCCGAAACCGTGAACTTGAGAAACGCCATTCCAAGTGATGGCATAAGAGCGTCGGCTCCCTCGACCCGAGGCGCGTCCGTTTTATCCAAGCCGCCGACAGAAGTGCCCTCAAGGAATGGCGAGAGTCGAACGACAAGAAGTTATGGGAGAAGGCAGTAACTGTTCTCGAAAGCTGGAATCTTATGCCAGAGGAGATAGCGAAGAAGGTAGAGAGGCCCCTCAACGACATCCGGAAGTGGATAAAAGCATTCAACCGCGGTGGTATCGAGGCCCTGAATCCGCCACGAAAACCGCCGTTTGACGCCGCGAAGCGCCGAGAAGCGTTGGAACAAAAAGGAAGACGGATCCTCGAGATCCTCCACGACAGGCCTAATTCTTACGGAATAAATAGGAGCAACTGGAATCTTCCCTCTCTTGCGATGGCCTATCGTAGCAAGCACAATGTGGCGATTTCGAGCAGTACGGTGGGTCGTTTTCTCAAAAAATCTGATTACTCTATAAGGAAAGCACGCAAGGTTCTCTCAAGCCCTGATCCCGATTATCGAGAGAAAGTGGAATTGCTCTTAAACACGCTGCACAGCCTGAAGGCAGACGAGTTGTTTTTCTTTGTAGATGAACTAGGGCCACTGCGGGTCAAGAAATACGGTGGGCGCACGTTTGTCGGAAGGAATGAGCCGTGTTCCATCCCACAAAAGCAAGCTGATCGGGGCGTTGTCACCATGGCGGGGGCGCTCAGCGCTACAACAAATCAAGTGACATGGCTTTATGGGCCGTCCAAGGACACATCAGCGATGATCGACCTCATAGAGGTCCTGTTCAACCGACACCGCGCCGCTGCTAGGTTGTACATCAGCTGGGATGCGGCTTCTTGGCACAGATCATATGGTCTTGTCGAATGGCTTGATGCGTTCAATGCAGAGACGCGCAAATCCCAAGAAGGACCGCTCATCTACCTCGTGCCGTTACCAACGTCATCCCAGTTTCTGGATGTCATCGAAGCTATATTCAGCGGGATGAAGAGAGCAGTCATACACCATTCCAATTACCGGTCCGAGGAAGAGATGAAGGCCGCGATATCTCAGCACTTTGTAGGGCGCAACGCCTACTTCCTGGCGAATCCCAAGCGAGCAGGACAGAAGATTTGGGAGCTGGACTTTTTTGCAGATTATGACAACCTCCGTTACGGAGATTATCGCGACTGGTAGCGGACGATTTCATGTGGCGAAATCGGAGCGCATGGGGCGGCAGCCAAGTATTTGGTGCCGTTGGCGCGCGCCAACCGTCACGTCTGTCTGGACCTGATAGTCTCCTACCGACCGAGAAATCCTCAGTGCCGCGGCCCGCAGAGCGGACCGGCGGCTGCGCGCAGGGATGTTGCGGAAGTACCGGAAACAGACCGCCAGGACTTAGCCCGCTTGCTCGAGCACTCGCGGCACGAGATGGAACGGATGGCGGAACAGCTTGCCCAGGAGATGGGTGATGCTCGATCAAAGCACTCGAACAGCGATTCTGAAACTGCACCAACAGGGGCATAGCAGCCGCGGCACAGCACGAGCTCTGCAGGTGTCGCGTGGCGCGGTGCGGGACGTGCTCCGCTCCGGGGCCGAGAGCGTGCCAGCCCTGGTGCGCGAGGAAAAAGCCACACCGTATCGAGACCAAATCGTGGAGCTTTACGAACGCTGCAAAGGCAACCTGGTTCGCGTTCATGAAGAACTCCTCGTTTCCGGGGCACAGTTCTCTTATTCGGCATTGACGGCCTTTTGTCGGCGTCAGGGCATTGGGCAAAAGCCCAAGAACCCTGGCGGGGAATATCACTTCTCATTAGGACAGGAGATGCAGCACTGTGTGCGGGACACCCACTCACATGCAACGGCATCTATCTCCGCTGCGAAAGAATGGCTGGCCGAAATCAGCTATGGATGGCGCGCAGTAACAGTAAAACTCTTCACAACGGAGTTCAAGGATCCGATCGAACTCAACAATTTACTCGGAATTGTCAGGAATGGAACTCTGCCGGAACGTAAGAAGGCGGCCACCATTCTTGCGAGGAAACGCGGGATTCCTAACACGATGACGGCAATCGTTCTTCATGCGTCACCAAAAACTACCAGGCGCTATTTCAAGGTTTACACGGAAGCAGGGGCAGCAGGGCTTTTCAGTGGGAGACCGCGCGTAAGACAGCCAGCGAAGGACGCGGAAAAAACAAATCGCATCCTTGAACTTCTTCATTGCAGGCCGGACTCGATTGGATTTAATCGGATGAATTGGACTCAAGATGACCTTATCCAAGCATACGAGGCACGGCATCACGAGACCATCTCCAGGGGTACCCTTGCCCGACTCATCAAAAAGGCAGGTTACGGATGGAGAAAGGCACGCAGGGTGCTGACTAGCCCCGATCCTAATTACCAGGAAAAGATGGAACTGTTGGTGACTACGCTGAGATCACTCAAAGCGAGCGAAGTGTTTTTGTTTATCGACGAATGGGGCCCTGTTCAGGTGCGGAAACGTCCTGGTAGAGCATACAGGGACAAATACAGTGTCCCGAGAATTCCACGCCATCAGGTGTCAAGGGGAACAGTGTCACTTGTCGCCGCGCTCAGCGCCACCACGAACCAAACAACATGGATGTTTGTCGCATCGAAGGATACGCGATCCATAGTGGACCTCCTTGAAATTCTCTATAACCAGTACCACGGAGCATCCAAGCTATACGTCACGTGGGATGCAGTGGCCTGGCACAACTCAACCGTACTGACCGAATGGCTGGATGACTTCAACGAGGAGAACAAGAGAGAGACCGCGGGCCCCGTGATCGAATTGGTCCCGCTGCCGACCTCGGCGCAGTTCCTCAACGTGATTGAAGGAGTTCTCAATGGCATGAGCAGAGCGGTGATTCACAATTCCGATTACAAATGCACGGAAGATATGAAGCTCGCAATCTCAAGACATTTCAATCAAAGAAACCAGCATTTCCAGGATCATCCAAAACGGGCGGGAAGTAAGATCTGGGAGATGGACGCTCTCCAAGAACTCGATGTTCTAAGGGCTGGAGTCTAGGAGAATGGCGGACGTAGCGGACATATTCTTGATTGATGGCACGGGATTTTTGGAGGCCAGCCAGAAGTCGTTCCTAGGCGCGCCGCTTCTGGTGGTCAACGGTGAAGATCATACCTTTCTATTTGGGGTAATGAGAGACCTGCTTAGGCTCAGGCAGAAGCTGGGAATTAAGCACGGCGTCTTCGTCATTGGTGAAGAGGCCCACCAAATCACAACCGACGCGAATATCGAAAAAACTGTCACTTTCCTCAAGCAATTCGGCATCGCAGTTGTGCATGATCCCCATGTTCGTGCTCTTGATCTGTGTGCCGGCCTTGCATCGCTGGTGACCCACGTAGTGACACAGGACCGAGGCCTTTTGCAGCTCGCTAAAGAGGGGCGCCGTGTTGTTCTTTTCGACGAAGAGGCCATCGATGTCTTTACCTGCGAGACTGTGATTTCTAGGTTCAGCATCACACCCGACTCGGTCCCCGGTTTCCTGGCGCTTACCAGCGGCGCAGAGCACGCGGTCTTAACCAGGCGTGAAGCAATTGCATTGCTGCAACAGCCTGGAGGTCTTGCCGAGAAGATAGCTGATCCATCCGTTGTCTCGTCCCGTAAAATTCGAAACAAACTCAAGGCAAATGGCGACGTTATTCTCCGCCGTCTCAAGCAGTTCTCGCCGAGCGGTCATTCCCCTTGTTTGCACCTACACCGCGAGCAACTGAAAATCGATATCGACAGCGACGACAATGGTCAGCTCCTTGCGACTCACGCGTTTTATTCTCTCAGGCGATTGCTGCGAAGACCTGCCAAGATTCCTCTCGGTCCGCAGGAGGCCAACTTAGCCTCTCCTAATTTTCAAGTCATCGAAACGGAGATGGGTCTCCAGAGCGCTGTGGCAGCGCTCCGTGCGTCACAGTGCTGTGCCGTCGATACTGAATCGAGCGGGAGGGATCCGCATTCTGCTGAGCTATACGGCATATCGATTTCCAGCAAGCACGGTGAGGCGTTCTATATCCCCACGCTGGAGCAGGATAGTAAAGGAGTTGATCGCTCCCGAACAATGGCTGTTCTCAGGGAAGTATTTGAGGGTTCCATCGAAGTCTTCGGGCATAACCTCAAGTACGACTACGTCCTACTGAGACGGAATGGAATCAACATCGCCAACATCGGTTTTGACACCATGCTTGCTGCATATGATTGCTTTGGCGATGCAGATTTCCTTAATCTGCAGTATCTAGCCAAGCGCCTATTGGGGAGGACCGTCAGAGCCCACAAGGACATTGTAGGTCCAAGCGGCAGCCTCCTCGATGTGCCATTCCATGATGTTGTTCATTATGCTTGCGAACATGCTGACGCTACTTTGCAGTTAGCTGGTGTTCTGCAACAGGAACTCACGCGTCGAGAGATTGACCAACAATACAGAAACGAGACACTACCGCTGGTCAAAACGCTGGGCGACTTGGAATGCGATGGTGTACCGGTTGATGTCAACAAGCTGAACAGCATCCGAGACGCATTGGCGGAGCAGGCATCGCACGTAAAAGAAGCCGTGATCGGCCGGGCCGGCTCTTGTTTCAACTTAGAGTCGGACGAGGAGGTCACGGCTGTACTTAAAATGGATCCAGTTTTGGCGAAGGTCATCTGCTTTCGAAAGCTCAACGCCAAATTGCTTGAGGAGTTGGCTATTGCCCACGAGACTGCAAGATTGTTGGTTAGATACAGTCGGTGCCAGAAGAGACTTCGCCATCTTGAAGCTGTTCTCGAGTGTGTCCAGAACGGCCGGGTGCATCCTGTATTCAGTCAAACAAGGACGGACCATTGCCGACTCTCTTCCGTCAAGCCAAAATTGTTCGATAACGACAATATTAAGGACCTCCAACTATGCCTGCCCGGAGGTTTGCGGCAATTCTTCCCTGACCCGCGAAAAGCTTTGGGTATTCTTGCCGATGAAGCCGGCGATAATGTTCTCCGCAGCGACCTCGTTGCTGCAGAGGGGTGCTGTCGTTTAAAGAGTATTCCGCGGCTCGAGGACGGCGATCATTTTCAATTTCTGCTCTCTATCGTAACCGGCGTCTCCGATCACCAACTGTGCAGGAACTTTCTCCTGGGCCGCAGTGCCGTTGCGGCTATTCGTCATGATTTCCAGGCTCGGTATTCATCGACATTTTTCTGGCTTGACAGATTCTTCAAGGAGACCGCTGCGAACGGTTTTGCCTCAGCTCATGGGCGGCGCCGATATTTTGATGGTCTCCGAAGTTCGAATTTGGAGAAAAGGAACAGCGCAGTGCACTCTGCCGTGAAATGGTTGCTCCAATGGTGAAACCGTCATGGCTCATTGGGGAGCACTACTTCGGCTACGCTCCCAGTCAATAATCAGAAGAAGATAAAGGATAAAACTGCCGTTCGGCAATTTTATCCTTTACGTCACACTCCTCTTGGACGCCATCGGTCTCAGCGGCTTTCTTGAACGGCATGGGCATGCAAAGGGTGATTCCTTTCTCCCCTTTGCGGACTTGCCGCTTCCGTTCGAGCCATCCGTTGTAGGTGTTAAGTGGTCCGGGTTGCAGGTTGCGCCGCGTACACTGTTCGAGCGCAAGCAAGGCGTTTCCGAAGCTGTAATTATGAAAGGCAGTGTAAGCTTCGAGCATTCGCCCCGGCTTTTCGACCGCCTCCCGCAGTAGTTCTCCCCAAGTAGCGTGTTGTCTCTCTGGCATTTGGTTCCTCCTTTCTTCCTTTTTTCAGGCGTGATTTCCGCTTGAAAAAAAGAACAAATGCCCTTCGTGGCGGTCCCCGGCGCTTTACCGCACGCGCTGTCAAGGCCGCGGACTTTGCGTTCATCGAAGCGAAGTGAAGAGCCTTGACAGCAAAAGCGGGCGGGGAAGCGCACTCTTGCGCCAGGAAGGGCAAGGAAAGAGGGCTTGTTCCTGGAGAGCGTCAGACTTTGGAGAAGGTGATTTGCATTGTACGGTTGGCTTGTCGGCAGTTTCTGGCTTCCGACCATCTAAAACTGGTCATGTCGGCCAACACTACAACCGTTACGAGGACTTCCGACCGGCCCCACAGCAATAAGGTGACTGCTTGGTGCGAGGCAGCGATTCCGCATCCGAGATTTTTCTATAGGGTAAGTTCCATCACCGCATAGAATTACTCCCTTCAAGATCCTTGGCAGCAAATTCGCATTCGCGTTTTTGTCCTTGACAAGGATTGTTTCTTATATACTATCGTGTATAAGAGAAGGAGCTTCCGTGCAGCGTACAGAGTTCTCAGATCGCGAGCGGCGCCGCCGCTCCCGTTTGGCACAGATCGTTCACGCGGCTCGTTTCCTCCGCGGCACCCTCTCGGTGCGGTCCGTCCGCTGTGGAAAGCCCGACTGTCACTGCGCCCACGG
>Ga0306920_100009209_pt1 | contig 13155 bp, 11 predicted proteins | sample flu12Cox44000170_FD_204666 | JGI IMG/M metagenome (GOLD analysis project Ga0306920, IMG submission 204666) | Lab enrichment of tropical soil microbial communities from Luquillo Experimental Forest, Puerto Rico - flux4day.12C.oxic.44.000.170 (v2)... | ecosystem: Environmental > Terrestrial >... | reverse complement strand
TGACGTCGAGCGGCGTGCGCCAGATGCTGGTCGGGCTGGCGTAATCGGGCCCGGCCGCCACCAGCACCGCGCCGCCCTGGCGCACGTAGCGCGCGATATTGTCGAAATAGATGATCGGCAGCACGCCTTGGCGCGCGTAGCGGTCGAAGATGATGAGCTGAAACTCGTTGATCTTCTGCTGGAACAGCTCGCGCGTGGGGAAGGCGATCAGCGACAATTCGTTGATCGGCGTTCCGTCCTGTTTTTCCGGCGGGCGCAGAATGGTGAAATGGACGAGATCGACGCTGGCGTCGGATTTGAGCAGGTTGCGCCAGGTTCGCTCGCCCGCGTGCGGCTCGCCGGAGACGAGCAGCACGCGCAGCTTGTCGCGCACGCCGTCGATGGAGACGACCGCGCGGTTGTTGACGGTGGTGAGCTCGCCCTCGAGCGGGGAGGCTTCGATCTCGACGATGTTGGGCCCGGCATGGGGTATCGGCACGGTGATGCTGCTGTTGGCGCCCACGCGCACGTTGCGGCTCTCGACCGGCTCGCCGTCGCGCCGCACCGTCACCTGCGCCGCGCCGCCCGGTCCGCCCTGATCCTCGACGCGGAAGGTGATCGTCTGCGCCTGCCCGACGATGCCGAAGCGCGGCGCGGTCACCAGCGCGACGCGACGATCGCGCTCGTCCTTGTGCCCGGTGATCAGCGCGTGCACGGGTGCGGAAAAGCCGAGCGCAGCGACATCGCCCGGCACGTCGTGCACGCGTCCATCGGTGATCATGATCGCGCCGGCCACGCGGTCCTGCGGCACGTCGGAGAGCGCCGCGGAGAGCGCAGTGAACAACCGCGTGCCGTCGGTCTCCCCATCCGCCTGTCCGGCCTCGACGAAGCGCACCTCCAAGCCGGGGATGCGGCCGAGACGTTCGGCCAGCGCCGCGCGCGCGGATTCGGTCTGCTGCATACGGTCGCCGAACTCCTGGCTCGGGCTCTTGTCGACGACGACGGCGGCGACCGAGGTGAGGGGATCGCGATCCTCGCGGGTGATCGAGGGATTGGCGAGCGCGAGCACGAACAGCGCAAAGGCGACGGCACGGATGAGCCCCGCGCGGGTGCGCGCAAAGACGAGCAGGAGCGAGAGCGCGAACGCAACCGCGACTGCGGCCCATATGATGTAAGCCGGTACGAGGGGAGAGAAGGAGATACCGAGATTCAACCGTTCAACTTCCTTGTTTCGTCGCCCCCGCCTCCGTATTCGCGATCACTGCCCCAGCCGCTCCAGCAGCGCCGGAACGTGGACCTGGTCGGCCTTGTAGTTGCCGGTGAGCGTGTACATCACGATGTTGACGCCGGCGCGGAACGCGAATTCGCGCTGGCGCGGCTCGGCCGAGACGAGCGGCAGCATGGCCTGGCCGTCCTGGCGCATCGCCCAGGCGCCGGCTAAATCATTCGAGGTGATGATGATCGAGGATACGCCGTCGCCGGCGCGCGCCGGACGGCTCGCCGGCTCGTCGTCGTTGACGGCAGGCAACGCCTCCACCCACAGCTGGCCGGTGTTGAAGCGGCCGGGGAAGTCCTTGAGCAGATAGAACGTCTTGGTCAGCACGTGATCGCGCCGCACCGGCTCGAGCTCGGGGATGTCGAGGGAGGAGAGGATCGCGCGCAGGGCCTGCATTCCGGGCCCTTGCGTCTCGCCGCCGGGGCCGGAGGGCGCCTCGACCGCGTCGCGCGTGTCGAAGAGAACAGTGCCGCCTTGCTTCATATACGCGTCGATATGCTCGAGCGCCTCCCGCGACGGCTTGGGCGCGCTCGGCACGATCGGCCAATAGATCAAGGGATAGAAGGCCAGCTCGTCGCGCGCGGGATCGAGCCCGATCGGCTCGCCCGCCTCGAGCGCGGTGCGCTGGGCGAGGAACAAGGTGAGGCCTTGCAAGCCGGCCTTGCTGATGCGGTCGACCTCGGCGTCGCCAGTGATGACGTAGGCGAGCCGCGTCTCCAGCGTCGATTTCAGCGCCTGCTCGTCGGCGCTGGTGGCCGGCGCCTGGCTCTGCGCGAAGGCCTGCGGCGCGGCGCAGAGCGCCGCGGCGAATATGGCGATTGCGAGCGCGGTGGCCGCCGGCCGTCGCCGCCGCACGAGTCGCGCGATCCCGCCGGCGAGCAGGAAGATGACGAGCGCGTCGAGCGCCAGCAGCCCCAACGCAGCGAGCAGGATCGGCCCGCGCAGATCCCGCGGTTCACTCGTTCGGTAAGGCTCGCGGGGCGCGTTGAGCGCGGAAATGTCGAGCGGCGCGAGCCGGTCGGTGGGCGCAAGCGCGTTCACGGCGAGCAATCCTTCCGGCGGTCCGTAAAAGCCCGGCGGGTGATCGGCGGTCGCGCGGCCGCTGAACGTCACCGGCACCGCGCGGGCGCTCGGCGGCGCCGGCCCGAATGCGCCGAAGCCATCGAGAATGCGCGTCGGCGGTAACACCTCGCGCGCGTCGCGGGCATTCGGCGTAGTGGCGTCGCCTGCTGTCGTTACCGAACCAGCGAGGGAGACGATTCGCTTGAGCATCTCGACGAATGTGCCCGATAGCGGCAGGTCTGACCAGCGCGTATCGGCGGTGACGTGAAACAGGACGATCAGTCCTTTGCCGCGACGCTGCGCAGTCACCAGCGGAGTACCATCGACGAGCGCCGCCCAGGTGCGCTCGGTCAGCGTCGCATCGGGCTCGGCCAAAACCTGGCGGCTGACGGTGACGTCGCTCGGCACCGCCATGCCGAAGAACGGACTTTCGTGCGGGAAGGCGCTGAGTTGCTGCGGCTGCTCCCAGGACAGACTGCCGCCGAGAATGCGCCCGCCGCGTCTGAGCCTGACCGGCACGAGCTCGTCATCGCCGGCGGCAAGCCGCGGGCCGGCAAAGCGCACGAGCACGCCGCCGTCTTCGACCCAGCGCGTGAGCTGATCGCGCGCCTCGGCCACGTTGCCGACGTCGGCGAGCATGATCATCGGCAGGTGCTGCTCGAGGAAGCGAGTCACCGCCAGCGCCGGCGAGCCGCGCTCGGCGAGCCGCACATCGGCGAAGGGCCCGAGCGCGCGGGTGAGATAGTAGGTCGAGGCGAGCAGCGGCTGCGCGGTATCCACGGTCGAGCCGGTGACCACGCCGACGGAGCGCCGGCGCCAGCGCTTGTCGAGCAGCGCCACCGCACCGGCGGAATGCTCGGCGGCGATCTCGAGCCGCGCGATGTCGTTGCGGATCTCGACCGGCAAGGTGAACTCGGCTTCGCTTTCGCGCGCGCCGTCGCTGAAACTGAACGAGGTGTCGCCGAGCGGCAGACCTTTGAGATCGAGCGCGCGCACCGTGCCGGTTTCGGCCGCGCCGCCCGCCGCGCGCAGGACTTTCACGGTCAGCGCGCCGGCGGCGTTGTCGGCGCCGGCGAGCGCGTGCGCGGTCGCAAGCCCGCCCTCGACCACCGTGATGGGGCGTTGCTCGATCAGCCGTCCCAGCGCTGCGACGAAATCGCTGCCGCCGCCGAGATCGACGCCGTCGGTCAGCCAAACCAGCTCGACCTCGGGGGTGGCGGCGAGAAACCGGCCGAGCGCCGGCAGCGCATCCGCGCGCTCCACGGCATACGGCTTTGGCTTGATCTGCTTGAGGCGCACGCGCGCCGCCGCCGGCGGCTCGAACGAGATGTCGCGGGAAGGCTCGGAGAGCGGGATCAACGCGACGCCGCGATGATCCGCCTCGGCGCGGGCGATCAGATCCTCGGCGCTGCGCATGCGCGCGTCCCAGGTGCCCGCGGCGGGAAAGCCGTCGTCGATCAAGAGCGCGAGCGGCGCGTTGCTGGTCGAGGTCGCCGTCGGCGGATTCCACAACGGCCCGGCGGCGGCGATGATCACCAGCGCCGCGAGCGTCAAGCGCAACAGCGTGAGCCACCACGGGGTGCGCTGCGGCGTCTCCTCCCGGGGCGGGATGTCGAACAGGAGCCGCGTCGGCGGAAAGGTGATGCGGCGCGGCTGCGGCGGGATGAGGCGCAGCAGCCACCACAAAACGGGCAGGCTCAACAGCGCGAGCAGCACCAGCGGCTGCGCGAAGCCGAGCGGAAGCCCCGCGATCATGCGCGCCTCCCGGCTTGCACGGCGAAGCTCAGGCGGCTGCCGACCATCGCGCCCGGGGGCGGCGCGCCCAAGCGTGCATGCAGCGCGAGCAACAGCTCGGTCGCCGGGTGGTCGGTGCGATGAATGGTGAAGCTCCAGCCGAGCTTGTCGGTCTCGGCGCGGATTTCCGCGCGGTGACGCGCCACGCGGGCCTCGTATTCGCTCTTCCAAGCCTCGGCGCGGCCGGCGGTGATCGAGCCCGCGCCTTCCGGCTCGATGAACTCGACGCGGCCGGAATAGGGAAAGGTCTCTTCCGCCGGATCGACGATCTGCACGGTATGGCCATGGGCGCCGGTGGAGGAGAGCTGCGCGAGCGTGGCGCGCACTTGCGCGATGGGGCTCCAGAAATCCGACACCACCACGATTTCGGCGAGCGAGGAGGGCGCAAACAGCGGCGGCAGGCTGGGCCGTTCGGCGACATCGTGCACGATCGCGTTCGCCATCTTGTCCAGCACGTTTCGGCTGCCGGTCGGCCGCATCAGTCCCGGGATGCCGACGCGCTCGCCCGCCTGCACCAGAATTTCGGCAAGCGAGAAGGCGACGATCAGGCAGCGCTCGAGTTTGGAATCCTGGGCAAGCTGCGAGCGAAACGCCATGGACGGCGAGCGATCGGGCCACAGCCACACTGTATGCGCGGCTTCCCATTCCCGTTCGCGCACATAGAGATGTTCGTCGCGAGCGGAGCGCCGCCAATCGACCCGGCGCGCCGGCTCGCCCGAGAGGAAGCGACGGTATTGCCAGAAATTCTCGCCCGGGCCGGCGCGTCTGCGGCCGTGCAGCCCATGGATGACGGTGGCGGCGATGCGGCGCGCCTCCAGGATCAGCCGCGGCATGGTTTGCGCAAGCGAGAGGGCCTCGCCGCTCGCGCGCTGCGTCGCCCTGATCTCTTGCTTGTCCGCGCGCTGCCTTGCCGCTGCCATGCGACTACCCGATGCGGGCCGTGAGCCTGCCGATAACGCCTTGCATGCTCTCGCCGTCGGCGCGCGCGGCGAAGGTGAGCGCCATGCGGTGCTTGAGGATCGGCTCGGCCATCGCCACGACGTCGTCGATCGAGGGCGAGAGCCGCCCGTCGATGAGCGCGCGGGCACGCGCCACCAGCATCAACGCTTGGCTCGCGCGCGGGCTAGCTCCCCAGGAGATCAGCTTGCCGATCTCGCCGCTCTCGGGACCGGGGCGCGCCGAGCGCACGAGACTGAGGATCGCGTCCACCACGGATTCGCCGACCGGCAACCGGCGCACCAGCCGCTGCGCCGCCAGCAGCTCGTCCGCCGTCATCGTCGGCTTGGGCTTGCTCTCTTCCGTGCCGGTGGTGTCGAACACGATTTTGCGCTCAGCGTCGCGGTCGGGATAGTCGACGTCGATCTGCATCAAAAAGCGGTCGAGCTGCGCCTCCGGAAGCGGATAGGTGCCCTCTTGCTCGATCGGGTTCTGCGTCGCGAGCACGTGGAAGGGGCGGGGAACGTCGTGCCGGTTGCCGGCAACTGTCACGTGGTGCTCCTGCATCGCCTGCAGCAGCGCCGACTGGGTGCGCGGGCTTGCGCGGTTGATTTCATCCGCCATGAGCAGCTGCCCGAAGATCGGTCCGGGAATGAACCGGAAGCTGCGCTTGCCGCCGGGGCTCTCGTCCAGCACTTCGCTGCCGAGGATGTCGGAGGGCATGAGGTCCGGGGTGAACTGAATGCGGCGGGCGTCGAGCCCGAGCACGATGCCCATAGTCTCGACCAGCTTGGTCTTGGCGAGGCCGGGAAGGCCGATCAGCAGCGCGTGACCGCCGCAGAGCACGGTGATGAGCGCCTGCTCGACCACCGGCTCCTGCCCGAAGATCACGTTGCCGATCGCCGCCTTGGCGGCGGCCACCTGGGCGCCCGTCGCCTCCGCTTGGCGCACGATCATGTCTTCGAGCTTTTCCAGCCCATCGCTCGCTACCGCCATGACGTCAGCTCCTTCTTCTCTATCCATGGTCTGGGCCGGCCGGTGGTTCGGATCGTCTCGCCAAGCCCATCCGATTTGACCAAAAAAGGTGCAACATTCGGGCCGCGCGCGCCTTTGCGCAGGCGCAGCGGTTTTTGCCCGAATCCCTCACAACTGCTGGAGATTACGCTATTTTCCACTGGGCGCGATCCTGTCTCGGCGCAGCTCTGCCACGATCGCCCCAGAACCCCGGCCGCTCCAATTGGTCGTGAATGCCTGAACTCCTTAGCTTTTTCCGCCCGTCATAGGCTGGGGATAAGCTCGTTCTACACACGACCGCAGTGGAAAACCGCCGGTCACCGCACAAGTCCCAGGCGAACAATGGCAGACCAAGGGATGCCGCTGCACTCAACTCATCGTGAGGCGGCAAGCGCCTGTGGGCGGTGGCCCGCGCCGGTGGTCACCTGGGGTAAGGAGACAGGGCCGTGAATGCCAAGCGCGCCAGCCCTCGGCGATCGGGCGTCGCTCCGCCCCCTGGCGGCGAACTGCATAAGGGCAGCCCGGTCTTCCTCGCGCTCACCGCGATCGGGGTGGTGTTCGGCGATATCGGGACGAGCCCGCTCTACACCCTCTCCGTCACCCTCGCCGCGACCGGCCATGCGCTGCCGACGGCGTCCGACGTGCTCGGGATCGTCTCGCTCATCTTCTGGGCGCTGATGGCGATGGTGTCGCTCAAATACGTCGTCCTCGTCCTGCGCGCCGATAATGACGGCGAAGGCGGGATCCTGGCGCTGTTGTCCGTGGTCGAGTCAGACCGCATCGCGAATGGTCCCGGCCTTCCGATCTTCGTTTTGCTCGGCATCGTCGGAGCGGCGCTTCTGTATGGCGACGGCGCCATCACGCCGGCCATTTCCGTGCTTTCCGCCGTCGAGGGCCTCAAGCTGGTCGCACCGGCCCTCGACGAATTCATCGTGCCGCTGACGCTCGCGATCTTGGTGGGGCTGTTCATGATCCAGCGCCGCGGCACCGGGAAAATCGGCCGCCTCTTCGGCCCGGTCATGGTGGCCTGGTTCGTCGTCATCGGCTTGCTCGGTGCGGTCAACATCTACGCGGTGCCCGCCATTCTCAAAGCCTTGAGCCCTGGCGAGGCGGCGCGTTTCATCTTGGCAAATCCGCTGATCGCGTTCGCGGTAATGGGTGGCGTGTTCCTTGCGCTGACGGGCGCGGAAGCGCTTTACGCCGACATGGGCCATGTCGGTCCCAGCGCCATCCGCCGCGCCTGGTTCGGTCTGGTGCTGCCGGCGCTGCTGCTTAACTATTTCGGCCAGGGCGCGCTCATCCTCACTACTCCCAACGCGGCCGACAGCCCGTTTTACAAGCTCGCGCCGGAGTGGGCGCTGCTTCCGTTGGTCGGATTGGCGACGCTGGCGACGATCATCGCTTCGCAGGCGCTCATCTCCGGCGTCTTCTCGCTGACGCGCCAGGCGATGCAGTTGGGGCTATGCCCACGCATGCGGATCGTGCCGACCTCATCCGAGGAAGCCGGTCAAATCTACCTGCCGACGGCGAACTGGTTGTTGATGATCTGCACCTTGCTCATCGTCGTGCTGTTCAAGACCTCGCAGAATCTGGCCGGCGCCTACGGCATCGCCGTGTCTGGCACGATGTTGGTCACGACGATTCTCCTTTATCGGGTCGCGGTCGAGCGTTGGCGCTGGCCGCCCGCCGCCGCGATCTTCATGATCGTCGTGTTCGGCACGGTCGACGCCACCTTTCTTGCGTCCAACTCGCTCAAGATCGTCGAAGGCGGCTGGTTTCCGATCACCGTCGGCGCTTTCATGGTGGGATTGATGCTCTGCTGGCGCCAGGGCGCTTCCCTCACGCGCCATCGCCTGCAAGAAATGTCGATGCCGCTCGCGCGCTTCATTGGCCATATCGACGAGATGGTGGTGGCGCGGCCCCCGGGCGTGGGCGTGTGGATGACCAAGGTCGCGCACGGCGCCTCGCCGGTGCTGCTGCATCACGTCACGCAGAACCGCGTCTTGTACCAAACTATGATCCTGATGACCGTGGTACCGGAGCGGCGGCCGCGGGTGCCGGTCGCGGAGCGCCATTCGATCGAGCACCTCGGCTGCGGCATCTACTGCATCCGGGTGCGGTTCGGCTTCATGCAGACGCCCAACATCCCGTTGACGCTCAAGAATTGCAAGACGCTCGGTTTGGAGATCGATCTCGATCAGGTGCACTATTACATCGCACAGGAAATCGTAGTCCGCCGCGAGAAAAAGTCGGCTATGGCGGCCGTACCATTTGCGGTTTTCGCCTTTCTCACCCGGATTGCGAGCCATGCGCCGGACTTCTTCAAGATCCCGCATGAAAAAGTGTTGGAGGTGGGCTTCCACATCGAAATCTGAACCGCGAGCACGCCAGGACAATCGTGCGTTAAATTAGGCTCTGTGCCTCGCCGGCAACGCTGAAATGCTACACTGATGTGCGATTAGTCCCAGATCGCAGCCATGACGCAAAAAACGGAACAGACGCGGCGTGGGCTCGAGGCCATTGCCGGCGTGGCGCGCGAAGCCGCGCGCAAGGGCCCGCCGCCGGTGCATCTGTGGAATCCGCCGTTTTGCGGCGACCTAGACATGCGTATCGCGTCCGATGGCACTTGGTTCTATCTCAAGACCCCGATCGGGCGAGCGGCGCTGGTGAAGCTGTTCGCTTCGGTGCTCAAACGCGAAGGCGACAAGTATTTCCTGGTCACGCCGGTGGAGAAATGCGGCATCACCGTCGAGGACGCGCCGTTCCTCGCGGTCGAGCTCAAGGCGGAGCGGGGAAAGCAAGGCCAGCTGCTGCATTTCCGCACCAATGTCGATGACTGGGTGGCGTGCGGGCGCGAGCACGCGCTGCGCTTCGAGCCCGAGCCGGAAACTGGCGGCCTTAAGCCTTACCTCCACGTCCGCCGCGATCTCTGGGCTAAGGTGACGCGCGCGCTGTTCTACGATCTCGTCGAGCTCGGCGAGGAGCGCGACATCGGCGGGGAGCGCATGTTCGGGGTCACCTCGGAGGGAGAGTTCTTCGCCATGGCGCCGGCGGCGAGCTTACGGGATTTCCGATGACCGACGTGGCGCTGCCGAGCGGCACGATGAGCGATGACTTCTTTCACCGCGCCCGCGCGCGGCTCACCCTCGACGTGCCGCCCGCGCTCAACGATCCGGCGGCGCAGGCCAAGCGCGGCGACCTCGATCTCGACCCGATGTCGTGGGAGCGCGCCGGGGTCAAGGCGACGCGGCCGGCCGCGGTTCTCATTCCCGTCATCGATCGGAGCGAACCCACCGTCTTGCTGACGCTGCGGACCGAGCTTCCCAGCCATCCCGGGCAGATCGCGTTCCCCGGCGGCAAGATCGATCCGCATGACCGCACGCCGGCCGATGCCGCGCTGCGCGAGGCGCGAGAGGAGATCGGACTCGCCCGCGCCCTGATCGAGCCGATCGGCTATCTCGACCTCTATCTCACCTTCTCCGGCTACCGCATCCTGCCCACGGTCGCGCGCATTCGCCCCGACTACAAGCTCGCGCTGTCCTCGGCGGAAGTCGCCGAAGCGTTCGAGGTGCCGCTCGCGTTTTTGATGAATGCACAGAACCACGCGCTGCACAGCCGCGACTGGAAGGGCGTGACTCGCAGGTACTACGCCATTCCCTTCGGCGAGCGCTACATCTGGGGTGTCACCGCGGGGATTTTGCGGAATTTGTACGAGCGGATTTATGAAGACTAAATGGCGACTCGGCGAAATGGACACCTCGTCCGAAGCGCGAGACCGAGCGTCGTTGACTTAAGGCCACCGACTGGGACAGCAGAGCGATGATCCGCTTGTGACTACACTCCCGGACCAAGCGAACACCTTGAGATCCCAAGATAATTCCGCGGCAGGTCAGCCGGCCGGTGTCGCAAACGATACAAATCCGTACCAAGCATTATCAAGGACTTACAAGGGGTACGGTTTTCTCTCTGCAACATGCATGCAACATGGTAGTTCGTTTTTCCCATGTTGTCGCGTACCCGCCTGCCTCCTGCCGGCTTCATCGAGCCTTGCCTCCCATCTCCCGCCGAGCACCCGCCGGGCGGTCCCGGTTGGATTCACGAGATCAAGCACGACGGCTTCCGGCTGATGGCACGCCGAGACGCCGCCGGCGTGCGGCTGCTGACGCGGAACGGCATCGACTGGTCCGGGCGCTTCCCGCTCATCAGCGAGGCCGCCGGCGGCCTCAAGGTACGCTCGTGCCTGATCGACGGAGAGGCGGTCGCCTGCGACGGGGACGGCCTACCGTCGTTCGACCGGTTGCGCTACCGCCGGCAGGACGGCGCCGTGTTCCTCTATGCCTTCGATCTGCTCGAGCTCGACGGGCGGGACCTACGGCGCGAGCCGCTTCGAGGTCCGCAAGCGCCAACTCGCCACGCTGCTGCGCCACGCCCGCTGCGGGCTGCAACTCAACGAGCACATCACCGAGCTAGGCGACGTCGTTTTCCGCCACGCCTGCAAACTCGGGTTCGAGGGCATCGTCAGCAAGCGTCTGGGCTCGCGCTATACCTCCGGGCGCACCCGCAACTGGCTCAAGATGAAGAACCCGGCGGCGCCGGCGGTAAAGCGCGAGGCGGAGGAAGAGTGGGGCTGAATCCAAGCGGGGGTGCTTCTGTGGCAAACGACGAGCACGTCGCATTGCTCAAGCAAGGCGTAGACGCCTGGAACGCATGGCGTGATGAGAACCCCGACATCCGTCCGCACCTCAGAAGAGCACGACAGCTACCAGAAGAGCTTGGAGCGGCTCATGCGCGATCTGCGCATTGAAAAACAGGACAGTAGCAGCGCCAAGACAATGATTGGCCGTGACGCCCAGGAGGATTGACGATGACGTCCAATGCGGAAAACGAGAAACGCGGCGAGCTCGCCGGTAGGGCGGACGGCCGATGCTGGGCGGAGCACACGACCGAGCATGACGACCTTCGCAGGGTGGCGGCAATCGAATTTCAGCCCGGATTGGATTGCTATAAGGCTCTCTGCGATGCCGTCGACCCCGACGACGAGTTCTCGGAAATGGAATTTAAAAGATATCTGTTCGGGGACGAGAGCGCCGTCCTCACAAACGAATATTTGGCGGCGTTCATCGAAGGGGCACGACAATTCTTCCTGGAAGGCGCGCCCAAGATCTAACTGCGCGCAGGCACGGCCATGCCGCCGAACTTCGTCCTGCTCGATGCGGTCCTGCCCGATGTAGCGCGGCTGGTGACCGCTATGGTGCAAGCTCGTGATGCAGTCGAGAGCCGCTCCTGGTCGCACCCCCAGGAACCGACGACCGAGGAATGGTGGGCCGATGTCCTGGCCGATCCGCGCGCGAGACTACGAAAGCGGCGCAGCGACTACACGGCCAAGCACACGTTCTACCGGCTTGCCGACGAACCGCGCGCGACCATTCTTATCGCCTGTAGCAAATGCGAATGGAAAGCAGCCTACCAACGTGCCGAGCTGCTCGCGACACACGGGCCCGCTTATCCGATGCCCAGCCTGCTCGAGCACCTCGCCGCACCGGGCTGTCCGAGGCTTGGCTCTCATTGGGATCGCTGCGGCGTGCACTACGTCGAGCCAATCGAGGGCGCGCGATAGCTCTTTGGTGTATCGACCCCCGAGCCAGATCGGCTCAGCAATCTCCGAAATCCTATCACCAACGCCACTAATGGGTGTAAACTGAACGGGCCGCGAGGCGGTGGAACGCCTGGCGGCCCTCATCGCAAGCCATCCGGGTTGTTCCAATGGCCGCGATTAGCAGCAGCATAGCACAAACCGAAAAATCACCCCCTCGAGCGCGCGACAGCCGCGCGGCACTGCGCTCGCGCGCCCGCCGCCGAGAGATCGCCGACGAGGTGATCGAGTGATCCGGCGGCGCGAGTTCATCACGCTGCTCGGCGGTGCGGCCACGTGGCCGCTCGCGGCGCACGCGCAGCAGGCTGAGCAGGTGCGGCAGATCGGGGTGCTGATGGGAATGGCCGACGATCGGGAAGGACAGGCCCGAGTGACGGCGCTTAAGCAGGGACTTCAAGAATTAGGATGGACCGACGGCCGCAACATCCAAATCGAGACACGCTTTGGTGGGGCCGACATCGGCCGCATACAGGCTGACGCAGCAGAACTCATGGCGCTCGCGCCAGACGTACTCGTTGGCCAAGGGACGCCAGTCGTCCGGGCACTGCGGCAGGCGACAAGCTCCATTCCCATCGTTGTGGCGGCGGTCAACGATCCCGTCGAGCAAGGCTTCGTTTCGAGCTTGGCGCATCCGGGCGGGAACATCACTGGCTTCACGTTCATCAATTTCCAAATGGTGGGGAAGTGGCTGGAGATGCTCAAAGAGGCCGCCCCCGGCGTTGCTCGCGCTGCACTCATGTTCAGCCCGGACACGTCCCCCCATTATTACGTCTACCTGCATTCGTTCGAGGCCGAGCCGCGGTCAGTCGCGGTTGAGGTGACGGCGGCCCCTGTTCGCAACACCACCGAAATCGACGCGGCTATCGCGAAACTTGGACGCCAGCTCGGCGGCGGGCTGATCGTTCCGCCGGATGCGTTTACCCTTGTCCATCACGAACTGTTCATCAGGCTGGCGCAGCAGCACCGAGTGCCGGCCGTCTATGCCTATCGGGCATACGTCGCGGAAGGTGCCTTGATGTCGTATGGACCCGAGCCCTACGACAGTTACCGGCGCTCAGCTTCTTATGTTGACCGCATCTTGAAGGGAGCCAAGCCAGCCGATCTTCCCGTTCAGCAGCCCACGAAGTTCGAACTGGCGATCAATCTCAAGACTGCGAGAGCGCTCGGCCTCCAAATTCCAGATAAGCTGCTCGCGATTGCCGACGAGGTGATCGAATGATGAAGCGCCGCGCGTTCATCACGCTGCTCGGCGGCGCGGCCGCGGCATGGCCGTTCGCGGCGCGCGCGCAGCAGGCGGCTTCGACCGTTCGCCGGATTGGCCTTCTATTGCCTGGCAACGCGCGCACGACAGCAGTGCGAGGTCAGCTGGAGGCATTTCGCCAGGGGTTGAAGGAATACGGCTGGGTCGAAGGGCAGAACATCATCGTCGAGTACCGTTTTG
>Ga0306920_100009207_pt1 | contig 13157 bp, 13 predicted proteins | sample flu12Cox44000170_FD_204666 | JGI IMG/M metagenome (GOLD analysis project Ga0306920, IMG submission 204666) | Lab enrichment of tropical soil microbial communities from Luquillo Experimental Forest, Puerto Rico - flux4day.12C.oxic.44.000.170 (v2)... | ecosystem: Environmental > Terrestrial >... | reverse complement strand
TGGCGACCGAGCCGGCCCCGATCGGTCCGACGTAGCGCGCCTTGTCGCCCATCGCGTCGAGCACCGGCTTGTAGCGGTTGAAGATCTGCTCATCACCGCCGACCCACAGCGCAAGCCGGCCGGTGCGCGCGCCGCGCGGCCCGCCGCTGACCGGCGAGTCGAGCATATAGACGTCGCGCTCGGCAAAGGCGGCGTGCACCTTGCGCACCGTCGTCGGCGAGTTGGTCGACAGGTCGAAATAGGCCTTGCCGCGGCTCATCCCCGAGAGGAGGCCGTTGTCGCCCAGCGCTACGGCTTCGACCTCGGGCGGGCCGGGGAGCGAGGTAAAGACGACCTCGGAAGCCTCGGCGACCGCACGCGGTGTATCGGCCCACACCGCACCGGCGGATAGATAGGGTTCGGCCGCCGCGCGACGCAAGTCGTGGACGGTCAATTCGTGGCCGGCCTTTTGCAAATTGGCCGCCATGCCGGAGCCCATCATACCCAATCCGATGAACCCTATCTTCATCTCGCCCTCCCGCACTCAGTTCCTGTTGGGGACCAGCGCTACTTTTTCTCGAACACGTCCTTGGCGACGAGCGCCGCCGTCATCGCTGCCGGCCAGCCGGCATAGAAGGCAAGATGGGTTATCACTTCGCTGAGCTCGTTCCTGGTGAGGCCGTTGTCGAGCGCCCGCTGCAGGTGGCCGGTGAGCTGCCTTTCGCGGCCGAGCGCGATCAGTGTCGCGCAGGTGATCAGGCTGCGGTCGCGCTTGGAGAGTCCCGGGCGCTCCCAGACTTCACCAAAGAGTACCCTCTCGCTGAGATCGATCAGCCCCGGCACGATGTTGCGGACCTGATCGCGGGCCGCCGAGGGTTGTGTCTGCGCCATGGTTTCCTCCGATTTTGGTCTGCCAATTCGATCGAGCTTTACCGTAGCACGAGGTTTTCAGCGGCGGTCATATTTCCACGCATGCCGGAGCTGGCGATTACACAGAGCTCACCACCGGGTGCCTCTTGGAGTTCGGCTGGTCGGGTCCCCTTTGTTCTTCGACCCGGTGTCCTCCGACAGCAGCAGATCGACGGCGGCCACATAATCAACGCCGGCCTCGGCGCAAGCCGAGTTTACCGGCAGATCGAAGCGGTCCTCTGTCTCCATTGCCTCCGTCAATGCTCGCTTCAGCCGCGATCGCCACAGTAGCATTGACGATATTCCGACGGCAGAACGTTGCCGGTCGCACAGCGAAACGCGCGGACCGCTTGCACGTCGCTTTGGCCGCCAGAGAGTTGAGACCAGTAAAACTGGCTCGAGACGGTGAACATCGCGTGCCAGCGCGCGCCCACCGCTGGCTCGTTCTGGATAAGCGCGTAAAGGCGTTCGAGGCTCGGCAAATCGACCCGCGGAAGGCGCCACTCTTGGGTGAATGTGTATTCCGCCCGCCAGATCGCCGGCGCGCCGCCGCCAGCTGTCGCCTCCGGCAGGTTGGTCAGAGTATAGGTCGTGTGATCGAGGATCCCGCCCGCGCTATCGTACATTACGGTTCGGAACGCGGGGTTCTGGCCAAAGATGGGGCTCAGCGCCGGTGTAATTAGTGTAAAAGCGTAGAATCCACCAGCGTCGCCGATGAGGCGAAAATCGTCCATATGGGTGTGCCCCGCAAGACTGGCGGCGACGGTATCGTCATACCGGCGCAGGAGGGCGAAAACAGGTTCCGCGTAGGTTTCTTTACACATCGGGATGATGCCGTCGGGACACGCCCCCCGCTGAAGCGTTGCGAACCCGTCGATTCCAGGCGGCAGGTGATAGATCATCCAAATATGGGTGTGCGCTTGCCGCGCAGCCGTAAGTTCCCCCTGGAGCCAAGCGAGCGTTGTGCTTGCCGGATCGGCATCCCCCGGCGAACCGCAGGCATTGCGATGTCGCGGTGAGAAGAAGACGGTATTTACCGAGAGCACTCTGATCCCCTGGATCGTTACGCCGTAATTACCGTAACTGGTCCAATCCTGGTCGAAACGGAGACCGCGGTTGCTGCCGACCAGTCTCTGGACTATCGGCAGGGTGTCGGCCAGAAAGGGTCCGCCAGGTTGCAGGAGATAGTCGCCGCACACATCATCGTTGTTGCCGAGCGTCGGGAGGATCGGAGTGTTCGGGAAAGCCCGTTCGAGTTGTTGCGCCAGAAACAGCATCGTCCTGCGCACAAACACGCGATAGGCGGCATCAGAGTGCTCTGTCGCCGCGGCATCGAAGGCGCGACGAAAGTTGTGTGCAAGGAAGTCGCCCGTGAAAAGCACAAACGAAGGGTGCGGTAGCGTTTCTGCCGCCTGGTGTAGAGCCGAGCGCAGCAGCATCCAATTCGTATCTGCCCAATACCGCCCGAGACTGGTTTCGCCCGAACTCTCAAGAATTGCCGGCCATTCCTCCGGCTCGGCCGCCGTTAGCTGGTCGACCCGGCTCAGCTCGGCCATCGGATCAAAATGCAGGTCCGAGAGCATCAGAAACTGCCCGGCGGAGGCTGCTCCCACACCAGCACTCTGGTCCCCCGTTCCCCCTGTCGCGGAGGAAGAGGCGAAGGCAAGCATCACACCCAGCGCAAATCCTATGACTCTAATGTTCGCGTCATAGATACCGGCCTTCGTCGGTATCGCGCTGTAGGAAGCTGGTTTCGGCCGGTCAGAAAAAACCCGACTAACTCCGCACGGGGTGCACGCTCGGGCCGGCGCCCGGGGCCGATTCCGCCAGAATTCGCGGCCGGGCCCCCAGCTGTTCCTGGCGGCGGCCAAGCCACACCGCGTTGGCGAGCCATAGGGCGGCGATCGGGATCACGACCAGGGCAATGCCGGCCGTACCCAGCCCCAGCCATCGCAAAAGGGCGACCGACCAAGCCCCGACCTGGTCGCCAGCACGGTAGACGACGGTGTCGATAAAACTCTTGGCCTTGTAGCGGTCTTCACGCGGCACGACGGTAAACAGCACCTCACGTGTCGGCCGTGCAATCGCATAATCGGCAGCGCGGCGCAGCACCTGAAAGACCGCCACCGCGGCGATTGTCGGCATCAGGGCCAGCGCGCCAAATCCAATGATCGTGAGCGCCGGGAGCAACCCCAAGGTCAGGGCGACACCGAACATCAGCAGGATGCGTCCTGTCAGGAACAGCTGCACGCCGAGCGTCAAGATATTGACCAGCAGGTCGACGGTCGCGAAGAATGCGGTCTGCGCCCCGCGGTCGTTAAAGCTGCGACTGACGATCCCCGCCTGCTGAAAATAAAGAAATGTCGAAGTGATCGCGAACAGCAGCAGAAAGATGCTGACATTGAGGAGATAACGCGAGCGGAAGGCGTGAGTGATCCCGGCGAGCGCGCTCCCGCCGATCGGAACATCGGCCCGGTCGGCCGAAGGCTGGTGATGCAAGGCCGGCGACAGGCGCGAAAGGCGACCGACCGCGAGGACGGCGATCTCGAGCAGCATCGCCGCCCCCAGCAGGAGCAATGTGGGTGACACGTACCGCGCCAAGGAGGCCGTGACGCTCGAACCGACGATCGCGCCGATCGTCGCCCCAGCTGCAATCAGCCCGAACAACCGCTTGCCCTGCTCAGAGCTGAACAGATCGACATTCAGCTGCCAGAACACCGAGACGACGAACAGATTGAACACCGAAACCCAGATGAAGAACACGCGTCCGACCCAGATGGTTTGTCCCGGGTCGGACCAGCGAAGGGCGGCGGCGAAGAGCACGATGTTGGCGGCGAAGAAATGGTAGGTGATCGGAATGAAGCGGCTGCGTGGCAGTTTCTTGACGAGATAGGCAAACGGAATATTGAGCAGCAGCATCCCGGCCAATGTGCCGAGGAACAGCCATTGCAGATTATTGACGCCGCCCGCGACCCCTGCCTGGTCCCGGATCGGGCGCATGATGTAATAGGACGACAGGACCGAGAAGATATAGAGCCAGCACCAAGCGACGACCGGCGCCTCCTCCGGTTTGACTTCTACGAAACGGCGGAACAAAGCGCCGAGGCGCGCCGAGCCGGTCGGCGCGGTCTTGTCCATGCGGCTGTGGTCGGTCAAGCAGGGCTCAGTGGAGACTGGCGACGAGCTGCCGGATTTCCGCGGCCGTGTGCTCGCCTCCCAGCGGCGTTCCCGGGACCAGATACTTGCCCATCGCCAACCCGCCGACGACAACGGGCTCGAAACCAATCTCCCGGATGAGGGCCGATGCGGCGGCGATAGCATTGGGGTCGTCACCGGCGATCGGCACTGCGACCAGCTCACCCTGCCGGTGCGCATCCCCGGCGAGCTTCGCATAGCTGATTGCATTGAACGCACGCACGATACGGGCGCCCGGCAGCAATTTCGCCGTCGCTAAGCCGGCTCCTCCTTGCTGCTCGACCCATTTGACGATGTCGTCGCCGTCACGGCGTGCGATCGGGTTGCTCACATCGATCACCAGCGCCTTCTTGGCGAGCGCATTTCCGTACTCTTTGCCGATCTGCTCCATCGCGGTGTAGGGAACCACGATCATCACGACGTCGGCAAATTCGACCGCTTCGGCAACCGTCCCGGCGTGCGCCAGCGGCCCGAGCCCTTCCACCAACCCCTTCAGGTCTTCGGGGTGGCGGGATGAGAACATGACCGGATGCCCGGCCTTGACGAACAACGTGCCGAGCGCACCGCCTTCGCGTCCGGCGCCGATCATGCCGATCTTCAGGGGTGATCCGCCGGCCGCCTGCGCGAGAACGGTCGCCGGCCACGAACCGAGCCCGAGACCGGCAATGCCGCATGCAGTTAACAGCAAAAAAAGATCGCGGCGGCTGCGCACGATTCGATCGTGTATCATAATCGCCTCCTCGACTTCCGCTGCAAGATATTTGGTGGATCTGGGCACTCTAACCGGCAGTTCTTGACACGTCGAGGTATCCGACGGTCAGGCTAACGCCGATGTTCCCAGGGCCGCTGCTGGATCAGCGCGACAAACTTTGCCCGCTGCTCGGGCGACAGTGTCGCCAAGAACGACAGAGTTATGGGCGCCAACTCGCGCATGAACGTGCGGCGGGTCCGCCCGGCTTCGTCGAACAGCTGCAGGACTCTCGCCTCGTCTGCGTCGGGTTTGGCCACCTCCGACCATGCGTTCCCGATCAACGGGTCGACCGCCTTGTGCATCTCTTGCATACGTGCGCGGACGGCCTGAGCATATTGCTCAAATGCCTGAGTTTGTTTCGGGTCGAGCGCAAGCTGCGCCCCGATACGCTCTAGCCGTTCCTGCGCATTCAGCGGCGGTGGCGGCCCCTGGATGCGGATCCACAACGCGCCGCCGATGAAGCAAAGGTTGAGCGCCAGCGACAGCGCCAGCAATCCCCACAGCAGCAGCTGCCTCCTCGCGCCACCATGGGCCGCCAGTGAGGCCACAGTCACGTCCGGAAGCCCTCTCCGAGATCGCGCAGGAACCCGCTAGCTGAGTCGAACAATTCGGGCAGGAAACTCGCGTCACCTAGCTGGCGGGGTGCACTGAGCGCGAGCGAGGTGTCGCTGCCCATCGCGAAGCCGAGCCAGCCCGCGACTGCGATCGCTGCCGCAAGGCTCCCCCACTGCGCAAAGATCTGCACGACCCGCCGGCCCCGGAAGGGAACAACGTTCTCCGCCGCGGCGTCAGCATCGGGCACGATCGCAGATGCGCGAACTATGACCCGCTCGACTTCGGCTGAGTTCCTATAGCCAGCATCGATCGCGCGGGCCGCCTGCACATCGGCCGCAGCCTCCGGATCGCCCGTCAGCAGTGCCGCGACGCGATCGTGATCATCTGCATCGAGCAGTCCATCGGCAAAGGCGGCGAGATCGAGAAAGCGCGCGGCTTCGTCCTCGGGCGCATCCATCATACGGCACCGCTGCCATAGACTTCGGTCCGATGTCGGTTCGGGCCCTTCTGTTCGTCTATCCTCGGCTGGCATCATTGAAACGCTTTCCTCCCGTCTTTATGCAGAAACCGGCCGGGGCATCCCCACAACCGGCGCGTTCATTGGACCTCGGCCCTGAAGTGGGCGCGCAGCTTCAGCATGGCCTTGTGGTGCGCGCTACGGACGCTTTGCGGATCGATGCCGAGCGCGGCGGCAATCTCTGCAACCTCCATCTCACGGTCGTACAACATCGTTAGGATTTCCCTTTGGCGTGGCGACAACAGCGCTTCGGGCAGTTTCAGCTTGGGCACCGGCTCAACCGGGTCGATCGCCAAGCGTGCTTCAGCCACCGTTTCGATCGGCACCGACACCGGCCGCACCCGGCGCATCGCGTCGCGGGCGGTGCTGCGCGCGACGATCGTGATCCAGGTAGACAAGCCGGCTCGGGCAGGGTCATAGCCGCGCAGCAGCCGGAAATCATCCTTACACAATCGCAGGTAAACCTCCTGCGCCAGATCTTCGACATCCGTCGCCTCGCGCGCGACCGCGCGCACGGCCGCGACGATGAGGCCGGCATAGCGCCGCACGAATGCCTCCCACGCTCCCTTCTCGCCGCGCAGGAGTCCGTCCAGATCACCGTCTCGCGCCAATCAAGGGGCCCCAAAACCGCGGCCGTCACAAGCGCAGGCGACAGCGTGCAAACGAGCCTTCGCAGCCCATGCGGCCCGCGCTATCAAGAAAGCGCCGCAAAGAAGTCGTTTCCTTTGTCGTCGACAACGATAAAAGCCGGAAAATCAACCACCTCGATGCGCCAGATCGCCTCCATTCCGAGCTCGGGATACTCGACGACCTCGACCTTTTTGATGCAGTCCTGCGCGAGGCGCGCCGCCGGGCCACCGATCGAGCCGAGATAGAACCCGCCATGTTTGTGGCAGGCAGCGCGAACCTCGGGACCGCGATTGCCTTTCGCCAAGGTGATGAAGCTTCCGCCGGCGGCCATGAAGGCGGCGACATAGCTGTCCATGCGCCCGGCGGTCGTCGGCCCGAAAGAACCCGAGGCGTATCCCTCGGGGGTCTTGGCCGGACCGGCGTAGTAGATCGCATGGTTCTTGACGTAATCGGGCAGCCGCTCGCCGCGCTCGAGCCGCTCCTGCAGTTTGGCGTGAGCGATGTCGCGAGCGACGATCAGCGGGCCGGTCAGGCTGAGCCGGGTCTTGATCGGGTATCGCGACAGCGTACGGCGGATCTCGTCCATCGGCCGGGAGAGATCGATGGCGACCGCATCTTCACCGAGGTTGGCCGGATCGACATCTGGCAGGAACCGCGCCGGGTCGGTCTCCAGCTGCTCCAGGAAGACGCCGTCGATCGTGATCTTGCCGAGGATCTGACGGTCGGCCGAGCAGGACACGCCGATCCCGATCGGCAGGCTGGCGCCGTGGCGCGGCAGCCGGATTACCCGCACGTCGTGGCAGAAATACTTGCCGCCGAACTGCGCGCCGATCCCTAATCCGCGGGTCAGTTCGAGAACCTCCCCCTCTAGACCGCGGTCGCGATAGGCTTGGCCATAGCGATTGCCTTCCGCCGGGAGCGTGTCCAAAAAGCGGCAGCTGGCGAGCTTGACGGTCTTCAAATTCATCTCGGCCGAGGTACCGCCGATCACGATCGCGAGGTGATAGGGCGGGCAGGCGGCAGTCCCTAGCGTACGTATCTTTTCATCGAGGAATTTCAGCAGCGACTTGGGGTTGAGCACCGCCTTGCTCTGCTGGTAGAGAAAGCTCTTGTTGGCCGAGCCGCCGCCTTTGGCGATGAACAGGAATCTGTATTCGTCGCCTGGTTCGGCATAGAGGTCGATCTGCGCCGGGAGGTTGTCGCCGGTATTGACCTCTTCATACATCGACAGCGGCGCCACCTGGCTGTAACGCAGATTTGCCTCGGTATAGGTGCGGCGGATTCCAGCCGAGAGCGCCGCGGCGTCGTCACCGCTGGTCCAAACCTGCTGCCCTTTTTTGCCCATGACGATGGCGGTGCCGGTGTCCTGGCACATCGGCAGCACCTTGCCGGCGGCGATATTGGCGTTCTTCAGCAGATCGAAGGCGACGAACTTGTCGTTCGCCGAAGCTTCGGGATCGTCGAGGATCTCGCGCAGCTGCACGAGATGACTCGGGCGCAGCAAGTGCGCGCAGTCGATGAAGGCCTGGTGGGCGAGCAGCGTCAAAGCCGCGAGATCGATCTTGACGATGCGCCGCCCGTCAAAACGCCCTGCCGAGACATGTTCGTCGCTCAATTTACGGTAGGAAGCGCCATCCTCACCCAGCGGGAAGAGTTCATGGTAACTGAGATCGCTCATAATCGGTATGTTCCTTATTTTGCGTGGCAGAATGACCTTTTCCGACCCCTCGTCAAGCCGCGCCGCCTATCTTTTAGCGTGCTCGCGGCGTATTGAATGCGTCGGTGAGAAGACAGGGAGGGTGCGAATGCGCGCAATCGGATGGGTGCGGATTGGCATGATGGTGATCACGGGGCTGGTCGTCGGAAATGGGGGCCGCAGCAGATCAGAGGACGCTGGTATCGGAGGAGTTCAGCATTCCCGCTGCGGACCCGGGGATCACGCTCTACATTCGCAACAAGCATGCGGCGGGCCTGACGCAATTCAGTCCAGAACGGACCTTGCTTTTCGTACACGGCGCGACCTATCCGGCCGAGACCACATTCGATCTCTCGTTCGATAGCCTCTCCTGGATGGATTTCATCGCCGGTCGCGGTTTTGACGTGTATCTCGTCGACATACGCGGCTATGGGCGATCCACTCGCCCGCCGGAGATGGACGAACCTGCCGACAAAAACCCGCCTATCGTCGGGACAGAAACCGCGGTGCGCGACGTCGGCACCACGGTCGATTTTGTGCTCAAGCGGCGTGGATTGACGAGGCTCGCCCTTATGGGCTGGTCGTGGGGCACGGTGATCATGGCGACCTACACGGCGCAGAACGCACCTAAAGTCGAGAGGGTCGTGCTCTATGCTCCGGGTTGGATCCGGCAGACGCCTCCTCTCGTCCAGGCATCAGATGTTCTTGGCGCCTACCGCACCGTGACCCGAGAAGATGCGCTGAAACGCTGGCTCACCGCGGTACCCGAGAACAAGAAACTGGATTTGATCCCTGCCGGCTGGTTTGAACGATGGATTGACGCGACCTTAGCGACGGATCCGAAAGGTTCAAAGGCGAATCCTCCGGTATTGCGCGCTCCAAACGGTGTGGTTCAGGACGGCCGGAATTACTGGTCCGCGGGTAAGCCCATGTATGATCCGTCGCAGATTACCGTGCCGGTGCTGCTTATCCGCGGGGATTGGGACCAAGATACCCCGGCCTACATGGCGGAGACTCTATTTCCGCTGCTCGTCAATGCACCGTATAAGCGCTCGGTGACGATCGGCGAAGGAACCCATTCGCTAATGATGGAGAAAAACCGTCTGCAGCTGTTCGGTGAAGTGCAGCTTTTCCTCGAAGAGCCGGGGCTCCTCTGAACCCCCTAGCGCTTGCGGAATTTGTCAAGCGCGACGATTTCGGCGGCCGGCTGCTCCAGTTTTCCCGGTTCTTCCGGCTGGGACGCCGGGATCTGTGCGGGCAAAGCTGCGACCTCCGCCGCCGGCGCGGATTGAGCCTCGAACTGCAGGCCGAAATGGACCGACGGATCGGCGAAGGTCATCACCGCGGCGAATGGGACGGTCAGCCGCTCCCACCGGCTCTGAAAGCTCAAGCTCACCGAAAAGGCGTCGTCCCCGACTTCGAGCCCGCGGAATTGGTGCTGCAGCACGATCGTCATCTCGTCCGGGAATTTGGCGAGCAGATATTTCGAGACCGTGGCTCCAACGGCGCGAGTACGGAACGTGACGTAAAAGTGGTGGTCGCCGGGCAAGCCCTCACGCGCGGCGCGCGCCAAGGCCTCGCGCATGACGCCGCGCAATGCCGTCTCGACCATTTTAGGGTAGCCGAAGAGATCCTGGGCCATTTGCGGGCTCGTTCATCGGGTTGCGTCACTTGGCGGAGTGAGGGGCTTCTGTTGCCCGGTGCCCCTCGAACCGCGAGTTGCTCAAGGCTTTTACCCCGCGAGGGGTTAGGCCGCGAGCGCCTCCTGTGCGAAGTTGTCGTTCGCAGTTAAATTGTGACCCGATAACGGCGGAATCATACCGGGCGACGGATCTTACCTTTACCACGCGCGTCGAGCCTAGTTCGCCCCCGTGAAGCGACGCGCCCGCCGGCGCGGAAATTGGTGGAGGCGCCGGGTACTGCCCCCGGGTCCGCAACGCTTATTTCGTAAGCCGTGTATCGCCATAGTCGGTTGCCCGACGGGGTAGATATAAGCGCACAGGCGGCCAAACTCAATCCTGCCGACCCCTAGGCCGCGCTTGCGGCAAGTGCCTCGTCGAGGTCGCGAATCAGGTCCTCTGCCGATTCGAGGCCGATCGACAGGCGGATGACGTCGGGGCCGGCGCCGGCCGCCTCGCGCTGCTCGTCTGACAGCTGGCGATGGGTCGTCGAGGCGGGGTGCAGGATCAGGCTCCGGGTGTCGCCGATGTTGGCGAGGTGCGAGAGCAATTGCACATTTTCGACGAGCTTGATGCCGGCCTCGTAGCCGCCCTTGACGCCGAAGGTGAACACCGCGCCAGCGCCCTTTGGGAGATATTTCCGGGCGAGGTCATGAAACGGGTTGTCCTTGAGCCCGGCATAGGAAACCCAGGCGACGCGCGGGTGCCCCGACAGAAATTCGGCGACCCGGCGGGCGTTCTCGACATGCCGCTCCATGCGCAGATGCAAGGTCTCGACGCCGGTCAGGGTCAGGAACGCGTTCATCGGCGACAAGGTCGGGCCGAAGTCGCGCAACGCCACCGCGCGCGCCTTGGTGGTGAATGCGAAATCGCCAAAATTTTCGTAGAATTTGAGCCCGTGATAGGCTGGCTCCGGGTCGGTCAGGGAGGGAAAGCGATCGCCTTGGCCCCAGTCGAAACGGCCGGACTCGACGATGATGCCGCCCAGCGCATGGCCATGCCCGCTCAAGAATTTGGTTGTGGAATGGCAGATGATGTCGGCGCCCCACTCGAACGGCCGGCACAGATATGGCGTCGCCAGGGTGTTGTCGACGATCAGCGGAATGCCCGCTTCGTGTGCGATCGCCGCGACCCGCTCGAGATCGACGACGATGCCGCCGGGATTGGCGAGGTTCTCCAGAAAAATGGCCTTTGTTCTCGGGGTCAGCGCCTTGCGGAAATTCTCGGGCTCGGTCGGGTCGACAAAACGGCACTTCCAGCCGAGCTTTTTGAACGACAGCCCGAACTGGGTCAGCGAGCCGCCATAGAGATTTCGCGACGCGATGAATTCGTCACCCGCCTCCATCAACGTGAAGAAGATCAGGAACTGCGCGGCGTGGCCCGAGGCCGCGGCGAGCGCGGCGCGGCCGCCTTCGAGGCTGGCGACCCGCTCCTCGAGGACCGCGACGGTCGGGTTCGTCAGACGCGAATAGATGTAGCCGAAATTGTGCAGGTTGAAGAGCGAGGCGGCGTGGTCGACGTCGTCGAATACATAAGAGGTGGTCTGATAGATCGGTGTCGAGCGGGCGCCGGTCACCGGATCGGGCGCGGCACCGGCATGAATAGCCCGGGTCTCGAAGCCGTAAGTCACATTGTGCGACGGCGTGGACCGTTTTCTCCCCCGGCGTGGAAGCGGCGGCTCAGGCGGGCGGTTGCGGATGATGCCGCTGTTGACCCCGCTCCACGAGAGCTCACCGCCCAGCCGCCCGAACTCGATCTTCGGGCAGCGGTTCATCACGACCTCGATCCCGGCCTTTTCCGCCACGGCCGCCGCCGCATCGTTGCGGATGCCGAGCTGCATCCACACGACCCCGGCGCCGATCCCGATCGCATCATCGACAATCGCCGGCGCCTCGCGGGCAGGGCGGAAGACATCGACCATGTCGACCGGCTCGGAAATGTCGCGCAACGAAGCGTAGACCTTCTCGCCGAGCAACTCCTGGCCGGCGATGCCGGGGTTGACCGGAATCACCCGGTAGCCTTTGCCCTGCAGATACTTCATCACGAAATAGCTGGGGCGGTTCCAATTCGATGACGCGCCGACCATCGCGATCGTCTTGACGCGCTGCAGGATGGCGCGCAGCTGCGCATCGGAATAGGGGATCGGGTCCAGGCTGCTCATGCTTACTCGCCGACGAAATGTGACGGTCCGCTATACCCCTAATCGTCGCCCCCGCGAAAGCGGGGGCCCAGGGGTCACCCCGCTGTCAGGTTAGCGGCCCTGGATTCCCGCTTGCGCTGGAATGACCGGCGGGGCGCCGTTCAGCAGTTCCGGCCGATACTCGAAATGCATCGTGTCATAGTGCAGCCACTTGCCGCCCCAGATGAAGCCGTGGCGCTCGAAGACGTCGATAATCTGGACCGGCAAGGTTTCAGCTGCTACGGCTCGCGGCCAGAGCCAGTACGCGGCACGGACCGCGTTGAGGTCGATGGCCGCGCCCCAGGAATGCATGCTTGGCTCCCCGGTATCGGCGACCGTTCGGCAGTTGTATGTTCCCGCGGTAGGGTAGACATAGCGTTTGAGTGGAGCGGGCAGCGCATCCAGTTCCGCAGAAACTTCCGCCAGACGCGCGGCAACGCCATTGACCGATGTCACCCGGACGGTGTGGCCCCAGCTTTGCGGCAGCCACACCACCGGCACCAGCCGCGGCGCCACCTCGCCGCGCCAACAGTCGCCGTACATTTTGTCGAAAAAGGCGCGGTTGCGGATGCGGCCGGAATCGCCTTGCGGGACGAGCGCGGCAGCGCCGACGCCCGCCGGGTAGGGCAGGCTGATCTGATCTAGGATCGAGCCGCGCCGCAGCATCTCATCGAAGCTTTTGTGCGAGTGTCCGTCCGAGAGCGGCATCCGGGTGCCGTCGCGCCAGATCAGATCGATCGCGTCATGGCTTGCCAGATGCTCGGGATAGGCGCGAATGAGGACATCGAGAGCCGCTGAATCTCCCGCCTTCGCCGAACCCAAAAATCCAGCGAACAGAGCCGCCGCCAGCGTCAAGCCCCTCACCCTAACCCTCTCCCCGCCAGCGGGGAGAGGGAGGGACCCGCGCAAGCGGGAAGGTGAGGGGAAAAGCATCAGCCGGGCAGCCTCCAACCGAGCCAGTCGCACAACCCGCGGCCCATGACCAGTTCGAGGTCGCGGCCTTTGAGCCACGGCATCTCCTCGGTGAACATCGTCACGCACTGTTTCCACGAGCACGGCATGCGGGT
>Ga0306920_100009204_pt1 | contig 13160 bp, 10 predicted proteins | sample flu12Cox44000170_FD_204666 | JGI IMG/M metagenome (GOLD analysis project Ga0306920, IMG submission 204666) | Lab enrichment of tropical soil microbial communities from Luquillo Experimental Forest, Puerto Rico - flux4day.12C.oxic.44.000.170 (v2)... | ecosystem: Environmental > Terrestrial >... | reverse complement strand
CAACTCCATTCCAAAACGCCGGGACATCCTGAATTTGGCTTGACGCCCGGAGTGGAATGCACCACCGGACCGCTTGGTCAGGGCGTGGGCAACGCGGTTGGCATGTCTGTGGCAACGAACATGGCTGCCGCCCGGTTCAACACGGATGAGCACAGAATTTTCAATCAGCACGTTGTCTGTTTGTGCGGTGACGGCGACATGCAGGAGGGGGTCGCCTCCGAGGCGTGCGCGCTCGCCGGGGTTTGGGGTCTCGACAATCTGATTTTCATTTACGACTCCAATGCCGTTACGCTCGACGCCCCGGCAAAGCTAACGCAGTGCGAGGACACGGGCCAGCGGATGAAGGCGTACGGCTTTGATGTCCAGGAAATCGACGGCCAGGATATGCGACAGGTTCTCGACGCATTCGACGTAGCGAAACGCCGCGACAACGGCAAACCGCAGTTCATCATCGCGCATACACTGATCGGAAAAGGCATTCCCGAAGTCGCTGGCACATACAAGGCGCACGGCGAAGCGGGCGCAAAATTCGTCGATGCGGCTCGCAAAGCGCTCGGCTTGCCGGACGAGCACTATTACGTGTCGCCAGATGTGTATGACTATTTCGCCCAGCACAAAAAGACGCTGCTTGCAGAGTACGATCGCTGGGAAAAAACTTACGATGCGTGGCGCGCGAAAAACCCCGACAAAGCGAAGCTGCTCGATGACGGCCTCGCGCGAACAGTGCCCGGCGATCTCTTGTCGAAGATCCCGCAGTTTCCGAAGGACGCGAAACTCGCGACCCGCAAAGCCGGCGGCGAAGCGTTACAGCCTATCGCGCAGGCGATGCCATTGCTCATGAGCGGCAGCGCCGATTTGTACGGATCGACAATGAATTACATCAAAGACGGCGGCGATTTTAATCGAGACAATTTCGGCGGCCGGAACGTCCGTTTCGGCATTCGCGAGCATGGCATGTGTGCGATCCTCAACGGCATCTCGTATCACGGGCTGTTTCGCGCGTCGGGCGCGACGTTCGCTGTGTTTACCGATTATTGCCGCCCTGCCATTAGGCTCAGTGCATTGTCCAAGCTGCCGAACACTTACATTTTTACACACGACTCGATCGGTGTAGGCGAAGACGGTCCGACCCATCAGCCAGTGGAGACCATCAGCTCGGTTCGATTGATACCGAACATCGACGTGATTCGGCCTGCTGATCCGGAAGAAACCGCGGGCGCGTTTGTCGCCGCGATGCAGCGAACGGACGGTCCTACCTTCCTCGCTCTTACACGTCAGACTGTTCCGATGTTAAACGATATCGATGTAAATCTGCGTCGTGAAGGAGTGCTGCGCGGCGGGTATGTCGCGAAAAAGGAAACTGGCAAACTCGACCTGATCATTCTTTCGTCTGGCAGCGAATTGCAGCACGCGCTCGCCGCGGCGAAAGAACTGGGCGACGGCGTTCGCGTCGTTTCCATGCCCTGCTTTGAAAGATTCAACCGCCAGCCGCAGGAATACCGCGAAGAAGTGTTGCCTAACGAATGCCGCAAACGCGTCGCCATTGAAGCCGGCGTGACTGAGATTTGGTACGAATATGTCGGTCTCGACGGTAAAGTCGTCGGGCTGCACGACTTCGGCCTGAGCGCGCCCGGCCCCGAAGTGATGAAGGAACGCGGCATTGACGCGCAACACGTGATCGAAGCAGCGAAATCGCTGCTCGCCTAACGTGTAGTCCTCGCGGGCGCTAGAACGCTTCTTCTGGTTCGCTCACGTTGCGAGCGCGAGTTTCGAACCGTGTGTATTCCTTCAGGAACGTGAGCGAAATCTCTCCGACGGGGCCGTTTCGCTGCTTGGCGATAATCAGTTCCGCTTCGCCGGCCTTTTCTACGCGCGCCTCTTCGTCTTCCTCGTAAAGCTCGGGCCTGACAAGTAACCCTACCAGATCCGCATCCTGCTCGATCGAGCCAGACTCGCGCAGATCGCTCAAACGCGGTTTGCCGCCGGAACGCTGTTCCGGCTGACGGTTCAATTGCGCCACCACAATGACGGGAATTTTCAATTCTTTTGCCAGAGCCTTGAGCCCTGCGGAAATCTCGGAGATTTCCAGCTGGCGGTTATCCTGCGCACGGCGTGAAGTTGATCTGAGCAATTGCAAATAATCAACGATGATGAGGCTCACGTCCTGCTGCGCCTTGAGCCGGCGCGCTTTTGCCCGCAATTCGAGAATGCTGAGGCTGGCGCTGTCATCGATGAAAATCTTCGCCTCCGCCAGTTTTGACGCTGCAGCGGTCAGACTTGGAAAATCGCGCTCGCCTAAAAAGCCGTCGCGCACCCTTTGTAAATTTACGCGCGCGCGAGAGCAAAGCAGGCGTTGCACGAGTTGTTGGCTGCTCATCTCCAAACTGAACACGCCGAGGGGAAGTTTTTCATTTATCGCCACGTGCTCGGCAATATTCATGGCGAGGGCGGTCTTGCCCATGCTTGGCCGCGCTGCGATGACGACCATTTCCGACGGATGAAGACCACTGGTCAGGCGATCGAACTCGACGAAGCCGGTTGCGATCCCGGTGATGCTGCCCTTGCGTTCGTAGAGCTTCTCGATCGTCTCGATCGCTTGCATCGCGTGATCTTTCATCGAAAGCATTTCGCCTTTGAACCGGTCTTCGCCGACGTCGAAAATTTTCTGTTCCACCTCGTCCAGCAGACTGTCGACCTCGTCCTGTTCTTCGTAAGCGCGCCGCACGCTCTCGGTGGCAGCGGATATGATCTGCCGCAGAATGTATTTGTCGCGAACGATCTCCAGATAGTACTGCACGTTGGCCGCGGTCGGAACGAACGTGAACAGATCGGTGACGAATGCCGCGCCGCCGACGCTGTCGAGGAGATTTCGATCACGGAGCACCTGTGTGAACGTAATCAGGTCGATCGCCTGTCCTGCGTTCCAAATATCGACTAGAACATCGTAGATCGTGCGGTGCGCGGGGACGTAGAAATATTCTTCGCTAATCTTCTCGACACATTCCGCGATCGTTTCACGCGGAGAGATGAGCATTGAACCGAGAACGCCCTGTTCCGCTTCTACGCTATGCGGCGGCGTTCGGTGAACATCGTGCGCAGAACCTGTTGGCGAAATGGGGACAACTTTTTCGCCGCTTCGCGCCGCCGAACCTCGGCCAGCGCCATTTCCCGCTTTACGAGGCTTCTCTCCTGTCCAAGCGGACGGTGGAGTCGCCATCTATTTCTCTTCTTGTTTTGGCTGTTCTTTTTGCCTGCGGAAAATTCGACGCTTCTTTTTATCAGGTTCTTCCGGCACAGCGGGCACGGCCACGGCCTTGGTTTCCGCTGCGGATTTCACCTGAAAAACAAGCTGCGCCGTCACATCGTGATGCAGCTTGATTGCAACCTCGTGCTCACCGGTGTCTTTGATCGGGCGCTCCAGAACAATTTTGTGTCGGTCAATCTCTGCGCCGACTTCGTTTTTCAACCGGTTCACGATGTCCTGTGCCGTCACTGATCCAAATGCTTTGCCAGTCTCGCCAGTCTCCAACGTGAAAATAAACCGCGCCTTGCCGATTCGGCGCGCCAGTTCTTGAGCCTCGTTCAGCTCGCGCGCTTCGCGTTCAGCGCGCTTCTGCTTGAGCGCATTAAGCTGGCGCAAAGCCGCCGGTGTAACTTCGTACGCCATCTTGCGCGGCAAAAGGTAATTTCGCGCATAACCGCGACGCACTTTCACCACGTCCGCTTCAGCGCCGAGGCCGGGAACGTTTTCGGTCAGGATGAGTTCAGTTAATGGCATTCGACTTTCAGTAAGCTGCGCTTAGCAATTTTTCAACTCTGAGGGATTCGGGAGTGTCGATTTTAGAATCGTGTCCCGCGCTGTCAACGCGAGAATAAAAAATTTCACAAAAAATTTTCGGCCGTACGGTAAATCGCAGTTCACATACTCGCAATTTGCTCGAATTGCCGCCTACATCACCAAAGTAGCGCGAGCGCCGAGGAATCCATCGCAACCCGGAGACACGCGCTACTTTAATCCATGCCGAGCTTCAGTCGACCGGCTTCGCAAGCAGTATCGAGTACCACACCGTGCTCTTGCTAGCGCCGCTTCTCGCCGACCTGAAAAAAGAACGCACGTTTCTTCGCTGATCTAGCGCATCGCAACAGACAAACGCGAGTTGCGATGCGCAGATCAGGCGCGCAATTTCTAATGCCTCGAACCGACGCTTGAGATGACGCCTTGCCAGGGGAGAGCAAAGGATGGCGGATTCGTGGTGAAGTCGATTTGCCCGCCCAGAGTAAAACTACCAGTGGCGTTGGTGACGCGGCCCATGCCGCCTGTTATGGTCGCGGTCTCATGGTTGTCGTACAGCCGTGCGGGATTGGAAAATCCAAACGAGTTCAGATCATGCCGAGTTTCATACGGCCGGCTTCGCTGATCATGTTTTGGTTCCACGGCGGATCCCAAACTAGCTGCACATCGGCTTCACCGATTCCGTCTATGCTTAGAATTTTGCTCTGCGCATCGTGTGCGATTGCCGGTCCCATTCCGCAACCGGGCGCGGTCAGAGTCATTTTTACTTCGACGCGCGTTCCGCCATCATCTTTTTTGATCAGCCGACAATCGTAGACCAAACCAAGGTCAACAATGTTGACTGGGATCTCGGGGTCGTAACATTGCCGGAGTTGGTTCCAGACCTCCTCCTCTGAAACTTCGCCATCGGTGCCTGAAGATTCTTGCGTTTGCTGCAGCTGCGGCTTTTCCAATCCGAGCGCGTCCAGATCTTTCTCTGCTACTCGCGCAAGGCCCTGATAAGTTGCGATCGTATAGCTACCCCCGAGGCTTTGCGTAATCACGCCCGGCGTTCCGGCGGGAATGGTCGTCTTCTGGCCACTCGGAATCTGGATCGCCTCGCAATCACGGCTCAATGTGAATTCAGTGTTCTCGTACATAGCGTTCTGTCTTTGTCATTCCGAGCGAAGTCGAGGAATCCCTGGATGTATTTGGAACGAGCGAGTTCTCTCTCGTCGCCGGGAACAGTTACTATGCCACAACGCGAGAAAATAACGAATGGCTTCGCCCAATTAAATCGAAAATCCGATGTAACGCTTTAACGATTCAACGACTCGCGCGTCTAATACACATCCCGCTTGTAACGCTTCTCGCTTTTCAGCTTCTCTACGTATTCGTTCGCTTGATCGATGGTCTTGCCGCCGTGTTCCTGCACAATCTTGCGCAGTGTTGCATCGACGTCCTTGGCCATGCGGCGCGCGTCACCGCACACGAAAAACTGAGCGCCTTCGGCGTCGATCCATTTCCAGATCTCGGCCGCGTTTTCTGCCATCTTATGCTGAACATAGATTTTCTGGGCCTGATCACGTGACCACGCGCAATCGAGCCGCGTGAGAATCCCTTCTTTCATGAACGTGTCGAAATCTTCCTCGTAAGCGAAATCACAGCTCACGTGCTGCGCTCCAAAGAAGAGCCAGTTTTTTCCTTTAGCACCGGTAACCTGGCGTTCCTGCAAATACGCTCGAAACGGCGCAACACCTGTGCCAGGCCCCACCATAATAATCGGCGTATCAGGATTTTCCGGCAGATGAAAATGTTTTGCGTTGCTGGGGAAAACCGGTACTGGCACGTCGTCCGAGCGTTCGGCGAGAAACGAAGAGGCCACGCCTTTGCGCATGCGGCCATGACTTTCGTAACGAACGACGTCCACAATCAAATGCACTTGGTCTGGAAACGCCTTGAGGCTCGATGCGACTGAATAGAGTCGCGGCTGTAATTTTGACAGGAGCCCGACAAATTCTCCCGGAGTCAAGCGCACAGATGGGTGTTCGATGAGAAAGTCGATCACTTCCATGCCCCAGAGATAAGTCTGCAGATCCTGTTTGCGGTCTGGAGCCAAAAGATAACGCAGTGTGGGCGCGGCATCGGCGCGGTGTGCGATCGCCTTTAGAAATTTTGGGGTTGGTTGGGTGATACTATAATCTCGAAGTAAGGCTTCCCGCAGCGACGTTGGTTCTCTTTTCAACCGCGGCACTTGTTCATCGCCAGTGGCAGCAAGCGCGCGAGTAATTTCGTCGACCAGCTCGGGATCGTTGGTTGGATACACGCCGACCGAATCGCCTACCTCGAAGTTCAATCCCCAGCCGGTGAGATCGAGCTCAAGATGGCGCGTGTCCTTTTCCGATTCCGGTCCGCTCAACCGGCGATTGACCAGCATTTTGGCGGGAAAAGGGTTGGTCCGCGAATACGGCAGGGCCGCAACAGTAGCAGTAGCTTCAGTCATAGCAGCATTTTTTAGCGGCGATTTGTGATCGCCGCAAATGGTCACCCGTCATTTCCAATTGCGAGCGAAGGCAATCTTCAAGCGTTCTTTGAAGAACGTTTCAAACGGCGGCCTCCCTTCGATCTTTCCGTCGTCGGCGCGATCGCGAAGTCCACCTGCCGTTTAAAGAGGTCAACCCGCGCAACAAACACCGACAGATCGTCGCCCACCTTAAACCTTTTGCGCGATCGTCTGCCAATGAGCTGGCGCCGCGCGGGCTCAAACACATAGAAATCATCTGTCAGCGATGAGACGTGGATAAGACCGGTGAGAAGAGCGTCGGGTAATTCGACCATCAATCCGTAATTCCGGATATCCACCACTGTCGCTGAAAAGATCTGCGGCTTACGGCCGGCGAGTTGCTGTTGGAAAAACTCGAGCTTTTTCATTTGCGTTGCGTCGATCTCGGCATCGGCCGCATTTCGCTCGGTTGTTGAAATGTGTCCGGCGATAGAAGCAATTTCCGCCATATTCGGGTGGTAGAGCGGACGGCCCGGCTGTCGGTCCCTACCTAACGCGCGGTGTACGACCAGATCGGCATAACGCCGGATGGGGCTGGTGAAATGCAAATAATTCGTTTTTGCCAAGCCGTAATGCCCGAGCGGCTGAGGATCATAGCGCGCGCGTTTAAGACTTTTCAGAAGACCGACCTTCAGCGCCTGCTCTTCAGGTTTTCCCCGGATTTCGGCAAGCAATCGCTGCAATTCAGCGCGATGCGTCAGATCGCCAACTTTGTAATCAAAACCGAGCGCGAACTCACGGTACTCGGCGAGCTTTTCCGAATCGGGATTCTCGTGAACGCGGTAGATTGTTGGAATTGCGCGCTTTTTCAGGTCTCGCGCCACCGCTTCGTTTGCCGCGAGCATGAATTCCTCAATCAACTGATGCGATTGATCGTTCTCGACGCGCTCCAGTCGTACTGGTTTGCCTTGTGTATCGACCCAGACTTTTACCTCTGGAAAATCTAGGTCCAGCGCGCCGTGTTCGAATCGTTTTCGCCGCAATAGCGCGGCAAGTTCCCAGGCAAGATGAAGCCTTTCGCCCAATGGGTCCCGCGGCGGCGACGTTAAAATCGCATATGCTTCTTTATATGTGAGGCGGTGCGCACTGCGAATCGCGGTCCGTGCAAAACGCGCGCTTTTGGCGACGCCACGTTTGTCGAACTGAATGAAAACGGAGTGCGTGAGGCGATCGACTCCTGGCTTGAGGCTGCAAACACCATTGCTCAAGCGCTCCGGCAACATCGGGATGACACGGTCCGGCAGATAAACGCTGTTGCCGCGCAGTCGCGCCTCGCGGTCTAACGCGCTGCCTGACCCCACGTATGCCGCAACATCGGCAATGTGGACGCCCAGATGCCAACCGCCGTTTGGAAGCCTTTCCACGTTAATGGCGTCGTCGAAATCTCGCGCGTCGTCTGGGTCGATGGTGACGATGAATTGGTTGCGCAAATCTTCGCGTCTCGCGATTTGCTGCGCATCAAGTCTTTCCGGAATACGCTCCGCCTGCTCCAACACATCTGACGGAAATTCCGTCGGCAGGTGATACTTCCGAATAATCGAAAGCACGTCCACGCCTGGCGCCGATGCGGGTCCGAGCACTTCGATGATTTCGCCCTCGGGATTCACATGGCGCGATTGCCAGTCGTCGAGGCGAACTACGACCTTATCACCAACGGTAGCGCGGGCCCCCGACCGCTGATCTTCCCCCACCGCTACAGGGCGCACATAAATATCGTGCACGAAACGCGGATCATCCGGCACCACGTAGTAAAAATTCCGTGACCGCTGTACCGTCCCTACGACCGTATTGTGAGCACGTTCAAGGATTCGAATCACGCGCCCTTCGCGCCGTCCCTTTATCCGCCCGGCAGGCGGTTCAGGCGATATGCGCGCAACTACACGATCTCCATGCATCGCTGTGCCAACGTTTTCCGCCGCAACGAAAACGTCCGGCTCGCCCGGCTTTTCCGAGGTGAGAAAGCCGTACCCGGCGGGATGAACGGATAACTTACCGGTTATCAAGTCAGCCTCACCGGGCAAGACGTATCGATCCTTGCGGATGCGCGCGACCTCACCTGCGCGTTCGAGATCGCGCAACATTTTGCGAAGCGCGACTCGTGCCCGGCCGCTCACGCCAAGTTTTCGAGCGATTTCGATCCTGTTCAAAGGCCGGTAATCTTTCCTGGACAGAAGCGCGAGAATCTGTTCCCTAATCCTGAATCCGTTTACGGTCATTTGGGCGAAACAGTATGCTCAGTTTTGTCGATTAAGCGCGATTTCAATCGGAGGTCCGACAATGCGAAGGTCTATAACTGGTGGCGCGGTCGCCATTTTATTCGCTGCAATCGTTTCATTTGCGGCAGGAGGAACGGCGATGAAGATCACAAGTTCTGCTTTCCACGAAGGCAGCAACATTCCGTCAAAATTCACGTGTGACGGGTCGGACGCCAGCCCGCCTTTGCAGATAACCGGTGTTCCTTCGGAAGCAAAAAGTCTTGTCTTAATAGCCGATGATCCGGACGCGCCCAGTGGATTGTTCACTCACTGGCTGGTCTGGAACATCCCGCCACAGACCAGTTCAATCGCGGAAGGCAGCGCGCCCAAAGGCGTGCACGGTGCAAATGATTTTGGCAAATCAGGTTACGGCAGTCCGTGTCCGCCGTCAGGCACACATCGATATTCGTTCAAGATTTTCGCTCTCGACAGCGCACTGGAATTGCGCTCTGGTGCCAAGCGGAGCCAAGTGGATGCCGCGATGAAAGGTCATGTCATTGCACAGGGCGAGCTGGTCGGACGCTACGCAAGAAAAAAATAACTGTAGCGGCGACCTCACACACCGCTGCTAGAAGGAGTTCGAATAATCGCGCCTCTGCGTTAGTCTGACTCATAATGCGCGAGAGGATCTGGAAAATCGGTAAGCGCGTCTTCGACGTCTCCCGGCATGGGTTGATCATGGGTGTGTTAAATGTAACGCCTGATTCATTTTCAGACGGCGGTGAATTTCTCACCGAAGACAAAGCGACAGAACGCGGCTTACAAATGGCAGCGCAAGGCGCTCACATCATCGATATCGGCGGCGAATCGACACATCCCAACTCGGAATCCGTCACTGTTGAGGAGGAATTGCGTCGCGTGATTCCAGTGATAGAAAAGTTACGCCCAAAACTCGATATTCCGATTTCAATCGACACGTCGAAAGCGGAAGTTGCGCGGGCGGCGATTCAGGCGGGCGCTTCGATTGTGAACGACGTTACGGGCGGGCGAGGCGACGACCAAATGCTGCCGCTCGTAGCCGGAACCAAATCGGCCCTCATCATCATGCACATGCAAGGCACACCCCGCACGATGCAGGTCGCGCCATGCTACAGGGACGTCGTTGCAGAAATTTCGGAATTTTTTCGACAACAATTTGCCCGCGCCATAGGTTTAAACATTGATCCTATGGCGATTGCGTTTGATCCGGGCATTGGTTTCGGCAAAACGCTCGAACACAACCTCGAATTGCTCGCGCAGTTGGAGCACCTGCACGTGCATGATCGAGCCCTGGTGGTTGGCGTTTCCCGCAAATCCTTCCTCGGCAAGTTGATCGAATCGCCGGAGATCAGCGACCGGCTCGTACCCGGCCTCGCGCTGACTTCGCTCCTGCGCGCGGGGGGCGCGGACGTGTTCCGCGTTCACGACGTGAAGGAGAATGTTTGTGCATTGCAGGTAACTGAAGCGATTCTGCAGAGGGCAAAATGATTCACCAACTCATCGATCTGTGGATAAGGGGCTGGCGCAGCTTGGTGGAAATCCTTCTGCTATGGGTGGCCATCTATTACGGCTATCTGTATTTTCGTGGAACGCGCGGGGCGAAAGTGTTGACGGGATTAGCGATTGTTTTTCTTACGCTGACCCTGATCTCCACGCTGCTTAATTTGGTGGTGATTGGGTGGATCGTCCGGAGCTTCTCGGTCTTCCTTGCCATCGCGTTAGTCGTGATTTTTCAGCCCGAGCTGCGACGTGGCTTAGCTGCGCTTGGAGGACATCCAATTTTCTCGCTGACGAGTGAGAGGCGAGAAACCGTTCATGATTTGGCAGAAGCGGTGACGCAGTTGGCGAACAAACAATTCGGCGCACTTATCGCGATCGAACGCGACACGTCTATTCGCGTTTACGAAGAAACCGGCGTGATCATCGACGGCGAGTTTTCTGTCGAACTGATCCTGACGATATTTCATCCAAAGGCTGCACTGCATGACGGCGGAGTGATCATTCGAAACGGACGTATCGCAGCTGCGGCGTGCATCTTTCCCGTCAGCCAGCGTGAAACGTTGGACCGCAGCCTTGGATTGCGTCACCGTGCAGGGCTCGGAATTACCGAGGAATCGGATGCGGTCGCTGTCGTTGTCTCCGAAGAGACAGGCGCTATTTCCATTTGTCACCGGCGCCGAATTGAGCGCAATTTCAATCCAGAAACGTTTCGTCAGCGCATTGCCGAAATTTTGTTGCACAGCAGTTATGAAGAGACTGATTCTAAAAAACTGGCGCGCGAAGTTGATCTCGCTTCTCCTGGCGACGACGCTTTGGTTCCTAATCAAAAAGAACGTAGCGACGACGCCGTCGCCGTATGAGAGACCCTATCGATCGCCCGTAACGCAAACGCCGTGATTTCGAGCGTCGCGCTGCTGGCATGACTCGGCTCGTCGCCCGCCGGCCCGGAAGATTAACGCAAGAATCGCGACAGGTTTTCGTCTTCCCATCGCCGTGCTCGCCGATAATCGGGAAATTCGCGCTCGCGACGATTGAATTCTTCCGTGTGAACACGCCGGCGATTTCGCGACAGCGTTTCGTCCGGCACCACCGAATGCAGCATCTCGTGATAAAGCACATATCGCAAAAACCACCGCGGAACGAATGGCTGGTCCAGCGCAGGATTAATCCGAATCACCCGATCTTCTTCCTGAATGGTACCAAAAATGAACTGTTCTCTCGGTCGATGTTTTCGCCGGCGTCCCCAGACCACTCTGTAGCCGCGAAGACGCTTGCGAAAGTGCCGCTGATTTAAATCATTAAAGATCGCGCGCAGATCGAAATGCGTCCCTTCATGGCGCAAATTTAACTGCTGCTGCATCGGCAATTTCGGGTGCGCCAGCTTTCGTTTGGTCGTTTTCTTTCTCTTACCCATTGCTGATGCTCCAAAAACTAAACGCGGACAAAATAATGTAATGGCCCCTAAATATAGTGACAAGCGAAGCATCATTTTTTGATGCGAAATTGTTGTAAGCCATTTAAGTTCAAATAGTTGTTTGGCTCGACAGGACAAATCGCCGAACGAACTGCAGCCTGCTCACTAACCCTTCTCTCGACAATATTTACGGCGGATCGCCGCGCTCTTCGGGAGTCAACGTTTTGCAGCAAACGCAAACTGCGTATAATCGTTCCAAGTTTCCCGAAAGGTCACCGAAAGCGATTAAAAATAGCCAATGACGCCTTTTCTACGAAAATTGCTTGGCCAAAATTGGCTCCTATTGCTAATCATGCTGGCCCTCGCTGTTTTCGGCGTCGTGGCAATCTACAGCGCGACGTCCACGCGCAGCGATCCCTATGCCGCCGATTTCTGGCGGAAACAAGCAAACTGGGTGGTGGTCGGTGTCTTCGCGTTCATGCTGACCAGTCTGGTTCACTACCGTTGGATTCGCTGGGGCGCACTGCCCATGTACTTGGCCGCCATTGTGTTTCTAATCATGACGAAGTTTATGGGGGTCAAAGTTTATGGAGCGCGCAGCTGGCTGCATCTGGGACCAATCAATTTTCAGCCCGCGCAGCTTGCGGTTGTCGCAGGAATCATGGTGTTGGCGCTGTTTCTGACCCAGTTTCGCCAAATGCATCCGGCGCTGCGATTGCTGCTCTCCGGAGCGATTGCGGGAGCGCCATGTCTTTTGATCCTCATGCAACCAGACTTGGGCGAAGTTATTATTTGGGTCCCTGTGATGCTTGCGCTCTGGTTCGTTGCCGGTCTCCCGCTGCGTTATTTGCTATGCGTTATTTTGATCGGGATCGCCTTCATCCCGATTGCCATTAATTTCGGTCTTAAGCCGTACCAGCAACAGCGGATCACCGCCTTTACCCATCCCGATATCGACAAGCAGGGTTCGGCATGGGCGATCAACCAATCGTTAATTGCAATTGGTTCAGGCGGCTGGTCCGGAAAAGGGTTCAAGGCGCAGAATACCCAGATCGAGCTCGGCTTTCTGCCGGCGACAGCTGTGCATAATGACTACATTTTCTCGGCTATTGCCGAGCAATGGGGATTTGTCGGCGGAATAGTTCTCATCGGTGCGTTTGCTTTGCTCCTGTTAACGTGTCTTTTCGTCGCTTTTTTCGCAGGAGACCAGTTGGGACTTCTTCTCGTCATAGGGGTCACTGCGCTTGTTTTCACGCACATTTTCCAAAACGTAGGAATGACGATCGCAATGCTGCCAATCACCGGCGTGCCATTGCCATTAATCAGCTACAGCGGCTCGTTCGTGCTGGTGATCATGTTCGGTTTGGGCCTCGTGAACAGCGTGTGGATTCATCGCAACGTTCCCGCGTAACGAGACTAATTAGGGTGCGACCGCCCAAATGTACTGTTGGCGGTCTGGTCGTGCCGAAACGATTTACTTTGACTCGTGCTTGCCTGTAGAGTCGGGCCGCGCAGAGATGGACGCCGATTACAAGGTTAAGCTCGAGGTCTTCGAAGGACCGCTCGACCTGTTGCTATACCTGATCAAGCAGGACGAAATCGACATTTACGATATTTCGCTCGAGCGGATCACGAGCCAGTACCACGAGTATCTCCAAGCGTTCAAAGAACTGAACA
>Ga0306920_100009203_pt1 | contig 13160 bp, 22 predicted proteins | sample flu12Cox44000170_FD_204666 | JGI IMG/M metagenome (GOLD analysis project Ga0306920, IMG submission 204666) | Lab enrichment of tropical soil microbial communities from Luquillo Experimental Forest, Puerto Rico - flux4day.12C.oxic.44.000.170 (v2)... | ecosystem: Environmental > Terrestrial >... | reverse complement strand
GCCTTCCGGTCCCGGTTGGATTCACGAAATCAAACACGATGGCTTTCGCATTCTGGCGCGGCGCGATAGTGCTGGCGTGCGGCTCATTACCCGCGCTGGAAACGACTTCTCGTCCCGCTTTCCATTCATTATCGAAGCGATCACCGCGCTGCCGGCCCGCTCGTTCATGATTGACGGCGAGGCGATTGTCACCAATGGCGACGGTCTCGCAGTGTTCGACCTGATCCGCCACAAGCGACATGGCGACGCCGCGGTGCTCTGTGCCTTCGATCTAATCCAATTAGATGGCGAAGATTTACGCCGCTCATCGATTGAGTATCGCAAGCGCAAGCTGGGAAAGCTCTTACGCGCCCCGCATTTGGGGATTGTGCTTAATGAACATTACGAGGGCGACGGCAACATCATTTTCAAGCACGCCTGCAAGCTCGGCTGCGAGGGGATCGTAAGCAAACGGCTCGGCTCCATTTACCGCCGAGGTCGCTCACCATATTGGATCAAGGTCAAAAATCCGAATGCGCCAGCGGTGAAGCGTGAGGCCGAGGAAGATTGGGGTCGCTGAATGCTTACCCCGCCGGAACGCCAACCGTCGCACCCGGTACCGCTGCCTTTGCGGCACTCCTTGCTAGGATCGGTCGCAGTGATCGTCGGCACGGCATTCGGTATTTTTATTGTCTGGGTGGTCACGCATTGGCTGTGGCTGGTTATCAACCAGGGCCTTCATTGACCACACGCCGCTTTCCGCCGCCCTGGACCGCCGAAGTGACCCCGAACTGTCGTCGTGCGGCGACGCTAACAGACAGCAACTCGCTTACGTCTACTTCGAAAACGAGCCCGGCCGGCGATCGGCGGCCATTGTCAGCGGGATGGTTTATTGCCTTCGGGCTTTTCGTTAGCGCATTCGTTGTCAGCGCCGACGCCAGCGTATGACAGCGCCTGCCACGACCGTTAAAGCTGCGCCACTCGCGAAGGCTACTATTGCCTGACCGACGATTGGGAGGATGTCGAGGCCCCCCAAGCCTGGGATTACGCGCTGGAGGATTTGCACACCGATAACTCCGCCTACAACCCCCGCAATTTGGAAGGGATCTAGGCCGGAATCCCACCTGAGTAAATTGCGAACCGCAAAGCCGCCTGCGGCCCCACCAATAAGCCAAATGATGAGAGAGACTGTGTCGGGCACTACTTGGACCCCCACATGATATAGGCAGTCTAACATCCCAGTTAGCTGAGAACATTGCCCTCCCCCCGCCGCTTCCCGCCGCCCTGGTCGATCGAGGAATTAGAAGCGTGCTTTGTCGTGATCGACAGCGCCGGGCAAAAGCTGGCGTATGTCTATTTCGAGGAGGAGAGCTAGCGCGGCGTGTTCCGGCGTGACAGTTGCAAGTTCCAGTGTGTGGCTTCGCGGCAACGCTCACGAGATTTCACTCGAAGATAGGTTGACCGCGTTGGGTCTTGAACGGACCATGGTCGGGCTTCATCTGACCACCGGGTAATGGGGGTACACCATGCACGGGACGTTTGAGCCGGAGCGGCAAATCGAGAGTAACGACGGCGAAACGTCGGGCGAGCATCTCGGCAATTTACTGCGCCAGGTATCAAAGACTTTGGTGGGCGAAATTGATGGTCTCCTCAGTGAGCTTCAAACGCTCCGGAGAAAACTGCAGACCGATGGCGACCGCATTCAACGCGACATTGCGGAACACGCCGAACTGAGCCAGCAGGTGATGCAACTGACGAAAATCATTTCTGACAGCGTGAAAAAACTCCCCGGCCGCTCCGGATAGAGGCGAAAAAATAAGCGCTGTAAAGACGGCGCGTAGCACTAAAGTCAGCGGCCAATATCGCCATTGCCGGAGCTGGTGCGCACACTGCACGGTAGCGGCTCATGTGCTTCTTCGCCGCGCGAATCAGCGCTTAAGAAACTAGACGAAGAAACCGAACCTTCAGCAGAGCACGCTGAGGTAAGAGGATGAATTAACTATCTTTTCAGCGCGAGTGGAGACGCGCCCCGGCCAAGGCGCCGCTGAACTGCCGACGTCACTAAGGCGTGGACTTCCTATTTCACACACCAAAAAGCCGCGAATGGAGCCGAGGCTCCTTGTCGTGCTGGCCGCGCCGGGTAATGGGGCGACTCGCACTCTCTCTCTGGGGGCCTCAGGTATTAACTTGGGGCCCTTACCTTGTGACTTTTGTCATAGCCTTTTTGCAGCGCAGAATTAAGATCCTTATTGCTGACGTCCCCGAGATGTCAGTCAGAGGGAGAGGCAAGGCCGCCGGTCACATAGCTGGCGGCTTTGCCGTTTATGTTCGCCACTAGCAACGAACCGCGGCGCGAGACAGTACATCCGTGCCTCGGCCGCGGCTTAACTGCGGGTCGGGGACAAATCCCGCAGTAGTAGCGCGCCAGACCGTATGAGCAGGTAACGGTCGTCGCGCTTCCGTCAGGACGAGGTAAATCCTGACGTATTGAATTGTTCTTTGATTTCTTGCAGCCGCTCGGCGCATGTCTTGCTACACGCCCACCCTTTGTGCCGCACGATAAAATGCTTGCCGCAGACTGCGCACTCGCGTCCCGTAATCTGATTTCTGCATTCAAACTTTCCGCCAGGCTCTCGGATAGACCAGCTTGTCGCTGAAGCCGCGCGGCCCCTTGCGACGCCCGCGCACCAGACGACAGGCGAGCAAGCGAGCGTCTTGGCCAGGCCCCAGCGTGTGCTTCTCGCTATCGACGGGCTTGCCGCTCTGGTCGGTCATAACGAGGTAGCCGTCCACGATGCAGTACCAGCCCTCCGCAATTTCGCCAGCGAACTGACCGCGCGGAGCCCTGACTTGAATCGTCACCTTGTGAACGTCGGTCATGTGGTTGTGTCGTCCTTTTGTTCAACCAAACAAATCATGGTTTTGGAAATTTGTTTGTTTGATATTTCAACGTGACAATGTGGCGAGCAAACACGGAGCAAACAAACAAGGATTCGAGTCGTGCTATACTTCTTTGTAAGTTGATAGCTGTTTGACAACTGAATAGGTGAAACATGACACTCGAACAAATCGAGCGGTCGCTAGACCGCTTACGTTCAAGGCTCTACCGCACGGTGAATGCAATCAACAAACTTGAGAAGGCTCACCGGCGCGTCAAGCGAAGGGTGGAGCTAGAGGCGCTCCAACCTAAGCCAGCACCGGAGCCGGTTGCGGTCGTCACCGCAAGGCCAATTGAGGATGATCTGAGCATACCCGCTCAATTCATCCGACCCCGGCTCAATCAGGCAGACGAAGCCGCAAAAGCCGAAATCCTCGCCCAACAAGAGGCGACCAAGAAGGCAAAGACGACCGCCCGCATTGCCAAACTGAAAGCCGACAAGGCGGGCGATACCAAGCGAATGCCACTAACCGGCAAGGCAGCGTTAGCCGCGATCAATTAATAAACTAGCCGCCCTCCGCAATGGGGGCGGTTTTCTTTTATGCGACGCTCGTGCGGGGATATTCAATCGGACGACGCCATTTGTCGTTAAATGATTTGGTCTTCGCATAACGCAACATCATCAATGCGTAACGGGTAGCGCACATCAGGTCATCGAATTCTTTGAAGACTTTTCCGTCTTCGCGATGATATAAGCGCCATTCTTCGAGCCAGTCGTTTAGGTGGCGAAAAACCTTTAGCCTCCCGGATTCCATTCTCTGCAACATATCCATCAGGCCCGCCTCGACTGAGACAGAGCCGTCCTGGAATTGGGCGTGCTCGTGGAGCATCTTCAGTCCATTAGCGCGGAATTGTTCTGCCAAGGGAAGACCGGCACCTTCCAATGTCTCGCGTCGGCCATCACGGGGCCAAGCAAACACAAGGTCGGAGCCCCACGAGCGCAGAGCTGCTGCGTGGATTATTGGGCTGGCTTCCGCGAGGCGGTGCGTCTTGGTGACGTAACAAATGTCCTGGTCGCGGTCCCAGACAATCTCAACGGCTGCTGTCGGGTGAGTGAAGCCGAAATCGATTCCGGCGATACGAGCAAAGTGAGATGGGAAGTCTCGACGGTCGATAACAATGCGTTCCTCGGCCAATGGAAATATTTTGCCGGATCCGAGGCTGGGCACCCCACGAACTCTCGCGTCCCTTTCATGCGGGGGATAGGCGTCCGTGATTTCCTTCCGCTGGGCGTCAGTGAAGTGCAAAGCATCATCGATTGTAGCCGTGATGATGGCGCGGCTCATATTTTTTCTGCCTCTTGAAGAAACATTCTGACAATGCCGCTAACACCTTCGATTGGCGTGAACGTTGTAAAAACAATTCCGTTGGTCTCGTTCGTTCTGGAAAGCGCTTCAAAGTAAATATCGTCTGGTGGCTGTTCGTCCATCCAAACGACCTCTAGTCCGACACCCTGCCATTTCTCTCTTTGTGCGGCGTACGACTTGAACTGCAAATCTGAATTGCCGCCACTAACGTGCTTTACAGACACCGAATCGATTAGATCGTTGATACCTTTCGCCATCGAGATTTCCCCGAGCAGATGCTTGGGGATTAATCCCGTGCCCCATTCCAACCGACGAAGTGGCGGACCAACTAATTTCTCTTGGACAACGTCTCGGCAGGATTCGGCGGTCACGCCTGCCGCCCAAGCACGCACCGGCTTATCGAAGCGTTTCCCGGCCCAGTACGGCGGGTAGAGGCCAGTCAGATGAAACGTCATCTCGGCGGCGCCGCACATCGTCTTCCCACAGCGGTTACCCGCCATAAAAAGACGCTCGCGGTGTTTTGCGCCCGCGTTAAAAAAGGCCAACTGCTTGGGATAGGGAACAAAGTAAGCGAGTCGATTCTCAATTAATCGTCTCTGGCGTTCCTGGTCCAACGCGCTCAATAAAAGCTCGTCGCTGGTCAATACGTCGTCTGACGGCTTCTCGCAGTTCTGCAAGCTCACTGTCGTCTATCTCCATAAGCTGCGTTTGAGTCACTTCCAGTTCCTTCGGAAGTATCGATGCCGTTAATTTGGCAAAGCCGCCTGGGTCTTCCTTCGCAAAGATGGCAAGGGCACTAGCGCCGCTTTTTTCCCATTCTGCATGCAGGTCATCGATGAACCGGGCGCAGATTTTATTGCGGCTACCCTTAGCGCGACCAGAGCCGGGGACTTTCGACATGCCTCTAACAAATGGTTTGCCGGGGTTACTCATTTGTCGTTCACCACGCCTGGGTGGTCCGATGTCCCGAACATGCCAACGGCCTTCTCGCCATATAGAAGGTCGGTGTCCGCATTGGGCCTGAGGAATTGCCGGTCGGTCTTATCGAGCACGCCAAACCCCCTGCCGCCGTTGTTCTCGTTAGAGAGGTTTTTCTTTGAGGGCATTTCGTTTCTCCTTAAAGGTTTCAAAGCTCACAACGTTTTCGGATGGTTGTTGCGGCTCATCGGGCACATAGTCAGCGTCAAGGGTACCTAAGATACCGCGGCACAAAACTGTGCCGTCGCGCCAAGTAACAACGGTCGGCGGCGATTGCTCGTCGCCGAAACCGAGAATGGGTAAACAGAATTCAGCCATTGTCGATTAGCCTTAGTGCGGCCTCGCAGGGGCACTCAAATTTGGTGATCTCGTGCCTGAGCCATCCGATAGGAAGGTCACGGCCCGAGCGTGAGGCCTTAAATTCGGCCACACGCCGCTCGACCAGCTCATCAATCTCGGCCCGGACCCGGCGGATGTCGTCCGCCAGGTCGGCCAGTGTGCGTTCTTTCTTTCGAAGGGGGAAACCCATTATTTTTTCCAGCCTTTCATGTTGCCCTGGCCGGAGCGGCCGAGCGGATTGCTGTAGCGGGCGGATTTGCTACCACGGCCACGCCATGAAGAGTCGCGTGGGTCGCTCTCATTGTCGGAGACAGCGCCGCCTCCTCCAAGCAGGCGCCCACCCGGTTGGTCCTGCTGGTAATCGATAAGGTTGCCGATATCGCGAATGCTCGCCTGAGCGTCATCGGCTTCTTTGGTACGAAGTCCATGCGATTCGGAGTCGTCCCAGTTACTGCCTCTAAACGGGCCCGTGTTATCGTCCCAGCGCCGTGACTGATACGTGCCGCTCTCGCTTGCGCCAGAATAGTCGCTTCTCCATGGGCTAGCGCGTTCCGGCGTGAGAAACGCAACCTCGTCGTCGGTGAATTGGCCGCTTCCGCGTCCGCCCTTATTCAGTTCCTTCAGATTCTTTGGCATTTGAAATATCCTTTGTTTGTAATGCTTCGAGTTGATGTTTAAGAGCCGCCGCGTCGGCCTGAGCTTTGCGGACGGCCTTACTGTCTTCCTTGGCCCTGCGTTCAATGATTGCTTGGGCCTCGATGGGTAAGGTCGCATAAACCAAACGATCCGCCCGACTCCACGACCTCGGCGGGTCGAGCTTAAGTATCTCGCTCAGCACCGAACGCACCGCCGCCGTTGCAATCGGATTGGCGAGGTTGGCATTGGAGTGCACCGCCTCAATGTCTTGAAGCGTGTGCAGGATCGCATCGGCAGAAGTACCGCGCGTGTACTCCGCCTTGGCGAATGCGGCCACGGTCGCCGGGGCTGCGGGTAACGCACGGACTCCGTACTGCTTGCAGAAGTCTGCAAACTGCTGAAGGCGTGTAGGGTCTAGCTCTAGCCGTGGCGCAGCAATCGAGGTTGCCACGACTGCCTCGTTTTTGGCATGAGCGGCCGCAATCTCCGCTGCCAGATTCATCGATCAACCCGCAACATGCCGAAGTGGATATCCTCAAGTTGGCGTTTACGCACGATCAAATCTGCATGTTGTCTTGTCGGTATTGTTGTCGGCCCGACTTCGGCCTCGATAAGATCATCCCATCTTGCTAGTTCATCCGCGCGTTGAGTCATCGAGAGCCGCGCAAAATGATTGCTCAAATATTGGTCCCAGAAGTCGTCGCCCCGGTATCGTCGGGCCGTCTCTAATATCTCGGAGAGCCGCTTATCATCTTGTGCCATGTTGTCATTACCTCTTGTTCTGCCGGCGCGCGACTAGCAACTGATGCGCGTCCTTCAAACTTCCCGAATGCGTTAAGCGCGCCGAAAGCTGCTGGGTACTGTAGTCTTTCGCATCGACAAACTGGCCGCTTACGCCGGGGCGTTGAACGGGTGGGATCGGAGCGCGGGCGGCCTTCTGAGCGAGTCCCCGACGCCCCATTCGATATAGGGCCGCCTGCATCATCATTTGCTGTGCGGGGAAACTGCGGAAGTGGTAGTCGCTATTCCACGCTTCCGCAATCTGCTGGTCGGTCATACCGGATTCGCGCAGCATGGCAAAAGCTTCAGAGCGGATTTCTTTCAGATGAGCATTTGAGATGCCTTCCCTCTTTGCGAACTCGTTAAAGCTCGCGTCCGCATCTTGGGCGGCTCGATTGAAGTTTTCCATCGCCCGCGTCACAGCTTGATCCACCTGCGCTTTATACTCTTGTTGTTGGCGAGCCATGACCTGGGCGGCTTGCGTGAGGTTTTCTCTGGTGCCCTGTAGCTCCTGGGATATTTGCTGGAAGCGCTGGGGATTGGAGGTTTGCAGGGTTTGCAACACAGTCGGCCACTGATCCATCCCAACATTTCTGAGTTCTGGATACCGAGCTGAGATGTTCGCCAGGGTGACGTTCGCATTCTGGAGGACCGCGGCCTCATAAGCTTGTTGTGCCTTGGTGGCCTGCTGCTGGTGCTGGGTAATATGCTCGTTCACAGCGGCGAGCACGGCCGGGTCCTTCAAGGCTTCAGCAACCCGGGTTTCCGGCGTCTGCTCGGGCTGTGGTTGGACTGGAGCCTCTGGTGTCTGCGCTTGTGGTTCGGGCTGCTGTTTATCGCCACGAAGCTGATCGACGACCTGTTGCAGCTCGGCGTCGGCCGCTGTCTTGGTAGCAAGCTCGTCGGCCTGACGCGCGAGAAACAGATCATGCGCCGCCTGTTCTGCCGAAACGGTCTGGGTCTCAGGCATAGGCTCGCCGGCGTGCTCGCCGAACTGCTGACTATAGGAACGCACGACGGCAGGTTCGTCGGGCACGGGCAGCTCAGCAGCCTGTTCCTGGGGCTGGCTGCGCTTTTCGTTAAGCTCTTGCGCTGCCTCGGCCGGTGAAAGCGGCGTGTAGGGGTCCGGCGCGGGACCGGCCTCGTCAAAGGATTCACGAGGAAGAGGATTTACAACCGTCATGGGCGTGTAGCCCTGGCTGCGTTCGGTTTCCTCGATGCCGTAAAGTTGGTCGCTCATCAGGACATCTCCGCAACAGAAACTGTCCCAGTCGTGGCACTAGATAAAGCGATGCAGGAAATGGTCTGGCCCGGAGTGACCGTGAAGTAGTCGCCCGATGCGGTGTTAGCCGCGAGAAAGACATTCCCGGCCGCCTGAACCGCGGCTGAGGTTGTGGATGTACCAATGCTTATCCAGGTCGCAATTGGGGATATGACTCTTATCTGATAAGTCTGCGCGGTAAAGGGCGATGAGTTAACCGCTACCGCACTACTGAGTTGAATAACTTGGGCGTTAACAATTTTAGAGCTTGTTGCCTTGCCCCAGTAAGACATGAATTTTACCTCCTGTAATAATTACCCGCGCCAGGTCCAGCGACCATCATCGCGGCAGTGGTCAGGTCGGCGACTAAACAGCCGCCGTACCCACCGAAGAAAACTACGCATGTTTTTGATTAAGCGGTCTTCCGCTTGAGAACTTGCGCCGTCAGGGCGTCCTCGTGGTGCTTCACTTCAGCCGCACGGGCTTTCGCAACAACGGCCTTCAGCTCAGTCGCAACGTCGCTGCGGAACTTTTCTAAGGCCCCCTTGAGAGCTTGCGAGCCGAGCGTGCGTTCGAATTCGTGCAGCTCTCGGTCTCGCACCGTCTTGGTCAGGTCCTTCAGGGCGTGCTCAACATCGCGATGGAACTGCTCGACGGTGCGATTAGCTTCCTTCATGGCGGCAGCAAACTCAGAGGAGTCGTAGATGCGCTGTAAGTGGTCGGGCAAGTTATAATGTTTAGGTTCGTGGCTCACAATTAGGTCCTTTCAAGTTGATTTGTTGGTAATGTCTGGAAAGAGGGCGGCAACAGCGCCGTCCTCGGTATCGTAGATGCCTAAGGATTTTTCGTCCGCGGTATAGGCCTGATACTGGTGCCTAGAACGGAGCACAAAGCCCCGGCACGATCCCTCAACTATAATCGCGAATCTACTCATGCAGCGGAATTTCCCCCCTCGATCACCGCAAAGTGGCGTTGCGTCGGTTGGTGTTCGTCACCATCGATTGCATTGATGATGATTTGATACAGCCATCGTTCTTCGGGACTGCTGCGCGGATTGTGGATGAGGTCGCGCACGCTATCGTGTGCCAATTCTGCGGCCGCGGTCGGCATAGCATTGGTCAGAGCAATATAAAGCGCTCCCATAGCGCGAGCTGTAGGTTGGTCCATGATTAATCCTCGATATTGGAGCGGTTACTGAGTTTCCGGGTATTTAGGCGACCTTTTAGGCCTGCCGTGTGATGACGGCGTGAGCATGAAACCCTTATGATCGCCAAGCTGTACTACCTTTACCTCGGGCGGGGCGGTCGAAAAATCGAAATCGGCAAGGTTGCGGTCCTGACGCACGTCACGACGCATCTTGCTGTCTTTGCGGATCGCTGAGCGCAAATGTTCTTGGAATTCTGCTTGTTGCCGCGCATCTTCAAGCACCAACGATGCCTCGGCGATGAAAGCCTGACGCCTGCGGGCCTTTGCTCGCTTGGTATGACGGAGTCGGCGATCAAAGATATGGCCTTTCGTATGAGCCGCCCGGTCAATTAGCTCCTGTGGGAATAGCCACATAAAAAGGGAATCGGCCATCCAGCGCACAATGCCTGGCTGCAAATCCGGGTCCTTCGATGCCTTGTGTGCATCGAGGCGATCCAAATGTCCCACTACCCACCATAACTGTGGCACATCGGCGGGCTCAAAGCGGGCACTCATGGCACCGGTTCGAACAATTCTAGGTAATCTCCGCCTGTCACACTTTCGGTCAATGAGGTCCGCCGTTGAATTCCATAAATCGATGGCGTGTTCCCAACCCGTCTTAAGCTCTTTGGTCGTGAGCGGTTCAACGACGAGGGCATCTTTCTTGCCCCGCTTCGCATAGGTATCACCGAAACGGTAATCGAGCGCCGTGTCGGTAATTGCCTGCTCAATGAGCGCCAGTCGGCGCATCCAGTTCTGTGGTGTCATCATCCCCATCCTCGAATCACCAACTAAATTTCCCCCCTCATCTTTATTATAGCAAAGTACCCACTTTTTTCGTGGGCTCGGCCAAATTCCTGAGTCTTTTCAATGGGGGCATTTTTGGTCACTTGACCCCGTTACTAACGAGTTTAGATACGTCAAATGGGGCTCTCCAACGCCGAACGCCAACGCCGCTATATCCGCCGTCTGAAAGCCGCAGCCGCCAAAGTGGGGCTGACGGCAAAGCTCCAAGCCCGCATTCGCGAGCTTGAGATGGCCAATGCAGACCTGCGCAGAAAATCCGCGGTATTGAATCGGTGGCTCCAAAACCGGAAGAGGATGCCCGACGCAACCTATCGCGCCGTGGTCAAATGCCTGCATCCCGATATGCGGCGCGGCATGACGCCGAAGCAGATCGACGAAGCTTGCGGATTGTTCACACAATGGAAGAAGGCGCAGGATCGCTGATCGACAGATCGTCGGTGGGCTGCGGCCAGTGCGGCTGCCAGCTTGGTTTCCAATCGGAAAAAACGTAGCCCGCGGGCAGTGAAAAAGTCGGTCTACCCCCCTCGATTTTTGCCCCTGCAGCGTACTGATTTGATTGATAAATTTTTGGCGGTGTTACGCTTGTACGTACCCCAGTGCGGTTTGTTACGCTTGTAGACGCGCGCCGCCAGCGATAGGCGGCCTGCCGACACGCCGGTGAACAATAGACAGCGCCCTCATGCGAGCGTCCGTGTTGGCGATAACGGCCGCTGCGACCAGACGGTCGGAATTGCTTGCCGCAGGGCGCCCAACCGCAGAGGCGCTCTTTGCGTTCAATTTTGGTGTTCATTTAAATCTTAGACTCTGATTTGCCTTGCAATCGATAGAATTAAAAATCGGCCGTCCCCATAATTCACCGCGATCCCCGGGACTCCCAAATTTTGGGACTCCTAAGTTTTGGCTGAGCGAGAGAGATTGAGGGTGGTCAAGCTAGTGGAACGGGACTCCGGTTTATTAGCGAAACATACCCGGGGGGTCTTTTTTCCTATCGGCTGGCAGGGCGCTTGGCCGCACGTTCGCAGCGCGGGCACAGCGCCTGCTCTCGGCTGCGCGGCTTGGGCCGAAACCAACGACGACAGGCAACGCAGCGCTTGGGCTCGTCATGGCTCCGGTCGAAGGCTCGTATCTGCTTCTCGCGTTGCCTGGTATCTTTCATGCCGCCCATTGTTTCCCCTATGCTTCCCAGGAATGACTATTTACCACTAACTCGTTGAAATGACTCGCTGCGCTCACTGTCTACCAATCAGACAATGGCCCAGATTCCGGGTCGGCCAACCGTATGAGCACGGCCAATCTGCTTAGCGCCGAGCTTGAACAGCGCCCGCTTAATCGACCAGCACTGCCAGCGTTGAAATGGCTGTCCGGCGTATGCCCAGGCGCGCAAATCCTTCATAGAGGCAATTCCTTGGTGCGAAACCAAACAGCGGCGAACTTGCGTGAAGACGCGGCCAGAACGCCCCAATCGCGCGTTAAATGACAAGCGGGCTCTACTGACAGAGCGTGCGCGCCAATTCCACTCCGTCCTTACCCGCTGATTAGCTATCTGCATGTATGACTGCTCCCGATACCGGGTGTGTGAAATCGAACACCTATCCTCAACTAACGCTCTCCCCTCTTAGTCCTTGGCCGGTGAAGCGGTACAGCGCCGGCTCGTGATCGCGGGCTCCGCAGATCAGGTGCAGGTGAGTGCCCGTTAGTTTCCTGCGTGCCTTTTGGAGCCGGGGCAGCGACATCTTCAGTCTTTCAGTGAGGCCGTTGGCGACCCAAAAGGTTGCGTCTGGGTGGTTATGGGCGCGGAGGAAGCCCAATAGGGCAAATGCATCGCGGTCAGTTATCAGGTCGTCCAGTTCCCCAATCGGAAACCAAGCGCCATGCTGTCCAAACCGATTCCGACCCTCGCAAGTCATTTTCCAAACCGATTTAGTCGTACTGACGACGCGGGCGTCTTCCATTGGCTCTCCCAGTTGCTTGTTCTTGGTCGTGGCGTAGTCCAGTAGCTGGTCGTAATCGTCACAGCTATGAGCGGCCCGGCCCAACAATCTGAACAGCGCATCATTACGGCCGTCACCCTCGCGCATCGAACCCCAGTCTGTGGGGACGGCATCAGCGGACAATGCCTGTGCCAAATTGAGCAGCACCGGCAGGCTGTCCAGATCGTCCAGCGACCCCTGAACGAATTGGTAGCAACCGGTTTCAATCTGCGACGGCGGGGCAACATTCAATTGGGCACCAAGAATATCCATGGGCAGATCACGGCGCGGCCTAATCCATCGCCGCTCGCCGTTGTGCCGGTAGTATCCATGGAGCTTTCCCGATGCTGTCCTGGCAATCAGCGGGGTTGCGCCGTGTCGATTGAGCGCATCAGCGAATCCGTGCTCGTCGGTCGAATCCCAATCGAGCACCGTAATGCCGCTGCGCTTGCCGCACATGAAGCCAATACCCGGCGCGGCCGCAAACTTGGCTGCAATCTTGCTGCTTCCAACAAGATCAAATCTGCCAGCATTGCCCACCATCGGCTTCTTGCGGATTCTGCTACCGTCGCGGATAAATTCGACCGGAACGGTGGGAATACCATGCGCGGCATAATCCGCCTGCCAATATTGAAATGAATTGTTGCCCCACGCTGGGGCGCGTGTTAATGCTTCCACTGGTATCCAGTCCTTTCCCCGGTCATTCGCCGGGGATTTTTTTGTTTAGTTAGCTTCGGTCTTCTCGAAGAACGCCTTGAGCCCGGGATGCTGGGCGTATCGGTTTGCCACTTTTGCCAAAAAGCTTAGTGATCCCGTTGCGGATTTGCGTTGGGTTTGCCACTGCAAGTGCTAGATTCATCGGCACATCCGCGATTCTTGCGGAAACGCAAATAGAGCCTGATGCCAAAAATTCCGCATCATTCGCAGGCGACAGCCGAAATGCTGGCTATTCAGGCGCTTGCCTTTCTTGCCGAGGATGA
>Ga0306920_100009202_pt1 | contig 13161 bp, 9 predicted proteins | sample flu12Cox44000170_FD_204666 | JGI IMG/M metagenome (GOLD analysis project Ga0306920, IMG submission 204666) | Lab enrichment of tropical soil microbial communities from Luquillo Experimental Forest, Puerto Rico - flux4day.12C.oxic.44.000.170 (v2)... | ecosystem: Environmental > Terrestrial >... | reverse complement strand
TACAACGGCGCCGGCCTCCCCGCTGTCCCCTTCCGCACCGACACCTGGCCCGGCATCACCGACAACGTAAGGCCGTACTGAAAAAACTCGACTTCTTCGTCGCGCTGGCTGGTCCTTCGAAGGCCCTTGGACCAGCTACGTGCACGAGGATCTGCTTCCATCGCGAAGAAATTCTCGCTTCATCCACGCGAAGCGTTTCTCACCCACACAGGAAACCAAAATTTGTTTGGAGTTTCGGCTTCATCAATGAAAAAATATCAGTCGTTTTTTGCAGGGTTGGCAAACGATTGCGCGATTTACGGATTCTGCCGCCCTATGGTGTGGCCTTCCCGGCGGCGTGATGCAAGAAAGGAGACTGGTGCGATCACGAGTTCCTGCCTTTGCTCGAGCGTTGCTGTTGCTTCTCCCCACGGCCCCGCACGGTGCTCGTCAAGCTTTCCAGCCTGGTTGCTACCTCAACTTTGCCCCCGGAACTCCCGCAGGCGATATGCTCCAGTTCACCGGTCAAATCCTTGAACTCGATGGCGGATTTCGCGAGACGAAAACTACACGATGAGGCGGGCCCAGAAATTTTTTGGTTTTGCCGCAGCGAACCTTCCAGGAGGAGAAATGCAGAAGTCGAATTGGCGAACGGTTTTGATCATGCTGGTAGCTCTGTCAAGTGCGGCCTGCGCGTATCCTCAAAACGCGGACTCGCCTGCCTATCTGAATCCCCTGTTGCCTGCCGAACAACGCGCTGCCGATCTGGTCCATCGCATGACCGTCGAGGAAAAAGTGACGCAACTTGTCAACTACGCCCGCGCGATTCCTCGTCTCAACATCCCCGCCTACGACTGGTGGAGCGAATCGCTCCACGGAGTCCTGTCCAACGGCACCACCGAATTCCCAGAGCCAGTCGGGCTGGCCGCCACCTTTGATCCCGACGCCATTCACGGCATGGCCGCTATCATCGGTATCGAAGGCCGGATCAAGCACGTGCAGAACCTCCGCGCAGGCCACAGCAACCTCTTCGAAGGCCTCGACTTCTGGGCCCCCAACATCAACATTTTCCGCGATCCTCGGTGGGGCCGAGGCCAGGAAACCTACGGTGAGGATCCCTTCCTCACCGCCCGCCTGGGCGTCGCCTTTGTCACCGGCATGCAAGGAGACGACCCGAAATACTACCGCGTTATCTCGACGCCCAAACACTACGCCGTTCACAGCGGTCCCGAGCCCACACGCCACACCGCCGACATTCGAGTCAGTAAGCATGACGAACTCGACACCTACCTCCCCGCGTTCCGCGCCACAGTGACCGAAGCCAAAGCCGCTTCCGTCATGTGCGCATACAACAGCGTCAACGGGCAGCCCGCCTGTGTGAACGAATTCCTCCTCCAGGACCAACTACGAGGCAAATGGAGGTTCCAGGGTTACGTCGTTTCTGATTGTGAAGCCATCCTCAACATCTTCCGCGACCACCACTTCACAAGCACGCAGGCCGAGGCCTCGGCTCTGGCCATCCAGCGAGGAATGGACAATGAGTGCGTGGATTTTGGTGTCGTCAAAGACGACCACGACTACAAGCCCTACCTTGACGCCTTCAAGCAAGGCATCCTCAAAGAGAGCGAGATCGATGCTGCGTTGATCCGTCTCTACATCGCACGCATGAAACTCGGCATGTTCGACCCGCCGGAGCTCGATCCCTATTCGAAGCTCGACGAAAAACTCCTGGACTCCCCGCAACACCGCGCCATGGCTCGCGCCATCGCCAACGAATCCATGGTCTTGCTGAAAAATGACGGCACGCTGCCTCTTAAGGTCGGTAGGACCAAAATCACTGTCGTTGGGCCGCTCGCCGATCAGACCAAATATCTCCTTGGCAACTACAACGGCACACCCTCGCACAGCGTCTCAGTTCTCGACGGTCTCAAGGCGGAATTCCCGGAGTCGCAAATCACCTTCGTTTCCGGAACCCAATTCTTGACTACGGAAGGAGAAGTGGTTCCCGAATCCGCGCTCAGCAGTTCGGATGGCCAGCCCGGCGTCGCCATCACCTTTGGCACCGGCGGTGTGTTCGGACCATCTGCGACCCCGTTTGCAACCGCCCACGCAGGGGCCATTGATTTCAAGGGCGAGGCCATTCCTCCAGAAGCCTCCGGCAAGTTCCCTCTCGTTATCGAATGGAGCGGCTTTCTCACTCCTACCGAAACCGCCACTTACAGTATCGGCGTCCGCGCTCTTGGCGACTTCGCCTCCGTCTCGATCGACGGCAAGACGATTGCCCAGGAATTCCTGGATACCACGCACCTTGAAGCCCGCGTGGGCCACATTTCTCTGGAACGGGGGAAAAAAGTGGCCGTCAAAATGCGCTATCAGATCCGTGAGGCAGGCCCGATGCAGGCGCAACTCATCTGGTCGAAGTACGAGCCCAAGCCAAATCCCGAAGCCATCGCCGCCGCGAATCAGGCCGACGTCGTCATCGCTGTTCTCGGCATCACCAGTGATCTTGAAGGGGAAGAAATGCCCGTCAGCGAAGAAGGATTCGCCGGAGGTGATCGCACCAGCCTGGATTTACCTAAACCAGAAGAGGATCTTCTCGAGGCCGTCGCCGCCACGGGGAAGCCCGTCATTCTGGTCCTCGCCAATGGCAGCGCCCTCTCTGTCAATTGGGCCAAGGAACATGTCAACGCGATACTCGAGTCCTGGTATGCCGGGGAAGAAGGCGGCGCGGCTATCGCCGAAACCCTCTCAGGAAAAAACAACCCGGCCGGACGCCTTCCCGTCACGTTCTATACCGGCGTCGAACAGTTGCCGCCCTTTGAAGACTATGCCGTGAAAGGACGCACCTATCGCTATTTCCAGGGCGCACCTCTCTACCCCTTCGGCTATGGCCTCAGCTATACCTCGTTCTCCTATCGAGGCTTGAAGCTTCCGAAACAGATCCATGCCGGCGATTCACTCGCGACGGAAGTTATCGTCACCAATACCGGAAAGCGCGATGGAGACGAAGTCGTCCAACTCTATCTGAGTTTCCCCAACGCTCCCGGTGCTCCCCTTCGCGCTCTGCGCGCCTTCAAGCGCGTGCACCTCAAAGCTGGCGAATCACAGAAGGTCCATTTCGATCTAAAGGATCGCGATGTCAGCATGGTCAGCGAAGCCGGCGAACCCATCATTCCCGAGGGTAAATACACGGTCGCAGTCGGCGGCGGGCAGCCAAACACATCTGCGCCCTCAGTCCAAGGCGTCTTCCGGGTGCAAGGAACAAAAACTCTACCGGAGTAAAGACGCAAATAACCCCGAAGGCGCCCAAGCAGTGGGTGCTTACTCCACCTCCGCACTCCACAAAAAACGGAGGCCAAAGGCCTCCCTTGCTCCTATTTTTCTATTCTTTAATTCTCACCAGGTGCCGATTCTCAGCACCGCGCCTGTCGTCACCTTCAGTCCATCCTGCGCTCGAATCATATCGACATCGGAAATCCAGGAATGCGTGTACTCAACATTCACCACCCGCCAGGCAAACGCCCGCGTCATCACCCAATCGACGCCACTTCCCGCCGACATGCTGAATCCGAGCGCCTGCTTCTCGGCTGACCAGTCAAAGCGCGTTGGGTAATGCGCCAGCGTTCCTTCGCCGTCGCTCCATTCCTTCATCAATTCGGTCCGCAGCGCCGCATCGGCAATCTCGTGCGTCACGCGCCGCCCACCGATCAGCAGCTGTGCGTAAGGAGAAATCTTCTCCGCCGCCCGCGGCGTCCACCGTGGCCCCGCGCCGAAAAACAGGGAATCCCCGCTCTGGTTGCTCGCTGGCATGTGCATGACCAGGCATCCGCTCACCTCGGCCACCAGTTGCCATTGCGGATTCAAACGCGCAGCCCCCTGCCCCCCACCGCCGATGCAACTCCCGCCACCCAGAAAACTCTCGTAGTACGGAAACGCCTGCAACTCGATTGGCGCCTCTTTCGGATATTCCCGCACAAAGTCCACACCGCCCACCGGGGTCCGTTTCACAAACACGAACGGCTTTTCCCCGCCTTCGCGGTACTCGCGTACCAGTTCTTTTCGAATCTCGTAGTTCTCGCCGAACAAATTCAACCGGTTCTCGCGTACCCACGGCGGCCGGAAAGCTAGCACATTCGCCATCGTCCTCCCGGGATTCAAAAAGCTGCGCGTCAGAATGATCACCGCCCGGTTCGTCGTGCGGTTCTCAAGACTCATGATCCAGTAGCGGTCCGCCGCATCTTCGGCCAGCATGGTGATCGCTCCCAGCGTCGGGGTATCGACCAGCGTGATGAACCCCGGCGACGCGTGCAGCATCACGTTCCCGATCGAAGCCTCGCTGGCTGGCCCGATCTTCCATTGTGTGTGCCACACGGCCGAAAATGCCATGGACCGCAGCAGGCTGATGTAGTAATCCCGGCCGTCGCCCAGTTGCACCGTTTTGTACTTCCCGTCGTTCTGCCGGAAGATAAACCCGAACACCGACCCTTCGATCGGGTGCCCTGCATACGGCGCCATGAATGTGTCACTGTCGCTCCATCCGCGCAGCTCCGACACCGAGCTCGCCCAGTGCTGCGCCCAGTGCCCATTCAAGGTGTCTCGCGTTCCCGGCTGAAGACTTAGGTTGAACGCGTGCATCAACCCTGTGTAATAAAGCGACTCCATCATCGCCGGCATCCAACGCACCTTTGTGTCGGTGGACTCCGGCTTCACCGGCTGGATGCGCGCCCCCGAGGCGTGGCTCGCATCGAACGGATTTGTCCGTAAAGCCTTCGCTGGCTCGTCGAGTGTCAACGGGTGGACCACCACTCCAGGCAGGCTCGACACTTCCGGCAGCGCGAGTGGGTCGTCCGGTGTCAACACGTCCTCGGGAAATGTCGACCTCAGCCAGTCCGACTGCGCATACAGCACGTCCCGGCGCCCGTTCTCAAGATTCAGTTTTGTTTGCGCGGTTGTTCTTGCGGCGAAGACTGCGAATGCGACAACACCAAAGACAACCAGCCTTCCAATCGCTTTGTTCATCAAGCAATTTCCCTATCTGGAGCAAAGGCAGGAGTCGTGCTCCACCTTGCGTTTCAGGATCTGATCTTTACTGGTGGGCGGCTAAAAGATCAGCGCGGGGGCAGCTTGGGCAACCATAATTAAACAGAAAAGCTACCCTGCTTTCAACAAAATCCCGTTCCACGGCAAGAATTTCTCATACTTCTCCTGTTGCCTTGGTTCTAGTCCTTACTTCCCTCGCGCGCTGCCGGACCTAACCGTATTTGCTCAATTTGTTGCGTCCAGACCACCATCAGGATGCCTGGCCGTGGCGCGCTCATTGGCCATTCGTTATCTACTCTTCCGTAATGGACGCTTCTCGCACGCGCAAAGTTTCCTGAAACTGCCGCCCACACTGTCAGCTTTTGAGATGCGAAGGTACGGCATTTTCGCGATGGGGTCGTTCACAGCCGGTCGCGCAGCAAGTCCACCTTGCGCTCGTACCACCAGCCATAAGCCGCCCAATCCCTTCCCGCGGTGGAATTCGTGTCCGTCATAAGGTATTCGCCCGTCGCTCGGAATCGCCACGCCCGCCAGGCAATTCAGAAGCGTAGTCTTCCCGGCCCCGTTCGCACCTAGCACGCCCACGATTTGTCCGGGTTCCAACTCCAGGGAAATTTCTTCCAGTGCCCACACGCTCCCGAACTTGTTCGACACTTTTTGAATCTCGATTCTCATTGGATGCCTTCAAATTACCTAAGAAGCGCGCCTCAAGAGACGCGGGCTTGCAGCTTTCCCTGAGCTTCGAAAGGTGGCGGCGCAAAAAAGACCGGATTCTCCGGGCCATAACGCCGCTCACGAAAATGCCCGCCAAGTCCGCGCAGTATAGCAAGCACCCGCGTATTTCGCTTTTCCTCCGTGGTCGTGCTATTGTCGTGTTTTACCCAGGAGCAATTTCCATGTCAGTGAACAAAGTCATCCTCGTCGGGCGCCTCGGCCGTGATCCGGAAACCCGCTACACTTCGGGGGGCCAGGCCGTCGCCAATTTCTCGGTCGCCACCGACGAAACCTACAAAGATCGCAACGGTGAACGGCAAAAGCGCACCGAGTGGCATAAAATTGTCGTCTGGGGAAAACAGGCGGAAATCGCCCAACAGTATCTCAAGAAGGGCTCGCTGGTCTTCATCGAAGGACGCATCCAATCCCGCGAGTGGCAGGACAAAGAAGGCCAGAAGCGCACCGCCTTTGAAATCGTCGCCAACAACTTCCGCATGCTTGGCGGTCGCGGCGACGGGATGGCCGCAGGAGCCGTCGCAGGTGGCGGTCCTTCCCGCGCCGGCGGCGACGACTACTCCCACGATTCCGGCCCGTCCGACGAATTCGGCCCCTCCAACCCGGAAATCTCCGACGAAGACATTCCTTTCTAGGTGCACAGGCTGCGCAAAGAAAAAAGGGAGGCGCAAACTCGCCCCCCTCTTCCGGTTGCTCTTCGCTAGTGGCGGACCGTGAGTTGCGGCGTCCTCAGTCCATCGTCAGCACGACCCGGAACTCTGCCTTCCCCGACATCATCCTTTCGTATGCATCATTCACCTTCGCAAGTGGGTACTTTTCAATCATGGGCCGAACTCCGGTCATCTCGGAAAATCGCAGCGTGTCCTCAGAATCCATGGCCGTTCCCGAAGGCCACCCCTGCACCCGCCGCTTGCCCATAATCAGCGGCGCAAGCGAAATCTCGAGCGGTTCTCCGGAAACGCCAATTGTCAGCAACTCCCCGCCCGCCTTCAGTCCGTCCACCAACTCCGACATCGCCTTCGCGCTTGGCGCCGTCGCCATGATCACCTTCGCTCCCCCCAGTTTTTGCAACTCCTCGGCTGCATTCGCACTTTTGCTGTCAATGTAGGCCACAGCGCCCAGTTTCTTCGCCAGTGTTCCATTCTCCGGGCCGCGCCCGATGCCCACCGTGCGGTAGCCAAACTTCGCCGCATATTGAATGCCCAGGTGACCCAGCCCGCCGATGCCCTGCACAGCCACCAAATCTCCCGGCCCGGCGCCACTGTTCCGCAACGCATTGAAGGTCGTAATCCCCGCGCAAAGCAGCGGCCCTGCTTCGGCCGCATTCAGAGACTCAGGCATCCGCGCCACCGCTTCGTGCCTCGCTATCATGTACTGACCATATCCGCCATCCCGCGTCACGCCATTAATCTGTTCGTACCGGCATGTAACAAAATCGCCCCGACGGCAAGACTCGCACGTAAAACAGTGTCCGCCATGCCAGCCCGTGCCTACGCGTTCCCCCTTCTTCCACTCCGTCACACCAGGCCCAACTTCGTCTACTAAGCCGGCCACCTCATGCCCCGGCACCCGTGGATAGGTGATGAACGGAAAAATGCCTTCTTTGGTCACCGAGTCGCTATGGCAGACCCCGCAAGCCTGCACCTTGATGCGGATCTCCCCCGGCCCCGGTGCGGGTATCTCCCTCTCTACCAGCTCAAACGCCCCTCCAGGCTTCCCCACCTGTGCCACCAAATTCTTCGCCATAAGCTCTCCCCCGAAATAGCTACGCGCAATTTCGCAAATAAGCCCCGGCGGGGGCAAAATTCAACTCGACCCCGTCGGCGTCCCGTTTGGATGTAGCTTGTACCGCCCAGGTTAGATTTATCTCCCACCCAGAAAACTACCGTGCCACTGCAAGCTTCCACCCGTCGAGCGGGACCGGTTTCCGACCAGCGCTTGACTGTTCCAACTGGCCGCAGGTACCTTGCATACCGGACGTGACGATGTCGCCCTCGCCTCTGAGAGCTTTTCGTCAGTCCAGCAGAATCTCCCTTTTACACTTTCTATGGCAAGTCAGTCGTTCGCCGCACTGTTCGCCTCGGGCCGCATCAGCGAATTGTGTAGGTTCAAGACATACCACTGCCCTTGCCTCTTCCGGCACATGCTCATCCCATGCCCCACCACATGTTCATTTGGGGCAATAATCTCGTACTCATACGAATACCAGAGCGCGTCCCCAAACGTTTTCACATCCTTCAAATGCATGATGTAGCAAAGATTCGGTGCATACTTCATGTACCGCTTCCGCAAATACTCGACGGCCTCCTTGCGCCCGTGATACTCGCCATCGGGCGTGTACAGCACAATCTCGGGATCGAAGCATTCCTCGAGCGTCTTCGCGTCTCCCTGCTCAAAGGCCTCCGAGCATCGATGCATCTGCCCTTCCATCTGTCCGTACATGGCGTGCGCATCCACAACCGCCGGCTCTGTCGAAGCCACCTGCCGCTTCAAATCAATCGTCACGCCCATGCGGTCGAGCAAGTCCACACCTAAAATGCCATCGATCTTTCCTCCGCAAGCCTTCCCAATCGGACTCAAGTCAATCGCCGGCAGCTTCAGGTCCCGCAACTGGTGAGTCCCTAAGTCAAGTTCCGGCAGCCGCACCTCCCGCGCACTCGTCGCCGCTGTTCCGCTCCACGAAGTCACTTCAATCGCCTTGGATCGTCCGTTGGCAAACGACTTCAGATTCAATATGGTTGTTGCGCCCGTATCCAACAGAAAGCGCATTTCACTCCCGTCAATCTTGACTCGCACCACGGGCAGCACATCGCACTTCTCGATGGGAATTTGGTCCCCACCCGGCAGTACCGGCTTTTCCTGGGCCGTCGCTCCAAACGCCGTGCCCACCCACAACAGTCCCAGGCTAAACCCCTGGCAAATCAACCTTCTTGTGATCTTGCTCATGGCCCACCCCGTCGTTGGTTCCAATATCCTTTCCGATGCTCCCCACCCACTCCCGTTACCCTTATCTTTTTGTTTTCTTTTACAAATCGTTTGAACTTTCTGCCCTCCCCGCTTAGCTGACGTCTGCCTGTTGTTACAGCCAAGGAAAATCCTTTCCTGCACCCGGAACTTTTCCCCTACCAGTTTCGTCTTTTCTTTAACAGCTCCGAGTGGTCCCAGAGCCGGCGGCCGCGCCGTACAGCTCGCCTCGGCTGTGTCAGTTCTTTCACGGCCGAGGTCCTTTCGCAAAGGGGGGACCTATGCCACTCCAATATCGTCTTTCTCTCTTGTTCTGCTTTACTTTCGCCCTCGGCTCACTGGTCCCGCCGCCCGGCCTGGCGCAAGACAGATCCGCATCGGATTCTTTCGAGCTCGGTATCCTCTATTATTCCGGTCGCTCCGTTCCCACAAATTACGAAAAATCCGCCGCTCTTTTCCGGGCAGCCGCCGAGGCCGGCGATCCTCGCGCCCAGTTCATGCTTGGGCGCCAATATGCCGACGGGCTAGGCGTTCCCAAAGACCTGGCACGAGCCGCCGACCTCTATCGCGCGGCCGCCGACCAGGGCTACTCCCATGCGCAAAACAACCTCGCCTATCTTTACCAGAGCGGACAAGGAGTTCCTCAGGATCCGCAAACCGCCGTCAGCTGGTATCTGGCCGCCGCGAAGCAAGGCGACGCCATTGCTCAGGTGAATCTGGGTTCCATGTATTTGACCGGAGACGGTATTGCCCAGGATTTTGCCCAAGCCGCGCATTGGTTTGGCCTCGCCGCCGGGGCAGGTCAACCGAACGCTCAGAATGATCTCGCCGTGATGTACTGCCTCGGCCAAGGCGTTCCGCAGAATTTCAAAGAAGCTGCCCGTCTCGCGCAGTCAGCCGCGAAACAAGGACTCGCGTCCGCGCAAGCCAACCTTGGTTATCTTTACGAGCACGGCCAGGGCTTGCAGCTCGACTATGTCGCCGCCTTCGCCTGGTACACGCGAGCCTCCCGCGGCGGCAACCACAACGCCGCGATTCGCCTCGGCAGCCTGCGCCAAATCATGACCGCCAAACAGCTCAATCAAGCCGCTAGCCTTCTCGCCAGTCCGTTGCCTGCCGCCTCGGAGTCCGCGGCCACCTCCGCTCCCAAGATCCCCACCAACGCCTTCACTTTGAGATCTCCCAACCCCTAACTTAATGCTTGCAGCAGAGTGCATGGTCGGTACCGAGAGCCGGGTGCTCAATCCGATGACCTTGCCTGGCATGGCTCGTAAGCTTTTCTCACCTGGTGGCCCAAGAAATCGCACAACCTAGGCCGAACCATCCCCGCCTTCTTCCGTCTAACTCCACATCCGCGCGGAGTGGTCCCAGAGTTGGCGGCAATGCCGTCAACCCGCCTTGGCCGTCCAAGGTCCTTTCGATGTTTGCAAAGGGGGACGTATGTGGTTCTCGCGTCATAAAGCGTTCTTTTCTGTCACCTATTGCTTCTCGCTCGCTCTGTGCCTACTTTGGCCGGCTCCTTCGCACGCGCAATCCTCCTCCTCGGCCCCCGAGACCTATCAACGCGCCCTGATGTACCTCACGGGACATTCTGTCACGCAAAGCTTCGAACGAGCGGCGGCTCTTTTCCGTCAAGCAGCCAACTCCGGAGATTCCCGCGGCTACTTCATGCTCGGGTACATGTACGCGGCCGGAATTGGCCTCCCGCAGGACTTCTCTCGTGCCGCTGATTGCTACCGTTCTGCCGCAGCGCAAGGCAACACCCGCGCGCAAAACAATCTCGCTTCTCTCTATCAGCATGGGCAGGGAGTCCCGAAAGAAATGCGGCAGGCCATCGGCTGGTACACCGAAGCAGCGACACACGGAGACCCAACCGCGCAAGCCAACCTCGGCTCCATCTACTTCACCGGGGACGGCGCCGATCAAGATTTCCATAAAGCCGCTTACTGGTTCCGCCTCGCCGCCGACGCCGGCCAGCCCAATGCACAAAATGATCTCGCCACCATGTATTTCCGGGGCCAAGGTGTTCCCCAGGACGATGCCGAGGCGGCTCGTCTTGCGCGCTCCGCCGCTGAAAAAGGGCTCCCCGCCGCGCAAAATAATCTTGGCTACCTCTACGAGCACGGCCGAGGCATCCCGCTCGACTACGTAGCCGCCTTCGCCTGGTACTCCCGCGCTTCCCGCGCCGGGGACCAAAACGCCACTCTGCGCCTGGCCTCGCTCCGTCAAATCCTGACCCCAAAGCAACTCAGCCAAGCCTCGATCTTGCTGGCGGACTCCGCTCCAAAACGCTCGGCACCTGCTCCCTCGAGCCCCACCTACGGTGCTGCGAGCGATTCTTCCGCTTCCGTTCCAACTGACACCTTCGCCCCCGAGCCGCCTGCAAACTAGCGCTTTCTCTGGTGTCCCTGCCGGCTCCCTCAGCATTGACTGTTCGTCCGCAAAGAGCCAACGAGGGCCGCCTGTGGAAGCTCTTGCGATTTTCCATGTCTCATTTAATCTTGTCTTCTGTCCTGAATCTGTCCCTCGGTCCAGTTGTACCGCGCATTTCTCACCGCAAAAATAGCCCATGCGCCCGATCTGGTTGCTCGCCCTGTTCCTCACGCTCCTCAGCGCAGGCTGCGCCAACACTTCCTCTACTTCCCAGACCCGGCAGCAGCCGCCTCCCTCTTCCGGGAACGGCACGGTCTCGGTCACCGTCACTCCCTCGACTGCCACCATACGCTCCGGCGATTCCTACACCTTCTCCGCCTCGGTTAACGGCAACGCCAACACTTCGGTCACTTGGACGGTCAACGCGATCGCAGGCGGCAATTCCGTTCTCGGCACTGTCAACTCCTCCGGCAGCTATACCTCGCCAGCCGCGGTTCCCAATCCCAATCTCGTCACACTCACCGCCACGAGCGTGGCCGATACCTCGAAAACATCCTCGAGCACCATCACACTGCTCACACCAACACCCGTCCTCACTGGCATTGCTCCTGCCTCGACCAACCTCGGCAATTTTTCGCTCGCCCTCACCGGCAGCAAGTTCCTCAACGGGGCCGTCGTCTATTTGAACTCCACACCCCTGAATACTGAATTCGTTTCTTCCACGCAGCTGACCGCCACCGGCAACGCCGCCTCAGCAGGCACTTTTTTGATCACCGTGCAAAATCCCAATCCCGGCGCCAGCAGTTCCGCCGCGCAGAGCTTTCAAGTTAACGGATCCACGCAAACTTCCCATTGCTCGCAAATGTCGGTTGGTCAGGAGGCCAGCCTCAACGGCTTTCTTCCATTCCCCTCTGACAACCTCTGGAACAAAGACATCTCTTCGGCGCCGGTGGACGGCAACTCCACCGCGCATATCAATTACATCGGTTTGAACATCGGCCTCCACGCCGACTTCGGCTCGGGGCAATATCAGGGCTCCACCATCGGAATTCCCTACACGGTGGTCGACTCGTCGCAGCCGCTTATTCCCGTCAACTATCAGGCCTACGGGAGTGAAAGCGATCCCGGTCCCATGCCGATTTCTCTCGGTGCACCTATCGAGGGCTACCCGAATCCCGGCACCGGCGACCGTCACGTCCTGGTTCTCGACACCGCCACCTGCTTCCTTTACGAACTCTACAGTTCCTATCCGCAGTCCTCGTCCTGGAACGCCGACTCCGGCGCCGTCTGGGATCTTCTCTCCGACGAGCAACGCCCTTATAGCTGGACCAGCGCCGACGCCGCCGGCCTCCCGATCTTCCCCGGTCTTGTCCGCTACGACGAAGTCGCCGCCGGTGCAATCAATCACGCCCTCCGCTTTACGCTGCAAAATTCAAGTGCGGGCTTCGTTGCTCCCGCTTCGCACTTCGCTTCCACCACCAGCAACCCCAGTGCGCTTCCCATGGGCGCGCGGCTCCGCCTCAAAGCCAGCTTCGATGTCTCTGGCTTCTCACCCGCCAATCAAGTCATTCTGAATGCGATGAAAAAGTATGGCCTGATCCTGGCCGACAACGGTTCATCCATGTACATCAGCGGCGCTCCCGACAGCCGCTGGGACAACAACGACCTCCACAACCTCGGAGTGGTTACCGCGTCCAGTTTCGACGTCCTGCAACTTAGTCCGCTTTACAACAACTCCACCGCCCCCACCGGACCCGCGCCGACAATCTCGAGTTTCACGGCCAGCTCGACCTCCATCACCGCCGGCACCAGCGTCTCCCTCTCCTGGGAAGTCACCGGAGCTTCCTACGTCATCGTCTCACCAACCATCGGCGCAACCCGCGCCACCAGCGCATCGGTCTCTCCGTCCTCCACAACCACCTACACCCTGTACGGCACCAACGCCTTCGGCCGCAGCACATCCACCGTTACCATCACCGTTCACTAATCGCGCACGCGGAACGCTTACCGGAAACAAAAAGCCGCTGCAAGCTCCCGGAACGCCCCGCTGATCGAATCACAATTCTTGATTTTCTA
>Ga0306920_100009200_pt1 | contig 13162 bp, 13 predicted proteins | sample flu12Cox44000170_FD_204666 | JGI IMG/M metagenome (GOLD analysis project Ga0306920, IMG submission 204666) | Lab enrichment of tropical soil microbial communities from Luquillo Experimental Forest, Puerto Rico - flux4day.12C.oxic.44.000.170 (v2)... | ecosystem: Environmental > Terrestrial >... | reverse complement strand
GCGTCTCTCTCGAAGTCTGGAGGCAAACGCATCGCGTTTACAGCAACAAGCATCGCGTGTTTCGTGTCAACCAGCGGGGCGTTCGACCCTGTCGGAAGGCTACGCCGAGCTGCCGGGATTTATCGCCGATCACACTTGAGTAGCGTCAGTCGACCTATGGCTCATCCGGTCGGGGGGACTCTGGATTGTTCATTTCTTCATAGCGAGAATCGTCGCGACTCAATGGTTGGTTCCGCTCCTCATTAATCTCTTTCATTTCGCGCTCTTTCTGCTCATGTCTCATTTTTCGTCCCGCCTCATACAAGCTCCAGCTATCTTCGTCGTCCGAGGGCGTGGCCTCCGGCCCGCCAGCTTGCGGTCGCCGACTTCTAGCCTGGGCTTCCGTTTGAGCAGCAAGCGCCTCCAATTGGGGACCCAATCCCTTGCCCAAAGGTCTGCAGTCATTGGGGAAATCCCAGTATCGCAAGCAATATAGTTTTCCGTTGGAGAATTCTGCCTGAACCCAACCGGGTTTGCCCCTATTGTAAGAGTAGTAACCGACGACGGTGAGATGCGATCCATTTGTTGTTGGTGATATGGTAGCCTTACTTCTCATGCTCCCGCGATCGTACACGTTCATCGCCCAAGATTTAGAGTCTTGAGTTACAAGCTGATCGAGCAGTGATGCGTATCGAATGTCACTTACGCTCGTCTCAGCGGATTGCGTGCTGGGTAACTGCCCGAGAGATCCACCGGGACGGGAAGCGGGAGAATAGGGCCTTTTTGGCGGGTTAGACGCGACGGAAATACCATTAGATTGCGCCGACCCGCCACCCTCTACCCGCACGGAGTCGCCTCTGGCACGCATGCAGCGGGCGTAAGCCTCTACGCCGTCGCCTTCGCCAATTGCCATCCGCCGGCACAGGGCGTCATCCTGTTCGAAAGCTATAGTGGTCTTTCCAGCGCCGGGGGTAGCAACGACTCTGGCGCAGCCGCTGAGCGCCAACACTCCCGTGAGAAAGAGGCCAACCATCTCTTACATACGCTACCCGTGAGCACGCCAGCCTCCAAAGTTGCGCTGCCAGGCCGACATCGCGACAATCCTTAGTTGAAGCAATTATCCTCGACGGTCGAATTATAGTCAACAAACGCCTCAGTCTCAGTACCGCGGGCACCCGAATTCCAAATACGAACGCCCGCCTATAAGCGGCATCCTCAAGCACATTGGCGCTGAGCCCTCGGAATGCGTCTTGGCTAGCCGGCCGGGTCCGCTCACGCGTTTTCTTTGAGCCAGCCGCATCAATGGTTACAGTTTGCATAAGATATGACCGAAACTCACCGTGAAAAACGCCTCATCGGCTGTGCCCGCGTATCCACCTACGGGCAGACCCTCGACAGCCAGCTTGAGCAGCTTCGCACCGCCGGGTGCAGCAGCCGCAACATCTACCGCGAGAAGGTGACGGGCGCGCGGCCCGTCCGGCGCGAGCTTAACCGGATGCTCGGCAAGCTGGTCCCCGGCGACGTGGTAACGGTGACGCGGATTGACCGGCTGGCGCGCAGCACCTTTGACCTTTTCGGCATCGTCAAGCGCATCGTGGACGCCAAGGCGCAATTTCGATCCTTGGCCGAGCCGTGGGCCGACACCAGCACCAGCACCGGGCGCTTGATGCTGGCGGTACTCGGCGGTCTCGCGGACGTGGAGCGCGACCTTATCCGCACCCGGACGGCAGAAGGCCGGAGCCGCGCCAAGGCCCAAGGAAAGCACATGGGCCGTCCCCCTTCCCTTGACACCGGCCCAACAGAAAGAGGCTATCAGACGGCGTACGCAGGGAGCGACGCTCGACGAACTGGCCGCAGCTACAATGTAAGCAGGGCCACGATTTCGAGGTTGTCGGCGTGAAAGAGTCTGAGCCGAAAAACTCGGTAGTCAACATTGAAGAACTGCCGACGGGTTTCCCCACTCATAAGCACCCATCCGAATTTTGGGAAGCGCTAGGCCGTACAGTAGCCACGTTCGGATTTCTAGAGGAAACCCTTGGAAAGGCTATTTTCGCATTCACGGCAACGCGCCGCATTCCCCCAACGAGATCGACGTCGAATTCCAGAAATGGCTCCCGACATTGGAGAGAGCACTCATCGATCCCCTTGGCGGGCTAATCACTTCCTATGCTAAGGCGATTCGAGCACATAACTGTGCGCAGGCATTCCCCAATCTCGACGACTTGCTATCTGCTCTCAACAAAGCGTCGGCCATCCGAAACGTCCTGTGCCACGGTTCGTGGAGAACACCGGATAAGGAGGGGCGATCCCTTCCATTATTTGTAAACAATAAAAGAGAGATATTCCAAACAACAATCGACGTTGTATACCTCAATCAGATGCAGAGACATGTCGCTGAACTGATATGTCACGTCATGAGTAGTGTGACCTTCTTGGGTTGGCAGTTTGCGGGATCAAAAGGGCCGGGATTGCCAATTTGGCCGCATCAGGTTTGACAAAGCGGCCCCGACGACTGGCAGAACCCATTGCCATGCCACGCCTCATTTTCGCATTTGCGTTGCTCTTGGTCCCGCTGGACGCCCAAGCTGAACCGTCGGTCCCTAACGATTGCTGGTCTGGCGTCATGGGACCGGATAAAGCGCCTCACGGTCAGCTCGTCGCGACAGGCCCCGTCGCGCAATGGCGCGTCGGCATGTCGCTTGTTGTGTACCCGACAAGAGAAACCTACGAGCAGATCAACGCCCTTATGGAAAAAGGGCAAACCGCCACTTTCGACACGTCGCGGCCGATCACGATTGTTCCGACATGGATTTCAGGGCCGGAGCCCGGCGACAAAGACAACGCTGATGAAGCTAAGAGCATCGAAATTACGATGCAGTATCGCACCGCCCAAGGTGAAACCGGCACGATTATGCTGACCTACTGGACACCGATGAGCGGGCACGAGACATCATTGCCGCCCGACCAGCGGGCAGGAATTGCGCAGTTTGACCAGCAATTGCACGACATGAGTTGCCGGGGCATTCCGTGATGGTCGGCGACCATTTTCCAGAATCACCATTATGCGGTTTTTGACTGTAGGCGCCCGAGGAAAAATGTCACCCGTCTGCCAATTAGAGATGACACTCCCCGGGGGATTCCCGAGGGGTGTTGGGGGTGACGGTTCGGCTGATGAGCGATGGGGAGCTATCGCGGCTCGAGGTGCTGCGCGATCTGGATTGGAAACGGTTGACGGATCGATCACCTCTAGGGGCTTACCCTCATCTTGCACAAGCGGCCCTGTGTAAAATTGAATTGTCGTATGCCGCGTCTCGCCGGGTGGGATCCCGCCATCGGCATGAGGCATGGAATACCGCGATTCGGCGGCACAGATCACCGAAAAAGCTTACAGATCGTCGAGTTGCGGCTGCAACAGATGTGCCGATAACAACCGCACCCGAACTTGGGCTGTGCAGTAAGGTGTCGGCCTTGTCAGGTTGCTTCGGCGAGAAAGATATCGGTTAGGGTATGGCGCGCTCGCGACCGCTTCGCGATCAGCGCGTCAAGGCCTAGGCTGCGGCCATAGCGGTGCAAGGCGAAGATCAGCTGGAGAACGAGCAGGAAGAAGTAAGTCCACGGCCATTCGCCTTCCGCATTGTAGAGGCCGAGCCACAAATTGAGGATCTGTAGCGCGCCGATCAAACCCCACAACCGGACGAACACGCCAAGGATCAATGACACTGCAGTCAGGACCTCGGCCGCATAGACCATCGGCGCGAACACATAAAAATGTGGCAATACGATATTGTTGACAAAATCGGCTTGTAATGGGACGGCAGCCGACTTGCCCAGCAGCCCCATCCAATAGGCAAGACCCGTTGCGCCAAAGGGTTGGTCTGGGTGGTCGGTGTAATATGGCGGCAATTTCCACAGGGTCTGCTGCCACCACATGCAGCCGATCAGCAGGCGGAAGATCCAGTTGCCGATATGCTCGAACCTGCGCTGTTCGGGCATCGTGCTAAAGACATAGACCGCGATCGCGATACTGCCGAGCACGAGCAACCAAAAGATCACCGTCGTCAAGCCCGGTTGTTGGAAGAAGTCGATGACGTCTGAAATCGGATCGTGCTTCATCTCTCTCACCCTCCCGCCAGGTCGCTGGCTGCGGTCGCTTGTTTTAACCGCTGCAGACGCCACCAGGCCTCGAGTATGCAGGCGACCGACCAGGCCTGGGAAGGTGCGCCGCCTGGCAGATGCGGCGCATCTGCATCGAATATCTCGCTAATCGTGCCGAGGCCGGCATCGAAGAGGTGATTGCGCATGACGGCGAGGCGCTGCATCGCTAAATCGGCATCGCCGTGAACGCGATATTCTGCCACGACGTAATGGCCGAGCAGCCAAGCCCACACCGTACCCTGATGATAGGCGCCGTCGCGATGCCAGGGATCGCCGCCATAATGCGGCTTGTAGTCGGAATGGTCGGGCGACAAGGAGCGCAGTCCATAGGAGGTCAGCAGTTTTTGCCCGCAGAGCGTCACGATTTCCGATTGCAGCTGGGGTGAGACCGGGCTGTGGGCAGGCTGACTGCCAAAATTTGATTTGGCCGGATGGCGCCGTCGTTGCCTGATGGGCCGTCGATCACGTCGTAGAGGCCGCCGATGCGTTCGTCGGCAAAGCGGGAAAAGCTGGCGCGCACGCGCTCGGCGAGCTCGCGGTAGACCGCTGCTGGGCGACCGAGCATCGCAGCGAAATCTGCCATGATGCAGAGCGCATTGTACCACAGCGCATTGACCTCGACCGGCTTTCCGATGCGCGGCGTCACGACCCAGTCCCCAACCTTCGCATCCATCCAGGTGAGCTGTACACCAGGCTCACCGGCACCGAGCAGTCCATCAACGGGATCGGCACGTATGGAGTAGCGCATGCCCTTCAGGTGCCATTCTATAATCTCGGCGAGGATAGGAAGCACTTCGGTGAGTGATTCGCGATCGCCGCTCACATCGACATAGGAGCGCCACGCTTCAAAAAACCAGAGAGCAGCGTCGACCGTGTTGTAATCGGGCTTGTCGCCGGCGCCGGGAAAGACATTCGGCAGCATGCCGCGATCGACAAGGCCCGCAAAGGTCAACAGGATGTCACGCGCTGTTTCCTGCCGGCCTGTCGCCAGTGTCAGCCCCGGGAGGGAGATCATCGTGTCGCGTCCCCAATCGCCAAACCAGGGGTAACCGGCAACCACGGATTTGCCATCTGGCCGGCCCGGCAATGGCCGGGCAAAGACGAAGCTGTCGGCGGCGAGGAGCAGCTGGGCGATCCAGCCCGGCGGCCTCGCCATTTCCGGCAGGTTTCGCGCGGCCTGATCGAGGATATGGCATTGCCGAACTTGCCGGCGTTGCAGCGCGGCGCCGAGGTCGGGAGACGCCTCCTCCTCGAGGCTGCCGACAATTCCAACCCATTGGCCGGTCATCAGCTCCAGCCGGGCCTCGCCCACCTGGAGATGATTGTCACGGTAAAAAAGGCCGCGCTCGCGTTCGATCGCCAGATCGAAATTTTCGATCCATTGCCGGGTTGGAGCGATGACGCCGCCGCAAGGTCGCAACGTCAGCGAGAAGCCCCGCTGACGCACGCGCAGCCTCGTGCCATCGGCTTCGACCGTCGGATCGATCTCTCCGGCTGCGGTCTGGCCGTGATGGTCCCGATCGTTGACCATCAACCGCACACGCAGCGAAAGCGAGCGCGAGGGCGCCTTCGGGCCCGGAAGCAGGCGCCAGGCGGCATAGGCTGTGTTGGCGCCGGGCTCGAGCCAGATGCGCGCCTCGATACGGATCAACCCAATGGCGAACCGCCAGACTGGAATAGTACCATCGAGATGAAAGGACTCGATATGGACATGGCCGGCCGGCCCAATAGCGCCGCCGCTCCAGCGATTGGTGAAGAGCGGCCAGCTCGCATTGCCATCGATAAGCTCCGCGTCGGCCTTGGCCCAGACCAGCCTTCGCCCGAGCGGCGGCTCGACCGGCGCAATCAGCAGCCCGTGATAGCGCCGCGTCAGGCTGCCGGCGATCGTGCCAGCCGCGTAGCCCCCGAGCCCATTCGCGAGCCACCATTCGCGACGCTCGGCCTGATGCAGATCGCCGCAAATCGCCCGGCCAAAACGAATTATTTTCGGGGGATGCATCTCAGGACCACACTACCGCTCCCGTCACTGAACCGCCCGGTCGAGGGGGGGTGGTCTGGCGGCAGCCGCCGCTATTTCGGGGTCAGGCTACCCCCATTGATTTTTAGGCAAGTTCCTGCCGGCACGTAGATCCACGAATCGCCGGCGCTCGCGATCGCCGCTTCGCCGGCGCAGGAATGGGTCGCGGTTTGACAGTCGTTTTTGCCCGCGGCGGCGATGCCGAAGCATTTCTCGGTCTTAAAGGGCGGCACGGGCGCCGGGCCGGCGTTGGCTGGGGTTTGTACCGCTGCTGCCGCGGCTATCGCGGCGGCAACGAGCACGGAAGTCTTCATACCAATTTCCATCGCTCCAACCTTGTGCTGCGGGGCTCTACTAGGAAATCACTTTTCGGCGAGAACCGACACCGGGGTCCAATCTTCTGGGGGCGGAGAGGCAAGATAGTTATGGCAGCGCTCGATGAATATCTCGGAGGGTCGGTCACCACCGCGGATCGTGATGGCGGCTCGGAAGAGCTCTATGGCACCTGCCCAATTCCGCCGCGCATAGGCATCGAGCCCAGCTTCATACGCGTCGACCCAACCAGACGGCTCGGCACAGCCTTCATCGGCCATGCCGAGGAGCTCGTAGATGGCACCCTCTTGCATGCGGCCATAGACCGTGACCGTATCGAGCCGCCGGACGAGAATAGCGGCGCCGGCGGCCTCGCGCGTGTTCTCGCCGATCAGGATCTCGGTTCCGTAGAGTTTGTTGACCGCCTCGAGGCGGCTGGCAACGTTAACGGCATCACCGATCACCGTGTAGCTCAGCCTCTCGCTCGAACCGATATTGCCGACCAGCATTCGCCCGGTATTGATCCCGACGCGAATTCGCAGGGATGGCATGTCTTTGCGCGCGGCCTCGGCACGGCGTTGACGCAGGCCACATCGGAAATCGAGGGCCGCGGCACAAGCCTCGATTGCGTGCCGGTCGTTTGGCATCGGCGCACCCCAGAACGCCATCACCGCATCACCGACAAACTTGTCGATCGTCCCATCATGGCCCGTAACCGCTGCCGAGGCGAGTTCCAGATATTCGCTCAGCACCGGCACGATCGCGTCGCCGAGGCGCTCACTGAGCCCGGTGAAGCCGACAATATCGGTAAAGAGGACGGTTAGGACCTCTTGACGGCCGCCGGGGCGAGCCTCGACACCGCGCGCGACCAGCGTGCGAACCAGCGTGGTGGGAATGTATTTCTGAAATGACGCCAAGCCACGGCTCATCTGCGTCAGCGCGGTGGAGAGATTGTCGAGCTCGCGCAGCGGCGAGCTCAGCCGAACGACATTTTCGAGCTCAAAACTCTCGATGTGCTTCAGCTGCCCGACGATGCGCAGGAGCGGCGCGCCAATCAGCCGGTTGGCCGATAGAACCGCCAGCATTGCAACGAGAAATGTCAGAAGCGCGAGGGCAGAGAGGAGGAAATGGACGTTTCGGTTGATCGTCGCGAGGAAATCACTGGCCGGAATAACGGTTGCGACGACCCAATCCTCGAACCCCAATGGCGCAAAGCTTAGGAAATAGTTGCCCCCGCCAGAAGCCGTAACTTCGACCTGGCGCGGTTCGGAGAGCCCACCCAGATCCATCTTGCCGCGGCTGAGATAATCGCTGATCACCTTCAGCAGCGCGTTTCCCTCGCTGAGGGTCTGAAGGTGGGGCATCTTTCCGTTTTGCTGCTGATCGATCGCACTCTGATCCGGTGACGCTATGACGTTGCCGTTCCGGTTGAGCACAACGACGGTCCCGGTTTTGCCGACCTGGATGGTCCCGAGGAATTGCGAGAGGCGCGACAGATCGATGACGACATTGATTACCGCGACAAAGCGATTGTCGACGATCAGCGGCGTCGAGGTACTGATCGCCTGCCGGTTGCTGCCGGGGAAAATGGAGACTCTGTTCCAATCGGGTCCGTTCTGCTCGATTGCGCGGCGGTACCAGGGCTGCGTTGTCGCATCGTAGGTGCTGGGCTCGAACTCTCGGTTGTCGAAGATGATGTCGCCGACTTCTGGCGTGTAATAATCGGTCCGCTGCCTCGCGGTGTGCGTCGCCGCATCCCATTTGACCTCGATCATATCGATCTCGGTGTCGCTCGCTTTGCGCGCGCCGAAAAATCCGCCGTCAGGGAAGCCCAGCGAGATCCAGGAGAGGCTTGGCTGCGAGCGCAGCAGCGCCAAGAACAAGAATTCGCGCTTGCCCTCGTCGCTCGTCTTTATCGTACCCTGAAAAAAGATCGATCTGACTGCCTCTTGCATCGCGGAGGCGTAATCGAGCACGCCACGCAGCTCGTGATGAATTGAACCGACGATCTGTTGATTGAGCTGCCCGACGACATCGGCGACGTTATGACGTGCCGCATAGGACCAAAACAGATGGATCAACAGCGCGGTCAAGGTGACCGTCCCCAGCACCAGAGCGGTAAGCGCGCTGCGCAAGCCCGGCTTATGCCGCGGTTTCACTCGCCAGCTTGACCGAGCTCGTGCGACTTCCGGTTCGATCGACGGCGCCTGACGCGCTATTTGATCAGCGGCCTCGGACACTCGGTGGGTCGACGGTTACCTGCAGTTCGAAGCTACGATGCATTCGCGACCGTGCTTGTCAACATATTGACCTTTCGCTGCAGTGCCGCAGGGAGTAGCGTCTCAAAGCCTTGATGCCAATCCGCGCCAAGCGCGTGCCGCGGTGGCTATCACCATGAGCGAGGCTGCGCTGCCTTCGGCCTCGCCCTTTTCGAAATCGCCCTCCGCGACTGCCATCTGGTTGGTGACATGGGCGAAACACAAAACCGGTTTGCCGCGCACTCGCGCAAAGGCATAGAGGGCTGCTGCTTCCATTTCGACGGCAAGGATGTTGCGCGCACGGCAACGCTCGATGGCGGCGGCCGTCTCGCGGAACGGCGCATCGGTCGTCCAGCTGGCGCCGCGGTAGATCGGCAGACCGACGTTCGCAAAAGTCTTCATCGCTGCCTCGACGAGCCTCTCGTCGGCGTCAGCGAACTCGGTCGGTGGTAGATAATGGTAGCTCGTGCCTTCATCGCGCAACGCGCGGTCGATCAAGACGAAATAAGGCGGCGGCCCTTGCGGAACAATCTGCCCCGCCGAGGTGACGCTGACGAGGAAGCGACATCCGGAGACAAACAACTGTTCTGCGAGCAGCACGGCAAAAGAAGCGCCCACGGCGCAGCCGATGATGCCGAAACGCTCTGCCATATGTTCGAATTCGTAAAGCTCGGTATGATAGCATGCCCAGTGCTCGCAGCGGTGAGCGCGCCCGGCTTTGGCGAGCGTCCGCAAGATGTCACCGTCTGGATCGAGGACGCAAATTTCTGGCACCGAGGCACTCGGCAAATCTTTTTGCCGCCGCGCCTCGCGCAGCAGGTTCTCGGGCTCGAAGACCGAGGGTGCCGCGAACTCCTTTCCGTTCAGAATCGGTGGTGGGTTTGTCACGTCGGCGTCGTCTTTGTTGATGGCAGTAGAGAGGATCTATGACAATGCGGGCCGCAAGTCATATAGGCTCAAGCGCGGGATGCGCGGGAGTAAAAAGACAGCGAGGAGACTGGTGATGGGTATGCTCGTGAACGGCGTCTGGCATCAGGAAGATCCGCCGCGCGAGGCTCTACGGGTGACGGGAGGCGACGGCAGCTTTGTGCGGCCCGAATCGGGGTTCCGCGATCGAGTTACACGCGACGGGTCTTCCGGCTTCAAAGCCGAAATCGGCCGCTACTACTTGATCACCGCGCCGTCCTGCCCGTGGGCGCACCGCACCGTGCTGATGCGCAAGCTCAAAGGGCTCGAAGGCGCGATCCCGATCCTCCAATCGGATTTGCCCAAGGGCCAAGGCTGGGCATATTCGCGCGGTTTCGACGAACTCGCGCCAATCGACGGCGTCTTCCACGTGCATCGAGTCTATAGCTCCGCCCGCTCGGGATTTACCGGCCGTGCCACCGTCCCGGTATTGTGGGACCGTCGGGCGAAGACGATCGTGAACAACGAATCCTCGGAAATCATCCGCATGATGAACTCCGAATTCGACGAAATCGGCGATGCGGCGGTCGACCTATACCCGCCATCATTGCGCCGCGCGATCGACGACACCAACGGCTTTGTCTACGACGCAATCAATAACGGCGTCTACCGCTGTGGCTTCGCCAGGACTCAGGAGGCTTACGAGCAGAGCTTCCATAAACTGTTTGCAGCATTTGATACTCTCGAACAGCGGCTCGGCCGGCAGCGCTATCTGGTCGGCGACCGCTTTACCGAGGCCGACTTACGGCTGTTTCCGACCCTGGTACGGTTCGACGCTGTTTATTACAGCCATTTCAAATGCAATTTGCGCCGGCTCGCGGACTATCACAATCTCTCGAACTATACGCGTGACATCTACCAGATGCCTTGTGTCGCAGAGACCGTCGACATCCCACGTATCAAGCTTGGTTATTACGGCGGCATGCCCAACCTCAACCCGAGCGGCATTATCCCGCTCGGCCCAGAGCTCGATTTTTCTGCACCTCACGATCGCGGGCGGTACGCCGCCGCTCCCTGAACCGGCACTATGGAGGCCTATCGCTACCCGCATTATTATGAAATCGCGTTAGCCCCCGATAATCCCCGTCGCGAGGTCGACTTTTTCGAAGCCGTCATCGACACCTATTCGAAAGCGGGAGACCGTCGAATTTTCGAGCTCGGCGCCGGGACAGCGCCATATCTCGCTGAGTGGCACAAGCGGGGCTACGCCTATTGCGGGCTCGATCTGAGCCCGGAAATGGTCCAATTCGGCCGTGACAAGGCCCGCCAGCTCGGGATCGAGGCGTCCTTTGTGCTGGACGACATGCGCGAGCTCGACCGTGGTCTCGGCCTCTTTGACCACGCCTATGTCCTGCTCGGCTCGCTCTACGTCCGATCGAACCGCGAGTTTCTCGATCACCTCGATCGCGTGGCAGACCTGCTCGCGCCGGGTGGTCTCTATCTGTTGGACAGCTTTGTCTGGTTTCGGATCTTCCATGACTACAAACGGAGCTGGACCCGGCGGAAGAACGGCGTGACTGTGCACACCCGTTACCGTGCCGAGCTGATCGACGCGATGGCGCAGACCTACGACGAGTGTCTGACCTTCACCGTCGACGACCACGGTAAACCGTTGACAATCAGCGGCCGTGTGCCGGCGAAGGTCTTTTTCCCGCAAGAGTTTTTGTGCCTGGTCGAGCTGAGCGGCCGCTTTGAATTCATCGGTTGGTACAATGACTTCAGCTTTACCGCAGAACTCAAGCCGGATGGCCGGCACCTCACGGTATTGCGGAAACGCTGAGCGCTGCGAGTCGCTCGATGGCTTCGGTCTCTTCCTCTATGGCGAGCGCATCGTTGAATTTGTTGAAAAAGCCGCAGAGCGTGACGCGTAGGGTCAACTCGACGATCTGAGCTTCGCTGAAGTGGCGGCGCAGCCGGGCGAAAAGAGCCTCCGGAATACGGTTGGGCTTCTCCCACGCGGCAATCGCGTACTCGACGACGAGTTTGTCCTTCTCGTCGAACTCGGGATGGTCGACATAATCGAGCACGTGCTCGACCCCGGCGGCAGAGACGCCCTCAACGACGAGAAACGGTGCGTGATGTGTGACGCAATAATCACAGGCATTCAGTTTCGAAACCGTGACGATTGCCAGTTCGAGAAGGCGCTTTGGCAATGTTTCGGCTTCGCGCAACTCGATCAGCATCGCCATCAGGTGGCGCAGCGCGGCCGGGACATGCGCGAACACCGCCACCTGGTTTCGGAACGGGCCGTAGTTCCCGGCAAAGCGCTCGTAGACCGCGGCAAGATCGCGCGGTAGCTCGCTCGACGGAATGCTGCGGACGCGAGCCATCACCCTACTCCCGACCGACGGTCATGAACGCTTGCCGAAGAAGAACGGCCGGCAAGCTTGTGCGACGGATTTGCTGCTTCAAGAACAGGCTCCTTGGTGTGGTCGACATTCCGACCCTGCAGGAATGCTGCGGGAGATTGCTTCAAATCGCTCATGGGCTATCCTGCATGTTCCCGGAAGTTTCCCTTTTCTGAAGTTGTCACATTAGACTAAACTATCCATCCGGTGGAAAGGGTGTGAGGACGGTGGTTTGTCATGAAGGCTAGCGATACCGAGGCCGAGCCCGCCGAGCGGATCGTCGCCCGGTTTCTCTGCGAATACCATAAAATCTGGCAAAATTATTTTCCGGGCTTGAATAAACGGGCGCATTGGCACGTCATGTTTTCCGCTCGGCGAAGTCCCGCGGAAGGCATATCGTGCCGAACGATCCATCGAGCTCTTTACGGCTCTTACGGCACGGATATCCGGACTTGCATCGAGCGGGTCAAGGATTGTGAGGGAGACGGTTTCATCAAGGTGCTCGACGCATCGAGCAAGCCCTGCGCTGCTTCTCCCGCTTCGATGATTGCCGCAACCGACAAATTACATGAAAACTTCGATCATCACTGCCGCGATACGATTGCAGAGCTGTGTGCGATATTTAACCGTCGGGAGGGCTCTCGCCCGTCCGGAATAGTCTGTGATGACGGCGCGATCTCAGCGCTTTTCCACTTTTTTAGCAGTCATGACGAGAAATGGCGGGAGACCTGTGAGGCGATCGTTAAAGGGAAAGGGTTGACCCCGGCCCATGTCAACGATGCGATGGACCATTTGGTCACCTACCAATATTGGGCGATCGTCATGTTGCTGTGGTCGGCGAGCCCGTTTGGTGGTGGCGATCCGGCATCGCCGGCGCTTGTCATCGACGAGGTCAACAGCAGGATGTGGGACGTGCTGAGGCTCGGACATCTGGCAATCAAAGAGCGAGTGAGCAACTTGATCCGTTGGGGATTTTTCGCCGAGCAAACAATCAAGAAACACAAAGCGGTGGCGTTGACGCCAGTCGCCGGTCCGGCTATCGGCCAAAGCTTGGCGGAGACCAAGCCAATTCTACGGGAGCTTTATCTCAAGCTCGTGCCGCAGCAGGCGGAATTGGTTCCGATTGC
>Ga0306920_100009199_pt1 | contig 13163 bp, 14 predicted proteins | sample flu12Cox44000170_FD_204666 | JGI IMG/M metagenome (GOLD analysis project Ga0306920, IMG submission 204666) | Lab enrichment of tropical soil microbial communities from Luquillo Experimental Forest, Puerto Rico - flux4day.12C.oxic.44.000.170 (v2)... | ecosystem: Environmental > Terrestrial >... | reverse complement strand
TCCCGCCGCGATCCTTCCCGCCGTCCCCGCTGGTCTGAGCTGCCGAGCCCTCTTCGTGGAATTCTCCTCGTCGGCTTGCGTGCACCTCCTCCACGTCAGTCAGGCCGAAAGCTTAGTCACGGCCGCGAGGGGTGGCGACGCGGACAATCAGGAGCGGCCAACTCGGAAACGTCGCGAAGAGCAACGGCAGATCCATGCGCTGTCCCCTGAACGGTCATCCAAGCAGAGGCGGGCGGCGTCGCCATAGGCGGAGCGCTCTCCGCTAGTCAGTACGCGAGAGTTTTGCCGACAGGGTGCTGTTGTCCGACATGGTCGCGTGGACCTCCATCATGAGGTTGCCGGCGGGATCTCTCAGCACCGTTCCCACGCCGCGTCCGTTCACGCCTTCAAAGATGAGGCGTCCCTCGTCGATCACGATCTTGCCCTTTCCGCGGGACACCCCGATCGGTTCTTGGGCGGACACGACGTCGTACGAGCCGTCCTCTCGGATCATCAGCGTGACATTGTCCGGCTCGAATACGGACCGCCTATACACGACGCCCTTCCACGTGCCCGCCACCGCTTTGATGTCGGACACCGCGACGGGGGTAATCGGGCCGAGGCTGGCACAACCAACCAGGGTGGCCACACATCCGACCACGAAGGCGGTCAGAACGGTTGCGAGCGATCCGAGGCCGGTGCGAGTCACCGCCCCTCCTCCCTTCCAGGTTTGCCGACAAACGCTAAAGTACACGTCGGGCAGCCGAACCCTGCCCAGCGGTCCAAATGGTAATCGGCTGCATCCGCCCCTTCACATGAACCTCACCGCCGGGCTTGAGCCGATCGAGGCCGAGCCCAACCAGCCTTCCCTCCTCGCGTACGCGACCGATGACCGCATTGCTCACCACGAGCTCGACATCGAGGTCGCGGGTGAGGCGCTCCAGACGGCTTGCTACGTTGACGGTGTCGCCGACCACGACATAGTCCAGCCGTTGCGCATCGCCGATGCTTCCCAAGACGGCTTCTCCGTAGTGCACACCGATGCCGATATCCACCGGCCCCAAGCCGCGTTTCACCCGCTCCCCACTCCAGCGATGCGTCTCGTCCGCCAACTGCCACGCGCACTGAAGCGCCCGTCCGGCGTCGTCGGCGCCCCGAGACGGTGTGCCAAACGTCGCCATGACGGCATCGCCGATGTACTTCTCGAGCGTGCCACGATGATCGAAGACGATGTGGGTAACCCGCTGGTGGAACTCCGTCAACAGCGCGATCGTGGCCTCCGTGCCCAGCGATTCGCTGAGATGCGTGAATCCTCGGATGTCGGCGAAGAGCACGGCCACCGGCTGGCGTCGCGCCGCCATGCCCGCCGCGCCCGCCCTCGCGAGGGCATCGACCACATTCGGGGAGAAGTATCGGGAGAGGCTGGCTCGTTCCAGGTGATCGGTCACCTGCCGTCTCAACAAGCCCCGCGAGCGCGCCACGGCCGCCGCCAACACCGCCGTGAGGAGGGCCAGGAGCACTGTCTGAGTACGCCACGCCGCATCGCTCACATAGAGAGGATCCAAATAGAGCTCGAGCGACGCGATCGGGCTCAGCCCGGGCTTGTCGATGGCCGGGCTGTGGATCGAGACCGTGCCGGGCAAGCGCAGCATGATCTGGTGTCCGAGACCCCAGAGGCCGATCGTGACCGCCCCGGTCCAGACGACGAGCCTCGGCGAGTACGACAATGCGGTTCCCGCGACGTACACGAACAGATAGAAGACCGTGGGCAGCCGGAGCTGCATCTGTGGCGGCCAGCTCGCGGGGAACGTAATCGGGGTCAGGATGACCCCGATCAAGAGTGCCCCTTCGAAGATAGTGAAAACACCCGCCCAGAAGACGGGCCGCCCATAGCGGCGCCCGAGCAGATACTGCACCACGCCGGATGCGGCAAATGTCGCGACGACGAGGAGGCCTGGAATCGATCGGGCGGGTGCGTAGTACGCAACGAGCGACACGGCCACGACGGCGAGCAGGGCGAGCCGGACGCGGAGATGGAACCCGAGACCCTTCTGCTCGGCATCGGTCATCGCCCGGTCGATGCTTGACGATCGCTCACGCCGTGCAAACCACGTCCACGTCCGTCGAGCGTGGTGCCCCAACCGGGCGCGCGCGACCCTGGCCCATCGACGACCTGGCTTGAGGGTTGGCCGAGCCGCTGATTCCACCGGCCGCGTTGGGTTCACCGGCATGTCGTCAATCCCGCTCTATGCCATTCGCCGGGAAGCTCCCGCTAGCGCCAGAGGTTCGTCCGGGCGAGGTCGACGATCTCGTCGCCGCGGCCGCCGAGAACCGCCTTGATCATGAAGATGCCGAAGCCGGTCATCTGCTCGAGACTGATCGTCGGGGGCATGGCGAGCTCCCTCCGGTGCACGGCCACCTCGACGAGAGCGGGCCCATCGTGGGCGAATGCCTGGGCGATCATCGGCCGAACCTGTTCCGGCCGCTCCGCCGTCAGCCCCAGGAGCCCGGCGGCCTCAGCTATCTTCGCGAAATCGGGATTGTCGAGGTCGGTGGCGAAGTCGAGGAACCCTGCCGCCTTCATCTCCAGCTCCACGAAGCCCAGGGCGTCGTTTCGGAACACGATGATCTTCACGGGAAGCTTGAGCTGACGGAGCGAGAGCAGATCGCCCATGAGCATCGCGAGGCCGCCATCGCCGCACAAGGCGACGACTTGACGCCCCGGATGACTGGCCTGGGCCCCGATGGCCTGAGGCAGCGCATTGGCCATGGACCCGTGGTTGAAGGACCCGAGGAGCCGGCGCTGGCCGTTCATCGTCAGATAGCGGGCCGCCCAGATCGTTGGAGTGCCCGTGTCGCAGGTCAGGATGGCGTCGGGGGTGGCCAACTCGTCGACCATCCGGGCGACATATTGAGGGTGGCTACGGGGCCCGGACCCAGCGGTCGCGAGCTCATCGAGAGACTTTCGCTGCCGCCCGTAGTGCTCACGGGCCACCTGCAGATGCCGCCCGTCTTCGTGTGCCGCGAGCTTGGGTAGGAGGGCCCGCAGGGTGGTCTTCGCATCGCCGACGAGACCCAGGTCGACCTTGGTCCGTCGGCCCAGCTGCTCTCCCCGGGCATCGATCTGGACGATCGTCGCCTCCTTGGGAAAGAACTGCTGGTACGGGAAATCGGTGCCGATCATCAAGAGGACATCGCAGGCCATCATGGCGTGGTAGCCCGACGAGAACCCGAGAAGCCCGGTCATGCCAACGTCGAAGGGATTGTCGTACTCGATGAATTCCTTCCCGCGCAGCGCGTGCACCACCGGCGCGCTCAGTCGGCGCGCGAGCTCGACCAGCTCCGTGTGCGCGCCGGCGCACCCGGCGCCTCCGAAGATCGTGACTCGTCGTGCGCTGTTCAGGAGCTTCGCGAGCGCGGCGAGCTCCGCGTCGGACGGGCACAGGAGGGGCCTCGGCTCGGGAAACGTCAGGCGCGGCCCGTCCGCCACGACTTCGCGCAGAGCGACATCGCCCGGGAGGGCGATGACCGATACGCCGCGGCGGGAGACTGCGGTCTGCATGGCGATCTCGAGCATGCGCGGCATCTGCTCCGGATGCGAGACCAACTCGCAGTAGTGGCTACACTGCGCGAAGAGGTGCTCGGGGCGGGTCTCCTGGAAGTACCCACTGCCGATCTCGTGGGTGGGGATCTGTGCGGCAATGGCGAGCACGGGCACCCGACTTCGGTGGCAATCGTACAGCCCGTTGATCAAGTGCAGGTTGCCAGGGCCGCAGCTGCCGGCGCAGACGGCGAGTTGACCGGTGACGTGCGCTTCGGCTCCCGCTGCGAAGGCGGCCGTCTCCTCGTGCCTCACGGGAACCCAGCGAAGCTGGGCTTGTCGCCGGATGGCGTCGGTGATCCCGTTGAGCGAGTCTCCCGCAACTCCATACATTCTCGACACCTCACGGCTGACGAGGGTGTCCACCAACAGCTCAGCAACCGTCTTCTTTCCCATGACGTCCCCTCCGCTCTCAGGCGTCTTCCGGGCCCTTGTCGAGCGCTTTGCGCAGTGACGAGAGCGACGCCGACGCTGTCCGCACTCTGTTGGGATGACGCGCGCCGGCCTGCCGTTACCCCCGCCTCGAGTTGCCTCTAATTCTACTCGGTCGGAACTCTTTGCGGGATTCCTAGGGCTGCCGCTTCTCCCCGCGGGCATCTTCCTGTTCGATGTAGTTGCCGCTCCATGGTTGCCTCATCTCTCGCGCAGGGCTATCATCTCGGCGTCAATCGTATTGAAAGGAACCGGCATGGGAAGTCTCCGCAAGGACTCCTTCAACCGCAAGATCGCCAACACCTTCATCAAGGTCGTGCCAGCCACGCTCAAGCCGGAGATCGTCGAGATCGGCGGCCTGACGTTTTTCAATCAAGACATTGAAGCTGATCCGCCGGCCTCGTGGGTCGCGTTCAAGAGCAAGATCAAGGCGGCCGACGCGGTGCTGTTCGTCACGCCGGAGTACAACCGCTCGATGCCGGGAGTGCTCAAGAATGCCATCGACATCGCCTCGCGCCCGTACGGGCTGAGCGCCTGGGACGGCAAACCGGCGGGAATCATCAGCGGCTCGATCGGCGCCGTCGGCGGCTTCGGCGCCAATCATCACCTGCGCCAGTCGCTGACCTATCTCAATATGCCGGCCATGCAGCAGCCGGAAGCTTACCTCGGCTCGCTTGCGGAATGCGTCGACGCGAAGGGGGAACTACTCGAGAGGACGCGGCAGTTCATCGCCAAATTCGCCGAAGCCTTCGCGGTTTGGGTAGCGCAGCACGCCCAAAGATAGTCAAACGTCAGCGACTCGAGGAGCGGCTTCTCCGATCACGAGGGCCATTCTTGGTCATGGTCTCCGCTCTCACGCGGGCGCAAAGATGCTGGCGGGAGCGTCGGAGCTGGGTGCCTCGCTGGTGGCGGACTGCGGCCCCGCGAAGGCGGCGTCGCGCTGCAGTGTCGGGAGTACGTGGGCGGCGAACAGGCGCAGATTCAGCTGGGCCTCCTCGTGCGGCATGCCCCCATAGCCGAACTCGCCAACCAGATGCCCGAGGCCGGTCAGCCGCTGCAGCTCGGCGATCTGCTGGAGGCAGTCATCGGGCGTGCCCACGATCTGGATCTTGACGTAGAAGTCCGTGGCCTTCTTCCGGTACTTCTCGTCCTTCATCTTCGAGTACGTTTTGGCCATCCCGCCGTAGAACTCGTAGCCCTTCACGGTCGCCAGATGACCGTCCGAGAAGTGATAGTGCGTGTCGATGGAGTCCCACTTGCGGGCCAGGTAGAGGGCGGCGCGCTCGTGCGCCTCTTCACGGCTCTCGGCGACCGAGATGTTCGTCGAGATGATGGGCGGACGCGGCGTGTGACCCACGCTGGCCGTGATGTCGCGAAAGCGCTGGATGTCCTCGGCTGCCTTCGGCCACTCATTCTGCATGATGACGAGCAGGCCGAACCCGAGCTTGGCCATGATCTCAGCGGACTCGGGACTCACCGAAGAGGCGTAGAACCGCCGCTCGGGGTGAGAGACGGGTCGGGGCCGGATCGACATGGTCGGAATCTTGAAGAACTCGCCCTCCCAGTCGAAGACATCGTTGGTGAGGGCCTTGATGACGATGTGGGCCGACTCCACGAACCGGGCGCGCGCCTCCTCCATGGGAACGCGGAAGCCGGCGTACTCGACACTGGCCGCGCCGCGGCCGAAACCAAACACGCAGCGGCCGTTTGACAGAATGTCCAGCAACGCGATCTCCTCAGCCACCCGCACCGGGTCGTGCCAGGGCAGAACGATGACGGCGGTGCCCAGCGTGATGCGACGGGTGCGCCCCGCGAAGTACGTCAGCATCTGGGTCGGGTCCGGTGACATGGAGTATCCGGTGAAGTGGTGCTCGAGCGCGAATAGCGAATCGAAGCCAAGCGGCTCGGCCAGGTCGCCCAGCGCCACGTGCTCGGCCAGCACCGAAGCGTCCGAACGCCCTTCCTTCGTGAGCATGTTCAGCGAGATGCCGACTTTCATAATAGCCTCCCGGGAATCTCGTTCCGCATACGGTACGGAACGAACTATACGCCAGCCAGCGGCATCTGCGTCGCCCTCGCATGGTACGCCCTGAATCGCCCGGCCCTGGCCCCGGACTGCGGCGGAGGCGGCCGGCGATCTAGTGCGCCTCGCCGTGTATGGCCGCGCGGTGTATGGCGGGTAGTTCCTGGTACACCGCGTCGCCGACGCGCTTCGGGTAATCGTCGGGAAAGGTCCACATCCCGGGGCCCGGCCCGTGGACCAGGCCGCGCCAGGCCGGGTCGAAGGGGTAGACCATCGAGAGCAACACGTCGCTGGAGACGCGCTGGTTCGCGATCCAGTAGCCGTGGCCGCGTATGCCGGTGAGCTCGTGGGGCCCCTCGACACCGGTCACGTCGATGGTGATCAGACGCTCGTCGCTCGCCAGCGTCTCGAGATCCTCGCGCGTCAGCTCATCGAAGCGCGGCCGGCCGAGCCGCGAGGCGCGGGCCAGCAGGCCCGCGAACCTCAGCGCGGCGTCGTCCTCCGACAGGTACACTTCGGTGCGCCTCGACATGTCCGAAAGCGCTGGCAGGTGTGAGCGGGCGAAGGTCTGGAGGTCGATGTCGGCGGCGATGAAGATGTCGTTGGCGATCCGGTAGTGCCGCTGCAGGGCGTCGCGGTCCTCGTCCGGGTGCGCCTGGCGCAGCTGCACCAGGGCCTCGGCGAGCAGAGGCGAGCCACAGCTGAAGGCGACCAGGTTGAGGCGCCGCGCCTGGCTCTGCTCCGCGACCAGCGCGATCAGCCGCGCGATGTCGGGCACGAACGCGCGCGCACGGGGACAGTCGAAGAGGTAGTTCCAGAACCGCGTGCCCGTGGGCCAGGAGAAGGCGATCACCGTCGAGCTGCTCCCCAGGAAGTGCGCCCAGCTGCCCATTAGGACCATCACCTGGTCGAAGGTCGCGCGGTAGCCGGGCACGTAGATGACCACGGAGCGGTCGGGCTCTCTCTCGACCTGACGGTCGATGGCCGCGACGAGCTCCCGCTCGGCGGCGCCGCCCGGCGCGCCGACGATGCCGAACTCCTCGACGGCCACAACGCGGGCCGGGCGCGGCGTCTCCGGACGGCTCGTGCGGTCGGACTGGACGAGGTCGTCGTAGGACCATCCTGGCTCGCCGAGCTGCACCCGGGCCACGCCGAGTCGCACGGCGTTGCCCGCGCGGCTCGTGTAGCGCTCGGGCGCCTCCGGCGGCGCCGGGGCGCGCGTCGTCGCAAAGAACACGCTCACTTCGGTCGCGCGGCGGTCGGGCGCGACGATACGGGAGAAGTCGAGCCGCGGGTCCTGCATGACGATGGGCGTGGGCACCATCCTGCGCACGATGGTCTGACTGCAGGAGGCCGGCAGAGTCGCGAGGACGAGGGCCATCGCGGTGGCGAGGCGGCTCAGGCGACTCATTACGGCATTATAGGCTGCCGGGCCCCCACCGCGGGCGCATCGGGGCCCATGCGTTCTTGGACCCGCAGCCAGAAGGCCGGGAGGAAGGTCACGGTGGCTGGCGGTCCCCCGAAGCGGAGCTGGATCAAGTACGACAGCGGCGTAACCACCAGCGTGCCGAAGAAGCCGCTGATCGCGCTGCCGAACGCGCCCGCGGCGATCCGTTGCGTCACGAACGCCATGAGGAGGACGAGGAGCATCCAGCGGAACGAGTTGCGTGGCGCGGAGAAGTGCAGGTAGACGCCGTAGCCGAAGACGAACACACCGACCCACCCGGCCCACGCGACCTTGTGGTAGAGCGCGTCGGCCTGGAGCAGGTACTCGGGGCTGTAGCCGACGACGGCGGCTCCCGCTGCGAGACCGAACGTGAGCAGCACGAGTTGCACGAGGCCGGCGATCAGCCGGCTGGAGCCGCTCACCATGTCGCCGTACGCCAGCTCCACCATGCCGAGGGTGAGCATGGCGCCGGGCAGGAAGGTCACGAGGGGCGGAACGAGGACGTGCAGCGGGTCTACCGGCAGGCCGTGGTTGACGGCGAGGAAGACGAGCGCCGACACGGAGGCGGCGGCGACCACCGGCAGCGGCATGGCCATGATCCCGCGTCCCCGGTTCAAGAGCTTCACGGCGCCGATGCTCGCGCCGAGGACGGCGGCTGCGCCCACGTTGGTCAGCGTTGGCATCAGCACCATGGCCAGGCCGAGGGTCAGGATCGTGTGGCCCACGATGACGCCCCTGGCGCCGAATCGCGGGCTCTGCTGCAGGATCACGGCGAGCCGCTCCAATCCCCCGGCTGGCGTGACCTCGGCGCGCTGGGCGGCTTCTCCCAGGGCGTAGACGTCCGCCATCTGGTCGAGGCGGAGCGTCTGGGGCTCGCTCGCGCCCAGGGTGACCCGCTCCTGCTCGCCGTCGTGCAGCGCGATGAAGACGGCCGTGGGGAATGTCACCACCCGCGAATTCCGCATGCCGTAGGCGGCGGCGGCACGGCGCAGCAGGACCTCGACCTTCGCCGTCTGCTCGCCGCAGGCGAGATAGGCGCGCCCCAGCCGGAACATGAACTCGAGGAGCGCGTCCGTGTCGGGCTTCCCGGACTCGGCGGTCATGGGCACGTCAGCGGATCGCGATCATCCGCGTGGCTCCGCCGGCGTCGCGGATCCAGAGCATGTTGCCCTCCATCTTGTATGTGACGACGTTCTGGAGCGCGGCGAGGGATTTCCCCTGCAGCTCCATCACGCCGGGCGGGCCCGAGCATAGCTTGCGGGTGCTGGCCAGGGCGCTGACCTTGAGGGCGCCGCTTCCGCTCTCGAAGGGCCCGTGTAGCTGTTGCGCCGGGCCTGGCCAGTCACCAGGCCGCGGGCGTCGAAGCTCACCGTCATGTCGGTGCCCGTGACGAGGGAGACGACGGCCTGGTTGCCGTTGTTGTAGCTCACGACCTTTCACCTCGTGCCGGCGAGTCCGGCGGGCGCGCTCGCCGCAAAGGTCACGGAGCTGCTATCGAACTTGAACTCGAGCACCAGATTGCCTTCGTGAAACAGGTACGAGGAGACCATCCCGAGCTACCGCAGGTACTCGTTCCCGAGAGAGCCAGGCGCGCAGGCGGCCAGCCTAGAAGGTCCGCGCGCGATGGTCAGGCGTCGACCGTCCGTCGTGTACGTCCCAGCCGCGCGATCACAGTCTGCGCGGACGGCCACCGTGCCCGAGGGCGTGAACTCGATCTGGTAAGCGTTCGGATCGGCGGGCGTCCAGCGCTTGCCGTCGTTGGAGAGCGAACTCGTCCATGTCCACACCGTGCCCGTCACCGGCTGCTCCCTCTTCGCCGACATCTGCGGCGGAGTCGGGGCAGCCGCATCGTGCGCACAGGCCGCCAGGACAAGACTTGCCACGACCACCGACAGCGCGACGAGCGACGATCGGGTCCGAGCCATGGACGCACCTTGGCCTGTTTTCCGGCCAAGCGCAACCCGGGAGGGCGAGCGCCAGGCGGGTGGAGAACGGTGTGAGGCCCGAGGCAGGCCCCGGGTCACGCACGTGCGCGCGCGGGACCTCGACCAGCGTTTACTTCCGCGACCCCGACGACAACCTGGTCGCGTTCACCGTCTACGGCAGGTGACCCCGGGCCGCCTCAATGGGCAAGCGTGACCGTGCGGCCCGTGGCCGACGATCGCTCGATCGCGTCGATGAGCTTGTGGCGCCGAACGGCCAGGTCGAAGTCGACGTCGAACGATCCACGGCGGCACAGGGCGTCGGCCGCGCGCGCATAGGCCTGGGCGACGTTGTAGGGCTGACCGGCCGGGGTACTCTCGGGCACGAAGGCGTACTTGGCGGGTGCCGACATCGACGCCATCGGCTCCTTGCCGCAGCCCGCGAGCAGTTGGCTCGATCCGGTGTTGAACGAGCCGTCCGCGTGCAGCACCAGCGTCCCCTCGCGTCCGTAGATCTCGATCCGGTTGCCGCCGGGATTCGAGGGGACGGCGGCCACGTTGATCGCCACCTCGGCGCCTCCCACCATGCGACCGACGACCGTGATGCTGTCCGGCGAGTCGACGGTGACCGGCATGCCCTCGAGCGTGCGCCACTGGGGGATCCGCGTCGCCACGCGGGCCGAGACCTCGGCGAACTCCCCGAGGACCGCGCACAGGGCATCGATCGCGTGGCCGCCGGTGATGGTGAGCACGTTGGCGCCGTTCGCCCGGACACCTTGCCAGATGCGGCCAGGCCCGCGCTGCAGCTGAGCCTGCACGACGCAGCTGAGGTTCGCGGCCAGCACCTCGCCGATGTAGCCTTCTCGGATAAGATCGCGTGCGTACATGATCGCCGGCGCGCTACGCGCCTGCAGGCCGACGATGGTTGTGAGCGAGCGCTGGCGGGCGCGGGCCGCCATCTCCTCCGCCTCGGCGAGGTTTTTGCCGAGCGGCCACTCGCAGAGGACGGGTTTGCCGGCCTCGAGCCCCGCCATGACCAGCTCCCGATGGCCGGGCACGCGCACGCAGACGACGACGAGGTCGACGTCAGGGGCGGCCGCCATGTCACCGAACCGGTGAAAACCCCGCGCGGCGCCGAACGCCGCCGCAGAGGCCTTCGCGGTATCCTCGTGCGCGGTGCAGACCGCCTCGAGCTGGTACTGGGGCAGAGCTTTCAGGGCAGGAACGTGGGCGTTGGCCCCCCAGCCGCTACCTCCCTGAGTCACGGTCGCGCCCACGATTCCCACGCGAATCCTGTCCGGCATCGGAGTCTCCCTCGCAGACTATCTATCAGAAGACGATGAGCAACCGACCTCGAGTCCCGCCGGCCGCCATTTTACGCTGCGCCTCCGCCGCCTGCTCGGGACGGAACGTCTCCGCCACGCGCAGGGTGAGCCGCTTCTCGGCGACGAGGCGTGCAAGCTGCTCAAGCGCCTCGTGATTGTGCAGGTACGAGGTCACCCGCACCGGCTCGATCGTGATGCTGCGCTCCGACGGGCCGGCGAAGCCACGCACGGTAGCGAGCTTGCCGCCATCGCGAATCGCGGGTAAGACGGTGGCGTCGAGTACCGCCGCGTCGATCAGCCCGTCGACACCGCCGGGCGCCGCGTCATGTAGGCCGCGCATCGCTGCCTCGCCACGGAGCACCACCATCTGCGCCCCAAAACCCTTCACCAGCGCCGCGTCCGCCGACCCCGCCACGGCGATCACGCGCAGCCCGTCGGCGACGCCGAGTTCGACCGCGTAGCCGCCGACGGCCCCGGCGGCACCGGTCACGCCGAGGGTCTGCCCGGGCCTGAGCGCGAGCCGGTCGAGCGCGAGGCGGACCGTGAGCCCGTTCATCGGCAGGGTGGCAGCGGCCTCCAGGCTCGTGCCTTCGGGCACGCGAGCGACGGACGCCGTTGGGACGACCACCTGCTCCGCCTGGGCGCCCCCGCCGGGACGGCGCGGGTTGACGATCGCCATCACGCGCTCGCCGAGGCGAAACTTCGCGCCCTCGCCGACGGCGTCGACCACGCCGGCCAGCTCCATCCCGGGGATGAAGGGCGGTCGGACGCCCATTCCGGCCAGCTGGTCGACCGTGAACTGCCGCCCGCTGCGGAAGCTGATATCGGTCGGGTTGACCGTCGCCGCCGCGACGCGAATCCGCACTTCGCTGGCACCGGCGGTCGGCTCCGGCAACTCCGACACCTCCAGCACCTCGGGGCCGCCCAGCCGGGAGAAGGTCACAGCACGCATGTCAGTACCGTCCACCGAGCTTGCGGTGATCCCAACTCACGATCTTTTCGGGGACGACCTTGAGCACGACGCGCTTGGGCGCGCTGGCCGCGGCCCCCCGGTTGACCGGTGCCGGATCCGTCTGCACGACCGCGCGTCCCTCGAACGCCGCCCGCACCGCCGCCTCGCCCTCGAGGATCTCGCAGCGACCGCGAATCATGACCCCCCGCAGCTCGGCATAGTCGTCGCCAGCCTCCGCCATCAGCGCCACCTTGGGGTTGCGCCGGATGTTGACGACCTTCTGAGCCTTGCCGTACGAGGTCATGTAGAAGGCACCGTCACGGGCGAAGTAGTTCATGGCTACGACGTGCGGGAAGCCGTCCCCATCGATCGTCGCGAGGGCCGCCTTCTTACGCTCCCGGAAGAATGCGGCCTGCTCGTCGGGAGTGAGCTGGATCTGCTGGCGCCGATTGATGGCCATCTGTAATGTCCTCCTCGATCAGGGTCCCACCCGTTCCATCCTGCGCCATTCGCCGATCGACCCGGTGTTCGGGTTGGTGCCCGGATCGTCGGTGCCGACCATGTTGCCCTGCCGATCGCGCCAGTAGTACTTGTACGTCATCGGCATCTCCACCGCCTGGTTCGTCCCATAGCGATTCGAGAAGGTCTGGACACCCCCCAGGCTCTCGCGCACGGCGAAGTTCCTGCGGTCCTGGCTGGCATTGCGATCGTCGGTGACCTGCTGCCAATTCTTCCGCGACCAGTCGGCCAGCGCAGCGCGGATTGGCTCGTTTTTGCGCGGACTCTTCCAGACTCTAGCTGCCTTTTGCAGTCGATGTGGTCGGTGGGATGAAACCGGGCACGCCGGTGCTCACCACTGGATTCAGTCGCTGCCTGGTCTGGATTCGACTGATTTCGTCGAACGCGTCTTGCGGAATGCGCGAGATGTCGAAGTTTTCTTTCGCGCGCGCGGCAGTTCTGGGCGTCGTCAGCACCGCGGTGCCGCGCTGTATCGCCCAAGCGAGCAGCACTTGTGCTGGCGTTTTCCCGGCGCGCGCGGCTGCCGCCGACACGACTGGATCCTCGAGCAGTCCTGGCTTCATTCCGTGACCCAACGGGGCAAAAGCCAACAGCACGATGCCCTTCTCGTTGCAGAATTCCAGTAGCTCCGTTTCCGGTAGATAAGGGTGCGATTCGACTTGGACTACCGCCGGCTTGATCCGTGCCGATTCATAGATGGGCTTCAGCGTTTCCAGCGAGATGTCTGACAACCCGATCGCGCGGCATGTGCCGTGATCGACGAGGGCTTCCATCGCTTTCCACGTGTCGAACAAAGTCACCTCATGGTCGTAGAGGACGTTGCCGTCTTTGTCCCGCGGATCCTGGTTGTCGCCGGGCTGAAATGCGAACGGAGTATGAATGAGATAGAGATTCAGATACGTGAGGCCGAGCCTGTCGAGGCTCGCCTCGAAGGCCCGCGCGACGCGCTCGGGGCGATGGTTT
>Ga0306920_100009197_pt1 | contig 13164 bp, 12 predicted proteins | sample flu12Cox44000170_FD_204666 | JGI IMG/M metagenome (GOLD analysis project Ga0306920, IMG submission 204666) | Lab enrichment of tropical soil microbial communities from Luquillo Experimental Forest, Puerto Rico - flux4day.12C.oxic.44.000.170 (v2)... | ecosystem: Environmental > Terrestrial >... | reverse complement strand
AGCGCCTGGCGATGAGCATGAGCACGCAGCCTGCTGGTCGTCGTACGCCTTGGCCCCTCACTCGAGTGCCGCGAGAGGCACGCCACCTGATCGACCACGTTCCGTCATGACTTGTCGCAGGCGAAGGGGAACTGGACGACCTGCGGCTGGCCGCTTCGCTTCGTCACCGGCACCGCCGCCGCCTGCGCGTGCCAATGCCGAAACGACGCCCCCGGTCCGGGGGCATCCGCGAGGCGTGCCAGAGCGTCGGTGCCGTGATTCCGTGGTCAGCGATCGGGAGCGTCCGGGTCCACTGCGCCGCCGGAATGCGGGCGAAACAATCGTTGACCGCCTTCCGGTAGTCCCCGACGGCCGCGACCACCGGCGTCAGCGGCGCGACTAGGGTCCGCCTCAACCGGGCCGGGGCCCGCACGACGGGGGCCGACACCGGCCGCGGCGGCGGCTGGAGGAGCTCCCAGAGCTCTTGGATCCGGGCTTCGCTCAGCCGATGGACTCGAGCCCCCCGCCGCCCTGGGTGTGCCGGGAGGGCGGTCACGGCGTCCGAGGTCGGATACGCTGGCAGGCGCTCGCACGCCAGCGCCGTCGTCAAGTCGGCGCTCTCCAGGGCCCGTGGATCCTAGCCCTTGGGCGTGTTCGTCAGCTGGTTGACCAGGCGGGTCTGCGGCCGGATCTGCCGCTGGTCGTCTTCCGTGAGGAGTTTGAGCTCCTGGGCCGCTTCCGAGCTCAGCGGCAGGGCCGGGAGAGCCGCGATCACGCTTTCACCAACTCGAACAGGCAGTTACGAGTCCTAACGTCCAGGAAAGCGGATCCGGCTAAAACCTCAGAGGGTACGCTGGATCACCGGGTGTGGCGAGGCATTCGTCCCTCTCTCCCTCGTGGCATGTGCCCAGCGCCGGGGCGCGCAGCGGTCGCGGGCCGCCCCTACTTCTTGGCTGATGAAGAACTCCCTGATGTTCTCGCCGCTGAACATGCCACCTTCCACGATGCTGTGGCCAATGCCGGTGAACATTTCCTTGAAGCCGGGGCCGACCTGACCCCGACCGATCAGTTGGCGCCGAGCGTCACCCGTTTCGTCCTGATCCACCGGGGTCCTGTCGGCGGTGCCGACGGTCTCGCTGGACAGCGCCACCGCCGCGACGATGCAGAGTGCGATCTACCCCGTGAGAAAACCTCTGGACCATGACGCACCTCGGTGTGCGTCGCGGGACACGCTGGTCGCCCCGGGACTTACGGTGGCTCTGGCCGTTCCCGTTGCCCTTCCGCGCCACTGGCCGCACTCAGGACCCAAATGGCCGCCTTGTCCCCCAAGTACCCGACGCTCAAGCTCTCGCTGCTCCAGCTCGGCCAGGAGCTCGGCAACGTATCCAAGGCCGGCCGGCTGATGGTCTACCACCGCGACGCGCTCTGCGAGGTCCGCGCGCCTTCCAGATCGGCGGCTCCAGGCGCTCGTCTAGCAGCGCCGCGGCCCCGCGGGCCACACCCAACCGCGTCAGCCCCGCGATCGGGCGCGCATCCTCGCCTGCGGCCTCGAGTATCCCACCTACGGCGCCCAGCGCGGGAGCAACCAACTGCGCCTGGAGGGGCTGACGGTGAGCCCGTCTGGCGTCCGGGGCGCCTGGCTGCGCCACGACCCCGCGCTCAAGTCTTCTGTGGGAATCCCCATCCTCCTGAGCGCTCGACGATCGGCCCGGGTGCGGACAACCCAGGCCCGTCAAGGCGCGGCTAGCGCCGGCTTGCGGCCGACAGCATCGTGGACAGCACGCCCTCGATTCGCTGAAACCAGCGGACCGCGAGTGGGAAGTGGGCTCGCCCGAGCGTCGGGACCTTGATCGAGCGGATACCGGCGAGGTTGGCCCCGGCGATGTCCGTGAAATACTGGTCGCCGACCATCACCACCAGCTCCGGCGCGCACGCCAGGAACGCCACGATGAACTGCACCACTTCGGCATTGGGCTTTCGAAGCGGTTGGAGCCGCCACTGGGAGTCGATCGCCGGGGGATGTGGGTCCCAACGCTCGAGCCCCGCGTAGAGCACTCGGTAGATGGGCCCCTCCGGGCCACGGTAGGCCGACACGATGGGCACGTCCGGGAACACGCGACCGAGAGCGCGATAACGGGCCTCCCCGCAATTCGACACGATGGCGTGTCGAAGCCGAGGGGACCCAAAGAGTCGCCGTACATGTTCGCGGTGGTCGGCGGCCACCTCGCGGGCCCCCGGCACCAGCAGCGTGCCGTCCACGTCCCAGATGATGGCGCGGACCCCCTGGGTGTCCAGGAACGTGTCGTCAATGGCGGCCACGCTCGGCAGGCAGATCGTCGGCCGAAGGTGCCTGACCAAGGTGAAGACTCGAGGGATTGCCTGCCGCGCGGTCAGGAGCCACTCCAGCCGGCCGGCCCTCTGGTATTCCTTCGTCGCGGGGCAGGCCTCGCCCGGATCGGGCGAAGGGTAGCTGGTCTTCGGCGCCCCGCGCGCACGCCTCCGACGGCGTAGCAGAGCGAGGGCCACCAGCCCCACCCCCAGCGCGCCGTATCCAAGGACGGTGCGCATCTGCTCTATCTGCTCGACATAGGCCCCGAACCCGTAGCCGATCGCATAGCCCAGGCCGACCGCATATGGTACGAAGAGGAGCGCCCCCAGCACATTCGCGATCAGGAAAGTGGCGGGCGGCATCCCCGCGGCGCCGGCCAGCGGTCCGGCGAGGAAGCGCAGGCCCGCTACGAAGCGCCCCACGAGGACCGCCCACGCCCCGTAGCGGGTAACGACGCTCGTCACCTTCCGAAGCCGCTCCGGGGTGACGGACGTCCAGCGTCCATACCGCTCCAGCACGGTCCGCCCGTAGCGCCGGCCGATCCAGTAGCCCAGGTTGTCCCCCACGACCGCGCTGGCGATCCCGACCGCCAGGACGACCGGGAGGGACAGGGTGCCCCGCCACACCGCGTAGCCCGCCAGGGCCAGGATCGATTCTTCCGGCACCGGGAGGCCGAGGTTGCCGAGGACCACGACCAGGAAGAGGGCCGCGTACCCCCAGTGGGCCAGCAGCGCACTGAGATCAGGCATCGAGGTCGGGAGGAGACTGTCGGATTGCCAGGCCAGTCGGTCCCGCAGCACCAACCGGTGCCCAGGATCCTGGAACGAACGGCACGCGCTCCGCGAGCAGCCGCATGGGCCAATGCCAGGGGGACTCTCGCGAGTTCGGTGAGCGCGAACTCGACCGCCCGGAACGGGGGCAATTGGACATAGGGGGTCAGCCTACCACGCCCGAGGCCAACTCGAAGCCACTTGGGGGAAGGGGGAATCGGACCGGCTCGTATATTGAACAGCCGATGGGACGGAGCTCTTCCCCAACCCGGCGTCGTATCCACGAGGATCCGCGCCGTCAGGTAATGTGGCCCAGCCTAAATCGCGACACTGCTCGCGCGGGCCTAGTGGGGCGGGCACGGCGCTTGGGGTCTCGCGGCCGTCGCCGGCCTCCGGCGCTTCGCATCGCCACATAGGAGGGACGTCATCGGGCTGCGCGAGTCCGAGTGCGCCGCCATCGAGGTCGATGCCCAGAACGGAGCCTACACGACCGACGATCTCGCTCACGAGGAAGCTCACGTCACCAATCCCGCAACCGACGTCCAGCACGTGCATCCGGGCACGCATACCGGCCGCCCGCACCGCCCTTTCGGTCAGGGGCCGGATCAAACTTGGCCTGCTCGCCCAACCGTTCGTATTCGGCCTTTGTGCTGCCGAGCGCGTAATTGGTGTTGCCCATCAGTTCAATCCACGCGTCGAACGGATCGGCAATGAAGTGCCGCCCCGGTCGAGAAACCAGCTAGGCCGATCGAGTCCAGCCCACAGTACGCCCGTCCTGGGTGCCCAGGAAGAGGCCGCCACCTCTATCGCTTCCCTTTGGGTCGAGGTCGCCAAGAGAGAGACTGGTTCACTCGACACGCCCGGACCGATTCGAGTAGCCTCATGCGAAGCCCGTTGGCGTTGGAATCAGCGAGATCGGAGGGACCAAGAAGTCCGTGGGACCAATCAGATCGGACGGACTCAAACGCCCCTGCTCAGGACACTGACCCAGAGGCGCCCGAGGTGCGTCGATCTGGGCCCTAAAGGCGAGTACCAGTTCGTGTTCGGTTGCGGGCGCGAGTTTGAGCAATGGCGTAGCCGGGTCGTTGCGTCAGCCTGCCGTGTGAGGGTAGTTGGGAGGAAACGGCTGACCCCAGTTCAACGTGGTGGCACGCACTGCCCACCGAAGGAACGCGCTCAACGGCGCACGAGGAGGGGGCCAGTCATGGAATATGGTCTCATCGATCTGCACAAGAACGAAAGCCAGATCTGCCTGCTCACCGAGACGGGCGAGTTGATGGAACGCCGCACTGGGCTGTACGGCCTCGGGACGTCACCGTAGCCGAAAATTACTTAGATCGATTGCGACCATCACCCGGTCGCGGAGCGCCTGCAGACGAGGCCCACGCATGTAGGCCCGGCGCTTCGTCGGAAAGCGGAGACCGTCCACCTCCAGCAGGTCGTGGGTATATTGCGCCGCCGGAAACCCGCCCGCCACATCGACGTGGTAGTCGTGCCGGCGCAGCAGGCCATCGTCGCCGAAATAGAAGTCCTGTTCTGTGCTATGGCTGGCGATCGCGTCCGGAAACCTGGCGCGCAACCCGCGCCAGCGCTCACTCCCTTCTTGCCAGGGCGCGATTTCCGTGACCTCGAAACCGGGCATGGCCATCAAAAATGGGGTCGTGAGGTAGGTCCACAGCGCATAGCCATTGAAATACGCGCGGTGTAGCGGATCCCACGGCGTGTCCAGAACGTGGCCAGCGAAGGAGTCCCTGGGATCGGAGCGCTCGCGGACGACGGCGCCTGCGGTGGTCTCGATCGCGATCCGGTGGGGCGTGAAGGCGGTGCGCCAATTCGGCGCGCCGAAGGGGCTGACAGACGCCCTTTCCTCATGAAGCGTGATCGTCATCTCACGGGGATCGGGATCCTGCACGAGGCCCTTCATCGCCCACAAGGCTCCGCCCGTGACGATCGTCGCGGTCACCGTCGTGAATGCGTTCCAGCGCTCAAGGCCGCCATGGGCGGCAATGACTCGTGCCAACAGCTCGTTCACGTAGTCCTCCCTGTGATCGGGTTGGAAAGATTCGACGGTGCTGTCAGTGCTCCTCCTTCCTCGCGTCAGGTTCATGGAGGTCCTCAAGTCGTCTGATCTAATTCCCTATCTTCGTCGAAATTGTCCCGGTCTTCGCGCCACATCAAACAGTCAATCGACTAGCGGTCTGGCTTGGTGCGTCGGGATGTGAAGGAGAATGCCAGCCTGCCTCGGCACTGAGGCTTACTCCCTGCCTTGTCAGGGGTGCTGCCACCAGGGTTCCCAAGTTCCCAGCGCCGCGGGCCGGGCTTCGGTTGGTATTACGCGGGGCTTGCCGCTCAGACCGTGAGTGGCCGTGGCGGCGTCAGATACGCCGAGCGCTCAACGAGCTGGTGGTGCGCGACCCGCCACATCACGATCCCCGAAAACTCGTACCGCGTGCCGGACGTGGCCTCCGTTCCGGTCCAAGGATTTCGGACCGCGACTCGATCGCCCTCGGCGAGGAGATCCAAAATCTCCACATGAAGGTCGGGGAATCTCTGGTACGCGGTTCCGACGTCCTGCTTCGCGCCAGCGGGCCCCGACGCCAGGCCCGGCGGTACGTCATTCCCGTGATCGAGGAACTCCGGGGCGAAATTGACGTCCGCAACGTTCAAATTCTTCCGATTCACGAACTCCTCGAAGTGGTTCCGCACGAAGGCCTTCATTTCCGCGGGGGTCATTTGGGTGCTAACATCGACCCGTTCGTCGGGGTACTTCCCCCTTGGCATCGTCGTGCCTCCACTCTCCACCAGCGGCATCTTTGGCGAGCCTCGCTTCGCGGCGCTGGAGTGGGGCCCAGAGGATCCCGCTTGCGCCCATCTCATGTGCCGGGCACCGACCACCCAGCACGACCTATCCCCACAGAAGCGTGCGGGTCAGGAGTCGCGACGATGTGCGTGGTCCCCTGTTGGTCGGAAGGGACTGGTAGCCGTCCGGTTGCAGGAAGCGTGCTGCGGGGCTACGCGGTTAACATCTCTCGCCGCACGGCTTCGCAAGACGACGGCCCGTTCGTGTCAGCCGCCGTGCCGATGACTCGGAGAAAAAATGGGATCGTGGTCGCCGGGGTCCGGGCCGGTCTTGTACGTGCGGTCCTTCCACACCATCACCACGAATGGGACCCCCTGTTCCAGGGTCGCCCGGGAGATTCGGACCAAAACCCGGTCGCCGTCTCGCCACTCATCGGGCGCGTCGGCCGGCACGGCCGCCCGGTCCGCCGGGCCGTTCGTGGTCACGTCTCGGTCGATCGCGATCGGGATCGGGCTCCGGGCGACCAAGAACTCCACGCCCCGGGCTCCCCGAAACGCCTCGGCCACCGCGCCGAGGCCCGCCAGGGGGGTCGTCAGGGACGCCTCGATCACCGGCACGCCCGCACCCGGCGAAAGGGCTCGCGGGGCCAACCGCAGCTCCTCGAGCCCGCCCGCCGGAGGCGCGAGCAGCAGTGCAGCCAGGACCTGGCGAATCTCGTACTTCTCCCCGCCGATCTCCAGAACGAGCGAGTCATCGGCCTTCCCCGCCGCGTGCACGATCTCGACCTCCACCCAGGCCGACGAACCCTGCGACGGCCGGACGGGCCCCAGTTGGAACTGGCCTCGGCCCCCGAGGCGTTCCGCCTCCGACCCGACCAGGAGCCGGATCGGCTTGAGCACGAGGCTACGCCGCTCAATCAGGCCGTGCTGCCAGAAGAACACGCCCCGATCGACGACCCCCCGGTCAAGCGCGGCCCGGAAGTCCAGGCCGTTCGTGAACTGGGTGTGGACCACCAGAGGGACAAACGCGAAACGGACCGTCGTCCGCGACACCCCCTGCGCATGGACCGACGCGGTACCGGCCAGAATCAGGCAGCCCCCCGCGAGCAGTCCCGCGAACGACAGGCGACGTCGCCCCATCGGCCTATCCCTCCCGGAACCCATTGTCCGTTGGGCTTCACGTCGAATCAAGTACTGAAGGCACAATGCCACCGAGACTGGCGCGCTCGGTGGTCGGCTTCTCGGTCATCGGACAGAGACCACCATGCTGCGCTGGCCAGGGTCTGAGGGTTCGCCCCCCGCACGGCTCGACACCGTTGGGGGTCGGGCGGACACGCGGCGTGGCGCCGAGACGGTTACACTGACCGGCTGAACCCGACGGAGGAGCGGTGCTTGACGCCTCCTCCCTACCGGGCTAGCGTTGTCCCGTTGAGTCGAGCCTTCCAGCGGTTTGATCACGACATCACTGAAGTGTTCCTCAACCGGAGTAGCTCACGGGCTAGGCTAGGACAAACGGCACGAGAGCCGACGCCGGCACCGGGGCACGTGAGGGCGAGCGATGCCGAAGTTGACCGGCGTGAGCCACCACACGATTCACGCGCACCCAGAACACTGTGTGAACCAGGTCGCCACGCGCCTCGTCGCCAGCAGCGAGATTGTGGCCGTGTTCAACGAGGAACGGTTCCCGTACCATCATGACAGTGGGCAGACGCTCCTGAAGCGCTCGCCGGACGGCGGGCGATCGTGGCTCGAGTCGAGCCGCACGATCGTGCTGCCCTGGACCGAAACCACTGGAAACTGGGACTGCGGGTTCTGCGAACTGGCCGATGGAACCTGGCTCGTCAACCTCACGGTCACGGGCTTCTTCAAACGCGGGATCCGGGCCGAGCAGCCGTCGTGGAGCGCCCGTCCCCTGACGGCCGAGTGGGGCGATTGGACGTGGGCGTACAAGCTCCAGGGCTGGTTGGGCACGTTCGTCGTGAAGTCGACCGACCGGGGTCAGTCCTGGTCTCAGCCCATCCCGGTGAACGTGCGGCCCCTCAAGCACGGCGGCTGCCGGCTGGGCTGCTGGCAGCTTCCCAGCGGCGCGATCCTCATGGGACTCTACGGGCGGATCCGCGGGTACGGCGAAGAAGGCGAAGGCGAGTCCACGCGATCCGCCCTCATGCGGTCCGATGACAACGGCGAGAACTGGGAGTACTACTCGACCCTGGCTTACGACCCGGCCGGCATCATCGACTACGAGGAGCCGGCGCTGGTCCGCCTTCGGGACGGCCGACTCGTGTGCGCGATGCGAACCCACGTCAACCCGAGCGGCGATGCCAAGAATCTCGTCGTGACGGTCTCGGAGGATGACGGTTTCTCCTGGACCCCGCCGCGGTGGACGAACATCTGGGGCTATCCCGCCGAGATCATCGCGCTCCGGGACGGCCGGTACCTCATGGTGTACGGATACCGTCGCCCGCCCTACGGTGTCCGGGGCGTGGTCTCAGAGGACGGCCTCGCCTGGGACGTGAAGGACGAGTTTGTCATCCGCACCGGCGGAGTCCCGGCTCGTAGCGGATCAGACACGCCGGGTTCGAGCCGGATGCGGCCGAGCAGCGGCACGGCCGCCAAGGGCGACATCGACTGGCATCACCCTGGGGTCTTCCAGCACATTGGCTACCCCAGCGTGGTGCAGATGCCGGACGAAACTCTCGTCGCCTCCTACCACGAGTGGAGCGACGACTCGCGTCCCCTCCAGTACGTGCGGTGCACGCGCTTCCGGTTAGCCGACTAGCGCATTCGATGAGGTGCGCGGCACCGCGGCCTGTCGAGACCGTCAGGCACGTCGTCATCCACCGGGATCCCTTTGCTTACTGTGCGCACCCACATCTCGCGCGGCTGACGGACGGCACGTGGCTCCTTGTATTCAACCGGTCAGTGCGCCGTCGGTTCATCCTACATCCGCCCCAGGACCCGCATTTCTACAATGTGACGATGCGCTCCGAGGACGAGGGTCGGACCTGGACTGTCCCGGAGGTCGCCCCTGGCTACGACTGGCACGGAGTCGAGTGCGCCGGGCTGACCACGCTCAGGAGTGGGTCCGTTCTGCTTCACCAGTGGCGATTCCGCTGGCATCCCCTGGCTGCTGCCCGCCAGCGCGCCGACGCTCGTGATCTGGTCTTTCCGGAGAATCTCGCCGCGGGCCTCGCCGCCTCGCGGGAGCTCGACGCACCCCGTGACATCGGGGCATCATCGGACGCGATGCTGCCGTGGGCGCGCGGCAACGGTGGCACCTTCGTGCATCGATCCCGTGACGGCGGGCGGACCTGGGCCGAGACCCACGAGATTGAGACCCGTCCCTATTCGGGAGGGTACGGTCCTCGTGGTGCGGTGGAACTCGCGTCGGGACAGCTGCTCTTGCCACTCTCGGATGTGCCAGAATACCGGCGAATCTTCGCCGTTCGATCGGTCGACGGAGGCCAGAGGTGGACCGCCCCCGCTCCCGTTGCCGCGGAGGAGGGCTGCTGGTTCGAGGAGCCAGCGCCGTTGGTCCTCCCGAGTGGCCGGATACTTGTTCTGCTCCGCGAGAACCACACCCGGGAGCTGCACCAAGTAGAGTCAACGGATGACGGCCAGACTTGGTCACCCCCCCGACCGACGGGGATCGCCGGCTACCCCGCTCATCTCACCCTTCTCCCCGATGGACGCATCCTATGTGTCTACGGACATCGACGGCCGGACTACGCCATCCACGCAGTCGTGTCGCAGGACGAGGGGCGGAGGTGGGAAATCTGGGACACCCGTGTCGTTCGCGGCGGCTTGCCGAATGGGGACCTCGGATACCCCACCTCTACCGTCACCACCGCGGGCGTCGTCTTCACCGTCTACTACTGTCAGGATGGAACCGGCGTGACGGGGATCGAGGCCACCACGTACTGGATATGAAGAGAAGGAGCAGACGATGACACCACACGCGGGCCTGACTCGGCGCATGTTCATGAAGGCCGCCAGCACCGGCGCAGCACTGGTGGCGTCGGCGCCCATCCTCCGGCCGGGCCGCGTAGCCGCCCAGCCCAAGCCCGTGGAGCTGGTCCACTGGAGCTGGCTCTCCGCCTCGGACGGGGAGATCTGGCAGCAAATGATTGACAACTTCAACGCGGCCAACAAGGGCAGGGCCGTTCAGATCAAGATGGAGCTGGTCCCGGAAGAGCAGTACGTGACCAAGCTCCTGGCCGCCGCGGCGACTGGGCGCGCACCGGACTTCGGCTGGGGCACGGCCGGGCTGGGCGCCAAGCTGGCGAAGGATGGGGTCACGGTCCCGCTCGACGAGCTCGCCAAGCAGGTCGGCCTCGACTTGGCGGATTTCACCGACTCGTCCCTCAAGGCGGCGCGGTACCCCAAGTACGGGAACCGCCTCTTCATGGTTCCGATGGACCTGATGAGCCTCCAGCCCGAGGTCAACCTCGACCACGTGAAGGAGGCCGGGCTCGATCCCAGCAAGTTCCCCGCGGACGAGAAGAGCCTTCTCGAATGGGCGCAGCGCCTGACCAGGCGGGAGGGCGGCAAGGTTGTCCGCTCCGGCATCCTGATGACCGGCTCGGGCGTACACCCGACCGTGACTTGGGGCATTGTGGCTGAGCAGCTGGGCTTCCAACGGGCCAGCGATGACCTGAAGACGGCGTGCGTGAACCCGGAGGCGGGGAAGCAGGCGATGCAATGGGTGCTCGACCTGTTCGACAAGTACAAGGTCTCCACCCGCGAGGTGACTGATCGCTACAAGGCGTTCGGCACCGGCCAGGGCTCGATCTTCTGGACCGGGCCCTGGACCCTCAACGGCTACGTCAAGCAAGGTCTCAACTTCGCCACGTTCCTGTTCCCGAAGATCGGCCAGCGGCGCGTGACCTACTTCGAGATGGGCGGCCTCGAACTGTACACCCAGCGGGACAAGGGGCGCCACGAGGCGACCCTGGCCGCCGTCAAGTGGCTTTCAGACAACAGCTTTCTCTGGACGACGAAGGGACGGGGTGCCTCCCCCCGGAAGTCGCTCCTAGCACGTCCCGATTACAAGACCGGGGGCCACCCGTGGTCGGTGCGGGGGGCCTTCATCGAGGGCATGGAGTTCGCGACCGTCGGGGAGATTCCCATCGTGGCGGCGCCCGAGTTCACCGTGTACTCGGGCGGCAACTTCCTGGCCAAGACACTCGAGACGGTCTGGGTAGGCCAGAAGCCGCCCGACGCCGCGATGCAACAACTGAAGGAGCGCTGGCAGAAGGACCTCGACGAGGGCTGATCTCCGCATGCCCACGCGCGCCGCTCGGGCGGGGGCCCGGGCGGCGCAATAATCGCCGGAACCCGAGCTGAGCGGATCCCTCTCCGTACCGGCCTGACATGGTGGTCCCGCTCGGAGTTCGATCACGCGGCGCCGCCCGGGATGATCGCGCCTATGATCTGCGCGGATATCTCTTCGTCGGGCCCTTTCTGCTCCTCTTCCTCCTGTTCAACGTGGTGCCCGTCCTCTTTGGCGCGTACGTGGCCTTCACCGAGTGGGGGATCCTCGGCAGCCCTCGTTGGGTCGGACTGCAGAACTTCACGACCGCGGTCCACGACGAGTGGGTGGCGAAAGCGTTCGGCAACATCGGCTTGTACGCGCTGATCATCGTCCCATGCGTGACGGCGCTCAGCCTGCTCTTCGCTGTGTTCGTGAACCAGGGCTGGCCACTATCGAGCCTCGCCCGCACGCTGTTCTTCGCCCCGAATGTGGTCGCGGCCAGCGTCATCGGGCTGATCTGGGTGTGGGTCCTGGACACCCAGTTCGGGCTCGTGAACCGGTATCTCGGCCTCCTCGGGATCCCGGCGATCCCATGGCTCACAAGCACGCGCTGGTCGCTCGTTGGCGTCAGCCTCGCCTCCGTCTGGTGGGATCTCGGACTCGCCTTCGTCCTCTTTCTGGCGGCGCTCCAGGATGTCCCTCGGGAGCTCTACGAGTCGGCCGCGGTCGACGGCGCCAACTCGGTGCGACAGTTCTGGCACATGACGCTCCCGGAGGTGCGGCCGATCCTGAGCCTCGTCGTCACCCTTCAGCTCATCGCTACGCTTCGCATCTTTAGCCAGGTCTACGTGATGACGAACGGCGGGCCCGCGGGTTCTTCCTCCTCGGTCATTCACTACATCTATACGACGGCGGTCGTCCGTCAGCTCATGGGCTATTCCGCGGCCGTGTCCATGCTGCTCTTCGTCGTGATCCTCGGGGTGACGCTAGTGCAGCGACTCGTCATTCGGGAGCAGGGAGGGTGGTTTCGATCCGGCGGCTGATCGTGGTCGTCAACCGCCGCTTGAAGCCCTGGAACATGCGGTTGCTCCAGGTGCCCATCTGGGGCGTGGGTATGCTCGTGGCCGTCCTGTGGGCCGCGCCCTTCGTCTGGATGCTCAGCACGTCCCTCAAGCCAGCGAACCAGGTGTTGACCCGGGACATCGAATGGCTGCCGCGGACGGTCGTCCTGCAGAACTACGTCCAGGTCTTTCAGCACCCGGTGGGACGATGGGCCCTGAACAGCGTGATTGTGGCGACGACCTCGACGACGTTGTGTGTCCTGTTCGGGGCGATGGCCGGCTACGCGCTAGCGCGACTCCGGTTTCCGGCTCGAGACCTGATCTTCGGAATGTTCCTCGCGTCGCTCATGGTGCCCGGGGAGGTCTCGGTCGTCCCCCTCCTGCTCGGCATGATCCGAATCGGCTGGGCCAGCACGTATCAGGCGCTCATCCTGCCGACCATCGCCAACGTGTTCAGCGTCTATATCTTCCGCCAGTTCTTCCTGGGCTTCCCGCGCGAACTGGAGGACGCGGCCCTCGCCGACGGGGCGGGGCGGTGGACGATCTTCTGGCGCATTGCCCTCCCTCTGGCACGCTCGCCGCTCATCGCCGCCTCCGTCATCGTTTTCGCCTTCAACTGGAACAACTTTCTCTGGCCGCTCCTGGTCACCTTCGACGAGGACATGAAAACGATGCCGGTCGGGATCGCCGCATTCGCCCCATCGATCGGAACACACACGCAGCTTGAGGGTTATGCGGTGGCGATGGCCGCGGCCAGCCTCCTGAGTATCCCCAGCCTCCTCGTCTTTTTAGCGCTCCAGCGTTACTTCATCCAGGGCATTGCGACCAGTGGCCTGAAAGGCTGAACGAACGCAGCCAGATGGTCTGGATCTCCTGCCGGTTTTCGCAGCTGGAAACCTCTCGGTCGCGCAGGAGCTTCTCGGCCAGGGCAGGTAGCCGTCGTGGTCCAGCCGGCCATGGAGCCTGACCGCG
>Ga0306920_100009196_pt1 | contig 13165 bp, 12 predicted proteins | sample flu12Cox44000170_FD_204666 | JGI IMG/M metagenome (GOLD analysis project Ga0306920, IMG submission 204666) | Lab enrichment of tropical soil microbial communities from Luquillo Experimental Forest, Puerto Rico - flux4day.12C.oxic.44.000.170 (v2)... | ecosystem: Environmental > Terrestrial >... | reverse complement strand
GACGGCGGCGACCGCCCTGATCTTGGCGCGCGTGTTCGGCAACAGCCCCGACTTCTGGCTCAATGTTCAGCGGCGCATTGATCTGTGGGAGGCGATGAACAGTCCCCGTGAACGCGAACGGATCGAACGTGCGAAGCCACTCGGTGCCGCCGCGTGACCCCAAGCTCGCCAAGAACGGCATCAGTCTCGTCACGATCACGCAGGAGATGGGCGACGATCCGATGCAGGTCATGAAGCAGCCTCTAGGGTAGGCAGAAGGCGCCATGCGCGACGCGGCGCTCCCCGACCGGAGGTGGGAACGCATGGGCACGGCGCCTTAGGCGCCCCCCGGCCTTCGCCGGGGCAAGCTTTGCCGACCCTACCGCGCCGACGTTTCCCCTTGCTCCGCCGGGTGCCGGACCATAGATCAGGGGCCTTCCAGGAGACCCATTGATGACCGAAATCCTCGACCAGTCCGATTTGACCGACCGTGCGGCGCGCCTGGTCGAGGCGGCGCGCAAGGCCGGCGCCGATGCCGCCGATACGATCTGCGTGCGCGGCATCTCCCTCGGCGTCGAGGTGCGTCTCGGCAAGATCGAGGAAACCCGGCGCGCCGAGGGCGACGACTTCACCCTCCGCGTCTTTGTCGGCAAGCGTTCGGCAACGGTGTCGGCGAATGTCCTCACCGATCCGGCGGAGTTTGCCGAGCGCGCCGTCGCCATGGCCAAGGTCGCGCCCGAGGATCCCTATGCCGGGCTTGCCGATCCCGACCGTCTCGTCCGCGATATCCCCGACTACGACCTCCTCGATCCGACGATCCCTTCCGCCGCCGAGCTGACCGAGGCAGCGCTCGCACTCGAGGATGCGGCGCGCGCGGTGCCCGGCGTCACCAATTCCGGCGGGGCGGCGGCCGGCTGGTCGCTTGGCGGGCTGGTGCTCGCCACCTCGCACGGTTTCGCCGGCTCGTATCTCACCTCGCGTTTCAGCCAGTCCGGCTCGGCGATCGCCGGCGAAGGCACCGGCATGGAGCGCGACTACGAAGCCGAGACCAAGGTATACTGGAGCGAGCTCCGCCCGCCGGCCGAGATCGGGCGCCAAGCCGGCGAACGCACCGTCCGCCGCCTCAACCCGCAGAAGGTCCAGACCGGCACCGGAACCGTCGTCTACGACCCCCGTGTTTCCGTCGGCCTCGTCGGCCACCTCGCCGGCGCCATCAGCGGCGCCGCGATCGCCCGCAAGACCAGCTTTCTCCGGACCAAGCTCGGCGAGCGTATCTTCGGCGAGACCATCCAGATCGACGATGACCCCACCCGTGCGCGCGGGCTTTCCTCGCATGCCTTCGACGGCGAGGGCGTCGCCTGCACGCCCCTGCAGCTCGTCAAGGACGGCGTCTTGCAGACCTGGCTCCTCGATTCCGCCACGGCGCGCGAGCTCGGGCTCGTCACCAACGGGCGTGCGGCGCGCGGCGGCGGCAACCCGTCACCCGGCTCGACCAATCTCACCCTGCGTCCCGGGCCGGACGCTCCGGAAGAGCTGATCGGCGCGATTTCCTACGGCGTCTACGTGACCGAGCTGATCGGCCACGGCGTCAACCTTCTCACCGGCGACTACAGCCGGGGTGCCGCCGGCTTCGTCATCCGCAACGGCAAGGTCGAGGAACCGGTGAGCGAGATCACCATCGCCGGCAATGTCGGCGACATCTTTCAGCGTCTGGTGCCCGCCTCCGACCTGGTTTACCGCTTCTCCGTCAATGCCCCCACCGTCGTGGTCGAGGGACTGACCATCGCCGGTCGCTGACGGCCTTGACGCCGGCGGAGGGCGACCGCGATCTCCTCGTTGCCGCGGCGCGCGAGGCGGGCGACTTGGCGCTTCGCTATTTCGGCCGCGATCCGCAGAGCTGGGCGAAAGGCTTGACCTCGATCGTCAGCGAAGCCGATTTCGCCGTCGATCGGCTGCTCGCCGATCGCCTCAAGCGGGCGCGGCCGGGCTACGGCTGGCTCTCGGAGGAGACGGCCGACAGTCCCGATCGCCTCGGCCGCCCGCGGATTTTTGTCGTCGATCCCATCGACGGCACCCGTGCCTTCCTGTCCGGACGCAAGGAGTGGTGCATTTCGCTGGCGATCGTCGAGGATGGCCGGCCGATTGCGGCGGCGCTCTATGCGCCGGTGATCGGCGCGCTGTTTCGGGCGATTGCCGGTGGCGGTGCCGACTTGAACGGTGGCCGCCTCGATATCGGCCGGCGGCAAGGGCTCGCCGGCGCGCGCCTCGCCGGTCCGCGGCGGTTCGCCCGGCCGGTCGCCGAGGCCGTCGGCCTGCCGCTCGCTGCCGTCCGTTTCGTGCCGTCGCTTGCCTACCGCTTGGCCCTGGTCGCGAGCGGCGAGGTCGACGTCGCGATTTCCGGCCCGAATGCCCATGACTGGGATATTGCGGCGGCCGATTTATTGGTGCACGAAGCCGGCGGCGTTTTCACCGACCTCGACGGCGATGCACCGCGCTACAACCTGACCGAGATCACCCATCCGGTGCTTGTCGCCGCAGCTGCGGCGATCGCCGGCGAGGTGATCGGCTTGATTCGGACCGGGCAGGAAGAGGAGAGCGGGACATCATGACGAAGCCGCCGCAAGGACAGCTCCTCCACCTCGTTTTCGGAGGCGAGCTCGACGATCCCGAGAGCCTGCACTTTGCCGATCTCGGCAAGCTCGACATCGTCGGCATCTATCCGAGCTACCGCACCGCGTACGACGCCTGGAAATCCAAGGCACAGGCGACGGTCGACAATGCCAGCATGCGCTATTTCGTCGTCCATCTGCATCGGCTGCTTCAGCCCGACCAAGACAATGACGGCAAAGCGTGACGCCGGGGCGCGGCGCGGCTACAAGGACGGGGCATGGACAAGCTCGTTGAATCGTCGGAGGGCTCGGCGCCGGCCGAGGCGCCCGCGAAACCCGCCGCTCGCGTGGTGCGGCTCCGTCTCTCGCGGAGCTCGCTGCCGCGCCGGCTCCTGCGCAGCCCGCACGTCCAGGGGGCGGCCGCGGGCCTTTTTGCCAACTATCTTCGTTTTGTCCACCTGACCAGCCGGCTCGCCTTCGACCCGCCCGAGCCCTACGGCAAATACATCCACCTCGCTCCGGTCATCATCACCTTCTGGCACGGGCAGCATTTCATGGTGCCCTTCGCCCGCATCTTCGATTTCGACGTTCGCGTCCTCATCTCGCGGCACAGCGACGGCGAGATCAATGCCCGCGTCGCCGAGAAGCTCGGTATCCGCACCATTCGCGGCTCGACCGCACGCGACCCCTCGCGCATGATCGAAAAAGGCGGCATGGCCGGCTTCCTTGAGATGAAGGCGGCGCTGGAGGAGGGCGCCTGCGTGTCGATGACCGCGGATATCTCGAACCTGGCGCCGCGCCGCGCCGGGCTCGGCATCGTGGCGCTGGCCAAGGCGAGCGGCCGCACGATCATCCCGATCGCTTACGCCACCAGCCGTCGCATCGACTTCACCAGCTGGGACAACGCTACCGTCAACCTGCCGTTCAGCCGTGCCGTCTGCGCGGTCGGCGAGCCGGTCGCGGTGCCGCCCGACGCCGACGACCGGCTCCTTGAGGCAATGCGCCAGAAGGTCGAGGCCGAGCTCAATTCCGCAACCGAACGCGCCTATGCCATCGTCGACCGACGTGCCGGCTGATCCGGCATCGGCGCGCCTGGCGGGCAGCGCCTACCGGCTCATCGGCTATGCCGTCATGCCGCTGGTGCCGCTCGCGCTTGTCGTTCGCGCGCGCCGCGGCAAGGAGGATCGGGCGCGGGTCGGCGAGCGCTTCGGCCGCGCCTCGCGGCCACGTCCTGCCGGCCGTCTTGCCTGGGTCCATGCGGCGAGCGTCGGCGAGACCAATGCGGTGATGCCGCTGGTCGAGCGGATCGTCGGCGCCGGCATTTCGGTCGTCTTCACCTCGGTCACCGTGACCGCCGCCAATATCGCCGCAAGCCGGCTCCCGGCAGGGGCCGTGCACCAGTTCTCGCCAATTGACGTGGCGCCGTGGATCGGCCGCTTCCTCGGCCACTGGCGTCCGGATTTCGCGCTGTTCGTCGAATCGGAGCTGTGGCCGGCCACCATCATGAAGCTCGCCGGCGCCGGCATTCCGCAGATCCTGGTCAATGCCCGCCTGTCGGAGCGCTCCTTCCGCGGCTGGGACCGCTTCGGCGGCGTCGCCCGTGCGCTATTCGCGCGGATCGGCCTCTGCCTCGCCCAGACCGAGAGAGACGGCGAGCGCTACCGCGCGCTGGGGGTCCGGCAGGTCAGCGTCACCGGCAACCTCAAATTCGACGTGCCGCCGCCCTCGGCCGATGCGGCCGCGGTCACGGCCTTCCAGTCGCTTCTCGGCAACCGGCCGGTCTGGGTTGCGGCGAGCACCCATGACGGCGAGGAGGAAATCGTCGCCGCCGCGCATCAGCGTCTTCGTCAGCGCCATCCCGGCCTCGTCACCATCATCGTCCCGCGCCACCCCAACCGGGGGCCGGCCATCCGGAGCCTGCTTACCGGGCGTGGCCTGGCCGTGGCGCAGCGGAGCGCCGGCGAGCCGATTGGGCCGCTCCTCGATATCTACCTCGCCGACACGCTGAGCGAGCTCGGCCTCTTCTACCGGGTGGCGCCGGTCGCGTTTATCGGCCGCTCCCTGGTCGCCCAGGGCGGCCAGAACCCGATCGAGCCGGTCCGCCTCAATGCCGCCATCCTGCACGGCCCCCACGTGCAGAACTTTAGCGATATGTACGCCTTGCTTGACCAGGCGGGGGCAGCCGAGGAGGTCTCCGATGCGGAGAGCTTGGCCGCTGCGGTCAGCACCCTCCTCGAGGACGCTTCGGTCCTGGATGGCCGCCTTCGTGCGGCAACCGCGGCGCTCGCGCCTCTTTCCGGCGCACTCGAGCGGACCGCGTCGGCGCTGGCGCCGTACCTCGACGCTTCCGCGCCACGCCGATGAGGTCGGCGCCGGCGTTCTGGTGGCGGCGCGACCATAGCGCTGCCGCCCTCGCCCTCATGCCGATTGCCGGGCTGTGGGGTGCCTCGTCCGCCCGGCGTATGTCACGCCGTCCTGAATTCACGGCGCCGGTCCCGGTCGTCTGCGTCGGCAATTTCGTCGTCGGCGGTGCCGGCAAGACACCGACGGCGCTGGCGCTCGCTCGCATCGCGGCGGGCTCGGGCTTCACCCCGGGCTTCCTTGCCTCGGGCTATGGCGGCGAAGCGACCGGTCCGCACCGCGTCGGCGCCGTCACCGACAAGGCGGCGCTGGTCGGCGACGAGCCGCTTCTCCTTGCCGCCGTCGGCCCCACCGTGATCGGCCGCGACCGTGCCGCCGCGGCGAAGGTCCTGTGCGAGACCGGCATCGATCTCATCATCATGGACGATGGATTCCAGAACCCCGGCCTCGCCAAGGATCTTTCTTTCGTGGTGGTCGATTCCGATGCCGGCATCGGCAATGGTCGCGTGATCCCGGCCGGCCCGCTGCGGGCGCCGCTCGACCCGCAAATCCGCCGGGCCGATGCGCTGATCGTGGTGGGCGAGGGAACGGCGGCCGACCCGCTCGTCCGCAGCGCGGCGCGCGCCGGCCGCGTTATCCTCCGGGCCCGGCTGACGCCTGCCGGCGACAAGGACTGGCGTGCCAAGCCGATTCTCGCCTTTGCCGGGATCGGCCGGCCGGAGAAGCTCTATCAAAGCCTCGCCGCGATCGGTGCGCCGGTCGGCAAGACGATGAGCTATCCCGACCATTACCGCTATACCGAAGCCGACGCCGAGCGTCTGATGGCCCACGCCGACGCGGCCGAGCTCCGCCTCGTCACGACGGAGAAGGACATCGCCCGCCTCGCCGGCGAGACCGGCGCGCTGGCACGGCTGCGCGAGCGGGCTGAGGCATTTCCGGTGGTGCTGGAGTTTGACAATACGGGGGCAGTCACTGCGATGATCGCGGGATTGGCGCGGTAGGGTGCCCACCCTACTTCCGCACGGTCTCCACCACCCATCGCGTCGCGTCGATGACGAGCTCCGGCTCGGTGAGCTGGATGTAGTGAGCGCTGTCCTCGGCCGTGACTCGCTGAACGCTGGGCACGAGCGCCGCGAGGCGATTCTGGCCGGCTTGCCACGCCGCCTCGAAGGCGCCGGCCGAGAACGCCTCCGGCACGTTCGGCGGGAGCGCTGCCGGCTTATTCCGCGAGATGACCGCGAGCGGCAGGTCGCCGAGGGGATGCGCCGCTGCCGCGTCTCGCATGGTTGCCGAGGCCGCCGCAAAGTCGACCATTTCCAGGCCGGCATAGGTCTCAAGGCCGGGCGGTGGCGGCGTCGAAAGCTCGACATAGGCGTTCCACTGCTCCGGCCCGAGGAGCTCCGGCAGATCCTCCTGCCAGGCGTCGACCAGCACGAGCCCGGCGACCTCGCTCGGATAGGTGCTGGCGTAGAGCCGGGCGAAGAGGCCACCGAGAGAATGGGCAACGAGCACGTTGGGCCGGGCGAGGCCGGCCGTGGTGACGAGCGCGTGCAACTCCTCGACGACGGCCTCGGCCGTCCGCGGCATGGCAACGGGATCGCTGCGGCTCTGATGATCGCGGTCGAGGATCGTGCCCGGCCGATCGTAGGCACAGACGCGGGTGAACCGGGCAATGCCCTGCAGCACCGGCGTCTTTTCGGGATCGAGATCGACGCTCCAGATGTCGGCGTCGTTGCGGTAACCGGATATCAGGATGACCGTGGGGGTGCCGGTGCCGCGGCACTCGAGGTAGAGGCGGCGTCCACCGATATCGATTTCGCCGGCGTAGTTGCCCGTCGTATCGACGACACCCGCACAAGCGGAGGAGATGCCGACCACTGCCGACAGCGTCAGGGCACTCGCGAAGCGGCGAAGCGGTCGAAGCACCGTCCTGGCCTTCTGGAGGAATTCAGTGAATCACGGGCTGGGTAGATACGCGGCGAGCAAGGTAGGGACGACGCACGAACATCGATACATCGCGGAGCGCGGTGGGCACGGGACTGCCGCCCCTTTGCCTACCCTACCCGGCTACTCCTCCGCTGCAATCTTGTCCCACAGTGCGCGCACCTTCTCACGCATGAGAAGGGCGTCGTCCCAGCGGTCGGCGAGGTCGTTGCCGTCGCGGCCACTGATCGCATAGGGCTTCGGGCCGAGCTCGCAGCAGAAGGAGCAGCTGTCGTCCGGCCCGGCGCGGCGGCGCCAGCTCCTGAAGCCGTATTCCCACCAGGCGAGGAACAGGTCGAGCCACATCTTGTGGTGCGGGAAGGAGATCTCGACCTGCACCTGCTCGCGGCTGGCGACGCGGCCGTGGAACGCCCAGGCATTGTCGAGGACGCGGTGGATGTAGGCGTGGTTCTCGTCCGATATCGGCCAGGCGAACTCGCGCCCGACCAGGAAGTGCGAGAGGTCGGCGAGAATTTCGAGGTCGGGGAAGCGGTCGAGGAGGTCGAGGACGAAATAGAGGTCGGTCGTCATCCGGTCCCGGTGCGTCTCGATATAGACCGGGAAATCGACCTCCTCGGCGAGCCGCCGCCAGCCCTCGATGAGCGGGACACATTCCTGAAGCGTGCGCGGCTTGGCGTTGGGCTGGATGTCGAGATGATGGAGGCCGGTCTCCGTCGCGATATCGAGCACCGGTTTGAGGTCGTCGACGGTGTCGGGAAAGCACTGGCCTTCGGCGGTGAGCCGGTGTGGCTTGAGGAGGGCGGCGATCCGCTTCGACCGCTCGCGGTCGCGCCAGTCGGTGGAGACGCCGTCATAGCCGGCGGCAACGATCATGCCGACATTCTCCTCGAGCGTGCGCTCATAGCCGTCGGTGTGCCGCCGTTCCATCGCCCAGAGCGACTGCAGCACGATGAGCTTTTGCATCTTCCGCGTTCCCCCGTCTCCGGCGCCTCTTACATGCGCCGCGTTTCCTGATAGCGGCGGAGCGCCGCGGCGGCGTCGGCATAGGGCTCCTGCCGGGCGACGCTCCAATATTTGAGCTCATCGAGCGGAACCTCGACGCCGGTCACCGCGCAACGGACGAACGATCCCGGCGTCACCACCTGGAAGTCGCCGTCAAGATAGCGAAGCCGCGCTTCGCCGCCACGACCGAAACGGTCGATCCGGTTCATCATGATCTCTCTCGTTCCGGCCGGACCTTAGCGAGCGAAGGCAGCCCTGGAAACAGTTTCGCGACGATTCCCTGCCCGTTCATCGGCAGCGCCATTGATCGATCTCGATCAGCGCCGCCCGAACAGGCGCTCGATGTCGGCGAGGCGGAGCGAAATATAGGTCGGGCGGCCGTGATTGCACTCGCTGGCGTTGGGGGTCGCCTCCATCTCGCGGAGGAGAGCGTCCATCTCGGCCGGCTTCAGGCGGCGGCCGGCGCGGACGGAGCCGTGACAGGCCATGGTCGAGGCGATGCGGTCGAGCTTGTCGCGGAGGCTCGCCGCCTTGTCCCATTCGGCGAGCTCCTCGGCCAAGTCGCGGACCAGCGCTTGCGCGTCGATGGCACCGAGCAGCGACGGGGTCTCGCGGACGGCGACGGCGCCGGGACCGAAACGCTCGAGGACGAGACCGAGCTCGGCGAGCTCGGCCGCCCGCTCGGCGAGCCGGTCGACGTCGTCGGCGGGCAGCTCGACGATATCGGGGATAAGCAGGATCTGGCGGGCAACGCCGTGGCGCGCGAGACCCGTCTTCAACCGCTCGTAGACCAGCCGCTCATGGGCGGCGTGCTGGTCGACAATGACCAGGCCGTCGGCGGTCTCGGCGACAATATAGGTCTCGTGCAATTGGGCGAGCGCGGCGCCGAGCGGCAGCGCAAAGGTTTCCGGCGCCGCTTCGGCAGCCGGGCGGGCATCGGCGGAAGGCGCCACGGCGAAAGCGGCCTGCGCCGGAGCGGCGAAGCCGGGAGCGAGCGCCACCGAACCGCGCGACGGCGGCGGACGCCAAGCCGGCGGCGGACGACCGGCCGGCGGGCGGAACGCCGCCACCGTAGCGGCGGCGGCCGTGGTCGAGGAGCGCGGGCCGCTTTTCTGGAAAGCCTCGCGAAGGGCGCCGATGATCAGGCCGCGTACCAGCCCGGGATCGCGGAAGCGGATCTCGGCCTTGGTCGGATGGACGTTGACGTCGACCTCGCCTGGATCGAGCGTGATGAACAGGGCGACGACCGGATGGCGATCGCGCTTGAGGAGATCGGAGTAGGCGGCGCGCACCGTGCCGAGGAGGAGCTTGTCGCGCACCGGCCGGCCGTTGACGAACAGGAACTGGGCGAGGCTGTTGGCGCGGCTATAGGTTGGCAGCCCGGCGAAACCCTGGAGGGCGACCCCTTCACGGGCCGCGTCGATGGCAAGAACATTCCGCCGGAAATCGGCGCCGATGACCGCGGCGACCCGAGCCAGGCGGGCATCCTCGCCGCTCGCGGCGGGCAGCTCGACCGGCGTCCGGTCGCTGCCATTGAGCGAGAAACGGATCGCCGGATGGGCCATGGCGAGGCGCTTCACCACCTCGGTGATCGCCGCCGCCTCGGCCCGCTCCGACTTCAGGAATTTGAGCCGGGCCGGCGTCGCGAAGAAGAGGTCGCGCACCTCGACCCGCGTGCCCTCCGCCAACGCCGCCGGCCGGATCGTCTCGCCTCGCCCGCCGGCAAGGTCGATGGCGAAGGCTTCGCCGGCGCCGTGCAGGCGCGAGGCGATCGTCAGCCGCGCTGCGGCGCCGATCGCCGCGAGCGCTTCGCCGCGAAAGCCGAGGCTCCTGATATCGTCGAGGTCGTCGGCGAGCTTGGAGGTGCAATGGCGCTCGACGGCGAGCGCGAGATCGTCGCGAGCGATGCCGCTGCCATCGTCGCTCACTCGGACGAGCGCCACGCCGCCGGCAGCGGTGACGATCTCGATCCGGGTGGCGCCGGCGTCGATCGAATTCTCGAGGAGCTCCTTGACCACGCTCGCCGGCCGCTCGATCACCTCGCCCGCGGCGATGCGGTTGACCATGGCCTCGCTGAGACGGCGGATCGACATCAGGATGATTCCTCCAGTCCCGATTCTGGCGGATTCGATGCGCGATGGCTAGGGAGGGCCGACGCTCCCCCCTAAGTAGCCCGCCAACCAATGTCCCGCCGGCAGAATCCTTCCGGCCAGTCGATCCGATCGACGGCGGCGTAAGCGCGCGCCTTTGCCTCGGCGATCGTCTTGCCGCGCGCGGTGACGTTAACAACACGGCCGCCATGGGCGACGAGTTGGCCATCGCGGAGCGCCGTGCCGGCCTGGAACACCTTGACGCCGGGCATCGCCTCGGCCCGCTCGATGCCGCCAATCGGGCTGCCGGTCGCGTAGCTGCCGGGATAGCCCTTCGCCGCCATCACCACGGTCAGCGCCGCATCGTCGCTCCAGCGTGGCGTCACCTCGCCGAGCCGGCCATGGGCGGTGGCGAAGAGGAGCTCGAGCAGATCGCTGTCGAGGCGCATCATCAGGACCTGTGCCTCCGGATCGCCGAAGCGGACATTGTATTCGATGAGCTTGGGGCCATCGGCGGTGATCATCAGGCCGGCATAGAGGACGCCGCGGAACGGCGTGCCGCGTCCCTGCATGGCGGCAAGCGTCGGCCGGACGATCGCGGCAAGCGTCCGCTCGATCATTTCCGGCGTCATCACCGGCGCCGGCGAATAGGCGCCCATGCCGCCGGTGTTCGGTCCGCTGTCGCCCTCGCCAACCCGCTTGTGGTCTTGGGCGGTGGCGAGCGGCAAGGCCGTCTTCCCGTCGGAAAGGACGAAGAAGCTCGCTTCCTCTCCGGCAAGGTAGTCCTCGATGACGACCTCGTCGCCGGCGGTACCGAGGGCACCGGCGAAGCAGGCATCGACCGCGGCTTGCGCCTCCGCCGCGGTCATCGCCACGGTGACGCCCTTGCCGGCGGCGAGGCCATCCGCCTTGACCACGAGTGGCGCCCCGCGGCTCTCGACATAGGCGCGCGCCGCGCTTCCTTCCGAGAAGCGCCGATAGGCGGCGGTCGGGATACCGGCTTCGGCGGCGAGGTCCTTGGCGAAGCCTTTCGAGCTTTCCAGCTGCGCCGCGTCGCGGGTCGGGCCGAAGGCCGGAATGCCGGCGGCGGCAAGGTCGTCGACCAGGCCGGCAACGAGCGGCGCCTCCGGGCCGATGACAACCAGCTCGACCCTCCGCGCGCGGCAGAATTCTACCACTGCCAGGCTGTCGGCGATGTCGAGCGCGACCAGCTCGGCGCATTCCGCGATGCCGGGGTTGCCAGGCGCGGCGTAGAGCTTGGCGAGGTGTGGCGACGTCGCGATCTTCCAGGCAAGGGCATGTTCGCGTCCGCCCGAGCCGATCAGGAGAACGGTGATCCGGCGCTGCTGGCGGACACGCTCCGCCGCGGCCCCCGGCAGCACGCGACCGCCCACCTCGACGAGAACCCGAACCAGCGCGAGCCAGACCAGCGGCGAGATGAGGGCGGTGAAACTGGCCACCCATGAGCCGGGTATCGCACCTTCGAAGTTGGCGAGGACCCGGACGATTGTGCTCGCAAAGACAATCAGCGTGAGAACGAGATAAGCGATCCAGACCATTCGCAGACCGACCACGGTGAATACCGGCCGGAACACGAAGAAATCGGCGAGAATCGCGAAGACCCCACGTCGCGGTGGCGGCATGCTCGGCGACAGGATTGTGGCGGCAATCTCGAGAAGCAGCCGCAAAAGCACAATGAACAGCAGAGACCCGCCGATGCCGGTGACCAAACCAAAAAGAAACGGAACAACCCGACCGGCATTGTCGAGCACGCCCCAGACGAGCTCGCCGAAGCCCGGCGCCTCGCGAACGATGAAGGCAAACCAGATGAGCCTCAGGGTGCCAAGCGTGAAGCTCGGCCGGATGTCGAGCAAATCCGGCCAGCCACGGCGAGAGGCGTTGCCCGCTGGCATCTGACCTCGTGCAAGGGCGTTGCGACGTGCGCGACTATCTACGGCGACGGGGCCTCGATGTCTTGCGGAATCGTCAAGCCTGCTCCTGCCAATCGCCCAATTCACCTTGTGCGGCAGATCGACTATTCCCATGTCGAGAGTGCCAGGCGACGCGCTCGTCTTCCAGCGCACGGAGTGCATGAACAACAATCCCATTTCGCCGACCGCCACCCCCGACGCGGTGCGCGGCCACTGGCTCATCCGGCTCCTGCCGCAACCGGCCTTGCCTTACGCGCGGCTCATGCGGCTCGACCGGCCGATCGGCTGGTGGCTTCTCCTGTTGCCCTGCTGGTGGTCGTCGACGCTTGCCGCCGATGCGGCAGCGAGCCGTCCCAACCTCTGGCATTTGATCCTCTTCCTGGTGGGGGCGATCGCCATGCGCGGCGCCGGCTGCACCTATAACGACATCGTCGACCGCGACATCGATGCCGCGGTGGCGCGGACCCGCTCGCGGCCGATTCCGAGCGGACAGGTGACGGTCGCACAGGCGAAGCTGTTCCTGGTCGCGCAGGCGCTGCTCGGTCTTGTCGTGCTCCTCCAGCTCAACTGGTTCACCGTGCTCCTCGGCGTCGCCTCGCTCGCCACGATTGCCATCTACCCCTTCATGAAACGCCTCACCGATTGGCCGCAGGTGGCGCTCGGCATTGCCTTCTCCTGGGGGGCACTGATGGGCTGGGCGGCCTTCTACGGTCGTCTCGATTGGGCGCCGGTCCTCCTCTATGCCGGCGGCATCCTCTGGACCATCGGCTACGACACCATCTACGCCCTTCAGGACAAGGAGGACGACGCGCTCATCGGCGTCCGTTCGACCGCGCTTCTCTTCGGCGCGCGGGCGCGGCCCTATCTCGCCGGCTTCTACGCCGGCGCTACCATACTGTTTGCGGCGGCTTTCGTTATCGCCGGCGCCGGGTGGCTCGCCTATGCGGCCCTAGTCATCGGAACGCTCCAGCTAGCGTGGCAGGTGGTTGCGATCGACATCGACGATGCGCAGGACTGCCTGCGCAAGTTCCGCTCGAACCGCGAATACGGCCTGATCCTGTTCGCCGGGCTCGTCGCGGATTGCGTGGCGCGATCACTATGAGGGCCTTTCCACGCACGGGGCCCATTGCAAATCCCGCAGGTCTGCGGGACGTCACTCGGCCGGAAGGGCCGGTGAAAACTGGTCGTCGGCGTTGGCACTCTCTTTGCGCGGTGCACTTCGCGCGGATGCGGTCAGGTCCGAGGCGCG
>Ga0306920_100009194_pt1 | contig 13170 bp, 9 predicted proteins | sample flu12Cox44000170_FD_204666 | JGI IMG/M metagenome (GOLD analysis project Ga0306920, IMG submission 204666) | Lab enrichment of tropical soil microbial communities from Luquillo Experimental Forest, Puerto Rico - flux4day.12C.oxic.44.000.170 (v2)... | ecosystem: Environmental > Terrestrial >... | reverse complement strand
GAGGAGGACGCCCTGATGGGCACGGACAGATTCTAGCAACGAACGGAAGAAACCGCCGAGACCCCAAAGGATCGAGAAGATTCTTCTCTGCGATCCCTGCGGTCTCCGCGGTTTCCTCTTACTGTACCTTCACCACGAGCGACGCACGGCGGTTCAGCCGTCGCGTTTCTTCACGCGCGTTGTCGAACTTCGGCGCTTCTTCACCGTAGCTGCGCGTTTCCAGACGGCCGGCCGGCACGCCGCGTGACATCAAGTACTGCTTCACGCTGTTGGCCCGGCGATCGCCAAGCGCCAGGTTGTATTCGGCCGTCCCGATGTTGCAGGTGTGGCCTTCGATGATGATGTTCTTGTCGGGGTTTGCCTGCAGCCGCGCGACCGCATCGTCGAGCAGCCGGAGAGCCTCCGGACGGAGCGTGGACCGATCGAAGTCGAAGTAGACGTCCTCGAAGCGAAGTTCGACGACTGGAGTTGACCGGATCACCTGGATCGTCACCGAATCCGACGCCGTGCCGCCCTTCCCATCGTCCACGACGATGGTGGCGGGGACCGGACCTTCCTGCATGGGCGCGGTCCACACCGTTTGTCGATCCCCGGCGTTGGCAAACCGTCCGGCGGGCGCTGACCAGCGATACGTCAAGGTGTCGCCGTCCGGATCCTGCGCGTCGGCCGTGACGGTCGATGTCTTGCCGACATCCACGGTGCAAGGCTCACACCGTGCGCGGACGGTCGGCGGACGATTCTGCGGCGCCGGAATCGTCCCCGGCGGTGCCTCGCGCGGCGGAGGCGGCGCGTACACGTGGACACCGGGGTGGTAGCCGATCCGGAACTGCACGTCGTAGTAATCGCCGACGACATCGGGTTCATCGGTGAACGAGCCCGACCTCGCGCGCGTCGGCACGTTCCAGCTGACGCCCGCGCCGGCGAAGAATCCATTCTTTGCCTGGAACGTGAGACCGAGTGTCGCACGCGTGATGTTCTCGGTCGCTGACGTTACCGGCGCGCGCGTCAAATCGGTTCCGACGATCGAGGTGCCGGTAATCGTTGCGACGTCATTCGACGGAATCGAGCCGTTCAACTCGCCGGAAATCCGCAGCATGTTGCGCGATGGAAATGCGACACCTGTTCCCCATCGAAACGCGCCAGTCGGTGCGTCGATGCCGTCGGGGCTGCCGCGGAACTCGTATCCACCGAAGCCGGATAGTTCGACCAGCTTCGACGCTTCCTTGCTGACGATGAAATCGAACGCGACATCCGGCTTCCCGGTGCTGACGCCAACGTCCTTTTTGCCGGTCGGAACTTTCACGATGGCGCGCGCGGCGATGGCGGCCGGATTCTGACGATACTCCGACCACAGGTTGAACTTTGCACCGAGGTAGAGGTCGCCGATGTTGTCGCCGGTCCAGTATTGGTTCACCAGCGGATAGCGATCAATGATGCCGCCGAAAGCGGGATCGTTGACGAAGATCGGACGCAGGTCGCGATCGATCCGAGTGTCGACTAGAAACGATCCGAAGACTTCCGCCCGGTCTTTCACCCCGTACGCGAAGGTTCCAGCGAAGTCGGCGACGTTGGTGTAGCCCTGGATCCAGTTCGTGCCACGCCGATACGCACTCACCGACCATTTGCCGTCGCCCAGCACCTCTCCGGTGGGCACGTACCAGATTCCCGTGTCGCCGAAGAATGTCGTCGTGGCCGGACGAGTGGCCTCGTCGGGCGGGGTTGCGGGCGTTGTTGTCTGGTTCGGGGTGGCCGGAGCCTGGGCGAAAGCCGCCGTCGAAAGCAGTATGAAAGCGGCCGTGAGGTACGAAGGTCTCAAGGCGGTCGTCATCGGCCGTACCCTCCGGGGTACAAGCAAGGCAACTCAGCAATAATAATACGGCTGGGCTGCAATCGTCAATCGATCAATGACTTAGGAGCTTAACTGGCGGGCTCTTTCGGCGCCTTCAAGCGTTTCGGGCCAACGACCCAGGCGATCACGATGCTCAGGATATACAGGGCGACCATGGGGGCGGCAAAAATCGTCTGCGTCATCATGTCGCCGGTTGGGGTGATGACCGCCGCGACGATGAAGATGATGAGGAACGCGTACTTGAAATTGCTGAGCAGGAACCACGCCGTGATCATCCGCATCTTCGCGAGGAAGAACACGACGGTCGGCATCTGGAACACGATGCCCATGCCGAGCAGCATCTTCGTGTAGAGCCCGAACACATCATCGAGCCGCGGCATGAACGCGAGGTCCGGCGTGTTGAAGCTGGCGAAGAACGCCATCATGAACGGAAACGCGATGTAGTGATTGAATGCCGCGCCGAGCACGAAGCCGAGCGTCGTGAAGATGACGAACGGAATCGCCAGCCGCTTCTCGTTCGAGTACAGGCCCGGGGCGATGAACATCCAGACCTGATACATGATGAACGGCGCAGCCAAAACGACGCCCATGATGAGCGCGATCTGCACGTACAGCGAGAACGCCTCGCCCGGCTCCGTATAGATCATCTTCACGCCGGCCGGCAGCGCTCCTCGCGTCGGGGCCAGGATGAAGTCGACGATCTTGTTGATGAACGCAAAGCCGACGACGACGCAGACGGCTATCGCAATGGCCGAATTGACGATGCGTTTCCGGAGCTCGTCGAGATGCTCCAGAAACGACATCTTTCCGCCGGCTGCGCTGTCGTCGTCTTCGTCGGGAGGAATCTGGAGAGCCCCCGACTGGGGGCTCGGGAACGGCACGAGGGCCATGGGGCGCGCTTACGCGCTCTGGTCGACCTTGCGGACCGACGCGTGCTCGTCAGCGAGCGGCGTAGGATTCGCGGGAGGCGCGGTCACCGATTGGGCCTTTTTCTCCTCGATGGCGGAGCGCTGCTCCTCGAGGCGGATTTCCTCTTCGAGCGTGCTCTTCAGCTCGTTGGACGCTTTCTTGAACTCAGCGATGCTCTTGCCGAGCGATCGGCCCAGCTCAGGCAGCTTGCGGGGGCCGAAGATGATGAGAGCGATCACGAAAATAATGATCAGCTCGGGCATTCCGATGGAACCAAACATGTGACTCCTACTTTCCCAAAAAACCGGGGCGGGACCGCTCCCGTCATTATAGGAACGGCAACGTAACGGGTCAAGAAGTTCCGGGCACGAAAGATGCCCAGAAGTCGTTGCTTGTAAGGAAGTTATCTGCTAGGGTACCATCATGCGACGCTACCGTCCCCTGCCCGCAGTATTGTTTGCGATCCTCGTCTCCGCCCTGGTCGGCGGGTTCTTCGGACGCAGCGCGCTTGCGACCGATGACAAGGTTCCGGAACACTATCGCGCCTTCACTGCTGCGCTGAACGCGATCGAGACGACCTACATCGACAAGGTCGATTCGGACAACGTCGTGTATGGCGCCGTTCGCGGCATGCTCGGCACGCTCGATCCGCATTCGAGTTTCTTCAGCCCGAAAGAATACGCGCAGATGCGTGAACGGCAGGAAGGCCGTTACTACGGCATCGGCGTGTCGATTCAAGCCATCGACGGGGACATCACCGCGATGCAGGTGTTCGAGCAGTCGCCCGCGTACAAGAAGGGCGTTCGCCGCGGCGACGTGCTTGCGAACGTGGCCGGCGAAGACACGAAAGGCTGGACCGTCGATCAGGCGATGCACAAGCTTCGCGGCGCGAAGGGAACGACCGTCTACGTCGGCGTCAAACGCCGCGGCTACTCGGAAATGATCAAGTTCGAGCTGGTGCGCGACGAGGTCTACATTCCGACGGTGCCCGCGTACTTCATGATCGACGACACGACCGGCTACATCCGCATGCAGGACTTCGGCGAGAACACCGACCGCGACGTCAAGCACGCGCTGCGCGATCTCTCGTCGAAGGGCATGAAGCGGCTTCTGTTCGACATTCGCGGCAATCCCGGTGGTCCGCTCGATCAGGCGATCAAGGTCTCGAACGAATTCCTGCCGAAGGGCAAGATGATCGTCTACACGCGCGGCCGCGTGCCCAACTCTGATCAGGATTATCGCGCGACAGAGGAGAGCGAGTTCACCGAGATGCCGATCGTTGCGCTGGTCAACCGCAACAGCGCGAGCGCGGCGGAGATCGTCTCCGGCGCCCTGCAGGATCACGATCGCGCGTACCTGGTCGGCGAGACGACGTTTGGCAAGGCGCTGGTGCAGTCGGTGTATCGCATCAGCGGCGGCGCCGGGCTCGCGCTCACGACCGCGCACTATTACACGCCGTCCGGCCGCATCATCCAGCGGCCGTGGGACGCGAGCTTCGACGAGTATCTGAGCTACACGCTTCGCGATCAGGACGCGAACAAGCCGCACAATCCCAGCGATCTGAAACACACCGACTCCGGACGTCCCGTCTACGCCGGCGGCGGCATCGAGCCCGACAAGCGCGTCGCGGGACCGCTCGAGGGCTTCAACCCGGGCCGGTTTGGACGCATGCTCGTCGCGCGCGGCGAGTTTGCGAACTACGCGCAGAAGTACGCCGCCGAAGGCGACATGCGCGTGACGCAGGCCTCCGCGACTCGAAAGCTGGTGAAGCGCAACTTCGTCGTCGACGAGGCGATGGTGGCCGACTTCAAGGATCAGATGAAGACCGACAAGTTGCGCATGGACGACGAGGCGTTTGCCAAGGACGCCGAGTTCATCAAGGCGATGATTCGCTTTGAAATTGACAACGCCGTGTTCGGCATCGCCGACGCACGGCGTCACCTGATCACGGTCGATCCGCAGGCGCAGATGGCGTTGACGATGTTCAGCGAGGCGCAGAAACTGACGGAGCTCAGCAAAGGCAGCAAGGTCAAGGCGAACCACTGAGGTTCGTCCGTCGCGGCGCGAAGTCGGGCAGTCATGGGGCAAGCGACCACAATTCGTTGGGTGGCACTTTGCTCTTGCCCCTATAACTAGCCCTTGTTAGACTGACGACCGTTCGGCCCCGGGGCCGTCTTCCTTCGATGTGGAAGGCGAAAGTGGGCCCAAAAAACCGGTCGCTTTGCCAGGTCGCATCCCAGCCAACCAGTACCGCTTACGGCATTGCCGATTGCTGAGTGCCAATTGCAAATTCAATTTGCAATTCACGCTTTGCAATCAGCAATGTGCGGGTGTCCTTCATGCGTCTTGAACGTCTCGAGATTAACGGCTTCAAATCGTTTTCCGACCGCTCCGAGCTCGCCTTCGACAAAGGGGTGACCGCGATTGTCGGCCCGAACGGGTGCGGCAAGAGCAACGTCGCGGACGCCATCACGTGGGTGATGGGTGAGCAGAGCGCGAAAAGCCTGCGCGGCGACAAGATGGAAGACGTGATCTTCAACGGCAGCGATGCGCGCAAGCCCACCGCGGCGGCTGAAGTGCGACTGCGTTTCAGCGGCTTCCTGAAGACGGTCAGCGGCCCCGCGTTCGATGCCGAACCGGGCCTCGACGCTGCCGGCAACCGCCACGGCCACGCCAACGGCAGTGGCCACGCGAACGGCAACGGGCATTCGAACGGCAATGGTCACGGGAACGGTCACCACGCGGCGGAGAACGGTCATGGCCACGAGCCCTCAATCGCGAATGTCGTTGGCATCAGCGAGATCATCCAGTCGGTTGCGCGCGAGGTCGAGGTCACGCGACGGCTGTACCGGTCCGGCGAGAGCGAATACCTGATCGACGGTTCCGTCTGCCGGCTTCGCGACGTGCACGATCTGCTGATGGACACCGGGCTCGGTGCGAAGAACTACGCGATCATCGAGCAGGGCAAGATCGGCATGATTCTCAGCACCCGCCCCACCGATCGGCGGCAGTTGATCGAGGAAGCCGCGGGAGTCACGAAGTACAAGGCGCGGCGCCGCGCCGCCGAGCTCAAGCTCGAAGCCGCGCAGCAGAACCTGACACGCATCGACGACATCGTGTTCGAAGTCGAGAAGCAGCGCGGCACCCTGAGACGCCAGGCCGGGAAGGCCAGGCGGTATCAGAAGCTGCGCGACGAGCTGCGCCGCTGGGAGAAAGTGCTCTTCGCCCGCAAGTACCGCCAGCTGGCCGAAACAATCGAATCGGCCCGGACGCGCCTCGCCGATGCCCGCGAGCGCGAAGCGGTTTCGGCGGCCCGCGTCGGGGAAGTCGAAGCGGATCTCGGACGGTTGCGGATCGAGCTCGTCGAGGCCGAGTCGCGCTCCACGCAATCGCGCGAGGCTGCTCATACCTGCGAACTCGCCATCACGCGGCGCGAGCAGCAGATGGCCTTTGATCGCGAGCAGGTCAAGACGCTCGATGCGCGGGCGACGAACGTGGCCGCCGAGCTCGAAGGGCTCGACGCGCGTCGCGAGCCCGCGCGGCAGGCGCTCGCGGGACGCCGGGCTGCGGCCCTCGATGCCAATGCGGAGCGCGACCGCGCTGCCGCGACGCTGACGTCAGAATCGGACGCCTACGAAAACGCGCATCGCGAGCTCGAAGGGCTCGAGGCCGACGTCGAGGCGGCGCGAGGCGAAGTGTTCTCGGCGCTCAACTCGGCCACGGCGCTGAGACACGCGCTCGAGCACGCGGCGGCCGCGCGCGAACGCGTCGGCGAGTCGCTGTCGAAGTTGGACGTTGAAGCGAGCGACGTCCGTATCGAGTCTGAACGTGTCGCGGCGGAACGCGCTGCCGCGGGCGATGGCCTTCGCCGCGCCCACGAGGCGATTGAGGCCACGCGCATCGCACGGACGGCGCGGGAGTCGGAGCTCGCGAGCGCCGGGATCGAGCACGAATGGCGATCGCGTTCGGTCCGGGCGCGCGAGCAGGAGCTTGCCGGCCTGGAAGCGCGCCTCCGATCGCTCGAGGAGCTCGATGCGTCGCGCGCAGGATACGGCGACGCGGCGCGGACCGTGCTCGTGCAGGCCAACGGCAAGGTCAACCAGCAGGGCGCCATTGCCGACTACCTCGAAGTTCAGGCGGGCTACGAGCGTGCGGTCGAAGCCTGCCTCGGAGACCTTCTCGAGCACGTCGTCGTCGAGCGTCCCGAACATGCCTCTGCCGGCTTCCAGCTGGTCAGGGAAGCAGGCGCGGGCCGATGCGGCTTTCTTGTGGCGGAGGCGGTCGCGCCCGCCGTCGCTGCCCGAGCGTTTCATGCGTCGATGAGCGTGACCGGCGACGTCTCGTATGTCCCGCCGCCGGAGACGCACAACCGATCGCTGCCCGACAGCGTGGTGGCGTTGTCGTCCGTCGTACGGGTCAACGGTCCGTTCGCGGCGGCGATTCGGCAGGCCGTCGGGGAAGCAGGCATCGCGACGTCGTACGACGGGGCGGCGTCGGCCAGCCGGCACACGCTGCTGCCAATCGCCACGCTCGAAGGCGATGTGTTCCGCGGCCCGAATATCGTGTCGGGTGGCGGACGCGCGGAAGCGCGCGGCATTCTCGAAACCAAGCGCGAGATCAAGGAGCTGCGTGAACGCATCGCCGCCGATCGCCAGGCGCTGATGCGCCTCGCGCAGGAGACCGCGGAGCTCGAAGCCACCATCGCGCACGCCACCAATGCGATCGCGGCGCTGAACGCCGAGCATCACAAGCAGGACAAGGCCGTCGTCGGGCACGAGGCGCAGCTGCAGCATGCGACGGACGAGGAGACGCGGCTCACGCAGAAGGCGGAGCAGCTCACGCGCGAGAAACATCAGGCCGAGGAAGAGCGGGATACGCTCGATCGCCGTCAGGCTGAAGCGCGCGCGTCGATCGGACGCCTGGAAGATGCGCAGCGCGAGGCCGACGAGCGGCTCACCTTCGCGCAGCGACGGCTCTTCGAGGCGCGCGAGACCGCCGAGGATCTGAGCCGCCGAGCGGCGGAGGCCGGCGCCGCGCACGCCGCGCTCGTTGAGCGCGCCAGCGCCCTGGCCATCGAGGTGGTGCGTCTCGAAGAGGCCGGCGCCGAGCTTGAAGAGCGCGCGGCCGCGCTCGGCGCGGAACTCGACGAAACGAAGCGGCGCGTCGAGGAGTTGAACGCGGCGATCGCGGCAGGCGCTGTGCAGCTCGACGCCGACGTCCGCGAGCTGGACGCGCTTCGCGAGAGGGTGATGTCGACCGGCGAAGCCGTCATGGCGCTTCGCTCGCGCGCCGACGAATTGGAATCGACCATCAAAGCGGCGCGTACCGAACTCGATGCGATCCGCGCGGTCGTCTCCGAGCTGGACGTTGCGCGCGCGACTGCCCAGGCCGATCTCTCGCACCTTGCGCATACCTGCGAGGACGCCGTCAACGCCACCCTCGATCAAGTCGTCGTCGAAGTCGAACAGCTCGAGCGGGACGGCGGCGCGGTGCCCGACGCGGCGGTCATCTATGCCGAGGACGTCGACGAGGACCGTGGATCGGAGAGCCCTCAACCGACGGCCGAGGTCGAATCGCCGATCGCCGGCGCGACCGAAGGCCTCGCGACCGAGGCGTCCACGAGGAGGACCGTCTCAGCCGAGGAGGCGATCGCCGCCCTTCGCGCCAAGATCGAACGGCTCGGGCCCGTCAACATGATGGCGATCGAGCAGTTCGACGAGCTCGAGAGCCGTCACGCGTTTCTCACGACCCAGCGAAAGGATCTGACGGAGTCGATTGCCCAGACCAGCGAAGCGATCAAGCGGATCGACGAAACCACTCGCACGCGGTTTGTCGAGGCGTTTGCGGCAATCAACGCCAATTTCCAGCAGACGTTCAGCACGCTGTTTGGCGGGGGCCGCGCGGGCCTCACGCTGCTCGACGAGAACGATCCGCTCGAGAGCGGAATCGAGATCATCGCGCAGCCTCCCGGCAAACGGCTCCAGAGCGTCCAGCTGCTGTCGGGCGGCGAGAAGGCGCTGACCGCCATCGCGCTCATGTTCGGCATGTTCAAGTTCAAGCCGAGCCCGTTCTGCGTCCTCGACGAAATCGACGCGCCGCTCGACGATGCCAACATCGGCCGATTCGTTGAAATGCTTCGCGGCATGCAGCAGCACACCCAGTTCATCGTTATTACGCACAGCCGGAAGACCATGGAAATCGCGGATCGGCTCTACGGCGTAACGATGGAGGAGCCGGGCGTCTCCAAGCTGATTTCCGTCCAGTTGAACTGACGGTGCCTCCGCGGCGTATGTTAGGAAGGAGGTCCCCAATGGATGTCGCTGTGTTTCAGAAAGGGGGCGTTCCCCTTTTCCGCCCCCTCTTGCTGCTGCCGCTCGTCGTGGCGCTGGCCGGCTGCGACGTCTCACTCGGCAACCTGTCTGCCCACGCCACCGATGAGTGGACCCACACCTATCCGCTCACGCCCGGAGGCGAGATCCGCATCATCAACACGAACGGCCGGATCGACGTCGAGGGCGTCGACGGATCGACGGTAGAGGTCAAGGCCGAGCGGATCGCGCGCGGGGCCACCGATGCCGCCGCCAGGGAATTGTTGCCTCGCATCGTCATCAAGGAAGACGTCAAGCCGGATCGGATCACGATTGAGACCGAGCGCATCAGCGGGATCATGATTGGCGCCGGCTTCGAGGTTCGCTACCACGTTCGCGCACCGAAAGGCGCCCTCGTCAACGCGACGAACACCAACGGTCAGGTCGCGGTGAACGCGATATCAGGCAAGGTTGTCGCTCACACCACGAACGGCGCGGTCAAAGGCACGAACCTGACGGGCGGCGTCAACGGGGAAACGACCAACGGCAGCATCTCGATCGACATGGCATCGGTTGGCTCCGACCGCATCTCGCTTGAAACGACCAACGGCAGCGTCACGCTGATGCTGCCTGAAAAAGCGAAAGCGACGGTGTCGGCATCGGTGACCAACGGTGGGATCAACGCCGGATCGCTCGATAACTTCGAGGTCACCGAGAAAGCTCGTCGCCGTCTCGAGGGAAAGATGAACGGCGGCGGTACCGAAGTGGAACTCCACACGACTAATGGGAGTATTCGGCTGCGCTCCAGGGACACCGTCAACACGCGCACCGATTCGGACGCCGACAAGCCTGACAAAACAGAGAAAGAACTCAAAGAACTGAAAGACGGCACGGACAAGAAAGACCAGGAACGCTGAGCCCAGAGGTGCGGTGAACGAGGACAAGGCGAGCCGATATCACCGCCTCAAGCGTCGGGCCAGCGTCGCGTCGCTGCTCTGGAGCGTTCTGCTGCTGGGCGGCCTGGTCGCAGCCGGGTGGAGTGCCACTCTCCGCGATACGGCTGAAATGCTGGCCGGCCTGCTCTTCCCGGCTTCGTGGAACCCGGCGGCGAGCGTCCTGTTCTTCGTTGTCCTCGTGTCCTGCCTCAACGAAATCGTCGGACTCCCGCTTGGTTTCTACAGCGGCCTTCTTCTCGAGCGCCAGTACGAACTCTCGAACGACACGTTCAAAGGCTGGCTCCTGGACCAGGCGAAGTCGTTCGCGATTGGCGCGCTTCTCGGTGCCGCCGCTGCGGAACTCGTGTACGTCTTCATCCGTTGGTCACCGGACTATTGGTGGTTGCCGGCCGGGCTGACGTTCACGCTGCTCATCGTCGGCCTCACCAATCTTGCGCCGGTTCTCCTGCTCCCCATCTTCTACTCGGTAAAGCCGCTGAATCGTGACGCGTTGCGAGTGCGGCTGCTCGCGCTGGCCGAACGCGCGGGCGCGCGCGTGCTGGGCGCCTACGAGTGGGGGCTCGGTGAGAAAACCAGGAAGGCCAACGCAGCGCTCGCCGGCCTCGGCGGGACTCGCCGGATCCTGGTCTCCGACACGATGCTGGCCGAATTCTCCGACGACGAGATCGAAGTCGTGCTGGCGCACGAAATTGCGCACCACGTGCACGGCGATATCTGGAAAGGCATCGCATTCGAGAGCGCGATGATCGTCGCCGGGTTTTTGCTCGCGTCGCTGGTGCTGCGTACACTGGCGGCCCCGGCTGGGCTGCGTGGCGTTGACGATGTCGCGGGAATGCCGTTGCTGCTGCTCGCCGCCGGGGCCGTTTCGATGATGATGATTCCCGCGGCACATGCGATGTCGCGTGCCTTCGAGCGCAAGGCCGACCGCTTTGCGCTCAGGCTGACCCGAAATCCCGGTGCGTTCATCTCAGCGATGCGCCGCCTCGGCGCGCAGAATCTCGCTGAAGACAATCCCTCCAAACTGGTGCAGTGGCTTTTCTACAGTCATCCGCCGGTCAGAGACCGTATCGACGACGCCCGATCGTTCAACGTCGACTGAGCCGATTCCCGCCAGCTTCTCGCATCCCCAATCAGGGTGAAGGCGCGTAACCGAGCGTAGTGCAGGCCTTCAGGCCTGCCGGGGATTGAGATGCCAAGAATTTTTGCGACTGTTCTGAGCGTCGTGCTCTGCTGCGAGCCGCTGCATGTCGTAATCTCCGCCGAGCCGTCGTTCGAGGGGCCGTTGGCTCGTTCCCTGTCCCGTGAAGCGGAAAGACTGGCGGCCGGCGCGAATGTCGACTGGCAGAACCTCCAGGATCTGAAACCAGGCCAACTGATCATCATCACCACATCAACCGCAACGTTCAACGGAGCATTCATCGGCACCGACTCTACGACGCTCATTGTTCAGCGCGGTGAAGCGACGGAGCGGCTGAGTGCTGACGATGTACTGGTGGTCTCAGCGAGCAAGCGGCGCGGCTCGGCTGGCGCCGCCGTGTTCGGAACACTTGGCGGGATCTGGCTGGGATCGGCTCTGGCTTACGGCCTGGCGGAAAACGCGCGGTGTTATTCGGGCTGCGCTGGTGTGAGGCTGGGAGTCTGGGGTGCGATTATCGGCGTTCCGATCGCCGGCGGCTATGGCGCTTGGCGACTAAGCAGCCGGCTGACCGAGGAAGTCGTCTACCGCCGGCGGTGATGGTCGGCCTCGCCGCAGCGATCGGGCGGCGATGAGCCGGCGGACTCGGCTACGCCGCAAGATTGTCTGGCACGATCGCGGGCACCGCAATCGGTTCCGCGACCGCGTTGACAATCCGATCCACTGGCGGCTCCGGCACATCAATCGGCCGCCGCAGCTCCGCGATGTGGTGCGAGACATGTTGCCGCTCGAACGCGATCAGCGCGGCGTACATCAGGGTATTCACCGCGAGATGCCGTTCACGCCGACTGAGCCAGGCGGCCGCGTTATAGAGGCCGCAGAGCGCTGCGACACCTAGCGCGAGGGCATGAACGCCGAGCTTCAGCTCCTCGCAATTCCCGCATTTGAGGACTTTCAGGTCCATCGTCATACGGTCGAGGGTTGCAACAGGCGTACCGCAGAGCCAACACATCAAGGAGTTTGTCCGGACTTCACACGATACAAGTCGCGCACGTCATCGCTGGCGATGCGATCCAGCGGGAGCCGCCCGATGTACGCTCGCAGCTCCTGAGACACCCGATCGCGATTCACGACGAGGTACTCGCACGGACTTACATCGACTGAGGACGAGCCGGAATACGCACGTCCATCCGACAGGCGAAGCAGCGTTCCCACCATCGGCATCTCTTCGTAACGACTCACCGCATCCGCCGGCATTCGTCCGATGTAGCCGCCGACCAGCGGATGGGCGTGAACCGTCGCGTAGTAGAGTGCACGACGATCCTGAGATCCGAACCCGGCGCTCAAACCGTCGCCAATGCCAAACGGCACTTCGCAAACGGCACCGGGTGTGGTGGCGCCGAGCGCCTCATAAACGGCAGGACGATCGAGCCTCGTCATCGGAATAGGAGAATCCCAGTACTCGAAGGCGATCAGCGCGATCAGCAGCCACTGTATCTGCGCGCGGCGTCGCCATGCTGGAGCCGTGACCAACGCAGCGCTCGCCAGCACCGCCAGGGCCATGAAGACAACGACCATCGCCCGACCGGGTATCCGCGCGTTGGCTACGAACGGTACGTAGCGCAGCAGGATCGCTGGCAGCCTCAAGCCGGTGTCGAATCCGCCAACAGTCAGAATCGGGCCCAGCGCCCAGACGCCGAACGCGATCGCGACAACGCGCCACATGCGCAGCTCTTTGGAGACGGAAGCGTGCGCGACGACACCGCCTCCGATCAGGATCAGTGGCACAATCCCGAGCCAGCCGACGGCCTCCGTCCGATCGAGTCCTACCGATGTGTATGCGCGTCCGGCGATTTCGAACCATGGATGAAGCGGTGGCCCCAGCAGCGGCGCAAGCAGGTCGACACCGCGCGGCGCACTACGCCACTGATACGCGGGCGTGACGTATTCGCCGCGCGCGATCAACTGCGCGGCCTGCCATAAGAGCGGTGCGGCGCCGACGATGAAGATCCC
>Ga0306920_100009193_pt1 | contig 13170 bp, 12 predicted proteins | sample flu12Cox44000170_FD_204666 | JGI IMG/M metagenome (GOLD analysis project Ga0306920, IMG submission 204666) | Lab enrichment of tropical soil microbial communities from Luquillo Experimental Forest, Puerto Rico - flux4day.12C.oxic.44.000.170 (v2)... | ecosystem: Environmental > Terrestrial >... | reverse complement strand
AAATCCCCGATACTGGGGATACGGATTCTTTGGGAGGATCCTGCCATGATGAGTATCGATGTCCCGATCAGTGGGTTGTCGCAGGTGGAGCATCACGCGCATTTGCGCCGTGCCATGATCGCCAGCACCGTCGGCACCACGATCGAATGGTACGATTTCCTGCTCTACGGTCAGGTGACCGCTCTGGTCTTCGGTAAGCTCTTTTTCTCCAAATCGGATCCACTGGTCGGCGTGCTTGAGGCATTCGCCGTATTCTTTATCGGGTTTGTCGGACGCCCGATTGGTGCGGCAATCTTCGGCCATTGGGGTGACCGGATCGGGCGCAAGGCAACCCTGATCGCAACATTGCTGATAACCGGCCTCGCCACCGTCGCGGTGGGTCTGGTCCCGACCTATGCGTCGATCGGCATCTGGGGTGCCATTCTGTTGACAGTGATTCGATTGATCCAAGGCATCGGCGTGGGCGGCAAATGGGGCGGCTCGGTACTGCTGGCGATGGAATGGGCCCAAACCAACAAGAATCGCGGCTTTATTGCTTCCTGGCCGCAGTTCGGGGCGCCCGCCGGCTTCTTCCTGGCCAATCTTGCGGTGCTGATATTCAGCTGGCTCTCCGGTGACCAGTTTCTCGTCTGGGGTTGGCGCATCCCGTTTCTGATCAGCATCGTCATGGTCGCGATCGGGCTGTGGATTCGGCTCGGCATTCTCGAAACGCCGGTCTTCTAACGAGTGATCGATGAAGAGCGAGTCGAGCGCGTGCCGGTGCTGCAAGTGCTCAAGCGCCAGCCCAAAGAGGTCGCGTTGACCGCGCTGTTGCGACTGCCCGAGCAAGCGCCGGGCTATATCTTCGGCGCCTTTGTCTTTACTTACGGCACGACGGTGCTGGGCGCATCGCGCAATTTCTTGTTGATTGCCGTGCTGGTCTCGGCCGTCCTGGGATTTCTCTGGGTTACCGTCGCCGGACATCTGTCCGACCGCATCGGCCGCAAGAAAATGTACATCATCGGCTGCGTCTTCGTCGCCGTATTCGGCTTTGTCTATTTCGCGATGCTGGACACCAAAGTGCCGCCTTTGATGTTTATCGCGGTGGCGGTGTCGGCATTGCCGATCATGACGATGTACGGTCCCGAGGCGGCATTGATCGCTGAAGCCTTCTCACCGCGGCTGCGCTACAGCGGCACGTCGCTCGGCTACCAGCTCGCCTCGATCATCGCCGGCGGCCCTTCCCCGTTCATTGCGACGGCGCTGTTTGCCGCCTTCGCTTCGAGCTTGCCGATCGCGCTCTACATCCTCGCCTGCGCGGTGGTTGGTATCGTTGCCACGTCGCTGCTTACCGACTACACCAACAAAGACATTTCGGAAGAATACGACCAAGTCCAGCCCGTCGGGGCGGTCGCCACTTAGGCGGCACAACAACTATCTGTGAGGCTACCGCCGCACTAGGGTGGTGGCCATCGCGGCAGAGGAGAAGGAATGACCACAACCGATATCACTGTAGGCGCCATTTCCGAATCCGAGCATGCCCGACAGCTGCGGCGCGCCGTGATCGCCAGCACGGTTGGCACGACAATCGAATGGTACGATTTTCTGCTTTACAGCATCGTCACCGGTCTCGTTTTCGGGAAGTTGTTCTTTCCAAAATCCGATCCGTTGGTCGGCGTTCTGGAAGCGTTTGCGGTCTATACTGTCGGCTTTATCGCTCGTCCGATCGGTGCCGCAATCTTCGGCCATTTCGGCGACCGCATCGGCCGCAAGGCGACCTTGATCGCCACACTGCTGATCACCGGCCTGTCGACCTTCGCCGTGGCCTTCGTGCCGGGTTACGCCGTAATCGGCATTTGGGGCGCGGTGATCCTGACGATCATTCGCTTTATCCAGGGCATCGGGGTCGGCGGCGAATGGGGCGGCTCGGTATTGCTGGCGATGGAATGGGCGAGAACCAACGCTCATCGCGGCTTCATCTCCTCCTGGCCGCAATTCGGCGGCCCCGCTGGTTTATTTTTGGCGAACATGGCAGTGCTGGTGTTCAGTGCGATCTCGGGCGATCAGTTTTTGGTCTGGGGCTGGCGCATCCCGTTCCTTCTCAGCATCGTCATGGTTGCCGTCGGCCTCTATATCCGGCTCGGCATCCTCGAGACACCGGTGTTCAGGCGCATCGTTGCCGAGGAGCGGGTCGAGCGGGCGCCGGCGCTCGAAGTGATCAAGCGCCAGCCAAAGCAGGTCATCCTGGCAGCACTCGCCCGCACCGCCGAGCAAGCACCGGCGTACATCTACCTCGCCTTTGTATTTGCCTATGGGACGCAGGTGTTGCACCAGCCGCGCGATTTTCTGTTGACCGCGCTGATCACTGCGGGGCTGTTTTCATTTGTCACGATCCCGTTAGCGGGCCACCTGTCCGACCGGTTCGGCCGCAAGCGCATCTACCTGATCGGCACTGTCGCAACCGGGATCTTCGGGTTCATCTACTTCGCGATGCTGAACACGATGATCCCTGGGTGGATTTTTCTCGGGATAGTGCTGTCCTTTGTCCCGCACGACATCATGTACGGCCCTCAGGGTGCGCTGATCGCGGAATGTTTCACGCCGCGGCTGCGTTACAGCGGCGCCTCGATCGGCTACCAACTCGCTTCGGTCACCGCGGGCGGTCCGGCGCCGCTGATCGCGACGGCGCTCTTGGCGGCGACCGGATCGGGTTACGCGATTGCCGTCTATATCGCGCTTTGCGCTGTCGTCAGCGTCATCGCCACGGTCATGCTGCCGGACCACACCAACCGCGACATCTCGCAGGAGCACGCCTAGCCTGCCCTGCTGCGAGGCAGAAGGCGCCCACGAATTTCGATCGCGGGTACCTCGCCATCGTCCGAAGGAAGCGGCTTTGCGAAGTCCCACATAGCCGCGGCAGCGCACTGCGCAGTCGTCACGGGTCGGGCGGCAGGCGGTCTAGCGTACTCCACGGTTGAGCCTCGCGGCAGTCGCATCCGTCTGCTCCATGCTGTGGGCAATTCGCGCATGCGATGGGCAAGGCGAGCTCCTCTCACCCAACGATCGCACCGGCCGCCAGCCGGCACAACGCGACCTCGTCGCGGGCGGTTGCGGAAAATAGGGTTGAACGACGACAAGAAACTGCGTCACCCTGTGGGCAGGACGCGTGGGTGCCACCGGTTCCGCGCGTCGAAAGATAGAATTGGGGGGAACACCGAGATGACCGCAGTCGAATTCGGCGGTGCGCCGCTGTCCGACACTGTGCACCGCGCGCAATTGCGCCGCGCGCTGATCGCCAGCACCGTCGGCACGACGATTGAATGGTACGATTTCCTGCTGTACGGCCAAGTGACCGGGCTCGTCTTCGGCCCGCTCTTCTTCCCTAAATCGGACCCGATCGTCGGCGTGCTCGAAGCCTTCGCCGTCTTCTTCATCGGCTTTGTCGGCCGGCCGATCGGCGCGGCGATATTCGGCCATTGGGGCGATCGCATCGGCCGCAAGGCGACCCTGATCGCTACACTGCTGGTGACCGGTATCGCGACCTTTGCCGTGGGCCTCGTGCCGACCTATGCGTCGATCGGCATCTGGGGAGCTATCCTCTTGACGATCATCCGCCTGATCCAAGGGATCGGTGTCGGCGGCGAATGGGGCGGCTCGGTATTGCTGGCGATGGAGTGGGCGCGAACCACCAAAAATCGCGGCTTCTTATCTGCCTGGCCGCAATTCGGCGGGCCGGCCGGGCTATTCCTGGCGAACCTCGCGGTGCTGTTTTTCAGCTGGTACTCCGGCGACCAGTTTTTGGTTTGGGGGTGGCGGATTCCGTTCTTCCTCAGCATCGTCATGGTCGGCATCGGATTATGGATCCGGCTCGGCATCTCCGAGACTCCGGTATTTCAGAAGGTCGTCGCCGACGAGCGCGTCGAACGCGTCCCCGTGCTCGAAGTATTGAAGCGCCAGCCCAAGCAGGTGGCGCTGACCGCCCTGTTGCGGATGCCGGAGCAGGCGCCGGGCTACATCGTCGGCACCTTCATCTTTGCCTATGCGACGACGGTGCTCGGGGCCGCGCGCAATTTTGTGCTGATGGCCGTCCTGCTTCAGGCGATTCTAGGCTTTATCTGGGTGGTCGTCGCCGGCCATCTGTCCGATCGCGTCGGCCGCAAGCGCATGTATATGATCGGCTGCGTGTTCGTCGCAGTCTATGGCTTTGTTTATTTTGCGCTGCTCGATACCAAGGTGCCGGCCTTGATCCTTATCGCGATCGCGCTGTCCTTGCTGCCGATAATGACCTGCTACGGGCCCGAAGCGGCGCTGATCGCCGAGAGCTTCACGCCCCGGCTGCGCTACAGCGGCACCTCGCTCGGCTACCAGCTAGCCTCGATTATCGCCGGCGGTCCCTCGCCCTTCATCGCGACCTGGCTGTTTGCGACGCTCCATTCAAGCCGGCCGATTTCCATTTACATTCTCCTGACCGCAGTCATCGGGATCATCGCGACGGCGATGCTGACCGATTACACCAACAAGGACATCTCGCAGGAGTACGAAGGCGTGTAGGCCGGCCGAAGCCGCCGACAACAAAACGAGCACCATCGGGTCCGTGGAGGAAATCGAAATGACCACAACCGGGATCGCCATAGGCCAACTTTCCGAGGCCGAGCACAGCAAGCAACTGCGCCGCGCCGTGGTCGCGAGCACGGTCGGGACAATCATCGAGGCGTATGATTTCCTGCTCTACGTCCTTGTGGCGCCGCTCGTCTTCGCGAAACTGTATTTCCCGGAATCGGATCCGCTGGTTGGGATACTGCAAGCCTTTGGCATCTATGCTGTCGGCTTTATCGCCCGCCCCGTCGGCGCGGCGCTTTTCGGCCATTATGGAGACCGCATCGGGCGCAAGGTGACGTTGATCGCGACCTTGCTGTTGACCGGCCTCTCGACTTTTGCTGTTGGCTTCGTCCCGGGCTACGCCTCGATCGGCATCTGGGGTGCGGTCATCCTGACCATCGTCCGCTTCATCCAGGGTCTCGGTATTGGCGGCGAGTGGGGTGGTGCCACCTTGATGGCGATGGAATGGGCGAAAACCAACGCTCACCGCGGTTTCATCACCTCCTGGCCGCAATGGGGCGGACCGGCCGGTCTGTTCTTCGCCAACGTCGCGGTGCTCTTCTTCAGCGCGATTTCGGGCGATCAGTTTTTGACCTGGGGCTGGCGCGTCCCGTTCTGGCTCTCAATCATCATGGTCGGGATCGGGCTCTACATCCGTCTCGGCATTCTCGAGACGCCGGTGTTCAGACAAATTCTCGAAGAACGCCGAATCGAGCGCACACCGGTGATCGAAGTCATCAAACACCAGCCAAAAGAGATAATCCTGACGGCGTTATGCCGGATGGCGGAGCAAGGCCCGTTTTACGTCTACGCCGCCTTTGTCTTCGTCTATGGGACGAAGGTTTCCGGCGCGTCGCGCGACTTTCTGCTCACCGCGCTGTTAGTCGCGACCGCACTGTCGGCGGTAACGATCCCGTTGTCCGGATACATATCCGACCGCATCGGCCGCAAACGGATGTATTTGATCGGCGCGGTGTCGGTGGGGCTGTTCGCCTTTATCTACTTCGCGATGATGAACAGCATGGTGCCGGGGCTGATTTTCCTAGCGATCGTATTGTCCTTTATTCCGCACGACATGATGTACGGGCCGCAAGCGGCATTGATCGCCGAATGCTTCGCGCCGCGACTGCGCTACAGCGGCTCTTCGCTGGGGTTCCATCTGGCCTCGATCGTCGCTGGCGGCCCGGCGCCGCTAATCGCAACGGCGCTATTCGCCGCCACCGGATCGGGCTACGCGGTGGCGCTCTATATCGCGTTCTGCGCGATCGTCAGCATCAGCGCCACGACGTTTCTGCCAGACTACACCAACCGCGACATCTCGCAGGAACACGGTGCATCCGATCTTGTCGGGCAAGCGGCGGAAGGCTAGCTTCACCGCCTGGTAGGACCGCCGACCGAGGAGCATCGCATGCGCATCGCGGTGGTGGGCGCCGGTGGCATCGGCGGACCTTATGGCGCCTCGCTCGCCAAGTCCGGGGTCGAAGTGACATTCGTCGCCCGCGGCGCGCATCTCGCGGCAATCCGCGAGAACGGGTTGCGGGTCGAAGGGGACCGTGGCGAGACCCACATCCGGCCCGCTCGGGCAACCGATGACATATCCAGTATCGGCCCAGTCGACTTCGTGTTGCTCTGCGTCAAATTGTGGGATGTCGAGAGTGCAGGCGAGCAGCTCCGCGCGATCGTCAAACCGGAGACCGCGGTCGTCCCCCTGCAGAACGGCGTCGATGCCGCCGAACGGCTGATCCCGATCGTTGGGCATAAGGCGGTGATGGGCGGCACCGCCTTTGTCACTGGTATGATCGCGGCACCCGGCCTGATCCGCCAGACCGGAACCTATCAACGTATGACCTTTGGTGAGTTGGACGGGCGGCCGAGCGCGCGCGGCCAACGGCTAAGCGATCTGTGCGAGACGGCGGGCTTCGAGGGCATCCTCAGTCCTGACATCAGGGTTCCGCTCTGGGAGAAGTTCGTTCTTCTGGTGCCGCTCAGCGGGCTTCATGCGTTGACCCGACTGCCGCTCGGCATGTGGCGCGAGGATCCCGATTTTTTGGCGCTCTATGAAGCGGCGCTGCGCGAAACCGTCGCTGTCGGTCTCGCCGAAGGAGTGCCTCTGCCCCCGAATTGCATTGAGAACGGGATGGCACAGATGTGGTCGATGCCGGCGCACCATACGACCTCGATGGGGAACGATCTGCTGCACGGCAACCGCTTGGAACTGCCCTGGTTTGCCGGCAAAGTCGTCGAACTCGGCCGCCGTTATGGGGTTCCGACGCCGGTCAACGGGTTAATCTATGCGGCGTTGAAGCCGTATATCAGTGGGCCGCCGATCTAACGCCCACGCCCTATCCCAGCGCCAGGCGATCACAGGGAGTCTTTGCTTTACAAACAATAATTGCGATGATACGATTTCAAGTAAGATATTGCGTTCACGGGTGGACCTGATCTTTACGGTACGAACAATATCGATTAACGGAAAACAACAATGTAAGGGCCGTCTCCCGCTGTTTTTTTGTCAGGCGAGCCGCACGATTTTGAGGATTTCTGCGGGAAAGAGGCAGCCGCGCGCTGTAAATTTCCTGCAAAAACAGCAAAGGTGTACCTCGTGAGGGAAGATTGTCCGCTGGAGGCGCGCGGGGGCCGCGGCGCCCGGATTGGCGGCGCGTCATAACCCGTACCCGAACCGTTCGGGGCCGCGTTGACAGTTTTCGGGGGCGCCATTATGTTGCGCCGCGCTCCGGCCATACTACCGCCGGTGCCGATGTCGATGGTTGTGCTGAACTAATGAGCGAAAGCAGGCCGCCGGATCCTCTGGCGCGGCTTGGCGAAGAGATCGACAAGGCGCGGGCGGAGCGTGTCCGTAGGCAGCCGGCGGTCGGCGATCGCTCGGCTCTGCAACAGGGGCTCGGTCTCGGTGTCCGCATTGGCATCGAGCTCGTCGTCGCGATTGTCGTCTCGACCGGCTTGGGCTGGGCGATCGACCGGTGGTTCGGCACGCGGCCGTGGGGGATGATTGTGCTGTTCTTTCTGGGCGTTGCCGCCGGCATGTTGAACGTCTACCGCGCAGTCACCGGGGTTAGGGGTCCGGTGGGTTATCGGACCGGCGATGCCAGCAATGCGGCCCCGAAGGGGCAGTGGGACGACGAGGATTGCTGAATTGGCTATCGAAATCCAACCCCTCGAGCAATTCAAGATCGATCGGCTGATACCTCTTCATATCGGCGGCGTCGACGTCTCCTACACCAACGCGGCGCTTCTGATGACAGTCGCCGTCATGCTGGTCACGGCGCTTATCGTGCTTGGCACGCGTAGGCAAGCGCTCGTCCCCGGCCGATGGCAGTCCATCGCTGAAATGAGCTATGAGTTCGTCGCCGACATGGTCGAGACCAATGTCGGGCATGACGGGTGGCAATTTTTTCCCTTCGTATTCACGCTCTTCATGTTTATTTTATTCGCGAATTTCTTGGGGATGGTGCCCTATAGTTATGCTGTTACAAGCCAGATCGTGGTCACCTTTGCACTCGCCGCAGTGGTATTCATCGGAGTGACGATTATCGGCATCGTCCGGCACGGCTTCCACTTTCTCCGCCTGTTCGTCCCGCAAGGTGTGCCGGTGGTGCTGCTGCTGATCCTCGTGCCGATCGAGCTCCTATCCTATTGCATCCGCCCGTTTACCTTGTCGATCCGCCTGTTCGCCAACATTTTGGCGGGCCACACGATGCTGGCGATCTTCGCCGGCTTTGCCGCGAGCATCGGCCTCTTCGGCATCTTCCCGCTGGGAATCAACATCCTGCTGGTCGCGCTCGAAGTGCTCGTCGCCGCGCTGCAGGCTTATGTTTTCGCGATCCTCACGTGTCTTTACCTGAGCGACGCGATCAACCTGCATTGAGCCGCCTGCCAAAAATGCATCCAGAACGATCAGCAAGTGATTCGTCATTCCCACGAAGGCGGGAAACCACCCCTACGGGGGGCGTCCCGGCTTCGCGACTGCCCTGGTCCCTTCCCGCGCGGCCGTCTCTTGGAGGGCCGTTGCGGGGATCACGGGGTAGGCACGCCGCACTGCACCGCTTTCCTTTTCTCTGAACTCACGGAAAATCAGATGGATCTCTCTTCCGCGAAAATGATTGGAGCCGGTCTCGCCTGCATTGCCCTCGTCGGTGCCGGTATCGGCATCGGCAATGTGTTCTCGGCGCTGATCAACTCGGTCGCCCGCAATCCTGCGGCACAGGGTCAAGTCCAGCCCTTTGCGTTTCTCGGTTTTGCATTGGCCGAAGCGACCGGCCTGTTCGGTCTCGCGATCGCCTTTCTGATCCTCTTCGTCTTCTGAGGACCTGGCGACAAAAGGCAACCGATCATGCCGCAGCTCGACGTATCGACCTTTGCGCCGCAGCTCGTCTGGCTGGCGATCACCTTTATCGTGCTCTACCTTCTGATGGCGAAGCTCGGGCTGCCTCGGGTCAATGCGATCATCGAGGCACGGCGCAAGCGGCTCGACGACGACCTCGCCCGCGCTGCCGAGATGAAGGCGCAGGCGGAGGCGGTCATCGCCGCTTATCAGAAGACGATGGCCGAAGCTCGCGCCGAGGCGCAGGCAACGATCAGGGAACGCGCCGAGCGGTTTGCCGCCGAAGCGGCGGAACGGCAGCGGCAACTCGCCGAGACGCTGGCCGAGCAGACAAGGTCAGCCGAGTGGGAAATCGGGGCGGCAAAAGAGCGCGCTTTCGCCGAGATCCGTAATGTTGCCGTCGATGTCGCCCGGTCGGTTACCGAAAAGCTGACCGGCTCGGCACCCGACGAGGCCAAACTGATCCCTGCGGTCGACCGGGCGATGGCCGAGCGAGCGGTCTGATGATGCATCTCTTTGGCGAACCTGAATTCTGGATCCTCCTGGCCGTCGTGGCCTTTGTCATCGGTGTCTGGAAGCCTGCGCGCAGAGCAATTCTCGGCAGGCTCGACGCCCGCGCCGTGCGCATCCGAGACGAGCTCGAAACGGCGCGGAGACTCCGTGAGGAAGCACAACAGGCGCTCGCCACATACCAGAAGCAGCAGCGCGAGGCCGCGGCTGAGGCCGAGGCGATCCTCGCCCACGCCCGGACCGAGGCGGAACACATCGCCGCACAAGCCGCCCGCAACCTCGAGGAGACATTGGAGCGGCGCCAGCGATTAGCCAAGGAGCAGATCGCGCAGGAAGAGGCGAAGGCGCTCGCCGAAATCCGCGCCATCACAGTGGATGTCGCGATATCCGCCGCCCGCCAGGCCATTGTCGCCGAGCTCGATGAGCGGCGCGGTGCGGCGTTGATCGACGCCGCGATCGCGGAGCTACCGCAGCAGCTGCATTAAATTCACCGGCGTGAAATCGGGGTTACGCGAAAATGGGGTCACGAAAATGGGGTCAGACCCCATTTTCATTTTCCATTTTCATTTTCTCACGCAGCGGGCGGAAAAATTCGCGCACCTCGTGAGCGAGCGCTGCCGGCTGCTCTAAAGCCGCAAAATGTCCGCCGCGCGGCATGACGCTCCAGCGCTGGATGTCAGTGTAGGTCCGCGCCGCCAACCAACGTGGCGGTCGCAGGATCTCACGCGGAAATTCTGCATAGCCAGTTGGAACATCGACGGTCCGGCCTTCGGGGATCGGCCACGGCCGATGCATGCGGGCATAATAGGGCCAGAAGGATGAGCCGATCGCGCCGGTGAACCAATAGAAGCTGATATTGGCGAGCAGACGGTCGCGGGTGAATGCGGGCTTCGATGTCGCCGCCGCAATCGGACCAGGCGCGAAATTTCTCGACGATCCATGCGGCGAGACCCGCCGGCGAATCGGTGAGCCCATAGGCGAGCGTCTGCGGCCGCGTTCCCTGAATCCATTGGTAGCCGGTCTCTTCGCGCAGCCACTGCGCCAGCTGATGGGCATAGGTCTTCTCTTCCGGCGCCGCATTGGCGGCAGGCTGGTGATCGCGTCGAACCGCCAGGAGGTTGACATGAATGCCGATCGGCTTCTCCGGATGAACACATCCGAGGCGCGAGGCGGTGATGGCACCCCAATCGCCGCCCTGTACTGCAAATCTGGGATAGCCCAACACATCCTGCATCAGCTCGACCATGCAGTCGGCGATCTCCTCGATGCCGAAGCGCGGTTGCCCGGGTTTGAAGGACAGGCCATAGCCGGGGAGCGATGGTGCCACCACGGTGAAAGCATCGGCGGGATCGCAACCAAAACGCACGGGGTCGGTGAGGCGCGGGATCAGCTCGAGGAACTCGAAGATCGAGCCCGGCCACCCGTGTAACAGCAGCAGCGGGCACGGCGCTGGCCCGCTGCCGGGCACGTGCAGAAAGTGCATGTCGATACCGCGCAGTGGCACCTTGTATTGTGGAAACGCATTGAGGCGCGTCTCCTCGGCCCGCCAATCGAATGCCGTGCGCCAATACTCGATGAGCCGTCGCAGATAGCCCAAATCGGTGCCGTAGGCCCACGGATCGCTAGGAGCCTGGTCGGGATAGCGCGTCCGCGCAAGCCGTTCGCGCAGATCGACGATCGCCTCTTCGGGAACGCTAAGGGTGAAGGATTGCGGTTGCCCTGCTGCCAGTGCTGCCTCGCTCGGATGCGGAACCTATGCGGCTGCCACTCGCTGCCGCTCCAAGATCAGCCGCCCAATAGCAACGAGATCCGCCTTGCCCGACCCGAGGACAGGCAACTTGTCGAGGACTATCACCTCGGCCGGCGTCATCAAATCGGGCGATCCTTTGCTCTTGGCGTAGGCCTGGAATACCGCACGCGTGGCACCCTTTTCCTCGGTGACCAATACGAGCCGCTCGCCGCGGCGCGGATCGGGTTCTGTGACGACCGCCGACGGCGCGTTTGCCCACAGCTCGGATGCGAGACTTTCGACCGCCGCCAGCGAGATCATCTCCCCGCCGATTTTGGCAATGCGCTTGGCGCGGCCTTTGATTGTGACAAAGCCTTCGCGGTCGATCGTCACAATGTCACCAGTATCGTGCCACCCTTCCTCCGGCTGCACCAGTACGCCCGGCCGGTCAGATTTGAGGTAGCCGAGCATGACATTCGGCCCGCGAACGTATAGCCGTCCACCCTCCTCTATGCCAGTAATCGGTTCAAGCTTCGCTTCGACGCCGGGCAACAACCGCCCGACCGTGCCGAACCGGTTGAACATCGGCGTGTTCAGAGCGAGCGCAGGCGCGGTTTCGGTTACCCCGTAGCCTTCGAGAATCCGCAAGCCGAATTTCTCGGCCCAAAGCCGCCGCGTCGCCTCCTTGACCGGCTCGGCACCGGCGAGCACGTAGCGCACTGAGCGAAAATCATAGGGGTGCGCCGCACGCCCATAGCCCGACAGAAAGGTGTCTGTACCGAACAAGATCGTCGCGTTCGTACCGTAGACCAATTCCGGGATGACGCGGTAGTGCAGCGGAGACGGGTAGAGGAAGACCGGAACCCCGGATACCAGCGGCAGAATCAGCCCGACCGTTAGGCCAAAGGCATGGAACACCGGTAATGTATTGAACACTCTGTCGCTTCGCCCAAAGTCAATGCGCGCCGCGGCCTGGGCCGCATTGCACAACATGTTGCGGTGAGACAGCACGACACCCTTTGGCGAACCTTCCGAGCCCGAGGTAAACATGATCACCGCCCGCTCGTCCGGGTCGCGCCGCACGAGAACGTGGCGGTAGTGGAAGAACCCGCGGATTTTGTCGCCGAGAGAAACCGTCTCACGCAGATCCTCAAGATAGACAATACCCACAGTCTCGGCCAGCGTATCGACCAGCTTGTCGAGCCTTGCCCGGTCGACAAAGCCGCGCGATGTGACGATCGTTCGCACCTCCGCGGCGGTGCAAGCGGCTCGGATGTTCATTGCACCGGCCGTGAAATTGATCATCGCCGGGACCCGACCCGCTGACATCATGCCGAGCACGGTTGCGGCGGCTCCATTGGCGTTGGGCAGCATTACGCCAACCGCCTCGCCCTCGCTCGCAAGTCCTGTAAACTTGCCGGCCAATACGCGGGCGCCGACCAGAAGCCTGCGGTAGCTGAGCTCGCCGGAGACCGGGTCCTCGACTGCGATGCGGCGCCAGCCTTGGACCTTCGCCGCCTCCACCAGGGCGTCGAGGACGGTGCGGTCGGTCCGGGTCGTGCGGAAGATCAAATCGGACATGATCTGATAGAGCACCACACCCGTCGCTTGGCGGCGCGCCTTGCCCTTCAGCGCATCGTCTACCCTAAGCCGCACCGGCTCGAGCACAGTGACCCTGACCTTGGGAAACCAGCGACGGCGAACCTGGGTCCGGCTGAGGCGCGAGAAAATCGTGGCTTCGAGACCCTCGATGCGTACCGGGATCACCATCGCACCCGATTTCTCGGCGATCAGAGCAGCTCCGTCATAGACCTTCATTAGCTGGCCCGTGACCGTGATGCGGCCCTCGGGAAAGATCACCAATGTGTCGCCGTTTCTGACGGCTTGAATGAGCTTCCGCGTCGCCAGCGGCCGAGCGGGATCGAGCGGCATCGCGCGTGTTAGCTTTAGAAAGGGTTTCACCCACCACCGCTGGGCAAACCCGTGATCAACGGCAAAGACCGGCTCCTCG
>Ga0306920_100009192_pt1 | contig 13171 bp, 8 predicted proteins | sample flu12Cox44000170_FD_204666 | JGI IMG/M metagenome (GOLD analysis project Ga0306920, IMG submission 204666) | Lab enrichment of tropical soil microbial communities from Luquillo Experimental Forest, Puerto Rico - flux4day.12C.oxic.44.000.170 (v2)... | ecosystem: Environmental > Terrestrial >... | reverse complement strand
ATTTCTGCGGCCAACCCTTTCCCCCCGCCCGCCACCCGGAACTTCACCCAGATCGAAGGGCTGACGTGGTCTTCATATTCGACCTCCGCTTCCGCTAGCGCCGTGGAATCGACGATGCACCAATACACCGGCTTGCGTCCGCGATAAACGTAACCCTTTTCCATGAATTCCAGAAACGCCGCGGCGATGGTCGCTTCGTAATCGAAGCTCATGGTCAGATAGGGATCATTCCACCGCCCGAAGACGCCGAGCCGCTTGAAATCCCGTTTGTGCTGCTCGACGTAGCGCCCAGCAAACTGGCGGCACAGTTGCCGGAACTCCGCCGGCGGTACGCGGCCTTTGCCGCCCAGTTCCTTTTCCACCTGCGTTTCGATCGGCAGCCCGTGGCAATCCCAGCCCGGCACGTACGGCGCATAGTGCCCGGCCATACTTTTGCTCTTCACGATCAGGTCTTTCAGGATTTTGTTGAGCCCGGTGCCCAGATGAATCGTGCCGGTCGGATACGGCGGCCCGTCATGCAGCACAAACAGCGGTTTTCCCTGCCGTGCATCCAGAATCTGCTGGTAGAGATTCGCATGCTGCCACGCCTCGAGCTGTTTCGGCTCGTTCTGCGGCAGTCCCGCCTTCATCGGGAAGTCCGTTTTGGGCAGGTTTAGCGTGGTCTTGATCGCGAGTGGTTCGGACATGGATGCCGTATGACAATTCCCTTCTCAGCCTAGTTTTCGCCGGAAGCCCTGGCGGGAAACTTCGGTAAGTGTAATCAACGATTTTACCCTACGTACCCGTTCGGGCGTAAAGCCCCGTCCTTGAGGACGGGGCTTTACCGCCCCTTTTCAGCTGGCTTTTTGCTGCCGGACAGAGCGTTAGGTTAACCGGGTTCTATCGACCGGAAGACGCGGCGGGTTCGCATTCCACCGCACCGCCGGGAGCGCGGCTTCATCGCAGCCTGCGTTCCATTTCCTCAACCAGAAATTTGGCCTTGGCAATGGCGTCGCTCGCGGCGGCAACCGCCCGCGGCGAACGTCCCCCATCCCAATCGGTTAAACCGCGCGCTGCGAAAATGGCTGCTGCCACGAGGATAGCCTGGTGGCGGGCCTGCTTTTGCTGATCTTCCATGAACTTTCTCCGGGGAGGACGGGAGGTGTCGCAGAGGAGTAGGGATGGTTCAGTCTACCACGTCCCCCGGGCACAAGGCGCGGTCCCTTCCGGCGAGCGCGCCGCCGCCCACGGCGCTGGCTTAGGGAGGCTACCTTTGCGCGCTTTTTGACTTACTTGTCGTAGATTCTTGTCCAGCCGGTTGTTAGAATAGAGGCAGTACGTTTGTAACCCGGCGGCGATTGCAACCTTTCGAGGTTGCCGCGAATCGTACCCGAAGGTGCACCCGGACCGATTGAGCCGCGTCTAATCGATAGGGCGGAGAACTTTGCCAGTCACACTTCTCAACTTGGAGCGGCCGCGAACTCCGGATCCCCCCACCTCCGGCCAGACGCCACCCGTGCCATCGCCTGTGGTGCCGCGCTTCGGCCGGCCCGCCATGCTCATGCCGGACAACTTCTGGTCGAACCTGCAGCAATTTCTGTTCGAGCGTCCGGTAAGACTCCATGGGAACGTAAAGTCGCCCCTGATGCCGACCCAGTACGGCGAGGGCTTCTGGAACAACGTCCATGAATTTTTCAACAAGCGCCAGGTCCCCAAGGGCCCTTCGACCAGCCGGCTGGGTACGGGTTGGGTGGAGGGTTTCGGCGGGTTTCGGGAACGCATCAAGGAGTTGTTCTCTCCCACGAAACAGGCGCCGCTACCCTTTGAAGTAAAGACGGTGCGGGTAAAAGAGATCTGGACCAAAGACGAGAACTTTGGCTGGACTCAGGTGATTTCCATCGGCTTGCACGTCGCGCTCATCGCCGCCATCCTGATACCGCTGATCTTTCACATGGGTCGATCCTCGACGCAGGCCAAGAGCAAGACCGACGTGGGGATGATCGACATTTCACCCTACTTAGCCAAGCTTCCCGCGGGCACCAAGCCGGCGGGCGGAGGGGGTGGCGCAAACGATCACACCACCGCTCCGGTGAACCGTGGCAAACTCCCCAAGTTCGCATGGACCCAGTTCACACCTCCCCAGGTCAAGATTCAGAACCCCGACCCCAAGCTGCCCATGGATCCGACGCTGCTCGGGCCGCCTGACTTGAAAGTTGCGAACATTCAGGCGCCGACGTTCGGCGATCCCCTGGCAAACGGCGTCAGCGAGTCTCTCGGCCACGGCAACGGAACGGGCATCGGCAGCGGTACTGGCGGGGGTCTCGGTCCCGGCGAAGGAGGCGGCACCGGGGGCGGCGCGTTCCGAGCGGGCGTCAATGGCGTGGGCATGCCGAGCTGCATCTACTGTCCCGACCCGCAATACTCTGACGAAGCACGCAAGGCCAAGTACCAGGGGGTGGTCGTGCTGATGGTGGTCATCACGCTCGAGGGCCGCGCCACCAACATTCAAGTCGTTAAGAGCCCCGGCCTCGGCTTGGATGAGAAAGCGATCGAGGCGGTCCGCCAATGGAGGTTCCGCCCCGCGGTCGGGCCCGGCGGCAAGCCGGTGCCTGCGCAAGTGCCCATCGAAGTCACTTTCCGCTTGTTCTGAACCTCCTAGAAAACTTCCCGACGGCAAAAGGAAACTGCTGCGAGCCAAGCCGGAAACCTGGCGTTTTCCGAAATCGTCCAGGCTTGCTGGCCCGCAGTTCACTTCTGGCACCGGCCAGAGCGCGCTCTTTTTAGCCGCGCAGTTCAAGAAACATCCGCAAAGAAATGCGCAGCGCCCCTCTGCCCGTTTGCTAGGATGGCGCCATGAAGAGAATTCTGTTTTTGGCACTGTTTTTGTTCACCGCGCGCACGGCCTGCGCTCAAGCGCAAGGCGCGAGCGGGGCACTCGATTTCAGCGCGCAGGTTACCCCCACCGCTGCAAAGGCAGAGCCGGTGCGCATCTTCACTTTTTACCTGCTCACCAAGAGCTACGACCAGATTGTCAAGGAGCTCGGCGAGCGCGATGCCCCTCCGTCGCGGGAGAAGTTTATCGACGATCTTAAGATCTCCCCGGAGCTGCGCGAATGGCTGCACAAGCACGATGTCATGGACCTGACGCTCCCCGACGTGGACAAGCTCTTCACGCCGGACGACGTGCTGCATGTTCCGGAATTTCTCCTGGCCTATCAGCGATCGAACAGCGGCGGCGTCACCAACGGCATACCGGTACCGAAATACCGTGAGACGGACAAGACGGATAATCCGGCGCGCTACGAAAAGCAGAAGCAGGAATATATGAGTGCTTTGAAACACTTCATCACTTTGTGGCCCGAGACCATGTCCGGCATGGAACTGGAGCTGGACGCAGTAAACCCCGCGCGGAAATGGGCGGAAGCGCAGAACGCGCAGCGGCGGCGGGTGCAGCAGATGGCTCCCGCCGAGGCGCAGACCAAGTATCTGGCCACCAAAGTCGACACCGATCTCGATGGACGCGCGCACGTTGACGGCCTGCCTCCGGGCACCTACTGGGTCAGCTCTCTCGGTATGACCGCGGCCGCAGGCGATGTGCAACTGCGCTGGGACGTGCCGGTCGAGATCTCCTCCGGCCGTACAAAGCGAATTGAGTTGACGAACCTAAACGCCACAGACAATCTATCCTCGAAGACACGCTGAGCGGACCGCCGCCCTGCCGCGTCTGGCGCTGCCGGCTTTCTGAGCGGCGGGCGGACCAAGCCAGCTCGAAGAATTGGCGAGGGAGATGGACACGCCGCTTCACTGGATTGCCTTCACATCGTTTGTGGTTATCGCAGTGGCTCTGGACCTGACGGTTTTCCGAGGCCGGGCGCGCAAAGCCACGATGCTGGAAGCGCTGTTGTGGAGCGCGGTGTGGATCGCCCTGGCCATCGCCTTTGGGCTGTGGATGCTCTATCAATACGGCAGGCAGCCGGCGCTTGAATACTTCACCGGCTATGTGATCGAAAAAGCCCTGAGCGTAGACAACCTCTTCGTATTCCTGGTGCTCTTCCGGGTATTTGCGGTCGCCGAGGAGTACCAGCAGCGCGTCCTGAGCTACGGAATCCTGGGGGCACTAGTGATGCGCGGCGCCATGATCGCGGCGGGCGCTGCGCTGCTGGAGCGCTTCGCATGGATCCTCTATGTTTTCGGGGCGTTCATCATCGTCGTTGGATTGCATATGCTTCTGACGGGCATGCGGGAGAGCCATCCGGAAAAGAATTTTCTGGTGCGCTATTTCGGCAGGCATCTGCGGCTGACGGAAGAATATCGGGGAGAAAAATTCTTTGTGAAGGAAGCGGGCGAGTGGTTCGCGACCCCGCTGTTTCTGGTGCTGGTGGTGGTGGAAGTGACCGATGTGACCTTCGCGGTGGATTCGATTCCGGCGGTGTTCGGCATCACGCGGGATCCGTTCATTGTGTTTACCTCCAACGTGTTCGCGGTCCTCGGTTTGCGCGCCCTGTACTTCCTCCTGGCAGGAGTGCTCGAAAAGCTTGCCTACATAAAGGTGGCGTTGGCGCTGATCCTAATTTTTGTTGGAGCGAAGATGATCGCCGAACCCTGGCTGCACATTCCGGTGGGCGTTTCGCTGGCGGTGGTGATGGCCATGCTGGCAGCGGCGGTGATCGTTTCGCTGCTGGTAAGAAGAAAGGGCCAGCGCCACACCGCTACCGAAGCGGCGGAGACGGAAAAGGTTCATGGGCGAAATTAAGGAAGAGTGGATTGTGGGGCTGGCGGCAGAAGAGGCGGCCGTGCGCGCCAAGGCAGCGGGGGAGATTTACCGGGCGGGGCGTGAGCGTGCCGACAGCGCCGTCCAAGGCTGGTGGCGGAATAAGGAATTGGCGCGGCTGTGCGGCGACAAGCCGGCGGTGACGGTGGGGCTGGCCGTCGAGCCGCCGACGTTTGCCGAGATTCGCAAGGCCAACGGCTTTCCAAAACTGGCACGGGTGCCGCCAGAGCAGGATGCCAACGAGTTTGCGCTGCACTTCCCGGAGGGAATTGCGCTCGATGTTCTGACGACACGGGAGCCCGGAGGGCTGGGGGCGATCGCAAGGTTCCTGGCCAGGCAGGGCGAGGGAGTGCAACAGGTCGAGTTCCGGTGCGGGGACGTGGACCGGGCAGCGGCCATCCTGCGGGAGGAGTTTGCCGTTGAGCCGGTCTATCCGGCAAAGACGGCGGGGGCCGATGGGACCAAGGTGAACTTTTTTCTGGTGGCGGGAGCCGAGGGACGGAAGGTGCTGATCGAACTGTACGAAGCGGAGCAGTGATCGCGCCGTGCGGTCTGGCCTGGCGGGAGGAGCGTTCACCGCCGCCAGGCGGTTCTTGTACGGAAGCCCTGGCCTCCGATGGCTGCCTATTTTGCGCGCCTCGGCTGCTGCCAGGCCTTCCGGCTCAGGCAGAGGAAGAGGTCCGAGACGACAGGAGAAGCCAGGAGCGGAGGAGTTCGGCGACCGTCCAGGCTTGCGAGACAGCGCCACGGGGGCGATGGGGCGTGTCGCCATCGAAGATTTCACCCAAGGTCCCGACGCCGTAGCTGTCAATCCACCGGGCCAGTGGCTCGAGGAGAGCAAGGGCCCGGGCGGAGTCGTGGTAGACGCGGTAATGGGCCAGGACAAACGGACCGAGGAGCCAGCCCCAGACAGCGCCCTGATGGTAGGAGGCATCGCGCTCGCGAGGCCCGCCCGAGTATGCGCCGGAATAGCTTGGCTCGCCGGGAGCAAGGCTACGCAGGCCGAACGGGGTGAGGAGGCGCGCGGCGCACACATCCACGACTGCTTTTTGCTGATCCGCGGCCAGAGGGCTTACGGGAAGCGAGACCGCGAAGATCTGGTTGGGACGGATGGAGGTGTCGTTACCGATGCCGGGAGAGTCGATGACATCAAAGCAGCAGCCGCGGGCGGGGTTCCAGAATCTGGCGAAACTCGATTGCGCCTTGGCAGATGGTCGCTCGAAGGGGGCAGGGTCCCGGCCAAGAGTTCTGGCGAACGCCGTCATGGATTCGAGGGCGTTGATCCAGAGCGCGTTGACTTCTACCGCCTTGCCGGTACGGGGAGTAACCACCCAGTCGCCGATCTTGGCGTCCATCCAGGTGAGCTGCACGCCGGGGCCGCCGCCGTACAGGAGGCCGTCGGAGGGATCGACATGGATGTTGTAGCGAGTACCGGTGAGGTGGGCCTGGACGAGTCGGGCGAGGACCGGGAAGAGCTGCTCGAGCGCGGCGACGTCCGCGGTGGCGGCAAAGTAGTGGCGGATGGCCTCGAAATACCAAAGTGTTGCGTCTATGGTGTTGTACCCGGGGACTCCACCTTCGGGAAAGTTGTTGGGAAGCATGCCGCGGTCCACGAAGTGGGAGAAGGCCAGAAGAATCTCTTTGGCGACTTCTTGACGGCCAGCACAAAGGGCGAGCCCGGGAAGAGAAATCATCGTGTCGCGGCCCCAGTCGCCGAACCAGTGATAGCCCGCGATGATGGATTTGCCTGCGGATTGATCGGGGAGCGCGCGGGAGACCAGAAACTGGTCGGCGGCGAGGAGGAGTTGCCGAAGCCAGGAGGGCGGGCTCTGTTTTGCCGCTGTCCGGGGGAGCGGTTTCGCCGCCGCGAGAACGACTGCTTGACGAAACTGTTCCTCTCTTAGAGCCGAGTCGCCGTCGAGCGTAGCGGCAGGGTTTGCCGAGAAGACCAGGGTGACGCTCTTGCCCATTTCCAGGCGGGCGCGGAAGTATGCCGCGTAAAGCTGGTCTTCGTGGTCGTCCAAGCCGCGTTCCCGTTCGAGCGAGAAGAAAAAATCACGATACCAGACGTGCTGTGGCTCGCAGGCTGCTGCCCGGGACCTCAAATAGAACGGCGCGGCGGCGGCAAAGGCTTGGATCCGCACGCCGCCTTCCACCGGCTCGACGCGCATCCGCCATTCATTGGGGGCAGCGCCGGCGCGGGTAAGGGAGTGAAAGTCGCGATAGTTGACCAAGACTTTGACTTCAAGGTCGATCGCCATTCCTGGCCCGGAAGCGGGTTCGACAAGCGCGTAGTGGACGAAGGTGGTGTTCTCCCGGGAGCGCATCCAGATGCGTTTTTCGAGCCGCACGCCCGCAACTTGGAAAGTCCAGACAGGAACAGCGCCTTCGAGGCGGAAGTTCTCGAGGGTCTTGTACCCTTCGGGAGCGATGGCGCCGCTGAGCCAGCGGTGCGTGGCTAGAGGATAGGCGCTCTCGCCGGTGCGGACGAGTTCGTCGATCCCGCCGACGAGAAGTGTCCGTCCTAAGGGCGGGTCGAGCGCGGCAAAGAGCAAGCCGTGGTAGCGGCGCGTGGCCGACCCCGCAACGGTGCCGGCGGCGAAGCCGCCGAGGCCGTTCGCGACCAGCCATTCGCGTTGTTCAGCGAAGGCCAGATCGGTCGAGACCGCGGAGCCGAAGGAGATGGTAGAAGTCGGCTTGCGGCTTCTGGGCTTCTTGGCCGAGGGGGCTTTCCGCACGGAACGGGGTGATCTCTGCGGTTTGCGGGGAGCGGGCATTCTTGAAACTATACGCCACTCTGCTCGAGGAGCTTGGCAACCAGGCCGGTCCAGCCGGTCTGATGGTTGGCGCCGATACCCGCGCCGTTATCGCCGTGGAAGTATTCGTGGAAGAGAATCAAGTCGCGCCAGTGAGGATCGGTGTGAAAGAACTCGAGCTCTCCGGCGACGGGACGCCGGCCGTCCTTTCCGCGGACAAAAATGTGGCACAGACGATGCGAGAGTTCACTCGCGACCTCCCAGAGGTCGGCCTCGTTCTTGGAGCGTGACGGGCAGGGAATCTTGAAGTCTTCCCCGTAGTAATGGTGGAACTTCTGAAGCGACTCGATGAGGAGAAAGTTGACCGGCATCCAGATGGGACCGCGCCAGTTGGAGTTGCCGCCGAAAAGGGTGGTGGAGGACTCAGCCGGCTCGTAATCCACACGATTGACACTGCCGTTGACATAAGCTTCGTAGGGATGATCGAGGTGGTAGCGCGAAAGGGCGCGCACCCCGTAGGGAGAGAGAAATTCCGTTTCGTCGAGCATGCGCGTAAGGACTCGCTTGAGCTGCTTGCGGTTGACAAGGGAAAGCAGCCGCCGCACACCGCGCGCCGAGCGTTGCGTCATTTCGATGTGTTCAGGAACGTCGGGATGATTGTCGATGAACCATTGCATGCGCCGCTTGAAGCCGGGAAGCCGATCGACGACTTCCGGTTCAAGCGTTTCGACGGCGAAGAGCGGGATCAGGCCGACCATGGAGCGGACCTTGAGGAAGTGGCCCTGGCCGTTCGGAAGGTGAAGCACGTCGTAGTAGAAGCCGTCCTCCTCGTCCCAGAGGGAAACGCCGCCGGAACCGAAGTCGTTCATGGCACGAGCGATGTAGACAAAGTGCTCGAAGAATTTGCTGGCGACGTCTTCGTAGGCAGGGTCGTCCTTGGCAAGTTCGAGAGCGATGGCCAGCATGTTGAGGCAGTACATGCCCATCCAGCTGGTGCCGTCGGACTGCTCGAGATGGCCTCCGGTCGGCAGCGGAGCGGAACGGTCGAACACTCCGATATTGTCGAGGCCGAGAAAGCCGCCCTGAAAGATGTTGGCACCCTCGGGATCCTTGCGGTTGACCCACCAGGTGAAGTTCAGCAGCAATTTGTGAAAGACTTTTTCTAGAAAGCCACGATCGGCGATGCCGCGGATGCGGCGTTCGATCTTGTAAACGCGCCAGGCAGCCCAAGCGTGCACCGGCGGATTGACGTCGCCGAAAGCCCACTCGTAAGCGGGAAGCTGGCCATTCGGGTGCATGTACCACTCACGGGGAAGCAGGATGAGCTGCTCTTTGGCGAAGTCGGGATCGACGATGGCGAGGGCAATGCAGTGAAAGGCCAGGTCCCAAGCGGCGTACCAGGGGTATTCCCACTTATCGGGCATGGAGATGATGTCGTCGTTGTAGAGATGCGTCCAGTCTTTGTTGCGGCCGAGCAGGCGTTCTTTAGAAGGCCGCGGTCCGGCGGGATCCCCTTCGAGCCAAACCTTGACGTCGTAGTGGTAGAACTGCTTCGACCAGAGCATGCCGGCATAGGCCTGGCGCATGACGTTCTTGGCGTCGTCGGAGAGATGGTTGGGAATGCGCGAAGCGTAGAAATCGTCGGCTTCCGACTTGCGGAGCTCGAAGAGACGGTCGAAGCCCTTGCTAAAATTGTTGGTGCCGGGGACCGCTTCTGAGCGTTCCGCATGACCCGGCGAAGTGACGATCCCGACGGCGCCCGATTCGCGTTCCATGGCACTAAGAGGTTCGAGGTCCGTCAGACGAAGCTTCAAGGTCGCGGATTGGCCGGACGGGATTTCCATCGGGTAGTAAGCGGCCATTTTTGTGCCGATTTGATCGGCATTCACGGCGGACTTGTTCTGCCGGATTACGTATTCGTGGAAAGCATCCTTGACATAGGGGGAGCGATTGCGGCCGCCGAACAGGCGGGCCTGGTCAGTTTCGTTTTCCGTAAACAGCAGTTCGGGCAACCCGGCGGCAAGAAGCCAGCGTTTGCCGTATTGCCAGTGCTGAAGCTCGGCGACCCGGACACCGTCAAGCGGAGTGGAAAGCCGGATGGTGGGACGGCGAAGGTCCCAGCCCCAGGACCAGGTGTTGCGGAACCAGAGCGTGGGCAGCAGGTGAAGAGTTGCGGTTTCGGGACCGCGATTCCAGGCGGTGATGCGGATGAGAATGTCTTCGCAGCCGGCTTTCGCGTATTCGGTGAACACGTCGAAGTACCGGCTGTCATCAAATACCCCGGTTTCGTGGAGTTCGAATTCGGGCTGCGTGCGGTCGCGGCGGCGGTTTTCCTCGAGGAGCTGCTGATAAGGAAATCGAGCCTGGGGATATTTATAGAGCATGCGCATGTAACTGTGGGTGGGCGTGGAGTCGAGGTAGAAGTAGTATTCCTTGGGATCTTCGCCGTGGTTGCCTTCGTTTCCGGTAAGACCGAAGATGCGTTCTTTGAGGATGGAGTCGCGGCCGTTCCAGAGAGCCAAGGCAAAGCAGATGATCTGGTGACGGTCGCTGATGCCGCCGATGCCGTCTTCTCCCCAGCGATAGGCGCGGGAGCGCGCATGATCGTGGGGAAAGTATTCCCACGCGGTTCCACCGGGGCTGTAATCCTCGCGGACGGTGCCCCACTGGCGCTCGGAAAGATACGGCCCCCAGCGCTTCCAATACTCTTTGCGGGCGCGATTGTCCTCCAAACGAAGGTCTTCTGCGGTTTGCAGTCTGGGCATCGAAAAAGAACCTCAGGCAGTGAATTCCGAAAGAGGCCGCCGGCGCAGAGAGCCCCGGAAATCGCCGTCAAAGAATAAGATACCTGAGGCCAAATACGGTAACAGAAATTCCTTGGACCCCGAGCATGGATGACACCCCGCGAGTGGAATGTTCATCTAAAGCGTTAAGGACGCAGGTAAGTTAAGCAGTACGAAGGGGGAAGGCGGGAAACCATGAAGCGATGCGCAGCGGTTGCGGTTTTGATGATGATTCTGTCGGGCGCAGTCCGCGCGCAAGAAAGCAACGACGCGATACGCCAGTGGGACGAGTCGGTCAACGCGCTGCTGAAGAAGGTTGCGCCGAGCGTGGTGCAGATTCTGGTGACCGGATACGGCACCGTTTCCGAGGGAGAACGCGGAAACGCCGGCGTAGTGATCGGCAGGCAAAGGGCGATTGGCTCGGGATTCGTGATCGATGCCGAAGGATACATTCTGACCAATGCGCACGTCGTGAGCGGCGCGCAGCATGTGCATGTGGTGCTGCCGTCGAGGGAGCCGGATGAGACGCCGGCGAGCACGTGGGCGTCACGAACGACGGTGGTGCCGGCGCGGATCGTGGGGGTGTCGAGAGAAATCGACTTGGCACTGCTGAAAGTGGACGGAGTGAAGCTAACTGCGCTACCCGTGGCGAACTACCGGAATCTCCGGCAGGGTGAGTTGGTTTTCGCCTTCGGGAGTCCGCAAGGACTACAAAACACGGTGACGCACGGAGTGATCTCGGCGGTGGCGCGACAGACGGATCCCGATTCGCCAATGGTGTACATCCAGACCGACGCGCCGATCAATCCTGGAAACTCGGGAGGGCCGCTCGTCAACATCAATGGCGAAGTGGTGGGGGTGAATACGTTCATATTCTCGGAATCCGGCGGGAACGAAGGGCTGGGATTTGCGATTCCTTCCGGCGTAGTGCGTGTAGTGTACGACCAGCTGCGGAAATACGGACACCTGCACCGGGCGGAGATTGGAGTGCAGTTGCAGACGATTTCGCCTGAGATGGCGGAGGGATTGGGGCTAGCCCGGAACTATGGAGTGATCATATCGGATGTAACGCCGGGAGGGCCCGCCGAGGGCGCCGGGGTGCGGATCGCCGATATTCTGTTGACCATCGACGGAAAGAACGCAGACAGCTTGCCGTACGTATCCTTCCATCTGTATTCGCGAGAAGCGGGCGAAAAGGCTCATCTGGAAGTTTTGCGCGGGACGCAGAAGATGAGTTTTGACGTGCCGTTGCGGGAGCATCCGCACGAGATGGATCAGATTTCCGCGCTGGCCGATCCGGATAAGAGTCTGGTACCCCAGCTCGGAATTTTGGGGGTCGAGATCGACAAGAAAATTGCTTCGATGGTGGACGACTTGCGTGACCCTTACGGGATTATTGTTGCCGCGCGCGCGGCAGGCGCTGCAAGCGAGGTGCCGCTGACCGCCGGTGACGTAATCCGCTCGTTGAACGGAGAGCCGATGACCACACTCGACCGCCTGCGCGCGGCTCTGAAAGCGGTACCGCCGGGCGGGCCGATCGTGCTGCAGATTCAGCGTGATGACAAATTGCAGTTTCTCGCGTTTACCCTGGAGTAGGGCGGGCGGCGGTCAGGTCAGCCCCGATTTGCTGACCAGGCAATCTCGGCCGGCCGGAACGCTCTTCTCCCCGCTCGGATCAAGACGAGAACAGTTCGCTGACGGCGCGGTAGGCCTGGTCGATGGCTACGTCGGTGTAGGCCGTGGCGCCGGAGTCGGTATTGGCAATGGCGATTCGACCGCAGCGTTTACGGCCGAGGATATGGGGAGCTTGCCCCTCGGGCCAGTCGGGGTCGAACAAGGGATTGTATTCGTAGCCGTAGCCGTGGGGCCAGCGGTTGACGGTAATGGCTGCGATGTCACGCGCCGGATCGAAACCGCCCCCGGAGAGTGAGCGGGCAAGTTGGTCGCGAATTTTGCGCTCGAAGGTTTCAAATGGCGTGACCATAAGCTCTCCGCGACCGGCTTTATGCTGCTCGCGTGCGGGAAGACCGGGCTTGCAGGGCGTGCGGCTCAAGTGAACGAGGATCGGGTCCCCGGGAGAACGCGGGCTCTGGTAACCGCCAATGTTAACCGCCCAGTTCAGGCTGACCGAATTCCAGTAGGCGCCGGGGGCGTAGATATTCGAGACGCCCAGCTTTTGAAAGGCGGTCCAGTTGCTTAGGCCGACGCTGGTGTATACGAGCGGGACTTTGACCAGGTAGTGCAGAGCTTCTTTCTGTTTTTCGGGGAGCTCGGGGCACAGGTAGGGAACGGTGGTGTTCCAACACGCGAGGACACAAGCGCTGCCACGGACGGAAAGCACCTCCCGTCCTGTGGCGTAGGCGACTTCGACTTCGCCGCCGTTATCTGCGCTGGCCAGATTCTGCGCGCGAACCACGGTGCTGTTGAGGCGAATGCGCACGGGCGAATCCGGCGCATCGAGGCGACCGTAGTCAACAGAAGCCGTGACCACGTCTTCAACCGAATCACCGGGTACCGCCCGAGGGATGAGTTCGCGGACCAGCAGACGGGCAATGGAGGCGTTGCCGTCGGGAAAATGAAAACGCGGGGATCCACCGTTGGCGTAGCCCGCGCCAGAGTAGCTCATACGGGGCGCGGCGCCGGGTGCGAGATCGAGACCTTGAAAACCCGGGAGTCCGAGAGCCCAGCAATCGAGGGCGGGTTCCGCGTCGATGCCAACACCCCATTCGCCGTTGGTGCGCGTCTGGTAGAAGGCCACGGTGCCCGGGTCAACCTTGGCGATGTTGAGCAAAAAATCTTTGTAGCTGATGCGAGAGAGGCGATCTTTCTTTTCGGCCGAGGTCAAGCCCGGGAGGTAGTCGATCTTCTGGGTCTCGATGCGG